>Ga0209455_1001546_pt1 | contig 10213 bp, 10 predicted proteins | sample AraplaCol_mCL_r2_FD_184275 | JGI IMG/M metagenome (GOLD analysis project Ga0209455, IMG submission 184275) | Arabidopsis root microbial communities from North Carolina, USA - plate scrape CL_Col_mCL_r2 (SPAdes) (version 2) | ecosystem: Host-associated > Plants > Roots > Endosphere | place: USA...
TCATCACGCCGAATACGCCGATGCGCGACGCGCTGACCGCCGCCGCCGCCAAACAGGCGCTGAAGATTACCGCCCAAGGCCAGCAGTACACGCCGGTAGGCCGTCTGGTCGACGAGAAGTCCATCGTCAACGCCATCGTCGCGCTGCTGGCGACGGGCGGCTCCACCAATCACACGCTGCATCTGGTCGCCATCGCCAAGGCGGCCGGCCTGGTGATCGACTGGGACGACTTCTCCAAGCTGTCGTCGGTCGTGCCGCTGGTCACGCGCATCTATCCGAACGGCACCGCCGACGTCAATCATTTTCACGCCGCCGGCGGCACCGGCTTCGTGCTGCGCGAACTGATCGATGCCGGCCTGATGCATGACGACGTCATGACCATCCTCGGCCAGGGTTTGCGCGCGCATGCCACCGAGCCGCTGTTCGACGAGGCCGGCAAGGTCACGTGGAAGGCGACGCCGAAGGACAGTGGCGACGATACCGTCTTGCGTCCCGCGGCCAACCCGTTCTCGGCAGATGGCGGCCTCAAGCTGTTGCAAGGCAATCTGGGCCGCTCGGTCATCAAGGTCTCGGCCGTCAAGCATGAGCATCGCGCCGTGCAGGCGCCGGCCATCGTGTTCCACTCGCAGGAAGCCTTCATGAAGGCCTTCAAGGCCGGCGAGCTGGACAAGGATTTTGTCGCCGTCCTGACGTTCCAGGGGCCGCGCGCCAACGGCATGCCGGAACTGCATGCGCTGACGCCGGCGCTGGGCATCCTGCAGGACAAGGGCCGCCACGTGGCGCTGGTCACCGACGGCCGCATGTCGGGCGCATCGGGCAAAGTGCCGGCGGCGATTCACGTGACGCCGGAAGTGCTGGCCGGCGGTCCTTTGGGTTTTGTGCGGACTGGCGATATGATTCGTCTGGACGCGGAAGCCGGCATTCTGGAAGCGCTGGTTTCGGAAGCCGAGTGGGCTTCGCGCACCTCGGAAACCGCCGACCTGTCGGGAAACCAGACCGGCATGGGTCGCGAATTGTTCAGCGTATTCCGCGCTTCGGTAAGCGCGGCGGAAGAGGGCGGCACCAGCTTCGGTTTGCCGCCGGTTTTGGAAAATGAGAAAGCGACAGTATGAATATCCTAGACATCATGCGTACCTCGGCGGTCATTCCGGTGATCGCCATCGACAAACTGGAACACGCGGTGCCGCTGGCCAAGGCGCTGGTGGCAGGCGGTATTCGCGTGCTTGAAGTGACCCTGCGCACCGAACACGGCTTGCCGGCGATCCGCGCCATCGCGGAGCAGGTGCCTGAGGCGATTGTCGGCGTCGGCACCCTGACCAGCCCGGAAGAATTCGCCGCCTCGCGCGATGCAGGCGCCGTATTCGGCGTCTCGCCCGGCCTGACGGCTGCGCTGATCGCTGCGGCCAAGTCCAGCGGCCTGCCTTTGCTGCCGGGCGTGATGACGCCATCGGAAGTGATGGCCGCGCGCGAAGCGGGCTTCCGCCAGTTGAAGCTGTTCCCGGCGGTGCCGGCGGGCGGCATCGGCATGCTCAACGCGATCGCCGGTCCGCTGGGCGATGTCACGTTCTGCCCGACCGGCGGCATCTCGCAAGAGACCGCGTCGCAGTTCCTGGCCTTGAAGAACGTGGCCTGCGTCGGCGGTTCCTGGCTGACGCCGAAGAACGCCATCGAGATCGGCGACTGGCACAAGATCACCGCACTGGCCAAGGCGGCCAGCTCACTGCGTATTTAACGATCTGTTTTCCTATTGATTGAGTGATCGCACATGAATTTTTTCGAAAATTCATGGCTTTCGTAATGCTCGATAGTTTCGAGTCCAGTCAGGACGAAACTCGGATGATCTCTTCTCATCAAACCGGACTTGATACCCGGAATGGAACCTATTCCTAGGTATCAAGTTTGTCCGATTTGAAGAATCATCCATATAGGAAACTCATGAAATTAACTACAAAAGCACTGATTGCCGCCGCGTTGCTCGCGGGTGTCGCCGGAACTTCCAATGCTGCGGAAGCCGGCTGGTATATCGGTGCGGGGGTTGGAGCGGCGCAAACCACGATTGATATCCAGAGAGATACCAACTACAAGGAAGATAAGAACACGACGAACTACAAGGTTTTTGGCGGATACCAGTTCAACAAGAATTGGGCACTGGAATTGCAATACGCCGATCTGGGTACGTACAAGCGGACGAATGGCAACTCATCTTTTGAACTCAAAACAAACGTGGTTTCTTTGAGCGGTGTGGGGATGTTGCCGTTGGCCGATCATTTTTCTCTTCTCGGGAAAATCGGCGTGGCGGCTCAGAATGGGAAAACCACCTCAAGAGGGATTTACACCGGTACGGACGGCACCAATACCGCCTTGTTGCTGGGAGCTGGAGCTGAATACAACTTCACGAAAAGCGTCGCGGTCCGCGCCGAGTACGAACGTATCGGTTCCAGCAATCTCAAGAACAATCTGCTGACGGTCGGTCTGCGCTATTCGTTCTAAAAATACCGCATCATAAATACGCAAGGCCCTTGTTTTGCAACAGGGGCCTTGTCGTATTCGCCTGTCGTCAGAATTTCACAACCTGGATCTCGGGATTATGGAAGGCAATGGCGCTTTTGTTTCCAGAGGCGACAATCAACGACACGATCATCGGCAACGACAATATCTGATCTGAAGCCGTGTCGGCGGCGTCAATATGGAGGCACATACATCGACTATCCGATGCATGTGCTTTTTTGTTTTTGCAACGTTAAAACACGATGGGCAAACAAACTGTAAGATTTCCCGGAATCGAACGACCAAAAGGCAGGCAACGTAGTGGTCCGCAATCAAACCATGTTCTTCCAGGCAACCAAAGGAAACATCATGAAAATCCTCAAAACGCTCGTCGTTTTCATCCTCCTGCAAGTCGGTGTCGCCGCTTCGGTCTCAGCTGCCGGCCAGCATTACACGCAGGCGCAGTTCGACGCGCTCAACAAGAGCGGCAAGCCGGTCGTCATCCATGTTCACGCCGACTGGTGCCCTACCTGCCGGGCACAGGACCCCATCGTCTCCGCGCTGATCAAGGATCCGGCGTTCAAGAATGTCAGCTTCCTTGAAGTCGACTTCGATGCGCAGAAGGATGTTGTCAAGGCATTCAATGTCTCGCAACAAAGCACGCTGATCGTCTTCAAGGGCGGCAAGGAGCAGGGACGTTCCACCGGCGACACGCGCAAGGCATCCATCGACAGCCTGATCAACAAGGCGCTGTGATCGAGGCCTGAAAGCAAGCACCATGGAATTCGGCGTCGCCTCCTATTTCATCGCATTGGCGGCAGGCGTGCTCTCGACCTTGTCGCCTTGCGTGTTGCCGCTGCTGCCGGTGATCATCGGCTCGGCCATCCACGAGCATCGCTACGGCCCATTCGCAGTTGCGGCCGGCATGTCAGCCTCGTTCGCCGTGATCGGCACCGCACTGGCAAGCGCCGGCGCGCGTCTGGGAGTCGGGCAGGGCGACTTTCAGCTGGTGGCTGCGATCGTTCTGGTCCTGATCGGTGTCGTGCTGTTGTCGAAGAAATTACAGGAGCGCTTTGCCGTTGCCACCTCAGGCGCCAGCGGCGCCGGCAGCCAGATATTGTCGGCGCTGAATCCCGGCGGATTGCGCGGGCAGTTTCTGGTGGGTTTGCTGCTCGGCCTGATCTGGAGTCCTTGCGTCGGTCCGACGCTGGGCGCGGCGATTACCCTGGCCAGCCAGGGGCGTGACTTGCCGCAAATTGTGGCGATGATGGCGGTGTTCGGATTGGGGGCGGGTTTGCCGATTGCCTTGCTGGGCATGCTGTCGCGTCAGGCGATGCAGAAGATGCGCGGGAAACTGCAAGGCGCCGGTTCGTGGGGGAAGAATGTGCTGGGCGTGTTGTTCATCGCCATCGGCATGCTCACCCTCACGGGATGGGACAAACCGGTGGAAGTCTTCCTGCTCGACCATTCACCGGCATGGCTCACCGAACTGACTACTTCGCTGTAGCGGGTGTCCGAAATTCAGGGACGAATTTTCTCCATCTTCAATGCCGCAACAGCGTCATCACCGCTCAGCCTGAATACGTCCCTCACAATAGGTCTTGAGAGGGAGATCGTCGACGGCTTCGATTGTCAACCCGAGACGGTGATCTTCAGGCAGGAGAGGTAACCGTATTTCGCTTGTACGCGACAATCAACAGCGCGATCCCCAGTACGATCATCGGCACCGACAGCATCTGGCCCGCCGAAATCGTGATGCCGCCGAAGCTGACGTTGTAGTCCGGCGTACGGAAGTACTCGGTGAAGAAGCGCGCGCAGCCATACAGCAGCGAGAACATCCCGGCCACCGCCATGCGCGGGCGCGGCTTGCGCGCGAAGAACCACAGCACGATGAACAGCAGGATGCCGTCGACCAGCATCTGGTAGATCGGCGAAGGATGGCGCGGCAGGTTGTCGACGTTGGGCCAGATCATGGCCCACGGCAGCGACGCATCGGCGACGCGGCCGGGCAATTCGGCGTTGATGAAGTTTCCCAGGCGACCGGCGGCATAGCCCAGCGGCACCATCGGTGCGATGAAATCCATGATGTCCATCAGATGGCGGCCGCGCTTGCGTCCCCAGATATACATGGCGATCAGCACGCCGAGGAAGCCGCCGTGGAAGGACATGCCGCCTTTCCACACGGCGATCATGTCGGCCGGATTGGCGAAATAGTAGCTCGGGTTGTAGAACAGGATTTCGCCGAGACGCCCGCCGATGACCACGCCCAGTACGCCATAGAACAGCATGTCGTCGAGGTCTTCTTTCTTCCAGCCGACTGCGGCAATGTGCGGTTGCCTGATGCGCAGGCGGCCGAGCGCGATGAACTGGGCGAATGCCAGCAGGTACATCAGGCCGTACCAGTGCACCTGTAGCGGGCCGATGGAAAAGGCGATCGGGTCGGGCATCGGGTGGATCAGCATGGAAACTCTTTCAAACGATAGTGGGTAATGAAGGCGGCAGACCGGCTCGGAACAGGTTCTCAGGCCGGCGGCGTCGCCACCATGTCAAGAAACGCTCGCAGCACCGGCGACGCACTGTCGCGCCGCCAGGCCAGCCCGGTTTCGATCAGCGGTGTCTTGCCGCTGAGCGGGCGGTAATCGACGCCGGGACGCTGCAGGTTAGACACGGATTGTGGCACAAGTGCCATGCCCATGCCAGCCGACACCAGGCCGACGATGGTTTGCATCTGGATCGCCTCCTGGCCGATGTGCGGCGTCACGCCGGCGTCACGGAAACAGCTCAGGATGGTGTCATGGAAGGCCGGTGAAATGCGGCGCGGGAAAATGATCAGCGGCAGCTCGCGCAGGCTCTTGAGCGCTACGGCGTTCTTGCCGCGCACTACGCCGCTCGGGACCGCCGCAACCAGCGGCTCCGACAGCAGCGGCAGGTAGTCGAGCGCGGCCTGGGATTTGTCCGGCAGCGGCGGCAAGAGCAAGCCGGCGTCGATCTTGCCCTGCATCAGGTCTTCCAGCTGGATATCGGTGGTGGCTTCGCGCAGGTCGATCTGCACCTGCGGATAGCGCGCGCGGAAGCGTTGCAGCAGCGGCGGCAGGATGCTGTAGTCGGCAGTCGAGATGAACGACAGCGACAGCAGTCCGGAAGCGCCGCTGGCAGCCCGCCGCGCCAGGTCGGGCAGGGCGCCGGCCTGTTGCAGGATGCGCTGCGCTTCGGGCAGCAGCGCCAGTCCGGCCGGCGTCAATGCGACGCTGCGCTTGGTGCGCGCGAACAGCGGCGTACCCAGCATTTCCTCCAGCGCCTGGATGGTTTGCGACAACGGCGGTTGCGTCATGTGCAGCCGCACGGCGGCGCGGCCGAAGTGTTTTTCTTCGGCAACGGCGACGAAATAGCGTAGTTGGCGCAATTCCAGACGGGACTCGGTGTTCATTTTAGTAATATGCAATCCATATTTATCGGTAATGAATCATATATTTGACAGCAGGCATCGCGCAAGGCAATCTAACCGGCAGCCAGAACCGCGTCCGCGCCTTGACGGACAGGTTCGCGCCAGTTTCGCTTCTGGTGTGGACCACAAGGGTTCCGTTCGAGATACCCCCGATCAATTCGACGCCGTTTCAATTCGACGTCGTTCAATTCCCCAGGAGACCAGCATGCCATTCAACCGCCGTTCAAAGAACATTACGCAAGGCGTTTCGCGTAGCCCCAACCGCTCGATGTATTACGCCCTGGGCTACGAAAAGGAAGATTTCGACAAGCCGATGATCGGCGTCGCCAACGGCCATTCCACCATCACGCCATGCAACTCCGGCCTGCAGAAGCTGGCCGACGTGGCGATTTCCGCGATCAAACAGGCCGGCGCCAATCCGCAGGTGTTCGGCACGCCGACCATTTCCGACGGCATGTCGATGGGCACGGAAGGCATGAAGTATTCGCTGATTTCGCGCGAAGTCATTGCCGACTGTATCGAGACTGCCGTCAACGGCCAGTGGATGGACGGCGTCGTCGTCATCGGCGGCTGCGACAAGAACATGCCAGGCGGCATGATCGCGCTGGCGCGCACCAACGTGCCGGGCATCTATGTCTACGGCGGCACCATCAAGCCGGGCAACTGGAAGGGCAAGGACCTGACCATCGTCTCGGCCTTCGAAGCCGTCGGTGAGTTCTCCGCCGGCCGCATGTCGCAGGAAGACTTCGACGGCATCGAGCGCAACGCCTGTCCTTCGTCCGGTTCCTGCGGCGGCATGTACACCGCCAACACCATGTCGTCGGCGTTCGAAGCCCTGGGCATGGGCTTGTTCTACTCGTCGACCATGGCCAACCCCGACGACGAAAAGACCGGCTCCGCAGCCGAGTCGGCTCGCGTGCTGGTCGAAGCCGTCAAGAAGGACATCAAGCCGCGCGACATCATCACGCGCAAGTCGATCGAGAACGCCGTCAGCCTGATCATGGCCACCGGCGGCTCCACCAACGCGGTGCTGCATTTCCTGGCCATCGCCCACGCCGCGGAAGTCGAATGGACCATCGACGATTTCGAGCGCGTGCGCCAGAAAGTCCCGGTCATCTGCGATCTCAAGCCGTCCGGCAAATACGTCGCCACCGACCTGCACAAGGCCGGCGGCATTCCGGCCGTGCTGAAGGTGCTGCACGAAGCCGGCATGCTGCACGGCGATTGCCTGACCATCACCGGCAAGACGCTCGCCGAGGAATTGGAAAACGTCCCCGCGTTGCGCGCCGACCAGGATGTCATCCGCCCCATCGACAAAGCGCTCTACCAGCAAGGCCACCTGGCCATCCTCAAGGGCAACCTGGCGCCGGAAGGCTGCGTGGCCAAAATCACCGGCCTGAAGAACCCCGTCATCACCGGCCCGGCGCGCGTGTTCGATGACGAATACAGCGCCATGGACGCCATCCTGGCCGACAAGATCAAGCCGGGCGATGTGCTCGTGATGCGCTACCTGGGACCGAAGGGCGGCCCCGGCATGCCCGAAATGCTGGCGCCGACCTCCGCCTTGATCGGCAAGGGCCTGGGAGAGTCGGTCGGCCTGATCACCGACGGCCGTTTCTCCGGCGGCACCTGGGGCATGGTAGTCGGCCACGTGGCGCCGGAAGCGTTCGTCGGCGGTGTCATCGGCCTGGTGGAAGAGGGCGACTCGGTCACCATCGACGCGCGCCGGCTGCTGATCCAGCTCAATGTCGACGACGCAGAAATCGAGCGCCGCCGCAGCCACTGGAAACAACCGGCGCCGCGCTACACACGCGGCGTGCTGGCCAAGTACGCGACGTTGGCGTCGACGGCCAGCAAGGGAGCGGTGACGGGCTGAGAGCGAAGAACTAAAAAAGCCGGAGCGATCCGGCTTTTTTCATGGACTCTTCGCAAGTAAATGCATCTCGTTTTTATTTGTTCGATGCGCATTGAAAAACATGATGTTTATATGCGCTGGCGCATACAGCTGCCCTTCCAATCAGTTGTAGAATACGCAGAACTTCCTGGAGGGTAATAATGAAAAAGCTTTTGTTCATCGCATCCGCTGTACTGGCATTTGGTGTCTCCGCCCAGGCTTCTGCCAATGCAGACCTGGCCAAGGCAAAGAACTGCATGGCCTGCCACTCGGTCCAGACCAAGATCGTCGGTCCGGCGTTCAAGGACGTGGCGGCAAAGTACAAAGGCCAGAAAGACGCCGAAGACAAGCTGACGCAAAAAGTGTTGAAGGGCGGTTCCGGCGTGTGGGGCGCGATCCCGATGCCGGCCAACGCGCAAGTGTCGGAAGCTGAGGCGCGCACGCTGGTGAAATGGGTGCTGTCGCTGAAGTAAGCAATCTAAGCAAAGCAAGCCGGCGCAGGTTCAGCCGGTCTGTTATTGGAAGCGTCCGCAAGGGCGCTTTTTTATTGCCTGCAGCATTTCCATAAAATTGTATCGGCAATAAAAAACGCGCCTGACTTTCATCAGGCGCGTTCTTCATGCAGAAGCTGCAGAAGCGGAAGCTTACTTGACCACAGCCAGCAGGGTGCGTTCACCCTTCTTGTATGTGTACAGAGTCAGCGAACCGTTCTTGATGTCGCCCTTGGCGTCGAAGGCGATGGTGCCTGTCACGCCCTTGTGGCTGATCTTTGCCAGTTCCGGCAGGTACTTGGCTGGCTCAGCCGAGTTTGCCTTCTTCATCGCGTCGGCGACAGTCATCGTTGCATCGTAAGCGTAGGCAGCGTTGTAGACCACGTCGATGCCGAACTTCTTCTTGTACGCAGCGCGGAAGTCGTCCATGCCCTTCTTGCCGGACTCGTCCACACCGCCTGCTTCAGCGCAGACGACCTGGTCGTCGATCAGGCCGTCGCCGGCCAGACCTGGCAGGGAGCCGGTGCAGATACCGTCACCACCCATGAACTTGGCATTGATGCCCAGTTGCTTCATCTGACGCAGCATCGGGCCGCCGACAGCGTCCATGCCGCCGAAGAACACGACTTCAGGCTTCTTGGCCTTGATCGAAGTCAGGATCGCGTTGAAGTCGGTTGCCTTGTCGTTGGTAAATTGCTTGCCGACGATGGTTGCGCCCGCGCCTTGTGCACCCTTGGCGAATTCTTCAGCAACGCCCTGGCCGTATGCAGTGCGGTCGTCGATGACGGCGACGTTCTTGGTCTTCAGTGCGGTGACAGCGTATTTACCCAGCACGGCGCCCAGTTGCGCATCGTTTGCAACCACGCGGAAGGCGGTCTTGAAGCCTTGTTGCGTGTACTTTGGATTGGTTGCCGATGGCGACACTTGCGGGATGCCTGCGTCGTTATAGATCTTTGATGCCGGGATGGTGGTGCCCGAATTCAAGTGGCCGATAACTGCAGCGACCTTCTGGTCGACCAGCTTGGTGGCGACGGCAGTGGCTTGTTTCGGATCCGATGCGTCGTCTTCGCCGACCAGTTCGAATTTGACTTTCTTGCCGCCGATGGTGAAACCCTTGGCGTTCAATTCGTCGATCGCCATGCGGGCGCCGTTTTCATTGTCCTTGCCCATGTGGGCATTCGGGCCGGAGAGTGGGCCGACGTGAGCGATCTTGACGACTTCCTGCGAATAAGCTGCACCAGCGAAAGCCAGTGCGATAGCGCCGGTCAATGGAATAATTGTGCTCTTGAGTTTCATAAATTCCCTCTGTAGATTGAAATAAACTACGCTTGCTTAGGACTGCTGAAAATCTATTCCGACTCGCGTCTTTCGTGGTCTTCCTCCGAAGCGGCCGATGTTCCTGATTTTGCAACAGCCTCTTTTTTGCTTATTCAGAGACGTTTCGCAGATACAAAACACCCTGTACTATTCAACGTCGGTTTCCGAATAATGCAGACGGTACAACATAAGAAACGGCTTGCAAAGGTTTTTTGAGTGCCGAATTAAAAAAAATTGAACTTTCGTTTTTATGCCCAAATACCACACGCTTGACAAGGTCGATCGCAAGCTCCTGAACCTGCTGCAAAAGGACAATCAGATTCCGACTCGTATCTTGGCGGAGAAATTGCATATATCGCAACCGACCTGCCTGCGGCGCATCCGGGAGCTGCGCGAGGCCGGCATCATCAATGCCGAGGTGGCGATGGTGGACCCGTTTGCGCTGGGCTACGGCATGCTGGCATTCCTCGAGATTTCGCTCAATAACCAGTCCGACGAGCATATGCAGGAGTTCGAGCAGCGCATGGCCAAGGAGGCCGAAGTGATGCAGTGCTACTTCGTGTCGGGCGAATATGACTA
>Ga0209455_1001547_pt1 | contig 10205 bp, 6 predicted proteins | sample AraplaCol_mCL_r2_FD_184275 | JGI IMG/M metagenome (GOLD analysis project Ga0209455, IMG submission 184275) | Arabidopsis root microbial communities from North Carolina, USA - plate scrape CL_Col_mCL_r2 (SPAdes) (version 2) | ecosystem: Host-associated > Plants > Roots > Endosphere | place: USA...
GGTCCGGTCAATCTCGGCAACCCTCACGAGATGACCATCGAAGCGATCGCGCGCGAGGTGCTGGACTGCACGCATTCCGCCTCGACCGTCGAGTTCAAGCCATTGCCCGTCGACGATCCCAAGCGGCGCAAGCCGATCATCGAACTCGCCGAAGGCTTGCTGGGCTGGCAGCCGCGAATTCCGCTCCGGAGGGGGCTCGAGGCGACCGTGGCCTATTTCGCCCTCGAAGTCGCCGATCAAGACGCCGCGACCAGGAAGCAGCAGCCGAGCCCCTCGCGTCGAACCGGCCGGGCGCGATTGACGCTCGCCAACGCCGAGCGAATGGCCTGACCTTGGCGCCCGGAACGTGGTGCCGAGCTACGGACGCCGGCTCCACTGTTTCGTACGCCGCAAAGACGATCTCATTCAGGTCGTACGCTGCGCGCAACGTGTCGCATCGGCAGGGAATGGTGAGCATGACATGCCGCGACGGCGGCATGGCCGAACGCGACGCTGATCTGATGCAGGTCAGTCACGACATCGCCAATGCCGTACACGTGGGGGATGCTGCTTTGCTGCTTGTCGCCGACCTTGAGAAACCCATCGGACGTATGATCAGCGCCGAGCTCGAGCAGTAGCTGGGACCGAACATCGGCTCCCATCGCCGGATAGATCATCTCGAACCGCTCGACCGATCCGTCGGCAAGCAGCGCTTCCATCGCATTAGCGGCGCGTTGAAGGCGCCGAAGCGGCGACACCAGCCGGATTCCTGCATCGATCAGGGAACGGCGGGCCGACGAGTTACGATCATCGCTGGGGATCAGGGTGACATCTGCGCTGTAGGTACGCAGGAACAGAGCCTTTGGGCCGGCATGGTCGAGCGGACCGAGCACCGCGATCTTGCGATCGACGGCCTCGTAGGCATCGCAAACGGGGCAGTATCGCAGCAATCCGCATGCGACGGCATCGACCCAATCCGGGAACGGAACCTGTCGGTCGACGATGCCGGAAGCCATGACGACCCGCTCCGCCGCGATTTCACCACGACCGTAGCGCGCCAGCAACCGCCCATCCGCGCGCTCGAGCGAGGTGACCTCGGCGTCGATGAGGGGCACGCCCAAATCCGCGACCTGCTTCTTCATGCGATCCAGCAGATCGCGTCCCGACATGCCGTCGGGAAATCCAGGGAGGTTGTGGCTGCGTGGAATGAGCGCCGCCCGGCTCGCGCCGGCATCGATGACCCGCACCTCGCGTCGAAACCGGGCCAGATAGATCGCCGCCATCAGACCCGCAGGTCCGCCGCCGATGATCAGGACTTCAGTTCGTTGCATAGCTGCCCCATGAGCTCGATCAGTCTCGGTCGAGGACGTTCGGTGCCTCTGCGCGCGCTGATCGAGGCGTCAACACATTGATCATTCTTCCCGTTCCTGCGAACGCCTCGCCGCGCGGACTTCGACATCCGCATGTTTGTCGCGATCGGATCGCAAAGATTTGGAACCGAAAACCGAGGCGGGATTTGAGTTGCGTGAGGGGCACCATCGGAAGGCATGGCATGCCGGATGCCATATTTCGATGCCGACGAAAGATTGACCCGGATCTTTGGGACCGAACGGCAGGTTTGGGACGCAGCCGAAACCGCCAGCTTGGTGGAGGTTGCCCCGACGGCGAGAAGGTCCTTGAAGTTCGTTCCGCGATCCGCTCTTGCGCCGCCGGCCCTCAGGACACCACTGACGTCATCCCCGATCTCCTTGTCTGAGTAAGCCAATGAAAGCCGCTCCCGCTGCAACCGAACCGAGAACCACGGCCGTCCCAAACCGGTGGACCGGCGCCCGTCTTCTCGCTGTGACGGTGATCGCGATGCTGCTGATGGGCATCGCGCTGGTCGTGGGAGGCATTTGGCTCGCAGTACTGGGCGGATCGATCTATTACGTGATCGCGGGTGCTGCGCTGCTGGTGACGGGCTGGCTGCTCGCTCGCCGTCGCGCTGCGGCGCTCTGGCTCTACGCCGTGCTGCTGCTCGGCACCATGATCTGGGCCATCTGGGAGGTCGGGCTCGACTTCTGGTCGCTGGCGCCGCGCGGCGACGTTCTCGTTCCGCTCGGCGTCTGGCTGCTATTTCCCTTCATTGTCTCTCATCTCTCTCCGGGCTGGCGCAACGCAAGGCGCGCTTTGCTGGTCGTCCTCCTCGCATCAGCCGTCGTGCTCGCGGTGTCCTTGAGCTCCGATCGGTCCGCGATCGCCGGCAGGTTGCCTCAAGCAAACGCCATCGCCGATCTCGCCGATACGCCGGCCAAGGTCGACTGGACCGCCTATGGCAGCACGGGTGCCGGCACGCGCTATTCCGACCTTGCGGCGATCAATAAGGACAACGCGAAGGACCTCAAGCTCGCTTGGCAATTCGAGACCGGCGACCATAAGGGGCCTGATGATCCTGATGAGTTCACCAATGAGGCAACGCCGCTGAAAATCGGCGACCTGCTCTACACCTGCTCGCCGCATCAGATCGTGTTCGCGCTCGAAGCTGCGACCGGCAAGCTGCGCTGGAAATTCGATCCGCAAATCCAGCACAACAAGAATTTTCAACACATGACCTGCCGCGGCGTCGCCTATCACGAGACCGGCCCCGGCGCTGTGACAGCGGACGGTGCGCCGGCGCCAAGCGAATGCGCGAAGCGGATCTTCCTGCCGACTGACGATGGCCGACTGTTTGCGCTCGATGCTGAGACCGGCAAGCCCTGCGACGGCTTCGGCAATCACGGTCAGATCGACCTGAAGGAAGGCAACGAGATCAAGACGCTGGGCTTCTATGAGGGCACCTCGCCGCCGGTCGTGACCGACAAGATCCTGATCATGGCCGGGGCCGTCATCGATAACTATTCTGACAAGGTGCCGTCCGGGGCGATCCGCGGCTTCGACATTTATTCGGGCAAGCTGATCTGGGCTTTCGATTCCGGCAATCCCGACCCCAACGAGATGCCGTCCGCAACCCATCAATTCACCGCCGGCTCGCCGAATTCATGGTCCGTTGCCGCAGTCGACGAGAAGCTCGGCCTGGTCTACGAGCCACTCGGATCGAGCTCGCCGGATATCTGGGCGGGACACCGCACGCCCGACCAAGAGCGCTACGACTCCGCGCTGGTGGCGCTCGACATCGCCACCGGCAAGCTGCGCTGGTCGTACCAGAACGTGCACCATGATCTCTGGGACATGGATATGCCGTCCCAGCCGAGCCTGATCGACCTGCATCGCGGCAACGACGTGGTGCCGGCAATCTATGTTCCTGCGAAGACCGGCAACATCTTCGTGCTCGATCGGCGCGACGGGCACCTGCTGGTGCCGGCCCCCGAACGTCCGGTGCCGCAGGGCGCTGCTCCCGGCGACCATACCTCGCCGACACAGCCGTTCTCCGATCTGAGCTTCCGTCCGGAAAAGATGCTGACGGAGGCGCAGATGTGGGGCAGCACGATGTTCGATCAGCTGATCTGCCGGGTCAAGTTCAAGCGGCTCCGCTACGAAGGGCCGTTCACGCCACCCTCCGAGCAGGGGACGCTGGTCTATCCCGGCGATTTCGGCATGTTCGAATGGGGCGGCATCGCCATCGATCCGCGCCGGCAGATTGCAATTGCCAATCCGCAGTCGATCCCCTTCATCTCCCGCCTCGTGCCACGCGGCCAGGACAATCCTGCCGCGCCCGACGCCGCACACCCACCAGGAACGGAGCTCGGCGTGCAGCCGATGTACGGCACACCCTACGGCGTCGACCTTGGCATCTTTCTCTCGCCGTTTCACATTCCCTGCATGGCGCCTCCTTGGGGCAGCCTCGCCGCGCTCGATTTGAGGACCAACAAGATCGTCTGGCAGCATCGTGTCGGCACCATCCGCGATGCGACGCCGCTGCCGCTGCCGTTCAAGCTCGGCGTTCCCATGCTGGGCGGCCCCATGGTCACGGCCGGCGGCGTCGCCTTCCTGACCGGGACCATGGACGATTATATCAGGGCGTTCGATGTCGAGGACGGCTCACTGCTTTGGGAAGACCGGCTGCCGGCCGGCGGACAGTCGACGCCCATGACCTACGAGGCGAACGGCACGCAATATGTCGTCACTGTCGCCGGCGGTCACGGCTCGTTCGGCACCAAGCTCGGAGATTATGTCCGCGCGTATGCCGTGGCCCGGTGAGAGCCAGCCTTGGCAGCGTGTCCCATTTGGTCGGATCGGATCACTGAGCCTCTCGACGCGGCTTTCTGGACGTTCGCCGCCCTCCACGACCGCACCGGCGATCGGATTCGCCTGCACTACCCTCTCCACCAGCGACGATCTCAGCATTCCGCCAGGAACCGATCCAGGTCTGCTGTGGACTTGGTGCCGAGGTCGGGACCGCTGGTCGCGAGAAATTCGTCAGCGCACCGCCGTCCTTCTGCCTTCAGGAGTTGTACGAATTCCCACTCGGCATTGAGCTTCGATGATGCGCCGAACGTCGCCAGTTGATCACTCTTGATGTGATGCGCTCGCATTGAGGCCCATCGCGCGCCCTCTTCGCTACCCGGATCGACGGCCTGCCGGAGCAGTGCGATCATGCGGAGCTCTTTCATTAGCGGTGAGTTAAATGAGATTTCGTTCAGGCGGTTGAGAATCTCGTTTGCCGTTCGTGGTGTCTCCGGGCGCTCCACCGGATTGATTTGCACGAGAATGATGTCCCGAGCCTTGCTTTCCCTGACCAGCGGGGTGATGGTTGGATTTCCGGCATAGCCACCGTCCCAGTACGGTTCACTATCGATCTGGACCGCCTGGAACATCGTCGGGAGACATGCCGAAGCGAGTAGTACATCGACCGAGATCTCGTTGTTTCGGAAGATCCGTCCTCGACCGGTCCGCACGTTCGTTGCAGTGACGAACAGCTTGATTGGCGCGCGGGCCACTCGATCAAAATCAATGCTCTCGGCAAGAATGGCGCGAAGCGGGTTGAACCCAAACGGATTGAGATCGTAAGGGGAGAGTACCCGCGCGACCAGATCCATCATGACATAGGCAGGAGACGTGTCGAGGGTCCATCGGCCCATCAACCGGTCGAGCGGTGAACGCTGCAACGGGGTGAATGCCGCGGCGCGCGAGACCCGCTGCCAATAACATTCAAGCGCCGCTCGCGCTCCTTCTAGGCCACCTCGCATCCATCCGTCGATCAGGACGGCCGCATTCATGGCTCCTGCCGAGGTGCCGGAGATAGCGTCGATCTTCAACCAGGGTTCTTCGAGTAGGCGATCCAGCACGCCCCAAGTGAACGCGCCGTGCGAACCGCCGCCCTGTAACGCCAGGTCAATCTGAAGAGATTCCGCTGACTGTGGACGCATGTTAGTTCTCCTGCGCAATCGAGCCGGCAACTGCGGCAAGAACCTGCACCCGGCGAGGTGCCCAGGCGCCGTACAGCCCGAACGTACTTGGTGAAGCGACCTTGCCGGACAGCAGTATACGCGCATCTAGGCCACAGACGCTGCATTACGTTGGCACTGACACCGAAAAGTAGGCTCGCCGCGCGATAGCAGCTTGACGAGGCCTTCGGCGCGGACGCAAGTTTCCATCAATCCGAGGCACAGCAGATGGCCGCCGGTTCGGGAACTAATCCGATCCTCCTCATCATCGGGGTGGTCGTGGTGGCGGGAGCCGCCATGCTGGCCAGCACGGTATTCGCGCCGCTTGCACTGGCCCTGTTCGTCATGGCCATGGTCTGGCCGCTGCAGCAGCGGCTCCAGTCCGTGATGCCGAGGCTCATCGCCCTAGCGATCACGATCGTGCTCACGGTCACGGTCTGCCTGGGCTTTGCTTCGCTTGCAGTCTGGGGCTTCGCGCGCGTCGGACAATCGATCCTCAGCGACATGGCAGGTTACCAGGCGCTCTATGATGCGGCCGTGGCCTGGCTCGACGACCACGGCGTCTCCGTAGCAGGTCTCTGGGCCGAACACTTCAACTCGCGGTGGGTTCTGCGGTACGCCCAGAATTTCACCACCCGCGTCAACACCACGCTAAGCTTCTGGCTCGTCACGCTGGTCTATGTCGTGCTGGGACTGCTCGAAGTGGACGACATCAGGCGAAAGATCGAAAGCCTGTCGAACCGCGAGGCCGCCCGCGTGCTGCTGGATGGCAGTACCGCGACCGCCCGGAAATTCCGCACATATATGCTCGTCCGCACCCAGATGAGCGTGATAACCGGCGTTTTGGTCGGTGCGTTCGCGTGGGCTACTGGGCTGCACTTCGCCCTGGAATGGGGCGTGATTGCTTTCGTGCTGAACTACGTCCCGTTTATCGGGCCATTCATCGCGACCCTCTTCCCTACTCTGCTGGCGATGGCTCAGTTCGACACCTGGCAATCCGTAATCGGCGTTTTCGCCTGCCTCAACATGATCCAGTTCGTGGTCGGCAGCTATATCGAGCCGCGCGTGTCCGGCAACGTGCTCGCCATTTCCCCCTCTGTCGTACTGTTCTCGATTCTCCTCTGGACCTTCCTGTGGGGCTTGTTCGGGACTTTCATCGGAGTCCCGATCGCCCTGGCCATTCTCACCTTCTGCGCCCAGCATCCGGCGAGCCGTTGGGTAGCCGATCTCCTGGGCGGTCCGACCGAGGGCAAATCCGGTCGGGCCTAAGGCAGTTCGCCTGCGACTTCAACGTGCTCCGGAGCAAGAAGCCGAAGCTGCCCGTCTGCACCGGTCGCCAGATGGTGGATGTAGAAATAGCTCGTTCCATCGCCCCCTGGGGTCATGACTGGCGAGGGTGCGGAGATGATCCTTAGCGGACCGCAGCAGCCGATCCAGTCGATGTGACGATGACCATGCATCACGATCGCACGATCCGCGAAGGCTTGCAGCCTGCGGACAACCCAACTGCCGTTGACCAACGCAGTGCCGATGCGCTCTGAGAAGGACGCCGCCGGCATAGGATATTCGATGAGATGATGATGCAGCGCGACGATCCACCGCGTTTTCGGGTATCGCGCCATGGCGGACTCGAGCCGCCGGGCCTGTCGCGCCGAGACAAGTCCGAGCGCGTTGGTAAAAGAAAAATGCGTGTCGGCATTTGAATTGAGAATGGCAACGCCAAGGCCGTCCTCCTGGACCGGAAACAGAAGCATAGGAAACAAGTCGTCGAATATCCCTCTCAGCTCTGCGCCTCGACGCAAACCGCCCCGATCGCCGAACGCTTGAATTTGCCGCCGATGCGGCGCCAGCACCTCATTGAGCGTTCCCATCACGAGCCCGTTGCTGCCAAGAACGCACGCGCGCGCACCCTGCAGCATCTTCATCGCCGACAGGCATCGCATTTGCCGCAACCGCTTGCCGGGGCTGAACGGCAGATCGAGTCGGGCCGGGTTGGCGCGATCAACGATGTTGAGATCGTGATTGCCGGGGAGAATGACGCTGCGGACAGCCAGTTCGGGGTAACGCTGCAGCAGTTCTAGGAATTCGGCCCATTCAGCGGCCCGGCCAGCGTCGGTCATGTCACCGCTGATAATAATGTAGTCCAGCGGATCGGCCGCATGGATAGCCGCAAGGCGCGCAATGGTTCGAGCGAGCTGCTCATTGCCCTGTCGGCCGGACCGTCCGCTTTCGATGCGGAAGCCGTATCGCTCACCGACAACGTGGAGATCGGAAAGGTGAGCGACACGCCATGTGCAGGAAGTCGATCCGACGGCATCGAAGGCCTCAAGGTCGAGCGGCTGGTCCATGCCGGAGTCCGCCAGGCCCCACACAAGGGACGCGACCGCTAGATAACAACACACGACCACAACCGCATTCGCGAGTGTAGGGACAATCAGGTGATGCGGCGCGGCCAAATCGTCCAGCTGGCCCGTCCAGCGTGAGGAGGGCCAGACGACAAAGGCGATCAGCGCGGCAAACGCGCAGACCAGGAGGCCCGCTCCCAGAGAGCATGCGGCTCGCAGCCGTGTCCGTCGCGCGGCGCTCCCGCCCTTGCCGGCAATCAGTTCCACCGCATGGCGCAATGCTTCACGGCTGAAGGCGTAGCCCGGCTGAACCGCGATTGCATTCAAGGCCCAGAAACTCGCTTCCACCATCCGAAACACGGGGTGCCACCCGAACCATCCCAGGGCAACGATCACGATCAGCACCAAGACAGCCGAAATCTCAGTTATCGCGAGGACGTGCTCGGAGACGGTCCGCAGCCAGACCGATGCGAGCAGCGGCGCCAGACCAAGCAGCAGGGCGGGAACCAGCACCGAAATCGTGCCGGCAAACAATAGTTTGGGCAGGCTGATCTCGACGAGCAGACTTCCCGCCATTGCGAGCAATGAACGTTGCCCGGGACTCGTGGCATCGTCCTCGATGTCGCCCTCGCGCGGGTCGAGCAGAGCTGCGGTGGAAACGCTCCGGTAGTCACTTTCGGGGACCGAGCTGTTCATGACCAAAGCTCACGCTAAGACACGCATACATCAAAGCGCGCTTTCCACGCTGTCGCCATATAGATCTTGGCGCCATCCATCGTCAGTGCAGCTTGGCGCGGCGGGCGTCTGGCATACCACAGCCGCGGGCCGCTGGGTGGGGCTGCTCGCTGTGCCGGAGTTGCGCTTGACTCAGGTAAAATACGGGCGCACGTTCTACGTGTATCGTCTCGCGTCGGAACGCAGGTAGTCCAATGGACTCCTCCCTTCTTCAAGAGAGACCGCAGCGGTCGTACATCTCCACGGGCCATCTGCCCGAGCCGGAGATGGTGCAAGCTCTCGTCTCAGAAGCGCACCGCAAGTTCAGCTCCAACTCGGACGGACACAACTCGCAAGTTTATCCGGCGCTCGCAAGGGTGCCGAGCCACCTGTTCGGGGTCTGCGTCGTTGGGACCAGCGGCCGCGCCTATGGCGCTGGCGATATCGACTGCGACTTCTCGATCATGAGCGTCTCGAAACCGTTCGTGTTCGCTCTCATCTGCGAGCAAATAGGCCCGGAGGCAGCGCGTGAGAGGCTCGGTGCCAATGCTACGGGCCTACCCTTCAATTCGCTCGCGGCGATCGAGCAGACCGGGGGCGCGACTAATCCGATGGTGAATGCCGGCGCGATCGCTACGACAAGCCTCGCCCCAGGCTCGAGCCCGGACGAGAAATGGGACTTCATCTACGAAGGCCTGTCATGCTTTGCCGGTCGGCGGCTGCCGCTCAATGAAGAGGTCTATGCTTCGGCCTCTGAGACCAATTTCCGCAATCGAAGTATCGCCGGCCTGCTGCAGAGCTACGGCCGTATTTATTGCGACCCGGCGCAAGCGGTGGACCTCTATACCAGGCAGTGTTCCCTAAACGTGAGCGCGCGGGACCTTGCGGTCATGGGCGCGACTTTGGCCGACGGCGGGATCAATCCGATCACACGACAACGCGTCGTCGACGCAGCAATGTGCCATTACGCGTTGGCAGTTATGATCACCGCCGGCTTGTACGAGACCTCCGGCGACTGGCTCTACGACATCGGCCTGCCCGGCAAGAGCGGGATAGGCGGAGGCATTGTCGCGGTCTCGCCGGGCAAGGGCGGTTTCGGCACCTTCGCGCCGCCGCTCGATGCGGCCGGGAACAGCGTCAAGGGACAGCTCGCGGCAAAATTCCTGTCCCAGGAGTTGGGAATGGATCTGTTCGCATCACAGCCTGAGGATTGAAGCACATGTAGCAGGGCTGGCTTCGGCCGGCGCCAAACGAGAGCCCTTCGGGAAGACACCATGACGCAAACCATATCGGTCGGAGCAATTCGCGACGAAGCGCAGGCGTCCTGGGTCCCGATGATCGCCATCGCGCTCGGCCAGATGATCATGTCGTTCAATGTCGCCTCGCTGCCGGTCGCGCTGGGCGGAATGGTACAGAGCTTCGGGGTCGCCCCGACCACGGTAGCGACGGCAATCGTGGCTTACTCCATGCTGGTCGCCGGCTTCGTCATGGTGGGCGCAAAACTCGCGCAGCGGTTTGGCGCGCTTCAGGTCTTCCGCGGCGCCGTCCTGCTGTTTGGGGCGGCGCAAGTCCTCATGACGTTCAGTCCCACCGCAACGCTGATGATCACGGCCCAGGCGCTGTGCGGCGCCGCCGGAGCCGTGATCGTACCCTCGCTGGTGGCGCTGATCGCGGAGAACTACACCGGCCGGCAGCAGGCGACGGCAATCGGAGCGCTTGGATCGGCGCGTGCCGCAGCCGGTGTCCTCGCGTTTATCATCGGAGGCGTTCTCGGCACCTATATCGGCTGGCGTCCGGCATTCGG
>Ga0209455_1001549_pt1 | contig 10198 bp, 6 predicted proteins | sample AraplaCol_mCL_r2_FD_184275 | JGI IMG/M metagenome (GOLD analysis project Ga0209455, IMG submission 184275) | Arabidopsis root microbial communities from North Carolina, USA - plate scrape CL_Col_mCL_r2 (SPAdes) (version 2) | ecosystem: Host-associated > Plants > Roots > Endosphere | place: USA...
ACTCAATCCGGGTTGCAATATTTTTTAGCCCAATGCCATCGAAGTTTTCCCTTTCATTAACATTAAATCCCACGCCGTTGTCGGCAATTTTTGCTGTAATCCCGCGTGCGTCCCTGGTTAATACAAGGTCTAACCGCGTCGCCTTAGCGTGCTTGATTACATTGTTGATGCTTTCCTGTATGATGCGGTAAAGCATTGTTTCCACATTGCTTTCCAGTTTGCTTTTAAACCCCGTTGCTTCAAGGGTTACCTTTAAGGTGTCAGAATTAATTTTTTCGATAAAGCTTTTTAAATCGGATGCAATGCCCGATCGCAGCAGCATGTTGGGCATCATCTGGTGCGATATGATCCGTACTTCTTTGCAGCTTTCATCAACTAATGCAAGCGTGTTTTCTGCCAAAAACCTGTCTTCTTCCTTTGCTATAGTGATCCTGTCGAATAAACCGTTCAGGTTCATTTTAACTGCCGAAAATAATTGCCCGACGCCATCGTGCAAATCACTGGCTATACGTTTACGTTCGTTTTCCTCAGCATCAACAATAGCCCTGGTTAACGTATCCTGTTGTTTTAACATTAGGGCTTGTTGCCGGGCTTTTAGTTTCAGCTTGTGACGGTTGAAAAACAATGCAGTAACAATTCCTGAAAGCAGGAACAGACCTGCTATTATGCCTATGGTTTTATTCCGGCTGCCAATGGATAATTTCTGAATGGTGTTCTCTTTATTAAGTATGCTTATTTGCTGCTCTTTTTTTTCGGTTTCGTATTTTGCGGTTACCTCCGTTATTTTTTCAAAATTGGCTTTTTGGGTTAATGTATCTTTTGCCTCCATCCACTTTTCGTGGAATTTCAAACTTGCCTTGTCGTCGCCGGTTTGCTTGTAATAGTTGTACAACCCTTCATATGATTCCATGATATGCTGCTGGTATTTTTCGGCCAAAGCAGCGTTCAGGCCTTTCTCAAGATAAATTTTAGCCTGCGGATATTGCTTTAGCTTTAAATAAGCATTGCCGATGCCTTTATATAACGAGCCCAGTTCGCGTCGGGTATCAAGTTTGGTAAACATTGTTTCGGCTTGTAGAAAATAAACCAGCGCTTCATTATATTTCTCCTGCTGCAGATAAGTTATGCCAATTTCCTTATCAATAAATGCGGTATACAGTTTGTCATCGGCTTTAATAAATGCAGTCCGCGCCCTTAGCATGTATTGCACCGCAAGGTCAAAATTCTTGTGGCCCGGCTCGTAAATCTGTTTATTACGATAGGTTAACCCGATACCGGCCAGCGATTGTGCCGCCATTACCGTTTTATGTATTTTAACCCTCAGTTCATAGCTTTTTTGATACATATCCAGCGCTTTGTTGAATAAATGCAACTGGTTGTAATTATTGGCAAGCAGCACAAGCGTTTCTGAACTGCCCTGCAGGTTATTCACCTTCTCGTATAAATCAGCTGCTTGCTGAAAATATACAATAGCATCGCTTCCCCGGCCCTGCACACGCAGCAATATGCCATAGTCGGTATAAATTTCTGCCAGGCCTTCCTGGTCGTTAATTTTTTTATAGATAGCTATGGCCTTTTCATAGTCCATCTTAGCCGAATCGGACTTTAATATGTTTACCTGTATCTGGCCCCGGTTATAATAGGCGTCAGCCTCTCCCTTTAAATATTTTACTTTTTGGCTCAGGTTAAGTGCCTGGTTGGCATAAGCAAGCCCCTTGTCGGTATGGCTGTTCATAAACCGTTCCGATAGCTTGTTGTAAATTTTAATGCGTTGGGTATCTGTTTTGGCAGCCGGGAGTATTTTTAAGAGGCTGTCGGCAATTTTGTTTTGTGCAGGTGCAGCAAATGGCAACAGCCATAACAACAGGGCAAGCTTTTTCATCAGTTAATAGTTTAAAACAGGGATTTTGAAAAATCACCATGCATTGAGGGGAATCAGCACAAACAAGTAAACGTATTAAGCGGGTTTAAACCATTTAAAAGTACTCCGCAGCGCTAACAATGCATCAATAATTTATTACTAAAGATATATAAAAAGATATTTAAAATAATACATATTGCCCGGTATTTTAAAATGAGCGGTAATCGCATTTGTCTATAAAACAAGTCGTTAACCAGTCAATATTTTACGCAACGATCAATATACTACATATGCATTATTGATAGCCTTTACTATTTGCCGTTGCTTAGCACCATCAAATAATAACAATCATTAACAAATCACAAAAAACAAAAAAATGAAAAAAGTATTTACATTGGTTATCGTAATGCTTGTAGCATTGACCTTCTCAAAAGTGTTCGCTCAATCCAGCGACTACAAAAAATTCAGCTTAGGTATCGGCCTTGAAGGTGCATTGCCTGTTAGCGGTTTTAGCAGTGTTTATTCGGTAGGTGGTGGCGCAACTTTGCGCGCAGCTATCGGCCTTGATAAGTCAAGCGCAGTAACTTTAACTTCAGGCGTTATTGTGTTTGCACCAAAAAGCGGTGTTGGCGCAGGTTTAAAGGCACAAGTTAACATCCCGGTTAAAGCAGGTTATCGTTACATGTTCAGCGACAATTTCTATGGCATAGGCGAAGCAGGTATCACTTTTGCAAAAATCTACGCTTCAAACGGCCAGGGAGGTTCAATTTCGGCAACCGGCTCCGAATTTACCTATGCTCCGGGTGTTGGTTTATTGTTAGGTGGTTTCGATGTAAGCTTACGGTACGAAGGTTACAGCAGTTCTGGCTTTTTAGGGGCACGTGTAGGGTTTAATTTTTAATCAGTCCGGCGGAATGGAATCGCAAATTACTGCATCTATGTATAGACCCCTCCCGCCAAAAAAAAAGAACTTATTGCGATGAATACTATTGTTTTAATATTAATAACATTTTTTGTAATCTGTCTTGGGCCTTTCAAAAAAGATCAGGAGCGCTAAAAGTTCAAATAATAATAGGCTGCTTTCGTAATCACGGAGCGGCTTATTTATACTATTAAATAAGTAAGTTTACCAATAATGCCTTTAGTGTATTAAAACAGCCTGGTTATGAGCGTAAGGATAGCCCTTGTAGATGATAAGCGTATAGTTCGGAACACGTTGGCCGAACAAATTAGCTATTATAAAGAAATTACTGTTGTCTTCCAGGCGAACGATGGCAGTGAATTTTTAGAAAACATGAAGGCACTTGCTGCTGATATGCGCCCGCAGGTAGTTTTAATGGATATTGAAATGCCGGTAATGGATGGTATTGAAGCGGTAACCATAGCCAAAGAAGTTTACCCTGATACCCATTTTTTGATGCTTACTGTTTTTGATGATGACGACAAGCTATTCGAAGCCATTAAGGCTGGTGCTACAGGTTATTTATTGAAGGACGAAAAGGTATCTAGTATTGTGAAAGCTATTACCGAAATAATTTTTGAGGGCGGTGTACCCATGTCGCCACGTATTGCGCGTAAAGTGCTTGGCTTGCTCCGTAACCCGCCCGATGATGCTGCGCCTGTGGCGGAAAACGAAGAAGAAAGCCATACGCTATCCACCCGCGAACTGGAAATATTGAACCGCATTGTCGACGGCCTAAACTATCAGCAAATTGGCGAGCGCCTGTTTATAAGCCCCCATACCGTACGCAAGCATATTGCCAATATTTACGAAAAACTCCACGTATCAAACAAAGCTTCGGCTATTAAAATTGCGATAAGGAAGAAGTGGTTTTCGTGAAGTCCGAAAGTCAGAAAAGTCCGGAAGTCCGAAAGACGAAGAAGGAGTTTTTAATCTGAAAGAGCTGCGCTCAAAACCAACATCTTCTTCGCACATCTTCATGTCTTTCCTGTTTTTCGGACTTTTCTGTCTTTTCCGATTTTACTGACTTTTCGGACTTTCGGACTTCCGGACTTTCAACTATATTTACCCTATCATGATTATCGTAATTCAATGTACCGACCGCGCCGGGCTGGTAGCATCTGTATCGGCCATTTTGGCCAAAAACCTTTTTAACATTGTTTCGCTGCGCGAGTATGTGGACCAGGCCGAGAATCTGTTTTTTATGCGACTAGAAGTTTCTGTCGGTGGCGATGAATCAACGCTTGAAAAACAGTTGCTTAAGGTACTGCCCGATGATGCCAATATTTTGATCAATCCGCTTCCGGAGAAAAAAGTAGTAGTAATGGTAACCAAAGAATACCATTGCCTGGCAGATATTTTAATTCGGAATTATTTCGGGACACTTGGCGCTACCGTACAATGTGTAATTGGCAACCACAATGTGTTGCAGGATATTTGCAGGCGCTTTGATATGCCTTTTTACTTTATATCGCATGAGCAGGTAAGCAAGGATGAATTTGAAGAGAAAATTGCCGATACCGTAGATAAATATAACCCGGATTATATTGTACTGGCCAAGTTTATGCGCATATTATCGCCAAACCTGGTGGCTAAGTTCCCGATGCGGATTATTAATATCCACCACTCGTTTTTACCTGCGTTTATCGGCGCCAGCCCTTACCGGCAGGCATTTGAACGTGGCGTGAAGCTGATAGGGGCCACCGCCCATTTTGTATCAAACGAACTGGACGAAGGGCCGATTATTGCCCAGCAAACCATTCCAGTAAATCACTCGTTTACCGCCGCCGACATGGTAAAGGCCGGTAAAGAAATTGAAACATCGGTACTTGCCCGGGCGCTGAAATTGGTATTTGAGGACAGGGTGTTTGTGTATAAAAATAAAACGGTGGTATTTGAGTAGGCTTAGCCCAACGCTTCTACCGGTTATATAATGCGGTGGGCAAGCCATCGAGGCTTAGCATATTTTTTTCTTTTTTGTAAGCATCCAAACCGGCCTCACCTTTATTTAGTGCCCATTTCTGCATTTGGTCGCGCTCGCCTTCATAGTTGTAAAACGGAACGCCAAAACCACATGATGTTTGTACTTTATCAATATCAGCAACTATAATTTGCCTTGTACCGAGTACAAGTTTAAAATGGGCGGCTAACGGTTCCCATTCGGCATCGCCCGGTAACACAGTATAGCCTTTCCCGTACAGGCGTAAAATGTTAGGCGGCCCGTCGAAGGCACAAAACATAAAGGTAATACGACCATTCTCCAGCAAGTGCGCCGATGTTTCGTTCCCGCTGCCTATAACATCCATATAGGCGACCCTGTTGGGCGAGAAAACATGAAAGCTATCCATTCCCTTTGGCGACAGGTTAACATGCCCATCAGAATCAAGGGGTGCAGTGGCCACAAAAAACATTTTTTGGTTCTCAATAAAAACCTTATGCTGGTTTAAAATATCATCAAAAAACTTGCCCATAAAATAATCTGAATCGGTAAATAATAAATAAAGTTAAGTCATTTATGGGTGTGATGTTGTGTTCTGCAGGTGATTTTACAAATATTATACAATGAGTAAAATTTAAGTTTTGCGTTTCAGAATTTTATATTTGAGAAACCTCACATTATGGATCAATCGCCCAACTCCCGTCGCCAATTTGTAAAAAACACCGCCGCCGGTTTAGGGCTGCTTACATTACCCTCGTTGTTAAACGCTCAGGGTAATATCGCGGCAGCAAAAAAGAAAATTGTTTGTGTTGGCGGCCACCCTGACGACCCTGAAAGCGGCTGTGGCGGCACATTAGCCAGGTTGGCTGCCCAGGGACATGATGTTACCATAATTTATTTGACTACCGGTGAGGCCGGTATCCCCGGTACCGCGAACGATGAAGCTGGCAGGATACGCAGACAGGAAGCCATCAACGCCTGCAAGATTTTGAATGCTAGGCCCATTTTTGCCGGGCAGATTGATGGTGCAACCATAGCCGATAATGCTGCTTTAAAGCACCTGCAAACACTAATAATCGATGAAAAACCCGATGTGGTATTTACCCACTGGCCGGTCGACAGCCACAAAGACCACCAGGTTGCCAGCCTGCTGACTATGCAAACGTGGGTGCGCTCGGCCAATAAATTTATGCTCTATTTTTTCGAGGTATGCACCGGCGAGCAAACTATGATTTTTATGCCGACCGATTATGTGGATATAAGTGATACCCAGGAGCAGAAAAAGAAAGCCGTATACTGCCACACCAGCCAGGACCCACCGGGAATATACGCCTGCGGCCATGCATCTATGGAAGATTTTCGCGGTCGAGAAGCGGGTGTTAAAGCAGCTGAAGGCTTTGTACGGATGACCGGAAAGGGGATGGGGATGATTGCTTTTTAGTAAAAGTCAAAAGTCTTGAGTCAAAAGTCTTAAGTCGAATGCACGTTTTTTACATAGAATTTTATACCCTGACATGATATCGTAATTTCTAATATTCACTATAAGCCATCGCACCCCGCCGGATTCGACAATAACTATCATAATCCCTGCAATGATTGCCTTGTAACTTTTTTATTGCAACAACTAAAAGTATAGTTATAACTAATAATATAGTTATATTAGCGTCCAATATAATTAACTATTTATTGTTTTACGGACGTAACCTTGCCTGTCTGAATGCGAAAATTATTTTTACTGTTCCTGCTTGCTATCATCATTATTACCGCTAAGGCGCAAAACCACGGTATTGTAAAAGCCATTATTCTTGATTCTGTAACACATGAGCCAGTTCAACTTGCCACTGTATCTATCCTGAAGATACAGGACACGTCACTTATTTCATACACGGTTACTGATAAAAACGGTGTATTCGCATTGCACAACCTGCGTCAGCAAACATCGCGGCTGCTGATATCACACGTGGGGTACAAAGGGCTGCGCATCAACGTTGATTTTAGTAAAGGAGAGACTGTCGACCTTGGCACACTGTACTTGTCGGCTAAAATGTTGCATGAAGTAGTGGTGAAAGGCGAACGTATACCTGTTATCATGAAAAAGGATACGATTGAGTTTGATGCAATGGCCTTTAAAACACGCCCTAATGCGATGGTTATCGATCTGCTTAAAAAGCTGCCCGGGGTACAAATTGACCAGGATGGAATAAGCGTAAACGGTAAACACGTATCTAAAATAAGGGTAAACGGCAAAGATTTTTTTATCAACGACCCGTCTATCGCTACAAATAATATACCGGCCGAAATGATCTCAAAAGTGCAGGTATATGATGACCGCGACAATGACCCCGACCATTTGATACCGGACTACCAGGTAAAGAAGATCATCAACCTGAAGTTTAAAAAATCATTTACCAAAGGCATATTGAGCTCACTCGGCGCGGGTGCCGGCACACAAGACAAGTACGTTGTAGCCGGTTTCGCTGCCAAATTCCAGGAAGAACTTCAAATAAGCGGAAAACTTGATGCTGATAACTTTAGTGGCACCCAGCTGTTTTATGGAAACCACGGTGGCTTTGGTCCGGTCTCGTACGGTAATACCGGGCTTAAGAAAACCGTTGATGGAAATTTTGATCTTAACAAGGATATTGGCAAAAAAGGTAAAATACATGCCGAATACCGTTTTGATAATACCATAAGCGACAACAATGTACAAGGTAAGGTGCAGCAAAATATTAGCGATACCATTTTTACATCGTTGAATAATAATTTGTCGCACCAAAAACTTAACAATCAAAAACTTTATATGGAGACGGAGTGGAAGCCAGACACACTTACAACCATCAAGTTTAACGCTAATGTTGAATACAATTACAATAATAATAGAAGCAGTAGCAGCAACATAAACTCCAATACTTATGCTCCTCTTTTAAATACCACAATCAGCAGCGATCATGGGCATAACAACTCATTTCTGTATGAGCATAACCTAAGTTATTACCGTAAATTGAATAAAAAAGGGGCGTCGCTAACGATTGGAAACGGCATCAGCATACACCCGGAAAATAGTATTGATTTCAACGCGAATGATCTGATGTCGTACGTGGTTGGCTTTCCATCAGATACGCTGAGGCGTTCTGCTAAAAACACTAATAGTGATATATCTCAAACTATAAGTGCTTCCTACCATTACCCGTTAACCAAAAAGTTCTCAGTTGATGTTGGGTTGATAGGTTTACATGATGTAAATAAGGGCGAGCTATTAACTTATGATGAAGACTTTAAGACCGGTATGTATACAATTTTTGTACAAAGCCAAAGTAATAATCTTACACGCACTTTGTGGGGCGAAAGTTTTTCACCACAGCTTACCTATAACATTGCCGACGAAATATCTGTAAAAGCAGGAGTAAGCACCCTGTCGCAGCAAATAGGCAACCATTTTAGCAACTACGTGGTCGATTTAAACCAAAAGTTCTTTTACGTATTTCCGGCGGGCGAAGTGCACGTAAAGCAATTTACTTTGAGCTATGCAGAATCAGTGCAACAACCTTCTATCAGTAATCTCCAGCCAATTACCATAGTTTATGATCCTTTGCATACTTTTATTGGTAACCCCGGGCTCAAACCAGTCTTCTTTAATAACGTAAACCTATACTACCAAAAAAACGACTATCAATCGGGCATGTATGTTAATATAAGTTCGCGCTTTGTCATCGAAAAAAATACAATTGTAAATAAGCAAACCATAAATGCAGCCGGAGCAAGTGTTACTACACCCATAAACGGCGACGGTCGCTTTACTACCTACTTAAATGGCTCTGTCAGCAAGCGGTTTAAAAAACAAAATAAATGGGAGTTTGCCGCGGCGGTGAACGCCAGCGGTGCGGCGGGGCATAACTACTTTGATGTAAATGGACAGAGCGGTTATCAAAATACGCAGAATGTTATTTTTGAGCCAAGATTTAGTGCTGATTGGAATGATGTTATTTCCTTGTCGCCCGATTATCGCATCGATTACGCAATTACGAACTACCAACACGTTAACTATCCACCAACAAGTTATACCACACAAAGTGCCGGCATACAGGTTGATGTGAGCCTGCCCGTAAATTTCAGATGGCGGGTTGACTACAAATACGTTTACACTCCCTTGGTGGCGCCAGGCTTTCAGCGAAATACCAACTTCCTGAACGCGATGGTAACCAGGACAATAAAAAAAAACAAAGCAGAAATTGGCCTTACCTGCTACGATTTGCTTAATCAAAATGTAAGCCAGCATCACTACGTAAGCCTTAATAACATAAACGATGTGCAAAATCAGATAACAAAACGATACATATTGCTTACGTATACTTATCATTTCAATAAGTTTAAATAGTTGGCTGTCCAGGATGTAAAAAATCAGCTACGCAACCATCAATAAAAAAAATGATTGTCGACTTAGTATTTTACATTCTATCTTTAACCGACCAATTTTACTATCATGTTAAAAAATACCCGGATAAAATTCATTTTACTTGCGGTGCTATCGCTGGTGTTGATTTCAAATTTCGCCAATGCTCAAAACCGGAAATTTAAACCAAAACCTCCGGGCGTTCCATCCGAAATACAGGTAACGCCTTATAAAACCACTATGATTGCCGATGGAAAGGACGAAACCATTATCACCATAAAAATTATAGACAGCAAAGGCGATGTGATTAAGGATGTGGCGCTACCGGGTACATATAAAGTAATTGGTGATGCAAAAATTATGCATATAAGCGACGGTACAGTACCAAACAGTTTTACAGGCCTTGACAAAACCAACGATACCACCTGGACCACTACCCTAAAAAGCGGCACCGAAGTAAGATTGCGTACCGGCCGCACCCGCGGACGTGTAAAATTTGTGGCCATGGCCGACAGCCTTTTCCCGGGCTCGACCGAGATACATACCGTGCAACCGGGAACTCCGCATGTGGTTACTGCAGATAAATATCAGCCCAAAACAACAAATGACAAAATTATAGGTGCCGATATTTCTTTTTTGCCGGAACTGGAAAGCCGGGGAATGAAATTCAGTGATAATGGCAAACCGGGTGATGCTATCGAAATTATGAAACAGCATGGGTTTAACTATATCCGCCTGCGCATATTTAATGAGCCGGCAAACCCGAAAGGCTACTCGCCCAATAAAGGCTTTTGCGATTTGAAGCACACAAAAGCTATGGCCAAACGTATTAAAGCAGCCGGCATGAAATTTTTGCTCGATTTTCATTACAGCGATTATTGGGCCGATCCGCAGCAGCAAAACAAGCCTGCTGCATGGGCTAACCAGGATTTCACCACGCTTAAAAAATCGTTGTATGACTACACCGCCGGCGTAATGCAGCAATTAAAAGACCAGGGTACTGTGCCCGATATGGTGCAGGTTGGCAACGAAATTAACCACGGTATT
>Ga0209455_1001550_pt1 | contig 10182 bp, 12 predicted proteins | sample AraplaCol_mCL_r2_FD_184275 | JGI IMG/M metagenome (GOLD analysis project Ga0209455, IMG submission 184275) | Arabidopsis root microbial communities from North Carolina, USA - plate scrape CL_Col_mCL_r2 (SPAdes) (version 2) | ecosystem: Host-associated > Plants > Roots > Endosphere | place: USA...
TAGACCCTACAGGCAGCGTAATATCGGCTAACTATAACCGCAGCAAAACCAGGGCCGAACTCAGCCTGATACAGAGTTGTATCGACGCTATAAAAAACACCAGGTTCACTTCATCAACCCAGGCCTCTGGCAACCAAAAGGGACAATACACTTTTAGGTTTAAGGTGGATTAGGGAGAAAGTCCATGGACCATGGACGATAGACCATAGTTTTTATTGTTACAAATATGTACCAGGTGTTCCAAATTTACTATGGTCCATGGACAATCGGCTTTGGACTTAGCTATTGATGCACATAAAAGAATGACCTAAATTTGCCATGGTCTATGGACCATCGACTATGGACTACAACGCAACCATCCAATACCTCTACAGCCAACTACCGCTTTTTACCCGTGACGGCGCGTCGGCATATAAAGCTGATTTAACCAATACCATCGAATTGCTAAAGCGGATAGATAATCCACAGCACAAGTTTAAAAGCGTACACGTGGGTGGCACTAATGGCAAAGGCTCCACATCGCACATGCTGGCAGCTATTTTGCAAACTGCAGGCTATAAAACCGGTTTGTATACATCGCCGCACCTGAAAGATTTTCGTGAGCGCATCCGGATAAACGGGGAAATGATCAGCGAGCAAACGGTGATTGATTTTGTGGCTGCGCATACCGCAGACTTTGATGAGATAAAGCCGTCGTTTTTTGAAATGACTGTAGCACTTGCGTTTGACGTTTTTGCAAAAGAACAGGTCGATATTGCCATTGTTGAAGTGGGCTTGGGCGGTCGTCTGGATTCAACTAATGTAATTACCCCGCTCCTGTCCATCATCACGAATATTGGGTGGGACCACATGAACATTTTGGGCGATACATTGCGGTTAATTGCCGGCGAAAAGGCAGGAATAATAAAGCCAGGTATTCCTGCGATAATCGGGGAATACCAGGAGGAAGTTGCGGATATATTTATCGAACGGGCAACCTCGGGAGATTCGCCAATTATTTTCGCTTCGGAGGTTTGGGACACAGAAATTAACGGCGAAACGCCGCAACCAGATGGCTTGGTAAATATAATAATCAATAGAAAGGAGTTAACCTCCAATCTCCAACCTCTAATCTCTAACCTCCACCTCGACTTAACTGGTTCCTATCAGCTTAAAAATATAAAAACGGTGCTTTGCGCAGTTGATGAATTGCGTTTGCAGGGATATAACATAACCGACGAACACCTGACTAACGCCTTAAGCCAGGTAAAAACCCTAACCGGGTTACATGGTCGTTGGGAGGTTTTAAGCAAACATCCACTAACCATTTGCGACACCGGGCACAATCCCGAAGGTATGCAGGAAGTGCTCCAAAACATTTCGGCAGTAAAATACAACAAACTTCATTTTGTACTCGGAATGGTTAACGATAAAGACAGCAGTAAAATATTAACCATATTACCCACTAAAGCACGCTATTACTTTTGCCGGCCTGATATTCCCCGCGGGCTGGACGCAAAAGCACTATGGCTAAAAGCCGCTGGGTTTGGCCTGGATGGCGAAGCTTACTCATCGGTACCGGAAGCGCTGAAAGCCGCGCAGCAAAATGCGGAAGAAGGTGATTTGGTTTTTGTGGGCGGTAGTACTTTTGTCGTGGCGGAAGTGGTGTAGCGGTCTGAATCAGAATTTTCAAAATGCTGGAATTAGCAGAATTAAAAGATTAGCATATTATTTTATTACGCTCATGATCGCATATTGACAATTCTTAAATCCTATAAATTCTGATTCAGACAACACCTACTTTCTTCTCAAAAAATATTACTTTTAACGCTCAAATAACAACAACCAAATGACTTATCTACCCTCATCTGAAAGATACAAAAACATGCAATACCGCCGCTGCGGAAAGAGCGGCATTAAGCTGCCTGCTGTTTCGCTGGGCTTGTGGCATAACTTCGGCGGTGTTGACGTGGAGGAAAACTTCCGCAAAATTTTGCACCTGGCTTTTGATAGCGGCATCACCCATTTCGACTTAGCTAACAACTACGGTCCGCCTCCGGGATCGGCCGAAGAAAACTTCGGAAAACTATTGCATGAGGATTTTCGCGGCTACCGCGATGAGTTAATCATATCCAGCAAGGCAGGTTACACGATGTGGGATGGCCCTTACGGCGACTGGGGCTCAAAAAAATACCTGATATCGAGTCTCGACCAAAGTCTTAAACGCATGAGACTCGACTATGTAGATATATTTTACCACCATCGTCCCGACCCGGAAACCCCACTGGAAGAAACCATGGGCGCGCTGGATCTGATAGTTCGCCAGGGAAAAGCACTGTACGCGGGCATATCAAACTATCCTGCAGATGAAGCCGATAAAGCCATCAGTATATTAAAAAAACTGGGCACACCATGCCTTATTCATCAGCCTAAGTACTCTATGTTTGAGCGTTGGGTTGAAGGCGGCCTGCTGGATGTATTGGAAAAAGACGGTGTGGGTTGTATCCCGTTCTCTCCACTGGCACAAGGTTTATTGACGAACAAATACCTGCATGGCATCCCGGCCGATTCGCGTGCGGCAAAGGCTACCGGTTTTCTGCAGGAGAGCCAGGTTACAGAAGAACGAATCAGCCAGATAAAAAGGTTGAATGATATTGCGGTACAGCGCGGGCAAACACTGGCACAAATGGCACTTTCTTGGTTATTAAAAGATAACCGCGTAACATCTGTATTAATTGGAGCCAGTCGCCCCGAGCAATTAGCCGACTCGTTGAAATGTTTGGATAACATTCAGTTTTCGGCAGAAGAACTGGCAAAAATTGAAGAAATATTAAAATAGAATCAAGAGCCAGGAATCAAGAACTAAAAAACTTTGTCATTGCGAGGAGCATAGCGACGAGGCAACCTCGTCGTTATGCATTATCCACCATGCATGGCGACGAGATTGCTTTCCCGAAACAAGTTCGGGACAGGCAGAACCTCGCAATGACAAAATTTGAATTGACTCTTGATTCCTGGTTCCTCATAAAATATTATGTCTAAAACAAACTGGGGAATTATAGGTTGCGGCAACGTAACCGAAAAAAAAAGCGGACCGGCGTTTAATAAAGTAGCAAATAGCAGCCTTATAGCCGTTATGCGCCGCGATGCGGAAAAAGCCGCGGATTATGCGCAACGCCACGGCGTCGGCACCTGGTACAGCGACGCAGATGAATTGATGGCCGACAATCGCATCAATGCTGTTTACATTGCCACCCCCCCTGCCTCGCATACTCCCTATGCTATAACTGCACTTAGCAAAGGATTCAACGTTTACGTTGAAAAACCTGTTACCCGCAACGCTGCCGAGGCGAGGCAAATTGCCGAGGCAGTAAAACAGCGCCCTAATCAAAAGCTAACCGTTGCCCACTACCGCCGTGGGTTGCCCATGTTTTTAAATGTGAAGCAATTGCTGGAAAGTAAGCTGATTGGTGATGTCCGCACTGTTCAAATACGGATGTGGAAAAGCCACCGGCCAGGCTCGGCGGTTGACGTAGTGAGCAACTGGCGCGTGCACCCCGAACTATCAGGCGGTGGTTATTTTCACGACCTTGCCCCTCACCAGCTCGATTTAATGCTGTTGTATTTTGGCGAACCGGAGAAGTACTTTGGCTTCTCACTTAACCAGGGCGGCAATACCCCTGCCGACGACCATGTAAGCGGACAGATACTATTCAAAAACGATGTGGTTGTAAATGGCTCCTGGTGCTTCAACGTTGCTGAAAACCAGGTAACAGACTCTTGCGAAATAGTGGGCACTAAGGGAAAAATAACCTTCCCGTTTTTTGGCACTTTCATCAACTGGAAAACAGATGACGATGAGCAAACGCTGAACTTTACCCATCCCGAACATATCCAGCAGCCCATGATTGAAAAAATTGTGGCTTACTTTAATGACGAAGGACCAAACCCTTGTTCTATTGAAGAAGCCGTTGTGCTAATGGATATTTTGGACGCGTTTACAGGAAAATAATTAATCATTTTGTCATTGCGAGCGAGGAACGAGCTCGGCAATCTCGTCGCCGTGCGTTGTGCATATGCATGGCGACGAGATTGCTTTCCCGAAACAAGTTCGGGACAGGCAGCACCTCGCAATGACAAAATTTTTTGATACTTACTCCTTCTTCTTTGGCACCTTCGCCCCTTCTTTACGTGCTTCTGATAAACCTATTGCGATAGCTTGTTTTTTACTGGTTACTTTTTGGCCGCTACCGCTTTTAAGTTTGCCCTCTTTCATTTCGTGCATGGTTTTTTCAACTTTTTCTCCTGCTTTTTCTGAATACTTTGCCATGATGTGTTTTATAATAGGTAAATAATTAAGGTGTAAAGCAAAATGTTTGCCAAATAATGTATCATTTACAACAATGCCCAACGACGCAAAAGGAGGCATTTCTACAAAATCATGGATAAAAAAAATTATTATTCAATTATCCTTATCTTCAAATCAATAAACTATTATTGCGTTGATTCGTCTACTTAACATCCCCTGATTATGCCGGCAAAAACACCCGCCCATCCATTTTACGAAAGATTATCGCTGGTTCTTATTGGCCTGTTGTCGCTTGGTTACATCATCATCCAGGGCAAAGAAGTGCTCGATCCCTTAATTTTCGGCTTTTTGTTTGCCATTCTGCTTTACCCAGTGGCCAGTTTTTTGGAGCGTAAACTTAGACTGCCGAGGGCTATTGCCTGCCTGGTTGCTATTATTTTGCTGCTGGCGTTTGTCAGTGGCGTATTATACCTCGTCGGCTCGCAAATATCAAACCTTGCAAGCGATTGGCCGCAACTTAAAGGGCAGGTAAGCCAATCTCTCGATGACCTTTCCGAGTGGGTACAAAAAGCCTTTCAAATAAATGCAGCCAAGCAGATGAATTATCTGCACAGCACGCAGCAAAAAATAATGGCCTCAGGCACCGAGGTGATTGGTACTACTTTTGGGGCGATATCATCGCTGGCGTTGTTTTACCTGTTCATACTCATCTTTACCTTTTTTATATTACTTTACCGCACCTTGCTGATAAACTTTATTGTATGGGTGTTTACCGATAATTATGAAGCCGTAGTGCGGGATATTGTTGGCAACATACAAAGTATACTGCGGCAATACATTTTAGGCCTGCTGCTTGAAATGTTTGTAGTTGCCTGCCTGGCTTGTACGCTGTTTTGGATAATTGGCGTAAAATATGCTGTATTACTCGGCATAGTGGTGGCACTATTTAACCTGATACCCTACCTGGGAATTTTTACGGCCCTGTTTTTAAGCACGCTCATAACCTTTGCTACCGGCGGTATTAATTCGGCGGCCTTTGTGGCACTTTCGGTGCTGGGCATTCATATTGTCGATTCAAATGTGTTGTTACCGACCATTGTTGGCTCAAAAGTAAAGTTGAATGCGCTGATTACCTTTTTAGGAATAATTTTGGGCGAGATGATCTGGGGGTTGTCGGGTATGTTTTTATCGATACCTATAATTGCCATTTTTAAAATCATATTCGACCGTGTTGACAGTCTCAAACCCTGGGGCTACCTGCTGGGTAGCGGACAAGATGAGAAAAAGTCCACCATGAAAAAAATGAAGCCGGCTGCGGCGGATAAGACATGAGGGAGGGTGTAGGTAAAAGGCGAAAGGTTAACTGCGAAAGGTAAAAGGTCTTAAAAGTTTCAAAACCTTTCGCCTTTTACCTTTCAGCTTTCGTCTCTCCTATTTATCCTCCAATAAATCAATACAATGCTTAGCCAGTTCCGTTAACCGGGCATCCAGCGAGTTTAGCCCATTGTTATCCTTCAGGTTTTTGTAGAGTGTTTTTATTGCGTCCAGTGTTTCGTCGCTGGGGTCGCAGGCCTGGGCCTTTTCGAGGTGAGGGAGCGCCTTGCGGACCATCTTTTCGTAGTCGGCCATTAGCTGGTTATTTACAGCTGCGTCGGTGGCACCATGCATCTTATTCCCTATTTCATTCGCCTGTGCCAGGTAGATATAGCCAATCCCTCGATGCGCCACATAATAGTCGGGCACAGCAGCTGCAACCTTTTCGTAATAACTGAGCGCCTTCTGCGGCTGGTCGTTATTCTCGTAAACCTGGCCTATAGCAAAGTAAAAGTTGATGCGCGTTTTTTCCGGTAGCTTATCAGCAGTTGGTAATATAGCTTCACCCAAGCTGAGCAGTTTTTCGGTTTCACCCTGGAAACGGGCAAGGTTAAAATCCAGGTATTTACTGTACACCGAGTCGGCCGATTGTGCTTTCGCAACAAAGCTCATCAATACAACAAATAAAAAGAGGCATATTTTCTTTAGCATGACCGATGGTTGTTTCCAAATATAATATTCTAACGTAATTAATCTGCCGCTATTCTTTCTACCTTTTTAATTTTAATATTGTAGGTGCCGGTAAAGGTTATTTTTTATTATAAGCACTACTCTCCGCATAAACAATACCTTTGCGCGAATTAGAAACCAAATTATGCAGAAAATCTTTGTCACTATTCTTATTTTATCGGCTATTTGTACAACAGCCCTCGCACAAACAAAAGGCAACACCGAGTTTGGCGTTAATATCGGCCTTAATGGCGCCACCGTTACAACCAATCAGTACACCAACACATCGTATCGTACAGGGTTTAATGCAGGCGTTTCGGGTGAATATTATTTTTCAGACCGATGGGGAGTTAAGGTTAAATTATCATATGAGCAAAAGGGCTGGAATGATGGTTCTATTGGCTACGGGAATGGTCCATCTTTTTCCACTGACTATAAACTGGACTATATAACTATCCCCGTAATGGCTAACTGGCATTTTGGACGCACCCGGAACTGGTATTTGAATTTTGGCCCTTACGTTGGCATATTAATAAATGCTAAACTAACTGCCAGCGCCGATGATGCAAAAGCTTTGTTTAATACAGTGGATGGCGGATTAGCCGCCGGCATTGGCATAAAATTTCCCGTGGCACCACACACCAAACTGTTTATTGAAATTAACGGACAAGGTGGGGCGAGTGACATAGTTAAAAACAATACGGATGCGGCATTGAGAAACAGTGTATCGCAGATAAATGTCGGACTTAATTTTTAAGCGTATTTATCTACTAACTCAATGCTTCGCATCTGCAGCATTTTACTGTTTTATCCCAGGGATATAGAAACGTAGCAAAACATTGCAGCGTTTCTATCCTTTTTTCATTTTTACAATTCCCAAAATTTCGCCATCGGCCAGCGATGCGTCAATTCTTTCAATAGCCTGATACCCCATCACTTCGTACAATGGTACCCCGGGTAAGGTTGCACCCAATTCAAAAGTGGTAAAGCCATTGTTTTTTGCAGCGTCCTCGCAAACATTCATAATCAACCAGCCTATCCCCTGCCGGGCGTAGTCGGGATGAACAAAAAAGGCACGGATGCGGGCTGCATCGGTTGCAGGGTTGAGCAACGGGTCTTCTATATCTTTATGCTGGTCGCCGCCGTAAAGGGTATTGCGTTTGCTCCAGCCGCCACAGCCAACCAGTACACCGTCTTTTTCCGCGACGTAATAAGTACCATCGATTATGAGCTGGGTGTCAATACCAAAAATGTACTTGATGGCGCTTTCTATTTGGTTCGGGGTATAATATTCGGTACTCAAGCCACGAACAGACAGAGCTATCAGCTCATTTAATTGCGGGATGTCCCTTAGGGTGGCGAGGCGCGTGGTCAATGGCATTGTGTTTAGAGATTTAACAAATTTTTAATTTGTCAAATCTACCCTACACCTGGTAAATCTGCAAATTATTGCCGCAGGTGTCGTCAAACACAGCAAGCGTTGCTGTGCCCATCTGTGTTGGCTGTATGCTGAATTTAACGCCTAAGCCGGATAGCCGATCAAATTCTTTGTTAATATCGTCTACCTGGAAGGCTGTGGCGGGTATGCCTGCGTCGTACAGTTCTTTTTGGAACACTTTGGCCGGTTCAAAGCCCATTGGCTCCAATACCAGTTCGCAGCCGTCCTGCTCTTCTTTCGAAACTACAGTTAGCCATTTATGTTCCCCCATAGGGATTTCAGTTTTCTTAATGAAACCCAGTATCTCCGTATAAAATTTTAGCGCTTTGTCCTGGTCGGAGACCATCACGCTGGTTAGTTTTATCTTCATTTGTTTGATTAAGTTTTAGGGGGCTTTGTCGCTATCAAAGCCGTTTTAATTATACGCTTAAATTTAACTGCCATGAAACGCCAAACTTGTCAGTAATCCACGCATATTTTTTGCTAAAGGGGTATTCTCCCAAAGGCATAAGCACAGCGCCGCCTTCCGTAAGACTTTTGAATAAACTTTCAATCTCGGCATCCAATTCGCAATTTACGTACAACGACATAGACGGTGTAAAATTGAATGCATGCTTTACATAGCTATCAATACACATAAACTGCTGGTCGTTTAAAGAAAATGTAGCGTGCATAACAGTTCCTTCTGCACCCGGCCCTTGTGCCCCATAACGGCTAATGCTTATAATTTTTGATGAAGGGAACAGCGACATATAAAAATTCATTGCTTCTTCAGCCTCGCCGGTAAACATTAAAAAATTGACTATTTTCTGCATAATCGATGGTATGTTATTGTTAGCAACAAATCTCGGCTTAACAGCATAGTATCATTTATTCAATCTTGCTTTTTTTCGCTGATATTCGTTAGGTGGTGAGCCGCCAAGTTTTTTAAATAATGCTGAAAACGAACTTAAGCTGTTAAAGCCCAGCATGTAGCAGGTTTCGGTAACGGTGTGCCCGGCAGCTAAAAGCTCCTTTGCTTTTATTATCCTTACTTCGGTTAAATATTGATAGGGTGTTTTACCATAGTATTGCTTAAAAAGCCGGGTAAAATGAAACTTTGAAAGGAACGCCTCGCCGGCCAAATCATCAATGCTTAGGTTCTTCTCAAAATTATCATCAATAAACTTTTTTGAGCGGATTACCTGCGTGAGCAAATGTTCTTTTGGGTAAAGATTTTTGTGGAGGAATTGAACTTGTTGATGGTAGTAGGTCATAATTAATAGAATTCTTCCCGTATCTGTATTAAAATATGCTCTGCTTTTTTAGCGTCAGGTTGGTTGGGCAAATCTGATTCTTCGTAGAGTTTCTTTATTCGTTCCATTTTTTCTTCAACCATCTGCATCAGCTCATCAAATTCAAATTTGCCGCTGCGTATTTCCAGCAAAAATTCCCGGTCTTCCCGGTATACCTTTACCTCCTTATAAAGCGCAATTTCCTCAGCCATGTTTAGCAGCCTGAAGGTGTGCATCATATTTTTGGCGTCGTAGCTCTTGCCGTGCGACAAGGTGCTTTCATAACGCGCCTGGTTGCGTTGTTCTTCCCATTGTATATATTCTTTATATTCTTTGCAATAGGTTGAGTACCCGTCTTTATTAAAGGTGATGGTTGCGAGCGGTTCAATACCTGCCGGAACCGAACTTAGCTGCACATCGTCGGCGTCATCACCAGATATGATACCTCTAAACCATTTTCCATCGTGCAGTTGCTTTTCACTGTATAAAAGGTAAACATTTCTAAAATGGTCGAGATTTACCAACCCGCATTGTTGCTGCTGTAAAGTATTTTCCTTTAGCCACGCATTTAAAGGCATGCTGCCACTTTTGTAGATAACATAGCAGAAATCCAAAACAGATTTTCGCGCTTTTTCTACCGGCTTGTTAATTTTTTTGTTGAGGCCTTTTGCCTTCTTAATTTGAGTTTGGGCATAGCCAGCGAAAGTATCAAGGCAAAGTTTTGATAAAAAATCCTCCGGCTTTATTAAATCCATCAAGGGGTGACGGTATATAACACAATTAGCCGGCGTATTAAGTAATTCCAATATGTTCGGATTGTTTTTTGTCAATAATTCCAGAAAACGTTTTATCTCGAAATATACTTCGTCATTGCTTTCATTGGCAACTTGCTCCTGGTAGTCAAAACCATATAACTCAGCTTGTGGTAAAATAAAAATTCCTTTTTTATCCACGTCCGAATGGGGCAAATTAAGGTTATATGCCTGGCTGCCGCTGATACAATCAAGCAGGATAAATTGCCTTTGCTGTAAAAGTTGCGCGTACGTCATCATAAAATATATTTTCTGAATATAGCATCCAGTTCATCGGTTGGTTGGTGGTTTGAAGCAACCGTGCCAATCCTCTCTTTACAATTATTT
>Ga0209455_1001554_pt1 | contig 10175 bp, 7 predicted proteins | sample AraplaCol_mCL_r2_FD_184275 | JGI IMG/M metagenome (GOLD analysis project Ga0209455, IMG submission 184275) | Arabidopsis root microbial communities from North Carolina, USA - plate scrape CL_Col_mCL_r2 (SPAdes) (version 2) | ecosystem: Host-associated > Plants > Roots > Endosphere | place: USA...
GCCCCTTCAACAGCTTTCAAAGCACGATTTTCGCCTTCAGCAGCCGAACTACCCATTATACAAACACCGCTTTCTTTCATTACGGTGCGCACATCTTTAAAGTCTACGTTTATATAGCCGGGCAGCGTAATTATTTCGGCAATGCCTTTTGCGGCAGTGGTCAAAATATTATCAGCCTGCGCAAATGCGGAACCTAAGGTTAAGTTGCCGAATATCTGGCGCAGCCTGTCGTTACTGATTACCAGGAACGAGTCGACGTGCTTTTTAAGTTCTTCCATACCTGCATCGGCCTGTAACTTACGGCGTTTGCCTTCAAATGCAAACGGGGTAGTTATAATGCCAACGGTAAGTATATCCAGCTCGCGGGCAGCTTTGGCAATAATCGGGCTTGCGCCAGTACCTGTGCCACCACCCATACCTGCTGTAATAAACAGCATTTTGGTATTTGAGCCTAACATTTGTTTGATATCGTCAATATTCTCGATAGCCGAGTTTTTACCAACTTCAGGTATCGAACCTGCTCCCATCCCCTCGGTAAGGCTTGCACCCAGTTGCACCTTGTTAGGTATCGGGCTAAGCTCAAGTGCCTGGGCATCGGTGTTGCAAATAATAAAGTCGACACCCGTGATGCCTTGCCTGTACATGTGGTTTACCGCGTTACCACCACCGCCGCCAACACCAATTACTTTTATGATGGACGACTTTTCTTTTAACATCTCAAACTGCATAATCCTTATAATGAGTTATATGTGATTGACGAATAAACAGATTTCTCTATCGTAATATTAGCACTTTTTAAACAACACTTATCCACAATTGTCAATATGTGGAAAGAACGAACCAATGTGGAAAGTTTACTTTAAAAAATCCTCATCGTTTATATCATCCTTGATAAAACGCTTGCCGCTTTCCAATAATTTTCCTAATAAACCAAACTTCCTATCTTCGGTGTAACGTGGTTTTGCCACTTTTACTTCTTCAGTTGCTGGTACAAAATCGTTGTATTCCATTTTCTGTATACCCTTTATTAACAGCCCGATACCTGTTGCGAACGTTGGGCTTTGCAACTCCTCGTAAACATTTTTAGGCAGCATTTCATTTTTAGCTAAATGTTCGTTAGGGTAGCCCACACGGCAATCCAACCCGGTAACATATTCAACCAATTGCGACAAATGTTTCAATTGCGCGCCACCGCCTGTTATTACTATACCTGCTATCAGTTTCTTTTCGTAGCCCGATGATTTTATTTCATAGTACACGTGCTCCACAATCTCTTCCATGCGTGCCTGTATTACAAACGCCAGGTTTTTTACCGATATTTCTTTGGGTTCGCGGCCACGTAATCCGGGTACGCAAACTATTTCGTTTTCCTTATTCTCATCAGCCAACGCCGAACCAAAACGCACTTTTAATTGCTCTGCAATGTTGCGCATTACTGAGCAACCTTCGCGTATATCTTCGGTTACACTATTACCTCCAAACGGGATAACAGCTGTGTGGCGTATAATTCCCTCGTGGAAAATGGCCACGTCTGTTGTTCCACCACCTATATCAACCAAAACCACACCCGCTTCTTTTTCCTCGTCGCTCAATACTGATTCAGACGATGCCAGGGGCTCCAGTATAAGTTCTTCGCTCTGCAATCCACCTTTATTAACACACTTTACAATGTTTTTTATGGCAGTAACCTGGCCTGATATGATGTGAAAGTTGGCTTCCAACCTTACACCTGCCATACCTATAGGGTCTTTTATACCCGGCTCATTATCAACCGTAAACTCCTGTGGCAACACATGGATAATCTCCTCGCCCGGAGGCATTACCAGGTTATACATGTCTTCAACCAGCTTATCAATATCCTTGCGCGATATCTCGTTCGACATATCACGACGGGTTATTAGTCCGCGGTGCTGCAAACTTTTTATGTGCTGACCGGCAATGCCCACGTTTACTACTTTAATTTCAACGTTTGATTGTGTGCCCGCAATGTCAACTGCCTGCACAATGCCTTGTACTGTTTTATCTATGTTCGAAACCATCCCGCGTGTTACCCCGGCCGATTCGGCCTTGCCGATACCCAACACCTCGATTTTCCCGTTCTTGCTTCTACGTCCAACAATGGCACAGATTTTTGTGGTACCTATGTCCAATCCCACTACAATTGGTGAGGTTTTTTCCTGAGTTGAAGTTTTGTCCATATTAATTCAATTTTATAGATGTATCCCTAATTGTTTTTGTTGAATCGTTACCCCCCGGTTTTGAATTCAACGAATCTGTTTTTAAAATTCCGTTCCGTATACCAACCACCTGGTTGGCATATTTTATGTTTATAACTTTATAAGCCTCCCAACCGACTAACGGCAGCGCTTTTTTATAAAACACCAGCAGGTTATGAAACTTATTCTCCAGCGAGTCGGCAGTACCGAGTAAAATGCGGTTATTGCCAACGCGGGGTATCAGTTCAATTTCGTGGTCTTTGTTCACATAAAGCTGTGCTATCTGCGCATCCCAAAGCGAATCGCGCCTGATAAAATCAGCTGTTTTAAACAATTGCATTGCCATAGGCGAGTGCAGGCTATCTACATGATTGGCAAAAGCTTCATCGATAAAGCCATTTGCTACTAATACCCTTGCTGTAAAATTTCCTGACAGCGGGATTTTTAAGCCGTGTTGGTCGACATAAAAGTCCTGGTCGAACCTGTTCATCATTCTTAAAATCGGCTGCCGTTGGCTTATTTCCACACTTATAACGCCATCCATATCGGTATAAACCTTTGCAAACTCTATAAATGGGTTAGCACGCAACTTATTCTCCAATTCGTGTATGTTAATACTCGCCATCCGGCGACCAACCAACGCACGGCTGTTTACCTGTATTATATTGTCAACCTCTTCCCGGTCGATGAAGTACTGGTTGCCGGGTATGTATATTTTCACATCCTTGCAAACCACTTCGTTTTTCTTGCCTTCAATAAAACTCATCAGCACCACCAGGCCACCAAAGCATATTAACCATGCAAGGCTTATCAGTAATGGTTTCCAGATTCGTTTTTTAAACATTTTGCAAAACTTGTTTTAATGGTTGCACTAATGTATCTATGTCGCCGGCCCCTACTGTCAGTAACAGTTCGGGCTTTTCGGCTTTAATTTCATTCACCACGGTTTGCTTGCTGCTCAAACGCTTGTTGCCAAGCTTCATCCGTTGCAATATCATTTCAGCATTCACACCTTCAATTGGCAGTTCGCGTGCCGGGTATATGTCCAGCATTATTAACTCGTCCGAAAGGTCAAGCGCTTCAGCAAAACCGTCAGCAAAATCGCGGGTACGGGTAAACAAATGCGGCTGAAAAATGGTAGTCAGCTTTTTGTTTGGATATAGCTTTTTAACCGACTTTATTGCAGCTTTTAATTCTTCCGGATGATGTGCATAATCATCAATAAATATTTGATTTTCATTTTTGATGATATACTCAAACCTGCGATGCACCCCCCTGAACGAGCCTAAAGCACTTTTTATGGCATCAGCATCAACTTTAAGAATCAAACAGGCCTCTATCGCTGCAACCGCATTTTCAATATTGTGCGTGCCTGCAATACCCATCCTGATGTTGGTAATACTGGTGTTGCCATTTTTAAAATCGAAATAGAAATCGCCGTTCTCTATTCTTATGTTTGATGCTGTTGCGTCGGCCTCGCCTTCAACCGCGTAAGTAAAACCGGTATCAAGTGGTAATCCCTTTTTGTGTATCAGCGTACCGCCGGGCTTTATTTGCGATGCAAACAATTTAAACGACTCGGTTAAATGCGAGTGGTCGCCATAGATATCCAGGTGATCAGCGTCCATTGATGTAATGATGGCTACATCAGGGTGCAGCGTTAAAAACGAGCGGTCATATTCGTCGGCCTCAACCACTACCACATTATTTTTGCCGTAGAGCACATTGCTGTTATAGTTTGATGACAGGCCACCAAGGAATGCCGAACAATCGTTACCCGAATCCTTTAAAATATGCGCCACCATGGTCGAGGTGGTGGTTTTGCCGTGTGTACCTGCTACAGCCACGGTAAACATACCCTGGCTGATGATGCCCAATACCTGCGAACGTTTATACAGCCCAAAACCATTATCCTTAAAAAAGTTCAGGATGGCCGAATCTTTCGGGATGGCGGGCGTATATATAATAAGCGTGCTGGCATCCGTAGTTTGAAAACTGTATGGAATCCAATCAATACGGTCGTCAAAAATCACCCGTATGCCTTCGTTGTGTAGGTCGTTGGTTAAATCAGTGGATGTTTTATCATACCCGCAAACAACACAGCCCAGGTGATGAAAATACCGGGCCAGGCCGCTCATCCCGATACCGCCGATCCCCACTAAATAAACCCGTTTTATATTGCTTAATTCCATTTTGTCAAGTCTTGAGTCTTGAGTCTAAAGTCTTTAGTCGTTTATCAAAAGCTCTGTGCTTTTGACTTTGGACTTGGGACTTAGGACTATCGACTAATTTTAAAAACTTCCTTCGCTATCACCTCATCAGCATTTGGCATGGCCATTTTGGCGATGTTGGCGCTTAGCTTTTTTTGTAAATCCTTATCGTTTAAAAGCTCGATCGCTTTATCTACTAATTTCTCTTCAGCATCCCTGTCGGGGATAAATACGGCCGCGTGTTCCTGCACCAGGGCCAAAGCGTTTTTTGTCTGGTGGTCTTCAGCAACATTTGGTGAAGGCACCAGTATTACCGGCTTTTTCACCATGTACAGTTCTGCGATCGTACCGGCACCAGCCCTCGATATAATTACATCGGCAGCAGCATAGGCCAAATCCATCCTGTTTAAAAACTCCAGTACTTTTATATTGGGGTTATAATTCTCACCCAGTTTTTCAATAATTCCTTTATAATAAAACTTGCCGGTTTGCCATATCACCTGCACATCAGCGGCTATCAGCTTATCAAGCCCGGCCATTATGCTTTTATTTAGTGTGCCTGCCCCAAGGCTTCCTCCTGTTACCAGGATAGTTTTTTTAAATGCAGACAGCTTAAAAAGCTCCAGCGCCTGCATTTGCTTACCGGCAATATTTACCGAGTCTTTACGAATCGGGTTGCCTGTTTTAATAATCCTATCGGCCGGGAAAAACTTTTCCATGCCGTCGAAAGCAACGCATATCCTTTTGGCGTGTTTGCCCAGCCATTTGTTGGTGATGCCTGCGTACGAGTTTTGTTCCTGTATCAAATAAGGAATTTTCCGCACCGATGCCGCATACAACAAAGGCCCCGAAGCATAACCGCCTACACCCACAACCGCATCCGGTTTAAAATCTTTTATAATATCAACCGATCGCCTTACACTCAGCATTAGCTTTACCGGGAACATTATATTTTTCCAGATAGATTTACGCTGAATACCCTGTATCTCTAACCCAATTATTTTATAACCGGCTGCAGGCACTTTCTCCATCTCCATACGGCCTGCAGCGCCTACAAACAATATTTCGGTAGCCGGGTCAATGGCCTTCAAAGCATTGGCAATAGCAATAGCCGGGAAAATATGCCCCCCCGTGCCGCCACCGCTAATTATGATGCGTGGCCCCCTAGCCCCCTGAAGGGAGAGTTTTTGATTGGGTTTGCTTTTGTTCTCGGCCATCTTCAAATTTTCAAATCAACTTATCTTCAAATTCATTTCATCTTCACATCAATTCCCCCTTCAGGGGGTCAGGGGGCTTACGCTATGCTAATCTCCCCCACTACAACTTTCTTCGGTTCGTCAATATCCCTGCTTACCGATAATATAATACCAAACGCCAAGCTTGTAAATAATATACTGGTACCGCCCATGCTTACAAATGGCAACGGTATACCTGTTACCGGACCAAGCCCTACAGCAACAGCCATATTTGCAAATGCCTGTATCGTCAAACTAAAGCTTAAACCAGCCGCGAGCAGCGTACCAAACGCCTTTGGTGCCCGGGTTGCAATTCGTATACACCTGAACAGCAAGAACAAGTAAATACCTATCAGTACTATACCGCCCACAAGGCCGTATTCTTCAACTATAATGGCATAAATCTCATCCGAATATGCCTCGGGCAAACTGTTTATCTCCTCGCTTTTGCCAACTCCCTTACCAAATAACCCACCGGTGGCTATAGCTATTTTTGCGTGATTAGCCTGTTGTGATTTATCCTTATCGGCCTTTTCGGGATGCATATAGGTTTCAATACGGGTAATATACATGTGCCTGCGTGGACCTAAAAACACTATCCCGCACAATACAATTGCACCTCCTAAACACACCACCGCAATTTGTTTAACACTTATGCGCCCCATTATCAGCAGCAATATGCTAACTCCAAAAAGCATCAGCGCGGTTGAAAGATTTGCCCATGCAATCAAAGCAAATACTACACATACAGCGCCCATTATAGGGATAAAAGACTCTTTTACATCCTTTATGTTTTCCTGTTTTATCGATAATGTCCGCGCCAGGTAGGTTATCAATGCCAGCTTGGCCAAATCGGATGTCTGGAAGCTTAAACCCGTGCCCGGTATCGGTATCCACCTGCTGGCCTCGTTAACATGGTGACCAGAAAGCAGCGTATATAACAGCAGCGGTATGGTTATAATCATCAATAATTTTGATATACCGCGGTAATACCTGTAATCAATTTTATGGGCGATGTACATCAACGCCAAACCTGCAACCAGCATAGCCAGGTGCTTTATTAAAATCGACTCCGTACCCACCCCTTTTTTATAAGCAAGCGACCCGATGGCGCTGTAAACAGCCAGCAACGAAATTACCGACAACAGTATGACGATAAGCCATATCCAGCGGTCTCCTTTTGTATTACTGAGTATTCTATGCATATGCCCCCAACCCCTAAGGGGAGTCTTTTTGTTAATATTTATTATTTATTTCCATAATTTTTCCGCCTGTTCGTTCCCCCTTTAGGGGGCCAGGGGGCTAAAGTTCCTTCACCGCTTGTTTAAACTGCCGGCCCCTGTCTTCATAATTTTTGAATAAATCAAAACTGGCACATGCCGGCGATAACAGCACCGTATCGCCTTTTGTTGCCAGGTGGTATGATACTGTTGCAGCCTCCTGGGCCGAGTGGGTATTCACAATCACCTCAACTATATCTTCAAAAGCATCGTGGATGCGCTTATTGTCTTTACCCAGGCACACTATAGCTTTCACCTTTTGCTTCACCAGGCTGCGAAGCATAGTATAGTCGTTACCTTTGTCGACACCACCCAAAATCAATATTACATCGCTGGTCATACTTTCCAGGGCATACCATGTCGAATTCACATTGGTAGCCTTTGAATCGTTGATAAAGCTGATGCCGGATATTACCGCAACCGATTCCATCCGGTGCTCAATGGGCTTAATACTGCTCATACTCTCGCGCAATACCGGATTGCGTATTTCGAGGTATTTAGCTGCAACGCCTGATGCCATTGAGTTGTAAAGGTTGTGCTTGCCCTGTAATGCTAAATCGTGAATTGACATTGTAAAATGTTCTTGGTGAGTGTTAATGACAATATTGTCTTGTTCTAAGTATGCGCCATGTTCAACTGTTTTCTCAATTGAAAAAGGAATTAATTTTGCTGCGAAGCTTCGCCCAATCATTCCTTTAATGGTTTCGGGATCATCAGCGCAGTAGATGAAAACGTCGTCGGCTGTTTGGTTTTGAGAGATGCGAAACTTCGACGCCGCATAGTTTTCCATTTTGTAATCGTACCGGTCTAAATGGTCGGGTGTTATATTTAATAATATGGCTATGTTAACCCTGAATTTATACATATCATCCAACATAAAACTGCTCAGCTCAAGCACATATATGTCGAATTTTTCCGTAGCTACCTGGTAAGCAAAGCTTTGGCCTATATTGCCTGCCAACCCCACATTTAAGCCTGCGCGTTTTAAAATCTCGTAGGTTAATGTGGTAGTGGTGGTTTTACCATTCGAGCCGGTGATGCCTACAATTTTGGCATCGGTGTACCGTCCGGCAAATTCAATTTCAGATATAACCGGGGTACCCTGTGCCCGCAGTTTCTTTACGATAGGTGCCTTTTCGGGTATGCCCGGGCTTTTTATAACCTCAACCGCATTTAGTATCTCAGCTTCGGTATGCTGGTTTTCTTCAAAGCGGATGTTCCAGTCCTGCAATTGCGTTTTGTACTTATCGGCAATGGCTCCAAAGTCCGACACAAAAACATCATAACCCTGCTGTTGCGCCAGGTATGCCGCTCCCACCCCGCTTTCGCCGGCCCCGAGAATGACAAGACGCATAGGCCCCCCAGCCCCCTGAAGGGGGAGCTTTTGATTGGGTTGATTTTTGATGTCCTGTATCATTATTTATCTAATCCTTTTAATACTCTTCTTTATTCGTACATCCGCACATTTGTAAATCCGCACATCGCTCCCCCTTCAGGGGGCTGGGGGGCCTCTACCTCAGCTTCAATGTTATTATCGTCACTATTGCCAGCAGGATACCTATAATCCAAAACCGGGTTACGATTTTAGCTTCATGGAAACCCTTTTTTTGGTAATGGTGATGCAGGGGCGACATTAAAAACACCCTGCGACCTTCGCCAAATCTTAACCGTGTGTATTTAAACCAGCTTACCTGGATAATTACTGAGAAGTTTTCTATCACAAAAATCCCGCACAGTAATGGCACCAAAAGTTCCTTGCGTATCATAATGGCGAATACTGCTATTATGCCACCTATGGCCAGGCTACCGGTATCGCCCATAAATACTTGCGCCGGATAAGAGTTGTACCATAAAAAGCCCACGCAAGCTCCAACAAAAGCTCCTGCAAAAATTACCAGCTCGCTCGAATTGGGGATATACATTATGTTCAGGTATTCGGCTATAATCGTGTTACTTGATACATATGCCAATATGGCCAGCGTGATGCCGATAATAGCTGACGTGCCCGTTGCCAACCCATCGATGCCGTCTGTAATATTTGCCCCGTTTGATATGAAGGTGATAATGATAATTACGCAAAACATAAACACCAGCAACGAGTAGTGGTCAGAATCGGCGCCGATGAACTTTAACACCTTGCCATAGTCAAATTCGTTGTTTTTATAAAACGGCATGGTTGTTTTTGTAGAGCGGATATCCTGGGTATAAACCGGTTTGTTGTTGCGCATGTGGAACTCAACCGGCGCATCAATTTTTACCGGCGGTTTTACTTCCTGGCGTATAACTATATCCGAATTGGAATACATGGTAAAGCCAATAAACAGCGCTAATCCTACCTGCCCTATTATCTTAAACCTGCCTGCCAGGCCCTCCTTGTTCTTTTTAAATACCTTTATATAATCATCCAAAAAGCCTATTGCGCCCAGCCATACGGTGGTAACCAGCATCATGATAACGTAGATATTACCAAGTTTAGCGAACAGCAGCGTAGGTACCAGTATGCCTAAAATAATGATGAGCCCGCCCATGGTTGGGGTGCCTGCTTTTTGCATCTGCCCTTCCAAACCGAGGTTACGTACTGTTTCACCAACCTGTTTAAACCTTAAATAATCAATCAGCCTGCGCCCGAACACCGTAGTAACTATCAGCGATGTAATTACAGCCATTGCCATTCGGAACGTGATGTATTGAAACACCCCCGTACCGGGAATTGTGTAATTTTTGTTAAGCCAGGTGAAGAAATAGTAAAGCATTATCTTATAGTTTCGCCGGTTTATATTTTTGTGATTTCACCGATTTTGGGGTGATTTCACTGAATGTTTATAATTGTTTTATTGAGTGATTTCATTGCATTGAATGATTTCACAGGGTTTCTTTTCTTAGGTTAAGTATTTAAAAATGTTCGACAATTCTTCCATGTCGTCGAAGTGTGTGCGTTCGCCCTTTACTTCCTGATATTTTTCGTGACCTTTTCCTGCTACTACCACAATATCTCCGGGTTTGGCCAGCATGCACGCTGTTTTTATTGCTTCTCTTCTATCTACAATACTCAGCGTGTACCTTTTAAATGCCGGGTCGACGCCTTCTTCCATATCCCTTATAATCTGCGCCGGATCTTCCGAGCGCGGGTTGTCGGATGTTAAAATTACCCTATCGCTCCACTCACAGGCGGCTTTGGCCATAACCGGGCGCTTAGTTTTATCCCTGTCGCCGCCGCAGCCTATTACGGTTATC
>Ga0209455_1001556_pt1 | contig 10165 bp, 6 predicted proteins | sample AraplaCol_mCL_r2_FD_184275 | JGI IMG/M metagenome (GOLD analysis project Ga0209455, IMG submission 184275) | Arabidopsis root microbial communities from North Carolina, USA - plate scrape CL_Col_mCL_r2 (SPAdes) (version 2) | ecosystem: Host-associated > Plants > Roots > Endosphere | place: USA...
TATAAGCAAGTTGTGTGCTGTCGATAACCAGGGTCGGATTGGTATTTTTATAGGTCTTTTGTGCGTTTTTGTCAATTACTAAAAAAAATTCCGGTTCAATTACATTTTTTAAAGGGTAAGCTTTGTCCGCCACAACAAATCCTATTGCCGATTGCCTCACGATGTATTCCTGTCTGTCTACCGGGTATTCCGGGTCAATGGGCACGTAGGCACCTCCGGCCTTTAATATACCCAACATCCCGGTTATCATCTCGAAATCGCGCGAAACAAGAAGACCTACGTTTGTCCCCGGCAATATCCCCTTTTCTATAAGAAAATGCGCCAGACGATTTGATTCTTTATTTAGTTCGCCGAAGGTTAGCGTACGTTCGCCTTTCACTAAAGCAACTGCGTCGGGCGAACGGAGTACCTGTTCTTCAAACAGCCCAAAAAGTGTCTTTTCTTTGCTGTACGGAACGATTGTGTTATTGAAATGGCTTATAAGGTCATCATCAGTGGAGTTTAAAATAGCAGTTAACATGCGTGTAAATAATGAGGTAATAATTACAGAAAATAATTTGCGCGTTTTTTACTACTCGTATTGATTTTTAATAAGAAAGCCAGAGTTTTTCAACAATCTTTCCCTTTCAAACAGCTCAACATCTGCATTCACCATTTCATTTACCAGGGCTTTTAAATCATATTTGGGTTTCCAGCCCAATTTTTCCTGACATTTTGTAGGGTCTCCAATTAGCAGGTCAACCTCGGTGGGGCGGAAATATTTACTGTCTACGCATATTATTTCTGTGCCTTCGGTCAGTAGATAGTCGGGATTGCTGCAAGATGCGACATAGCCTTTTTCATTAACCCCTTCGCCACGAAAATCAATTGAAATGCCCAGCACTTCAAATGCCAATCTTACAAATTCCCTCACTGTAGTTGTGATGCCGGTTGCAATAACAAAATCTTCCGGCGTATCCTGCTGTAGGATTAAGTACATGGCTTCTACGTAATCTTTTGCATGCCCCCAATCGCGTTTTGCGTCAAGGTTGCCCAGGTAAAGTTTTTCCTGAAGGCCCATCGCAATTTTTGCAGCTCCGCGCGAGATCTTGCGGGTAACGAAGGTTTCCCCGCGCAACGGGCTTTCGTGGTTAAATAATATGCCGTTACACGCGAATAAGCCGTACGCCTCCCTGTAATTTACCGTAATCCAATAACCATAGAGTTTTGCAACCGCGTAAGGCGAACGCGGATAAAACGGCGTGGTTTCGCTCTGCGGAACGGCTTGTACCAAACCGTAAAGTTCAGAGGTAGATGCCTGGTATATTTTCGTCTTTTTAGCTAAACCCAGAATCCTCACCGCCTCCAGGACGCGTAACGTGCCTATGCCGTCAACGTTCGCTGTGTATTCCGGGGTGTCGAAACTCACTTTAACGTGAGACATCGCACCTAAATTATATATTTCATCGGGCTGCACCTGCTGAACAATCCTGATAAGATTGGTTGAATCGGATAAGTCGCCGTAATGCAAAATAAAATTGCGGTTTGATTCATGCGGATCTTCGTATAAATGATCAATCCTGTCAGTGTTAAATAAGGAGCTTCTCCTTTTTACTCCATGGACTATGTACCCTTTTTGCAACAGATATTCTGCCAGATATGCGCCATCTTGCCCGGTTATACCCGTAATTAATGCTACTTTACTCATTTTAGTTTATGTAATATTTTTTCTTTCTTAAAATAAATTACTTTACAGATAATGTATATACTTAAATATTGAGTAATTGTTTTAACTTCAATAATATAGTATTAACAAATTATGAAATTTATTTTTGTCGCAATTCGATCGGGTGCAAATGCGGAGATCGGTATGTTTTAGTGTTAGCGATAAATGGTTGGCCTATTATTAAAATGCGTTTTCGTCGCCGCTTAATGTTTTAAACGCCGTTAAGTAAATAATTTTAAAGTCAAGCCAGATATTCCAGTTCTCAGCATACCACAAATCATATTCTATGCGCTTTTTTAACTGTTCTGGCTCCTTTATTTCGCCCCTGTAGCCGTTTACCTGGGCCCAGCCTGTAATGCCCGGCTTGGTGTAATGACGTAGCATATAATTGTCAAAAAGCTGGGAATACTCCAGTGTATGTTTTAGCATGTGCGGACGGGAACCCACAACAGACATGTCGCCAATTAATACGTTCAAGAATTGAGGTAACTCATCGAGGTTCGATTTTCGCAAGAAAGCACCGAGCCTGGTGATCCTACGGTCACCCCGGGTAACCTGGACGCTGTCGGCATCAGAATTTACTGTTAAGGTTCTTAATTTCAAAACCTTGAAAGGGATATTGTTTTTTCCTGAACGTAACTGGGTGAAAAATACCGGTCCCTTTGAATCAAGTTTAATTAATATCGCAATAATGGGAATAAGCCACGAAAGGATAAATATTGTCACCAAACTCGAAAATACTATGTCAAATAACCTTTTAACCACCTGACCTGATACCTCAGCCAATGGTTCGTTGCGTAGCGATATTACGGGGGTGTCTTCAATAAATTCCACCCGGCCGGTATGCCCGGCAAATTCAGTCAGATCGGGTACAAATTTGAACCTGATAAATGATTTTTCGGCGCTTTCGGCAAGTTTGTAAAGGGCCGGATATGCAGCTGGTGACACTGTGGAGTATATTTCGTTTATTTTATTTTCCACTGCATAACTCACACAATCTTTAACTGCTCCCAAAAGTGGTATTCCGTGGTTGAGTTCACTATTTTCGCCGAAAATACCGGCAATGACCGTTGAACCATGATTTTCCCTAAAGTGCTCGATAAGGCGTGTAACGTTTTTATTCGAACCTATAAATGCAATCTTTTTCCGGTATTCAGTAGTATTTAAAAGATAGTTCATAAATAAGATGTATGACAAACGACTTACGAGCAAGAATAAGGCAAATCCAAATTGATCATAAATGATATAGGAATTCGTGAACTTGTGCAACGCTAAATAGGCAAAGATGATTAAGAAGCAGTTGTAAAAAATGAAGGCTCCAAGTGTCTTTGTAGCCAATCGCCTGAAATTTGACAACTTGTTATTCTGGTACATCGACGATGAATAGGAACAAATCATCCACACAAGGTTGGAAAAAATGCAGAATATGGTGAAAAGGTAGAAGTCGGTTGTGTGCCTGTTTAAATAAAGCAGCAATGTAAGATTTAAGATATTTAATGCAACTAGGTCTGCAAACGCTAAAAACGATTTTTGCAGACTTTGATTCTTCGCGTTCATGACGATGTTTTGTATGAATTTTTATTAAAAGTTTATCATAATTTTTAATATAACAACACAGGATATCAACAACTTATTTGGGCTCTTTGCTGTAAATTAATGGCATTTCCTGCAAATCAGCGGTTAATTTTTCTTTCAACAATGCCCAGGCAAAAATAGGCCCGTAGTAAATGTATCTTTTCCACATCCTTTTCGGTTCTTTACATAAGCGGATAAACCATTCGAGCCCGAGATCGATCCAAAACGCGGAAGGCCTTGCAACAGTTCCTGCATAGAAGTCGAAAACGGCTCCGATAGAGCAGATAATTTTCGCATCAATTTCGGTTTTATGTGCAGTCACCCATTTCTCTTGTTTCGGCGCAGTCATACCCACAAATAATACGTCTGGTTTAAACGAGTTTACAGCCGCTATCATTTCGCTGCTTTCTTCGTCATTGAATTGGTCTTTATAACTTGGAGAGAAGGTTTCAAATACGATATCAGGGTATTCAGCAGTAAGCCTTTCCCTAATTTTATTTAAAGTATTTTGGCTAGACCCAAGATAAAAGCATCTTCCTTTTTGGTCATTCATTCTTTCCAGCAAGTTTTCGTGAAGATCAGTGCCAGATATTTTTTTTAAATTAAATCCGGTAATGCTTTTAACGGCTGCTACAATCCCAACGCCATCGGGCAAAAGGATATCAGAGCTTAAAAGAGCATTTTTAAATTCTTCATCGCGTTCTGCAACACAAAACGAATATTGATTAATGGTGTTGATGACTGTTTTAGATGAACCGGAGATGTTATTCAAATTACCGCTAAATAGATTATAGCCCCTAAAGGAATTTGGTAGATAGTACATGGTAGATATAGTAAATTTTGTTAATGTATGGGGTGATTACTTCTTAATTTCTTTTATTTCGACCCTCGTTACCGATTTTGTTAACTTTATGATTTTTAATTCAAATAAATTTTTATATAATAAAATGATTATATCTAAATTTAATTTATTTTGTATATAGTTAATTGTATTGAGAGAAATACAAAAAGCGTTCCACAAAATCTTGAAATTGTCTTCAACAACTGTATTCAACAGTTGACCTGGAGAAAGTGAAGCTGATGTAATTAACTAGCAAAAGTTAATGATGATGCCGTTATCGTACGAAAATCGCTTATCTGATTTTTGCTGCGCCTGGTATGCAAAAAGGATAATTGTTTAAATGTGGTAATATTACAGCTTAGTAATAAGTGAAGCATATTTTTTTGCGTCAATATATAAGTGTGTAAGCTGTTAGTTTAAATTAAGAAACCGGCAATTAGATTAACAAAGGGGGTTAAACGAAATAATACCAAAATGCTGGTTTAATAGCTGGTGACACGATAAATTACTCAACGACGCCGTGTGCCTGCAGGCAATTTTGAATTTCAGGTGTAGCTCGCTGCGATCGCCAAACAACAGATAATAAGCTATTTATCCCAGTTAGAGGGTGGGTCGATATGAAGCATTAATATAAACCACGAAACAATGAGTATGGCTAAAGTAAGCAGCGTATAATGCAGCAAAATTAACGTGAAAGCGATAACAAATGCCGCAGCTAATAGTGCTCTAAAAAAAACTTTCAACATTATCATTTTGCCCATATAAATTTCGTTGCCTGTATAGAATATTATAATGGAATGTTCAAAAAAATAGAAACAGTGACCAATATTTAATACTAAAGTAAATAGATTTTTTTAAAAGTAAAAAAAAAGTCATAATTATTATTTTAGTTGCTAATATTGTAATTTAATTTCATAGAAAATATTTTAACTATTAAAGGCGTATTGTTCGCAATAGTTAAGCTTATTTTATATAGCCGTATGCAGCAATACAGCTAAAATACCGGTGCATCCCAACTCCGGTATGCGTTGGGCGTGGAGCATCACCAAAAAAGCCGGGCTTTCACCCGGCTTTTATTTTATTGTTTAAAAAATAAATTTTAAAAACTTCCCACTTTACTCTATTTGGGCGATTTCGCAGCCCGTAATGGGCATTTATTACCTCATTGGTTATAATTATAATTTGTCGGGCTTAAAATGAAACTATTGTTGATGGCAATACCGATTCGTCAATATTGGCTCCCCAGGCGTTTGAATTCCATCCGGATGGGACAGATTCCCCCGCAGCCAGCCAATTGTGGTTTTTTATATTATTACTGTTGGTAAAGTTAACCTGGTTGCCGCTAACTATGCTACTTGTTACGGTAGCTCCATTTTGACCCCAAACAAAAACGCCTACATTGGTGAATGACTGCCGTTTGCCGTACACTGTGTTATTAGTGAGTGACATGTGACTGCCGCCAATTATTGCCAGCCCAAATTGGCCGGGGTCGGCCAAAATATTATTGGTGGCCAGTTGGTATGATCCACCGTTGTTACCGAGGCAAATACCGCCGCCGGAGCTATTCGGCCCGCCCCCTCTTATCCAGTTACCGTTAAGTGTTACTGGGTTGGTGGCGGTGCCGTTACTGTTAACAAGGTCTATTTCATTCTGCGAATTACTACTCCCCGAAATGTTTTGAAGTTTATTGTAGCTTATATTATTGTTGGCGCCATCCACGTTTACAAACTGAACAAAAGCGCCGCTATAAACAGGGCCCTGCATGTTCTGCATTTGATTGGTATAAATACTTATACCCCCTTTCGGGCAGTCTTTGGCAACAATCCCGGCCGCAACATTTAAAATATTATTTTTTTCAATTGTTACATTTGCGCAGTTATCCAGTTCAATACCCACATCGGTTGAATTTTGCAAATTACAAAGCGTTATATAAACGTTAGAGCAATTTATTAATTTAATACAAGGAGAACTGCCCCCGGTAATTGTAAGACCGGTTATGGTAACATTATTTTTACCGCTCATGACGATAGGTGCTGATGTTGTACCGGACGCCGATGTTCCTGAACCTGACGTGCCACTACTGCTAACCGGTAAGGGTGTAGTTGCTGCTGATGACGAAATTAAATTTGAAGGCAGTATGGCGGAACTGATGTTGGCACCCCAGGAGTTCGTTCCCCATCCAGCAGGCGTGGGGTTTCCTGAAGCTATCCAGTTATCATTTTCGACATTCGCCGAGTTTCGAAAATTTATTTTATTTCCGCTAACGGTTGAATTGGTGACCGAAGAGCCTGCCTGGCCCCAAATTACAATACCTACGTTGGTAAAGTATTGCGCTTTGGCGTAAACAGTATTGTTAATAAACGAGATATGATCTCCACCCGAAATTGACAATCCCATTTGTCCGGGATCTACGATGATATTGTCTGAGGCGACCTCGTATGAGCCTCCCGTGTCACCCAGCTGAATGCCACCGCTGGCGGAATTCGGCCCGCCACCTCTTATCCAGTTACCAACCACCTGGATAGGGCTCGAAGCAGTGCCATTAGACATATAAACGTTTATCGCTTCCTGGCTGGAGCTCTTACCCAATATATTTTGCAGTTTATTGTATTTAATTTGGTTGCCGGCACCCTTCACAGTATTAAACTGCACGAATTGCCCGCGGGGAAACGGTCCCTGCATGTTTAGCATTTGATTGTTGTTAACAACAGTTCCCCCGCCATCGGCGTGATCAACATAAACGCCTGTTGAAACATTAGTTATATAATTATAATCTATCGTAATATTATGGCAATGATATAAGTAAATTCCCGCTTCAGTTGAGTTACCTAAGGAGTTTTGAGTGATATGCACGTTGTAGCAATTAGTCAGGGTTATAGCAGCGACTGACCCGCCGGTAATTACCTTCCCGCTGATAGTAATGTCATGTGCACCATCTAAATTAATCACACTTGATTGCGTGTAGAAGGTGGCATTCAGGGATTGTGTAATTGAAGGGAATTGGATGGACTTAGATGTCGAATCGGTAGGAAGGTTGGATTTTGGGTCGATTTGGGTTTTGGAGCAAGAATAATTGGCTAAAACCGCAACAAATACAAACAAGCATTTTCTTCTCATAAGTTACATTTAATTTTAACAAAAATTTATCGATACAAATGTAGCATTAAAAAGTTTTATTTCTCTAAGATTATTTTTTTATATTTTTGGAGAAATCTAATATCTAATTAATTAACTATATTGAATAACGTGTCTTAAACGTAGAAAATTAAAAAAAAATGCCTAACTCCAATTTTCAGGAGGATCAACGAAAAGCATAAATGTAAGCCACCCGACAAATATCACAACTATAGTGATAATCGGATGATACCATATTGCAGTGAATGCTAAAAATAGAATGGCTGTAATAAATACCGCACGTCCAAATGCCTTCAACATACGTTTAATTTTGAGGATAATTGGTTTAACCTAAGGCAAATATCATTTAATAAATTAACATTAATTTATTTTCACCATATTTATGGTATATAATATAGTATTGATAGTTGATTGGCGAACAGTTTTAACTGTATCAGTTTTTAAGTGCAAATTAAAAATCATTCCCAGTGGGTCTAAAAAAGGTATTCTTCGGACTTTTCATGGTCATATTTCTCTCCACAGGCTTTTTTTATTTTTTTCGAAAAACAACTAAGCCGGTTACTAAAGCCATTCGCACATTAACCAACGCTACTTCTTCGTCTGCGCCGCAAACAAATGCTGCCAGTTATCACTACCCACACGGCAATTCCAAGGGTATTCGACTTACCGGAGCACATGACCTGGTGATAACAGGTGAGGATATTATCGGCAGATCGGTTCCTTGTATCGCATTGTATGACTGTTACAATATCAAAATTATTCACAATAAACTTTCTGGTTCCTCGCAAACCGGCATTAGTTTATACAATTGTTATAACATCAGTATTCAAAACAATCAATTTATAAACGTAAGCACAGGTGTTTATGCCCAGAACGTACGTCAGGGTAGAATTATAGTTAATAACAACCAATTTCTTAACATGCAAGGCCCGTATCCACGCGGGCAATGTGTGCAATTTAATAACGTAAACGGGCCTGGTAATGAAATTGGCTACAATAAATGCGAAAACATTGCCGGGAAAAGCAATCCGGAGGACGTTATTAGTCTCTACAAGTGCAATGGCACGGCAATTAGTCCAATTATTGTGAAAGGCAACCGGATAAGAGGGGGTGGGCCTAGCAAAAGCGGTGGCGGCATAATGCTGGGAGACAGCGGCGGTTCTTATCAAATCGCTTTAAATAATATACTTGTTGACCCTGGACAGTATGGGATTGCAATTTCCGGTGGCGACAGAAATGCAGTGATAGGAAATTATATTTACGGGAGATCGCAGTGGTTTACAAATGTGGGCTTGTATGTTGCAGGGTACAATGGCGCTACATGCACAAACAGTACAGTAAAGCTAAACCGGGTCAATTATTTTAATAGCAGTCGTCAGGCAAATAGTTCATGGATTGGGCCTAACGCATCAAAACCAGCCGGCTGGGAAACAAATACCTGGGACGCGCACATTGACCCAGTCATACTCAGGAAAACAATAATCAATTAAATTAATTTTTTTTCTATAAAATTATTTGCTTAAACTGGCAAGAAAATTGTTTTGTCCTTTATTTTATTTTTATGTATCGCAAATAAGACATCAGTATTTTTCATCGTTAAATTATTCCCGTAATGTTTGGAAAATTATTTAACTGAATATCAATATGTTATAAAATAAAAACGAAAAAAAATTAAAAAAATAGAAATTGACTTAACTTTTGGCATAGCTAAATCGTAGAAGGTTCATTATATTCGTTAAACTAATTAATTTAAACATGAACCCGAAAAAGCCATGCTGGCACCGCTTTGTGCCGTTTGTAATTGTTTTTGTTACGATTTTTATGTTCTCCTGTAAAAAAGATGCTGCGATAGCTCCCCAAAGTTCGGCTACCATTATTTCTGACACAGGAAATACGCCAAAATTGACGGCATCATTCGCTATTAGTAGTACGGCGGCACCAACCTATGTCGCCTCACAAGTAATTACACTTAACAACTTAAGCAATATCACAATAAGTGGAAAAGCAATAGCGGGAGGCACTGCAGCAGCAATTTGTTTAAATAATTGTCACGACATCCAAATAACCAATTGTAAGTTATATAACTCCACCAACGTGGGTATAAATCTGTATAATTGTTACAATATTACAGTCACAGGTAACTATTTTACCAACGTAAGCACCGGTGTGTATGTTGACCACTCGTCGAAAGGCGGAATAATTGTTAACAGCAATCAATTTTTGAATATGAAAGGCCCATCCCCCCGAGGCCAGTTTGTTCAGTTTAACAATGTAAAGGGTGCTAACAACCAGATAAACAGCAATAAATGCGAAAATATATTCGGACAAAGCAATCCTGAAGATGCCATTAGCCTGTACCAATCTTATGGAACAGCCACAAGCCCTATTACTGTCTGCGGTAACCAGATACGGGGCGGCGGGCCCAGCGCCAGCGGAGGCGGTATAATGCTTGGAGATTGTGGCGGCGCATATCAGAAAGCTGACGGTAACACCCTGGTAAACGCAGGACAATACGGAATAGCAATTTCAGGAGGCAGTCACAATTCTATTACCAATAACCTGGTATATGGTATTTCGCAATCTTTCACCAATATCGGCTTATATGTGGCGTCATTTAGCGGGGCGTTAATATCAAGTTCCACGGTTTCTGGTAACAGGATTAAATTTTACAATTCATCAGGTACGATTAATGGCGCCTGGCTCGCTTCCGGTTTAGCCACACCCGGTGGATGGAGTACCAACAACTGGAACGCAAATATCGACGCTTCGATTTTGCCGGCCGTTTTGATTACCAAACACTAAAATTTAAAACAGATAATCCAATTTAAGGGGAGGCGAAAGTCTCCCCCTTTTTGCATTTTAAGATATTTAATTAGAAATTACTTAATTTAAAAACAAATTAATCTGTT
>Ga0209455_1001557_pt1 | contig 10159 bp, 7 predicted proteins | sample AraplaCol_mCL_r2_FD_184275 | JGI IMG/M metagenome (GOLD analysis project Ga0209455, IMG submission 184275) | Arabidopsis root microbial communities from North Carolina, USA - plate scrape CL_Col_mCL_r2 (SPAdes) (version 2) | ecosystem: Host-associated > Plants > Roots > Endosphere | place: USA...
CAGTGCCAGTTTGTTAAAGAACGGTATATTTTTTAACGGCGGACTGCCGGGAATGGGCTATGATGATGATGACGAGATAAACAGCTCGTATGTACGTAAAAAGAATGGCCTGCCGCCAAAGCAGGAAGAGGAAGTAGCCCAGGATGACCCGGAAGGAATAAAAACCCTGAAGGCCGGCGCTGCATCTGACCTGATGAGCGTGGATATTACCGTAAGCACCGCCGGCGACCAAACTGCGGTAGCACCAGGAGAACTGGTAAAAAAATGGAGCGAAAAGGGCCGCAACTATTTCCATTATGTGCAGGATAAGCCGGGCATGTATGCACCTTTCGGGATAATTTCGGCGCGCTATGCCGATTTGCATAAAACTATTAACGTGAGCCACCCGGTTGATGTGGATATTTATTACCACCCGGCGCATGGTGCCAATGTTGCACGTTTTATGACGGCTTACGAGGATGGCCTGAAGTATTTTGAATCGGCCTATGGCCCGTTTCCTTTCAAAAATATGCGCCTGGCGGAAACATCACACTATGGCCCGCGTGAAGCATCGTTGACTACCCTGGATACTTATGCGGAGTACAACACCTGGCCCGCTGATTTTAGCGGTACCGACAAATTTGATTTTGCTTATTTTAACCTTACCCGGCAACTGGCGCAGCAATGGTGGCGGTTCCAGGTGGCGCCCAACAAAACTGTAGGCTCGCTGGTAATACCCGAAGGACTTGCCACTTACAGCGCATTGGTAATGGCCGAAAAAAAATACGGCAAAAACAACATCAGGGGGATTTTGCAGGACCACGTAAACTATTACACTTTTGTACGCACCAGGCTGGAGGAGCGTGAGCACCCGGTACTTACTGCCAACACCTGGTTTGAATGGGGCGACAAAGCCGGCTTTGTTTTGTACGGGTTAAAGGATCTGCTTGGCGAGGACAACATGAACGCTGGCCTGCGCGAATTTAAAGATGCCTATGCATTTAAAAGCACGCCGCCCTATGCCGGCTCAAACGACCTTTACCGATACCTGCAAAAACACACGCCCGATTCGGTACAATATTACCTGGAGGATACCTGGAAGAAAATAACCCTGTACGAAAATAGGGTAGAAGACTTTAAGGCCGTACCAACCGGTAAAAACGATGAGTACAAAGTTACGCTGAAAGTAACCGCAGCAAAAACTTACATTGATGCCAAAGGGAACGATGTACCCGCCAAACAGATGAATGATTACATCGATATCGGCGTTTTTGCTGCCGACGGTAAGGACAAAGACGGGCGACCTGTTACCAATCCGCTATATCTTAAAAGGATGAAGCTAACTTATGGCAGTCACCAGTTCCAATTTACCGTAAAAGGCAAACCTGTACGGGCTGGTATTGATCCGCTTGGGAAATTGATTGATAGGATGTCGGGGGATAATTTTAAGGATTTGGATAAATAAACATAGTTGTCATTTCGAGCGGGAGCGAGAAATCTTTGCAATCTGTAGACCAGTATAATACCAGCCTACGCGTATATGCATCTGAGTTTTCTCGCCCGCGCGCGAAATTGGCTGTGAGTAGACAACAGTGATTTGTAAATAGAAAGAAATTTAAATGTGAAAATTCACGGATACAAAGGCGCCATTTCACAATTAGAATATTACTTTTTAGGCATTTTTTGAATTTACCTCAAAATAGAGAGTCAAGCAAATTAACCGATTTGTTGGTTGCGATTTAGCTCTTTATAAAGATTTATATGATGCCCAATATTTAAATTTAACTTGGGATCATCATATTCTATGTTTTTACCTTTTTCATAGTAATGCATATATTTTTCGATTTCATCATATAACTTAGAAACATCGTCTGATAAATAACGGCCTTTATTTTTCTTGGCTTCAAGTAAATTATCCACGAACTTTGATTTAGAGCCAAAAATTTGCTCAAAAAAAGGTTCTGGAACAATGAGTTTGCCTTCATGCCATTTTCTGGATCCGCCATACCATTGAAACCTAATGAAAAAACGCAGGTATTCATCAAACATAAAAATGTTATCGTTAAGGTATTGTCTGTAAATTTCGGTCGCTTCAGTACTTAATATAATTTTGTCGTCTGAAAGAACGTCATTCCAGCAATTATAGAGTAAAGTTGTAGCATAGTTAAGGTCTCTTTGTGTCAACAAAAAATCTTTTAGTAAATTGATATTAAAACGTAAAAGATAAACTCGGTCTGGAATTTTACTTAATATGTCAATTTCATTTTCCCTTTTTCTTATCGATGTTCCTAACAGTCTACGAATTAATTCGGAAAGCCCAGTGTATGGTAAAACTCTATTGTTAAATAGTTCATCATAAACTCTTTCTTTATTTCCGTTCAAGAATGGGTAATGCTCAATGTTAAGAAGGACTTTTTTTAATAGTAGCCCCGAAGCCTCCGCATAATAACTAGGTTGTTCTGTTAAAATAAGTAATATAAATAAATAGTTATCAAGTTCATTCCAATTATTTATAGGAATTTCCATGCCCATTTTTTGTAAAAGAGATAACCCTTGTCCATCGACAATCATTTTATTTACGGTTTCTAATATGCTCGTCTGGGAACTTTTCATGGGGTCTGTGGTGTTTGTAGCAAATTAGTCACCATCGTTAAATTGACTACATTATTCGGAACTACTAGCGTGAAATAACTGTCATAATAATCTTGATAAAAGATTCCATAATCATTATTAGGCTCTGTCGCCGCAGGCGAAGAAATCAAAGCATGTATAAGTAATTTAATTTCATTTAGAAGTGAATGTCCATCGTAATTTGATTCGATAAATTTTATCAACTGTGGATTTGGCTGTAACATTTGAGAATAATCATTTTGGTCCTTTTCTAAGTCTAGAATTTGAATAGTTGAGCCGCTTTTATTTTTATGAACGTAATTATTACTTTGAAATGAAATTTTTTCATGAAGCAGAGGCAAAAATATTCGTATAAATTCAACCAAAAAAAGATCTGGAATATAAACTTGATCATAATAAAACGAAAGACGTAATACGAATGCATTTGAAAGTCGAACTATATCTCTTTTATTTCTTAAGAACTTTGTAATATATTGACTAAACCCATATTTTAAATTATTTGGTGCCAGGCTATTACCAAGCACCATACCCTCTGCCATTTGAATTGCTTGTTGTTTTTGAATGACGCTAAGCGGGGTCAAATCAATTTGTCGTTTTAGCTCCCTAACAAAAGTGTTCTTTAAAATATCATCCGAAATTGCTGGAATTTTTATTTCTAATTGAATAATTTTTTCAAGATATCTATCATGATCGGGTATTAAGTTAGCTTTTAACGCTGCTTCGATATATTGTCGATCATAAGCAATTATGAAAGTTAAGTTTGAAAAGCTGGCTGTACTTCTAACCAATCTTAGTATCTCGTAAATTTCCTCTTTGTTTAGTCGATCGACATCATCAATTAAAATAAAAACAGGTTTATTTAGTTTTTTTAAAAGGTCGGTTAGCTCTTTAAAGCTTTTTTTCAATGGTTCATCTTCGAAAAGATCACCAAATGCTTTGAAGGGATTTTTATCGTCATCAATTTTAGTGAGCTTCTTCCCATATTTTTGAAAAAGGTTACCAGTTGCTATGTGTTTTGATATTTCCTCGTTAAGGGTGTTGAAAAAATCTTTAATAAGGTTGTATTCTTTATTTGCGATCCAAGGATTGAAATCAACTTTAATTATACCATTCCCCAATTCTTTCGAAATCATTTGTAATAATGAACTCTTTCCAAAACCCCAACTCCCATTCAGTCCGATAACGAAGCTTTTTTCCGCTGACAATCGTAACCCATTTAACCAATTAGCCATTTTTTGCACAAATACATTGCGTTCAAACTCATCCTCTACTGCGTTACTAATAGGATGATCCGGATTAATAAAGGAGTTGTCATTACTTAATCGAGGTGTTAAGATTTCAGCGACGATATATGCCATTGAAAACGAAAAGAATAAAAAAAATATAGGGTCCAAAACAGCTATTTTTCCCAAAATGGTTTTGCTGGTAAAAAGCATTTGGAAACAATAATTCCATCTAAAAACGCGTTCCAAACAATAAATAATACTTGTGGAAAGTAATATAAATATAGGTATTGCGGAGGGTTTGAACTTACCGGGGGAAAACTTCGACAAGAAATAAAAAAGTGTTATGAGAACCAAGAATATATAAAATACACCTAACCAATTTTCAAGCGGCGATATGTCAATCTTATCTAAAGTATTTGCTATTATAACTTCGTTAAAAAATTTTAACAAAGGTCTTTTTAACCAAAAAAACAGGAAAATAGTAAAACTAATACCAAATAGATTTTTAAGTTTAAATGCTAGATGTCGTTCTTGTGTTTCTTTTAGAAAGTTCCAGATATCTGCAGGAATTGAACTCAGGCGAGAAGCTGTCGTCCTAATTTGAGGCATTAACCTTCGGTAAGCGTTTCGAATAGCGATACGGGTACGCCAATTCATTCTTGTAAAAAATCGCATAAGGTTTGAAAGTTTTAGCTAAATATATAGATACCTTTTGTATCCATAAAATAGATCTCATTAAAACTCTCCTTAAATAATCTATTCGATGATTTGAATGACGATACAAATTGCACTCTTGCTGTTATTTTAGTAACTGAAATAATTGTAAATTTCTGTCAGCCAATGAATTTTTGTGCATTCTAATCTATTGTTTTCCAGGCTTCCGGGACTCATCCGCACATCTGCAAATTCGCACATCCGCACATCCTCCCAAAACCTTATCTTTGCGCCCATGCAGCTGTACAACCAAACCGTCCATCTTTTAAAAAAGGAAATTGTGCTGGAGTGGCGTTCAAAATACGCCTTTAACGGGGTGCTGCTGTACGTGGTATCGACGGTGTTTATCTGTTATATGTCGTTTCACCTTAACCCCGGTTTTAAAAACTCGCCGGGTTACCCTATTGTGTGGAATATTCTGTTCTGGATAATTATCCTTTTTGCATCGGTTAATGCCATTGCCAAAAGTTTTATGCAGGAGAGCAAGAGCCGGTTGCTGTATTATTATTCTATCGCCAGTCCGCAGGCTATTATCCTTTCAAAAACTATTTACAATATATTGCTGATGTCGCTGCTGAGCGCGCTGGCATTGCCGGTGTACATGCTGTTTTTTAACAATACCCTAGGTGACCCGCTTTATTATTTTTTAACGGTTTTTTTGGGCAGTCTGAGCTTTTCCACGGTTTTTACCATGATATCGGGCATTGCCTCAAAGGCCGGTAATAATGGTACGTTGATGGCAATATTAAGCTTCCCGGTGATTATTCCTATAATCCTGATACTTATAAGGCTTAGCAAGGCGGCTATGGATGGCCTGCAACGTAGCATAAGTTATGGCGATATCGGCGTGCTGGTGGCCATCAATGTTATTGTGATTACCACTTCGCTTATTTTGTTTCCTTTTCTTTGGCGAGATTAGGGCGCGGTTTTTAACCACAGTGGGCGCTGAGAACGCACAGAGGACACTGAGCTTGTCAACTCGACTATATTTTTTCTCTGTGTACACCGTGTTTTCCCTCTGTGTCTTTGTGGTTAAAAAAATCGCCGGCAGAAACATAAGCCTCCAATTTTCTCACTGTAATAACCCTTTTACATCATAAGCCCCTTTTCTTTCGGACTTTCGGACTCCCGGTCTTCCGGACTTCACAATTTTTCCGTTTTTTAGCATCTTTAAATCAATTTTAATTTAAACGATGCGATTCCCCTGGCTCATCTTTCTTTTAATAGTCTTTCCGGCCTTAGCCATAGCTCAGTATGGCACGGTAACCGGCGTAATAACCAATGCCGAAACAAAAAAGCCGCTGGCCGGCGCGAGTGTGTTTTTAAGTAATTCGTCTGTTGGCTCAGCCTCGGGTTCCGAAGGCCGGTTCACGCTCAACGGTATTAGGCCCGGGCAATACAATTTGACGGTTACCATTTTGGGCTACCAGGACTTTACCAAAGACATATTGGTAGGGCACGAGCCGATAAAGCTGGATATTGAATTAACCCCAAAACCATTAATGCTGCGCGAGGTAACCATATCGTCGGCTGCGGACTGGAAGAAAAATTACGAAGCGTTTCGAAAAGATTTTATCGGGGTTGATGAAAATGCCAAAAATTGCGTGGTAGAAAATCCGCATATCTTAAACCTGCAATTCAATCGCACCAAGCAAACCCTTGAAGCCAGCGGCGACGAATTTTTAATTGTAGATAACAAGGCGCTGGGCTACCGTGTAAAATTCCTGCTCAAAGGTTTTATAAGCGACCGCCTGGCAGGTGTTATTTCCTGGGGTGGCGAGCGGCTTTTCGAGGAACTGCCGGGCAATGCCGCGCAAAAAAAGAAATGGCACGAAAAACGCGAAGAATGCTACTACGGATCGGCCATGCATTTTTTCAGGAGTTTGTACACCAATAAGCTAACCGAGGATGGCTTTATTATGTACCACCTGAACCGGCAGATTAATCCCAACCGGCCGCCCGACGATGTGATAAGAAAGAAGGCGAATTTTTTTGGTCAAAGGGGGATGGTTGATTCGTTCAATTATTGGAAGGATTTGTCTACCCTGTCGAAATACTACAGAGAGTCGCTTAACAAAGTGCCGGTTATGCCTTACGAGGTATTTACAACCACCGAAAAACAGGGTGTATTCGCCTTTCACCCGCTTAACTATTTATACGTGGTTTACACCAAAAGGCGCGATGAGGTCTATAATAAAGATCTGTACCGACCGCTGGACATGACAAACTACGAAACCAGTATCCTCACCATGTTCGACCCTGGTTACACTTTGTTTGATATGAACGGTATTGTCATCGGTCAGCCACCATTGCTGGAAGGGGCCTGGTCAAAGTCCAGGCTGTCGGACTTGCTGCCGGTTGATTATGTGCCGGATGTGAAGTGAGGGTTTGGTTGATTGGTTTGAGTGGTTGATTAAGTTGAATGGGTTGGATTGAGTTGATTAGGTTGGGCTGTTGGAGTGATGGTTGTTACCTGTCAGCGGGCCACAAGCCCGGAGGTTGTTCGACAGCGGAAAGGAAAACGCTTGCTGGAGCAGAGGTAGCAAAATACCCAAAAACGCCAAAATTAAAAATGGATTATATCATAGAACAGAAAACAATATGTGACCGCTACGGGTCACCATTTTTTGAATCCCCGCTTCATCTTAAAGTTGGCATGTCTGAAAACACGATAGGTACAGCACTTCCGATTCACGGTTTAAGACACAAGATGGAAGGCGATACCACTGGTTGGTATATTTGGGCTGGAGAATACTCCTCCGATTCCGATTTTTTTAAACCAGTGCATGTTAAACACCTAATTGATAGGTGTCCACAAGTTCTTAACTATTTAGGTTTAGCCCCCGGGTGGAGGTTTTTAATTGCATTAGATTATGAGGATGTTTGGCAGGATTTATCTCTTTTAAATACTGATTAACGTTATTGTGGTTAATTGAAGAGAGGTAAACCACAGTCCAACGTGTATTGGCCACAAGCAGGAAGGGCAGGCAAGAAAAGGTCAACTATTTGCTCCCTACGCAAAAGTTACATTTTTAAATATCTGAAAATTAGCGTGTTTCACAGTGTTCCGTGCGTTCCACATGCAAAAATGGAACGCTTTGGGCGTGTAAAGCGGGTTGTTTTACTTAGTAAATATTGGTATTAAGCGACGGGCGAGGACATCGGCACCTTTTGCTTTTTTGGGTTAACAGTGTAAACCCAAAAAACAGAATGAATCTTAGTTAATAAACTGATTTTCAGATATATAAAAAAATGTCAACCATAAAAAGTGTAAACTATGTAAACCCAATTCGGGGCTTTGAGTATTGAAAAAGAATTGTGATTGGTTTACAATTTTCCCTTAACCATTCTTAATACCGGGCGAGAGTGCAGGGCTGGGGCCTGCAGATTTGGCGTGCCCCTCGTTTTAGGTAATACGGTTTGTAAAAAAAGGTGGCCTTCTTATTAATTTGCAAATCGTGGTTTTTTAAATCGCCTGAAAATGAGCACGTTTCACAGCGTTCCGGGTGTTCCGCGTGCGAAAATGGAACGCTATTGCTTTTTCATGGTTTAGCCTGTTTTTTTGATCAACTATCTTATTAATAGTAAGTTAATCGTTAAAAACATCAAAAAAGTGTCAACCCTGTCAACCCCCTTTGCCGCAAGAAATTTTGCGCTGTCAACCACTCACTTTATCAACCTAATCTAACTTAATCAACTAAAATTCCCTACCTTTGCCCTACAAGTTTTTATGAAGATTATTTCACAAATAGCTGCCAATTTTTATCATTTTTTGCAAAGGCAAATGACGAGAATGTGGTGGAAGGTGGGCACCATAATCCTGCTGTTCTACACCCTTATTGCCGGCTTTTTGCTGGGCGTGCCTGATAAGTTTATCCTTAACGAAACCATCCGCAACCTGTACTTCCACGTACCGATGTGGATGGCTATGCTGTCGGTTTTTGTAATGTCGGTTTTTTACAGTATCAGGTATTTGGACAAAGGGCTGGAGAAGGATGACCTGGCCGCCGTAGAATGTGTTAACACCGGGATGTTTTTTTATGTACTTGGCTTACTTACCGGTATGCTGTGGGCTAAATATACCTGGGGCGCCTATTGGAGCGGCGACCCGAAACAAAACAGTGCGGCCATTGCCTTTTTGCTGTACTGTGCCTACCTGGTATTGCGCAACTCGATAGATGAGGAACAAAAACGCGCAAAAATATCGGCCATATACAATATTTTCGCCTTCCCGATTATGATCGTGCTGATATTTGTTATCCCGAGGATGACAGATTCGCTGCACCCTGGTAACGGTGGCAACCCCGCCTTTGGCCGGTATGACCTTGATGGCCGGATGAGGGCAGTATTTTACCCGGCAATGGCAGGCTGGAGCTTGTTGGCGGTTTGGATAGCTACCATAAGGTACCGCATCCGTTTAATTGAGTACAAAAATAATTCGCTGGATTAATGAAGAAATTACTGTTTTTAATACTGTTAACGCTAAGCAATATCGCAGTTTTTGCCCAAAGCAGCACAGGGCCTGAAATGGCCGACGTGTTCCGCAGTTCTGGTAAAATTTACGTTGTAGTGGCCATTGTGGTCATAATTCTGGCAGGTTTGGCCATCTATTTGTTCTCGATAGACAGGCGGTTAAGAAAAATCGAAAAAGAGAAATAGTTCAAAAAATAAGCCTATTCAATTTAAACCTGCATTTTAATGTAATATTATGCATGCAGCCCAATTTTGGGGATAATAAATTTGCGATATTGATAAAAAATGTATCAAATTTGTGCACTTTTTTAACGATTTAATAATTATCAAATAAAATTTATGGCTACTACCAACCCGGCCGCTAATGAAGATACCCACTTTTTTGGTGACGTATGTAAAAACTTTGATTATGCAGCCCAATTTACCAAGCACGATTCCGGCCTGTTAGACCAGATTAAATCATGCAACAGTGTTTACCGTTTCCGTTTCCCTATACGCCGGGGCAATGGCTTTGAAGTAATTGACGCCTGGCGCGTTGAGCACTCACAACACCAGTCGCCAACTAAAGGCGGTATCCGCTACAGCGAGATGGTTAACGAAGACGAGGTTATGGCGCTTGCAGCTCTTATGACCTACAAATGCGCCATTGTGAATGTGCCATTTGGCGGTGCTAAAGGCGGTATCAAAATAAACCCCAAAAACTACAGCTTAACCGAGCTTGAGAATATTACCCGCCGCTACACGGTGGAGCTTATCAAAAAGAATTTTATTGGCCCAAGCATCGACGTTCCTGCTCCCGACTATGGGTCGGGCGAGCGCGAAATGAGCTGGATAGCCGATACTTATGCTACCATGAACCCAGGCCAGTTGGATGCCATGGGCGCGGTAACCGGCAAGCCAATTGCTTTGCATGGTATTGCAGGCCGTAAAGAAGCAACCGGCAGGGGAGTAGCTATTGCCATCCGCGAGTGTGTAAGCGTGGGCGAGGATATGCAGAAGATCGGCTTGCTGCCGGGCATATCGGGCAAAAAAGTAATCGTACAGGGCTTGGGTAACGTGGGTTACCATTCGGCTAAGTTTTTGGCGGAGTTTGGAGCCCTTGTGGTGGGCCTTTGCGAATTTGAAGGCGCTATTTA
>Ga0209455_1001558_pt1 | contig 10159 bp, 5 predicted proteins | sample AraplaCol_mCL_r2_FD_184275 | JGI IMG/M metagenome (GOLD analysis project Ga0209455, IMG submission 184275) | Arabidopsis root microbial communities from North Carolina, USA - plate scrape CL_Col_mCL_r2 (SPAdes) (version 2) | ecosystem: Host-associated > Plants > Roots > Endosphere | place: USA...
TGGGACTCGAACCCGCGACACCACGATTATGAGCCGTGTGCTCTAGTTGGCTCCCACGGAGGGGCGGTGTCTCCCCAGAGTTGGCCGAAATCTACCGGAAGCGGGTCCACCCGAGGCGACTGTGATCACCAGGTCTCGCATCCAGTTGGGGGCAAAATGTGGGCACGCCGACCGGATGGATTAAGTCATACGACTGAAGCCGCGCGCCTGAGGGATTCCTAGCCTCGTTTATGCCGCCACTGTTGCGGGCGACAATCTGGATCCCATCGAACCCCGGAGGCAGCATGTCCATCCTCGATGCAGCCGCGAACGCGGCAACCAGCGGTGACAAAGAGAGCCTGAAGGACGTCCTCGACTTCCTCGTGACCGAGGAAGGCCTGGGTGTCACGCTAGTCAGCGCCGCGATCGAACGCGCTCCTGGAACGCCGTCGGAGGCGTTCCTTCCCGTCCTGCGCAACGCCGTCACGCAGGAGTATCACCACGTCGAAGCACTCAAGGACGCGGGCGGCAACGCCCTGGTGCAGAAGTACTGGTTCCCCGACGCGATCTTCGACAACGGCGGAGCCGGCCTGTTCTCCTCACTGGAGGTGATCGAGACCGTCGAGATCAGCCTGTACCTGCTCGGTGTCAGCGCGTACGCTCGCGGCCGCGAGGAGTTCGGCGCCAGGCTGTGTGCCGAAGCCCTTGGGACGGAGGCCGTGCACCGAGCCCTGGTCCGTCACGCGCAGAACGAGCTCGGCCGCGAGGTCGGCGTGCCCAACGACGTGGGCTTCGAGAACTTCGACTGGCGTACGCTCCGGCAGGTCCGTGATGCCCTCGAAGGGCTCGGCGTCGGCTACGGCGTCGAGACCGACCAGCCCGGCCGGTTCTACACCTTCCCCGGCGACCCTGTCGCCAACGGAGTGGGCACTCCGGTCAGCCACACCGTCCCGCAGTAGACCGACCAGCACTCTCGTGCCCGCGGGGTCCGGATGGCATGCTCTAGCTGAGCATCAACGGACCCCGCGAGGCATGGAGAAGGTGCTGGATGGGCAAGCTTTACGGGCGCTCCAAGGAGCTGAGCCTGCTGGACGACCTGGTGGACCGTTTACCAGAAGCGGGTGGCGCACTCGTCATCCACGGCGAGGCTGGTATCGGCAAGACGGCGCTCGGGGAGCACGCTGCCCGTCGAGCGGCCGCGCGCGGGTGCGCCGTGTCGTCGGTGACCGCCACCGAGTCGGAAGCCAGCGTGCCCTACTCGGCACTGCAGGCCCTGCTCCACCCGTTCGAGGTCAACATCCGCGCGATGCGGTTCCGGCCACGCACCGTGCTGGAGGCGGCGTTCGGAATTCTCGACGGGGCCGCCCCCGATCTGTTCGCCGTCGCGACCGCCGTGCTCGAGCTGCTCGGGGATGCCGCGGCGGAGACGGGCTTGCTCGTGTTCGTGGACGATGCCCAATGGGTCGACGGCTCCACAGCTCGCGTGCTGGGCTTCGTCGCCCGGCGGATCGCCGCGGATCCCGTGGCGATCGTTCTCGCACTTCGAGACGGATACCGATCTCCTCTTCTGGACTCTGACGTGAACAGCCTCGCCGTCGAAGCCCTCACCCCGGAGGACTCTGAGGAGTTGCTTCGCGAACAACGCCCCGAGCTCGCTCCGCGGGCACGCCGCCAGGTGTCGGAGCTCGCGAGCGGGAACCCGCTGGCGCTCCTCGAGCTGCCACCGAACCTCGCCGGTGACCACACGAGCACCCTCAACCGGACCGTGCACCGCGCGTTCCTCGACCGCTTCAAGGATGCGTCGCCGGAGACGCGGCGACTTCTCCTTATCGCTGCAGTGAACGATGGAGACAGCCTCGTCGAGGTGCGGGAAGCGGCAACCACCACGGGTATGGCCGAAGACATCGTGAACGCGGCCCTGGATGAAGCCGAAGCCCGTCGTACCGTCGGTGTCGATGGCGATCACTACCGGTTCCGGCACCCTCTCGTCCGCTCAGCGATCACCGCTGCGGCGACTCCCGACGAACGCCGGCAGGCCCATGCCGCTCTCGCCGATGCTCTCCGCGAAGATCGTGACCGCTCGGTCTGGCACCGGGCAGCCTCGGTTCGCGGCACGGACGCTGGATCGGCGGCCGATCTCGAGGCGGCGGCGGACCGAGCGCTCGCTCAAGGCAACCTCGCGGTGGCTTACCGCGCCCTCGATCTCTCTGCCACACGGACCCCCGACCCTGATCATCGGGCGCGCCGCCGACTGCGGGCAGCACAGGTGGCGGTCGAACTCGGACGACCGGATGTCGCATCAGACGTGATCACTCAGATCCACGTCGACAGCCTCACCTCGAGCGACGCCACCCGACTCGCGCTCCTGGAGGCTTCGGTACAACCCCGCGCACAAACGCCCGCAGAACTGCGTTCCTTGATCCAACGCGGGCGGGACGCGGTCAACCGCGGAGACCTGGAACTCGCCATCGATGTCTCCCTCGTCGTCAGCGAGAACGTCGACCACGCCGGCTACACGGCAGCATCCGACCTTGCCGACCTGATCGCAGCACACATGAACGGCGATGACCCTCGGAGGCTCGCAGTACTCGCCGCGGCTGATCCCGGCCGGTATCTGCCGCAGGTGAGCGAAGCTCTGACCACCATCGACCCGCTTCGGATGACTCGGGGTGCCGAGCTGCTGATCCGGGTGCGCTCCAACGTCGACGCCGACCCCGCGCTCGCTCACCTGCAGCGACGCCTCCTCGAGTTCTACCGGTCACGCGGACAACTCCGTTCCATCGCGTTCCTGCAACCCGTGCACACGTGGATCGAGATCACGCTGGCGAACTGGCCCGAAGCAGCGCGGTCCGCCGAGGAAGGCTCCCGGCTGGCAAGCGAAATCGGGCTCCCACGATGGGCCACTGGAACCTTGATCGGCGAAGCCTTCGTCGCCGCCATCCGCGGCGACCGGCTTCGGGCCGATCACCTCATCCGTGAGTCCGAGGACGGCGCAACGATCGCGGGCGCGAGCGGCGTCCTCACCGGAGTGCAGCTCACGAAGGGGGTGAACCACCTCGCCCAAGGCCGATACGAAGACGCCTACATCGCGTTCCGCAGACCGTTCGACCCCAGCGACCCCTCGCATCACCCGGTGCAGACACCGTGGATGATCGGAGACCTGTTGGAGTGCGCTTCACACACCGGCCGGGTGGAGGAAGTGCGGGCTCTACTGCCAGGGCTCTCTCCGGCGTCCTCCCCATGGCGGACCATGGCGGAGAGCTACGCGCGCCCCTTTCTCGCCGACGGCGACGTGGCCACGGAGGACGAGTTTCAGACGGCCCTGAGGGGTGTCGTGGCAGGATGGCCGACTTACCGCACACGATTGACCCTCGAGTACGGATCGTGGCTGAGGCGCCGCCAACGCATCGCCGAAGCGCGCGACCACTTGCGCATCGCCCGCGAACTCGCGGATAGCTACGCGATGCACCCATGGTCAGAGCGAGCACGCGGCGAACTGCGCGCAAGCGGAGTCGAGTCACCAGCTATCAGAAACCGTCCGTGGGAGACCCTGTCGGCGCAGGAACTCCAGGTGGCGCGACTAGCGGCCGAGGGACTGTCCAATAGAGAAATCGGGGAACGGCTCTTTCTCTCCCACCGCACGGTCAGCGCCCACCTCTACCGCATCTTCCCGAAACTCGGCGTAACCAGCAGGTCGCAGCTCGCTGCGGCAATCGATCAGGACGGTTGACGAGACCATTGACGGCTAACGCCCGGACGGAGACAGTCACGTCGCCGAAGAGAGCCTCTTGGCGAAGTGGACGAGTGAGTAGTCGCCGGCTCTAGTGAGCGCTGTCTCGCGGTAGCCGCTGCGCCACTACAGCCGGATGTTCGCATGGGATCGTTCCCCCGGTGAACAGCCGGATCTCCTGAATGTGGGGGAAGACTGTCTCGGCCTCGCCGAGGGGAAAGGTGCCGATGCCGCTCCCCTGCCGGTCGGGCGCCACAGTCAACCGGCCGAGCTCCACGACCGCGTTCCGATGACGAAGACGCACCGCGCCGACGAGGCGGCTTCGCTCGCGGACCCCTAGGGCGATCACCTCCGGTTCGCTCAGTTCTTCGCAAAGCTTTTCGAGGGTCTGTCTCAGCGGCGGCAGGTTGAGGTCCGCGTACGCCTGCGCCTCCGTGACGTGGCCGCGCGCTGGAGCGTCATGATCTCGCCGGCGTCCGCGGCGCTCAATACGCCAGCGGTATAGGGGTGACCCATGTCGCACAGCGTACTGCTGCCCTCCGAAACCCGACCACAACGATCGGGTGAAGAGAGGGCTGGGAAACCCGGCGAAGTACTGCCTTCCCAGATCTTTATTAAATGAATTAACTAGGTTATCGTTCGGTCATCCCTTTCCGAGTTCGATGGAGAACAGGCCGTGGCGAATCACCGACGTACCCCTGCCCTCGCGCTGCTCGCTGCCACGGCGGCGACAGCTCTCACCCTGACCGGCGTGACCGCAGCGGCGGCATCACCCCGATCCGACGATCATCAACCCCCGGGCCACACAACCCCTGCTGTGGTTCATACGGCCGACATCCACGCCACGCGGGAGACGCGGTCCCTGAGCGCATACCTCGACTCCACGCTCGGTTCCGGCGCTCTCTTCGGTCAACAGAACACGACCACCAACGGCATCACCTTCACCGGTCACGGTGACGGAACACAATCCGACGTCCGTGCCGCGGTCGGCGATTACCCCGCTGTGTTCGGATTCGAAGGCGGAGACTACTTCGGATACGACAAGCCCGCGCCTCCGACGAACGACGAAATCACCCGGTTCGTCGGTGATATCCAGAACGCGCACCGTCTCGGTGGCATCGTCACGGTCAGCGCGCACATGCCCAATTTCGCCACAGGCAAGGGCTACTACGACACGACCGGGCGCACCGTCGGCCACGTCCTCCCCGGCGGCGACAAGAACGCCGACTTCATGCGTTACCTCGACGGTCTGGCACAGGTGTTCGCCGGCGCGAAGGACGACCACGGACGACCGATTCCGATCATCTTCCGGCCCTTCCACGAGAACACCGGCAACTGGTTCTGGTGGGGCACATCGAATGCGACGACCGGTGAGTTCAAGGAGCTGTTCCGCTACACAGTGGAGCACCTCCGCGACGCGGACAACCTTCACAACCTGCTGTACGCGTTCTCTCCGAACGCGTCATTCGGCGGCGACTCGTCGAGGTACCTGGCGACCTACCCCGGAGACCAGTGGGTGGACGTGCTCGGCTACGACGCCTACGACTACAACAACGCCCCGGACGACTCCAGCGCCTACATCGCTTCCACCGTTGCCGACCTGTCGATGCTTTCGACGATCGCAGAAGAGCACGGCAAGATCCCGGCTCTCACCGAGTTCGGCCGTAACGGCGACCGGACGCTCAAGCCGTCCGGCAACAAGAGCGTGCGCTGGTTCACCGACGTGATCCATGGCATCGAGGCGAATGCCGGTGCGAGGCGTATCGCGTACATGATGACCTGGGTCAACTGGGGCCTCGATCAGTTCTACACGCCGTATCCGGCATTCGGCACCACGCCGGCCCACGAGATGCTCAACGACTTCCAGGCCTTCTACGCCGACCCCTATACGGTCTTCCGCAACGACCTGGCGCCCACCCGCTACGACATCCGCACAACCGTGGCGCCACAAGCCCCGAGCATCCACATCGTCGCCCCCGCCGACGGCGTCCGGATCACCGAGCCGACTGTCACCATCCGTGTCAAAGCGGGAGCCGAACGACCCAAGACCGTGACAGCGGCAGTCGCCACCACCACGACACCACTGGTGCTTCGCCCCGCCCAAGACGGGTACTGGGAGGCCAAATGGAACATCGGCGCTGAGAACCTCACCAACGCGTCGAGCACCCTGACCGTGACGGCGACGTACCCGAAGGGAGACACCCGAACCGCCACCTCCGGGGTCGTGCTGGGTGCCCCGCCCACCTTCGCCAACGGCGTCGTCGATGACTTCGAGGGATACGGAGACAACGCCGCCCTCCAAGCCGCCTACTCGTACAACAACGCTCAGCCCTCCGATCTCAGCCTCGACCCCGGTACCGCGTCGCACGGCAAGAACGGCATCCGCTTCGCGTACGACTTCACCACGCGCGACTACGGGGGATTCGGCAAGAACTTCGCCTCCACGGAGGACTGGTCCGGATTCACAGCTGTGCACCTACACCTGGTACCCGACGGATCGAACCAGAAGTTCGTGCTGCAGTTCTCGACCGCTGACGGACACACGTTCGAGGCGTACCCGTCGCTGGCAGGCACGACACCCGAGAGCCTCGACGTCCCGCTGTCACAGTTCCAGGACAAGGCCGGCGCCCGCCCGGCTCCGACTGTCTCACAGCTCCAGGGCGTGACGCAGTTCTGGGTCTATCTCAACAGTGTCGGCGCGCCACGAAGCGGCAGCATCGGACTGGACGATATCCACGCAGAGTAGTTCAGCAGCAACAACCGGCCCGTCGCCCATCCAGGCGGCGGGCCGGTCCCATTTCTACCGCGGAATCGGGCCGGGTTGCCCGACAGCCGGGTTCCGTCGACCGGTGCGGCGAGCCCGCCGGCGGGGTCGCGGAACATCGCTCGTCGTCGAGCGCGAAAGAGGAGACCTTTACCGAGCCTCGGATCCCAGCCGTGCAGCAGTTCCGGTGCGGCGCTGCACCGCATCGACGATGTTCACCGTGTCACAACGGCACGTCAAGCTGCTCGCCGAGCCCGTAGCCGCTGGCGCGGGTGGCCGCAGCGTCCATGAGCAGGTGATTGACGCTGTTGAGGACCGGCCACGATACCAGCGCGTCCGGATCCAGATCACGCTCGGTGGTGACTGACAGGGTGACCCGATCGCCGGGAAGCAGAGTCACCAGCATGTCGGAGACGGTTGCGGCTGGGTCCAGCCGGTCAGGGAAAAGACTCACGTCCTTCAGCAGCGTGCCCGCAGCGATCTCGATCTCGTAGCCCTCCGCCGTACGGGTGACCGTCGATGTGAAACGCGGAGCGCTCAGCTCGAGCGATCGGTCTTCGGCGAAATACCAGAACGCGAGCCGTGCGTGCCCGCTCTCCGCGACAAGCACCTCCCTGTCGGGGCGCGCAGGTACGGCGATGTCGGCGGCCAGAACGTGCGTCGACGCCGAACGAGGCGGCACGTGAACGCTGACGTACTGGACTGCGTACTCCTCGCCGTCGAAGCCGACCCTGCGCACCGAGATGATCTCGGTCCACGGCGCGGGACTGTCATTTCCGACAACGAGGGCGAGCTTGTCCCCCCGCGGCTGGATCGTCAGCAGGCGCGGCGCGTTGAGCGCACGGAGCGCGTACCAGAGCGGCTTCCGGCGCCGGCTGCTGTCGACCGCGGACCAGCTCGTGACGGGCCAGCAGTCGTTGAGCTGCCAGATGATCGTCCCCGTGTTGCGAGGGAAATGAGAGCGGAAGTGTTCCACGCCATAGGTGATGGCGTGGGCCTGGTTGAGCTGGGTTGTGAAGTGCCAGTCGTCGAACGAGGTCGGCGCGGGAAGGTGACGGACGAAGCCGCGCTCGAGTTTGCCGTTGCCGTCCTCGGCTTTCTGGTGGTGCAGCATACCTGGCGAGTCGGAGGCCAACGGCTCGTCATGGATTGCCTCCCGGATGGTGGACATAGCCGGCGGAGCCTGAAAGCCGAACTCCGACACGAACCGGGGAACGTGGTCGCGGTAGGTGGTGTAGTCCTGCCGGTTCCACACCTCCCAACTGTGCACGGTCCCCTGGTCGGGGTCTTGCGGATGGGCGGGGTCGGTGGGTGAGAACGGGCTGGAGGGCCGATAAGGTCTGCTCGGATCGATGCTGGCAAGAACCTCGGGCAGCAGCCGCGAGTAGTAGCCGTTCCCCCAGTCCTCGCCAGGAGCCAACAACTCCTTCCAGCCCCATTCGTAGAATCCTTCTATGTTCTCGTTGCTGCCGTTGTAGAACACCAACGAGGCGTGCGGTGCGAGGCGGGCCACGTTTTCCCGGGCCTCGGCTTCCACCTCGTCCCACAGCTCCGGCGCTTCCGAGTACGCCGCGCATGCGAACAGGAAGTCCTGCCACACCATCACGCCCGCCCGGGTGCACTCCTCGTAGAAAGTGTCGGATTCGAAAATCCCCCCACCCCAGATGCGCAGAAGGTTGAAACCGGCCTCGACCGCATCCCGCACCCCGGCGGCGTAATCTTTCTCCGTCACACGGGGCAGGAAGCAGTCGTCAGGAATCCAGTTAGCACCCTTCACCAGGATGCGCTCCCCGTTCACATAGAAGGAGAAACCGGTCCCGAACTGATCCGGTTCGTCTCGCGCCTCGATACTCCGGAAGCCCACCGACCGGCGGTACGCGTCCAACACGACCCCGTCGTGGACGAGCTCGACGTCGAGATCATAGACAGCCTGTTCACCGTATCCGCGCGGCCACCAGAGTTCTGGAGAGTCCACCCGCAGCTTGAGCGAGCTCTCGTCATGACGGGCACTGAAGATCGTGGCGACCTCGGCACCGTGCCCACGCAGCCTCGCGCGCACCGTGACCGGCGCATCCGAGGTTCGCTGGATCGCGACCGCAATCGAGACCACTCCCTGGCCCCCCGGTGTCACACTGGTCACGGGGACGACCGAGGCCAGGCGCGCCCTCGACCACGCGTCCAGATAGATGGGCCGCCAAATTCCCGCGGTCACGAGATCTGGACCCCAATCCCAGCCGAAGTTCGCGGCCATCTTACGGATCGCGTTGTACGGGTGAGCGTTCCCGACATACGGTTTCGCACCGATCCGAGACTCTGCGCGCTCAGCCCAATCGAGCGCCGAGGCGAAGGTGATGCGCAGATCGTTGTCCCCGTCGCGCAGGAGCTCTCCCACATCGAACCGATACGAGCGGTGCTGGTTACGGGTTTCCCCGATTCTCCTCCCGTTGAGATCGATTGCGGCGATCGTGTCCAGACCGTCGCAGACGAGATCGACGCGCTCGAACGTCCCAGCCGGGGCGTCGAAGGTGTTCTCGTATGCGAAGTCGCTCCGGCCGATCCACTGCAGTTCCGACTCGTTGGAATCCAGGTAGGGGTCTGCAATCAGACCCGATGCAAGCAGATCGGTGTGGACGCTCCCGGGCACGGTCGCGGGGAAGTAATCGGTCAGACCGTCCGGGACCGGACCGGCGACCGCGCGCGCCCGCCACGGCCTGTCGAACTCAATCCTGGTCATGAGTCATCTCCTTGATCAGCGCTGGGGAATCGTCGTCGTCCGATCGCCTGTCGTGGCGTCTGTCCATGAAACCGGGATCGGCGAGCCGACTTCGCACGTTGCCGTCCTTCTCGGTGCTGAGCGCCTCCCCCCTTGCCTCATCCAAGACGTCGGCGATGCTGACTCGGGCGCCGCGTAAAGCGGAGCTGACGCTGGCTTCCACCATCGCAAGGCTGGGGATGTTCTCGTGAATGATCGTGGAAGGGAGCGCACCGAAGCGAAGCGCGGCCACGAATTCATCGAGCGCTCCGGCAAGACCCTCGGTCAGGGAAGGCTCGATGAAGGGATCGAACGATTCGCCGGCGTACTCCGCTGCGGGCGCCCCCTCGCCATCCCACAGAGCGGATCCGTTCGGGCCGCTCGCACGCCATCGCCCGTTCCACGACGTCTCCAGCCCCGGAGAGCACCAGCTGCCCTGGTAACTGAACCGCTTCCCGTCCGTCATCTCGAAGATCGCGGAGGTCGCGGCGGCGCCCTTGTACCAACTCCAGGCCGGATTGAACTCTTCGCAATATACGGCGACCGGATCCGCGTCCAGCAGATAGCGTGCGGCATCGAAGGGATGGATCGCCATGTCGAGGAGAAACGGATGATCCATCTGGTCACGGAATCCGCCGAAGCGCGGCGCGCGGAAGTGCTCTGAGGTGAGAAAGCCGACGGGCCCGCACCTCCGGATCGCGTCGTGGAGAATGCGGAGGTTCCGGTCGTATCGTCGGCTCTGGCTCACCATGAACAGTTCGCCGGCCACGTCAGCCGCGGCAGCTAGTGAAAGCGCCTGCGCGACCGTCTCGGCAGCTGGCTTCTCGCCCAACACCGGTATGCCGTGGGAAAGTGCCTCTACTGTGACCGCATGGTGGGCGGCCGGAATCGTCACGTCGAGCACCGCATCCGGTGCCACGTCCGAAATGAGCTG
>Ga0209455_1001560_pt1 | contig 10154 bp, 13 predicted proteins | sample AraplaCol_mCL_r2_FD_184275 | JGI IMG/M metagenome (GOLD analysis project Ga0209455, IMG submission 184275) | Arabidopsis root microbial communities from North Carolina, USA - plate scrape CL_Col_mCL_r2 (SPAdes) (version 2) | ecosystem: Host-associated > Plants > Roots > Endosphere | place: USA...
GGTCGTTGTGCCTTGGGGTTTGCACATAAAATAAAAAAGATCAATATTAGGAATGCAATATCGCACATGGCCGCCATGTCTACCGACAGGTTTTGACGCTTTAATTTGCCTTTGTACATGGTCTTAGTTTCTTTTTGTATTAATAAATAACGCGGCTATCGTCACTTCGTTTCATAGAGTCGGATTCCGAATCTTTTGAGTTGTCGTTCGAAGGATTTATCGATGCAATCAACTGGAAGTGAAAAAGCTTTTGTTGGCCTAAAGTGTTAAATATGTTTTCAATTTCAGGATATAGAAGCGTTTTATCTGCATCTATGGCGAGGTTTAAATCGTGACCCTGTAAAGCAACGCTGACTGCTCTGGACTGATATATCCAATTTGACAACTCGTTACTTTCCGCACCAACCGGGATGCCAGGCTGATTAAAAAAAGGCTGTTTATCGTTATATGCGTCAAGATATTTTTTTAGGCTGGCAATGGGCACGCAAACAACGTCTGTTTTTGAAAACTTCTCAATTTCAGCAAAATCAAAATTTATGTTGTATATCCTTCCCATTTCCAGTAAGGTTGCTTTGCGAAGGTACTTATCAAAAAGCTGGTACATTACAACGCCTGTACGGCCTATAAATACAGTACCTTGAACCGCACCTTGCGGACTATTGAATTGAGGCGCGACTGATATGGCAGGTTCCTCTATCTTCATAGGTTTCCAAAAGGTAATACCCCATCTAAAAGCCATGAACAAAAATGTCACCATGGCAATATCAAAAAGTGGGATAAGGTCTGCACGTGGCCGCAACCAATTACGTTTCGCTTTATACATGGCTTAAATTGAAACCTAAATCTAAGCTGTTTATTTTTAATTTGCAACAATATTGCAATAAATAATAATACAAGCTATAATTTAGCTTTCATTCAATTCATCCCAATACTCCACCGCCCTTCTATAATGCGGAATCACTATCGACCCACCCACCAAATTGGCAATCATAAATACCTCGTTCATCTCATCATGATTTACGCCCGCCTCGTGGCATTTACCCAGGTGATATTTTATACAATCGTCACACCGCAGCACCATTGATGCTACCAGGCCCAGCATTTCTTTTGTTTTTACATCGAGTGCACCGTCGGCATAAGTGGTGGTATCCAGCGCGAAAAAACGTTTGATATTGGTGTTCGACGACTCCATTATCCGGTCGTTCATTTTGGTGCGATAGCTTTCAAAATCGTCAATCAGCTTTCCCATGGTTAATTATTGAATTAGTGAGTTGGTGAATTATTTTCAATTCGGATATCGGATGTTCGATTTCGGAATTATTTTTACTTTAAAAACGGAAATTACAAAATTGAATTTAATCTGATTCGTAACTTGCCATTTAATAGTCACATTTAACCAAATCCGAAATCGAAAATTCGAATTCCGAAATCAAAATCCCATGGAAAACTTAACCCCCAATATTTTTGTTGAAAGCATGGATGAGACCATCGCTTTTTATCAATCGATAGGTTTTACTTTAACGATGACCGTTCCCGAAGATGGCGGCGATTTGATATGGGCGATGATGACAAATGGCAATGTTACTTTTATGTTTCAGTCGTTTGTAAGCCTGGGCGACGAGCTGCCGCAAATAAGCAGGCAAAATGGCGCCTCGATGCTGCTTTATATCAACGTTAAAAATATACGCGAGTATTTTGAACTGATAAAGGATAAAGTGACGGTACTTAAGGGCCTGGATAAAACATTTTACGGCGCCACCGAGTTTTCGATACTGGATAACAACAACTATGTGCTCACCTTTGCCGAAGACGAATAATGATTGAATTTACCCGCACCGACCATGTTAATATTTGCGTACCACCCGAAAAATTGGAAGAAGCAAGGCTCTTTTACCGGGATGTAATCGGTCTGCCCGAAAAATATCGTCCTGACGTTTTTGGCGCACCCGGTTACTGGTTCCAGTTGGCTGATATTGAGTTGCATATTGGTATCGAACCGCCAAAACCGCAATCGATACGGCATATTGCATTCGAGGTAAAAAATCTTGATGCGGCCGCGAAACATTTGGAAAAACACAACGTAGAAGTGTTGCAGGAAGCCGTAATTCCGGGCCGCAACAGGTTTTCGTTCCACGATCCTTTTGGCAACCGGATGGAATTGCTGCAATACATTGATTAATAGTGTTGTATATTAAATATAAAATTGTAGATTAGTTACCCGCAAACAAATAAAACGTACAGTTATGAAATTCATGTCGCCCAAAGTTCACGGAATAATAGATATACTGGTTTGTGTGTTTTTACTGGCATCGCCAATAATTTTTGGCTTTACCGGCACCTTAGCAACTTTCACTTATGCATTGGGTGCGGCACACCTTGCGCTTACATTACTAACCGACTCAAGCATGGGCTTGGTGAAAATTATACCAGTGAGTATTCATGAACTGATCGAATTTGTTGTTGCCGTAGCCGTAATTATTTTGGCCTACACATTGTTCGATGGCAATGCCAACGGCAAGCTGTTCTACGTAATATTTGGCAATTGCCAGCTGCTAACCTGGCTGGTTACCGATTACCGCGGCGACAGCGTGCACAGCATGGCAAAATTGTAAGATTAATTTCGATAAAAATATTCTTAAAGGGACGCAAGAGATTGTGTCCCTTTTTTGATGCCGATAACCTGTTGGGGGCAATCGGATATTCTACAATGCTAATTCTATCGACGGGTCCCAAAATACATTCTTAAAGTCCTGCACCTGGTCGTTTTCAACTTTTACGCCTTCATTTTCAAGCAAAGTTTGCATCAAATTGCCGCCGAAATGAAATTTAGCTGTCAGTAAGCCTTGCCTGTTTACCACCCGGTGTGCCGGCACAGGCGGCTGCACCCTGCCTGCAGCCTGCATGGCATATCCAACCATGCGCGATGAGCCCTTGGTGCCCAAATAAGCAGCAATAGCACCATATGACGTTACACGGCCTTTGGGTATCAGTCTTGCTACTTCGTAAACGCTATCGTAAAAATTTGGTTCAGTCATGGTTGGTGAGATGCTTACACAAATATAAATAGTTCCCGGTAATTCGTCTGGTTGTTATCGGGAGTTAACCGCCTTCGGGAACCTCAAAATCAGTTGCGGGTCAGGAATGTTTTTTTGGTAGATAGCCTTTTCCGAGAAACGGCAAACTCCGGGATAATCGCCCTTTTTATCTTCCATATCAAACATCAGCTGGAAATGAAGATGAGGTGGCCAATGGCCATTTTCATCCATCGTGCCAAAGCTGCCTATCGTTTCATTTTTGGTGATGGCTTTGCCAACATACAATCCATCCAAACTCTGGGTACTTAAATGACCATATAAGCTATAAAGCTTTAAGCCATCAAACTCGTGTTCCAGTATGATTGTTGGCCCGTAATCGCCAAAGTTGTTGTTGTTTTGAAAACTGTGGACAATTCCATCCAAAGGTGAATAAACCGCTGTGCCGGCATCGGCCCAAATATCAACTCCCAAATGCAGGCGGCGTGGTTCGTCATCCGTGTCAAAATGGGCACTGCGGGCATAAATTGTGCGGTGTTCCATGTAGCCGCCTACGCCATACCGGCATTTGTTATCGCTGAGTTGTTGGTTTACCCAGGCGCTGAATTTAACGGTATCCGAAAATGTATCTTCGTCCAGTTCCGTATTTGTGGCTGTAAAATTAAAGTGATAGAGCCTGTCGGTAGCAGCGTTAAAATCTACCACCTTGCCAATGGCGTCCGGATGAGTATCAACATAAGCAGCTAACCGTTGGGTAGCGTCCATCGCGATTATTCGGTTTCGGGTTGCCGGTCTTCCTTGCTTATCTTATCAAAAATCTTATCCATGCGCTCAACGTATTCGCCGGTATCATCCACAAAAAACTCCAGTTGTGGTATTATGCGCACCTGGTCTTTTATACGTGCACCCAGCTTGTACCTTATTTCGGATGCATGCGATTTAATGGTATGCAGCGCCAGCTGTGCGTTGTCATTCTTAAAAAAGCTTAAAAACACCCTTGCAATAGCCAAATCGGGCGTTACCCTTACTTTGGTTATAGTGATAAGCGTGTTTGGTAAATAGCTCATACCCTCGCGCTGAAATATGGCGGCAAGGTCTTCCTGTATTACTCCTGCAAATTTTTGCTGACGTTTTGATTCCATGTTATTTTATTGAGCAGAAAGCCCTAAGCAATCGTTATTTAATTCTATCCCGCGTTTAACTAATCTCTTACCTCCAACTACTAATCACCTACTTACACATATCATCCGGGATTTCCTTCGTTATCTTTATTAGTTTTTTTACCACTACCGTGCTGTCGTATTCCAGGCTCAGGCCTTCTTTGTTGGAGTGTATCTTCGCTCCCTCTACTTCAACATAAACCGGCTCATAAGGTTTTTCGAATTTTAGCTGCGAGTATTTTAGCTCCATTTGTTTGGTACTGTCGGTAACCCAAAACTCACGGCCGCTGTCGCAATCTTTAAACGAATTAACCCCCGGCCCAAAGCTGTATAAGCCTTTAAAAACCACATGTGGAGTTTTATCGGTACCGCTGTTGCATGAGCATGCCGCAATTATCACCAGCCCCGCCAAAATTTTAATCCGCTTTAAATGCATTCCCTAAATTTACAAGTCCTGTTTAATATCATTAAGCCCTTTAATGCTTAAGCGCGCGCTTATGCCTGCCGCAATAACCGCAATGACGCCCACTGTTAAAAAAACCAGGATAAAGTCACCGGCCATTAGGGTAACCGGGTAAGCATCTATCATTGATTTTGTGGAGCCCATTTTTACCAAACCAAAACGCTGCTGCAATATACAAAATACAAATCCGAAAAAAATACCTGCCAAACAGCCAATTATTGATATCATCATCCCCTCAAAAAAGAAGATGCCCTGTATAAGCTGCTTATTTGCGCCAAGGCTGGTTAAAATGGCTATGTCTTTACGTTTATCCATAACCAGCATGGTTAACGAACCTATGATATTAAATATTGCAATAATTAATACAAATACCAATATCATAAAGATAAACCAGCGCTCGTAATTCAGCGTTTTGTACAATTCGGTATCTTGTTGGGCGCGGTTCCTGATGGTAAAATCTTTGCCGATCTTATCCTGTATGGCTTCCTGCACGTCGGCAATCTTTGTTCCTTTGTTAAAATTCAGCTCGAGCGAGGTTACATTTACCGGCTGGTTCAGCAAATCGCGGGCAAAATCAATAGGAGTTATCACCAGGTCGTCAAACTGCTGGCCCAGTGTAAAAACGCCGGATGCGTTGATAGGCCGCACGGTAAACTCATTCAGCGGATTAGCGCCGATGCCTGCGCCACGGTTTGGCGAGTATATTTCCATGGGGGTAAACTGGTCGCGTACGCTAACGCCCAGGCTATTTTGCACCATTGAACCAATTACCGCGAAGTTGGTCCCATCTTTTTTCAGCGTAAACGAACCCGTTTGCACAATGCTGTCGAGGTCGCCTTTTTTCATAAACTGTGCGCTCACGCCTTTTATGGTGCCAATAAACGGACGGCCATCATACTTTACCAGTACCTTCTCCTGTAATACCTCGATATAGGAAAAAACCTTTTTGTCGTTTTTTAGCGAGTTAAAATAGGCAGTATTTGGGTTGAATGATTTACCAAGTTTAGGTTCGATCTTCAATTCAGGCGTAAAATTGCTGTAAAGCGACAGGATAACTGTTTCGAAACCATTAAATACCGACAGGATAATGATCAGGGCTGCACTGCCAATAAATACCCCAACCATTGATATGCCCGAAATGATATTGATGGCGTGCATTTTTTTGCGCGAGAATAAATACCTTTTGGCTATGTAGATGGACGTGTTCAAATTAACGGATTGTAGAATTAATGATTAAAACATGCATTAAAACGCTCTAAAGGTATCGCTTTTTGGCAATATTTATGCAACGGTTGGCTGGCCGGTAAAGTTTGTATCGCCTGTATCGGTGTATTGGTCCCTTTGGTGATACAGTGGTACATCAATTGTATTTTTAGCTTATGTTGATTTATGCGCTTTGCTGTTTCACCACGTTCGCAATGTTCCGAACAGATAGTGAAACGAAACAGTAGCTGGTTGGTATTACATCCGTAAGGTTAATAGATCTAATATTAATATATCATATTGATATAGAAATTGAATAACAGATATTGCTTCGTTTCACTTTGAGACTGATACAGCCCGAACGGAACGAAACACTACGCCCCGTTATAAAGGTTGCAGGTTACCGGCGCTTTCCTGTTTCATCCAGTTCGCAATGTTCCGAACAGATAGTGAAACGAAACAGTAGCCGGTTGGTATTACATTCATAAGGTTAATAGATCTAATATTAATATATCATATTGATATAGAAATTGAATAGCAGGTGTTGTTTCGTTTCACTTTGAGACTGATACAGCCCGAACGGAACGAAACACTACGCCCCGTTATAAAGGTTGCCGGTTACCGGCGCTTTCCTGTTTCATCCAGTTCGCAATGTTCCGAACAGATAGTGAAACGAAACAGTAACCGGTTGGTAGTACATCCGTAAGGTTAATAGATATCATATTAATTATATCATATTGATATGAATTGCTATGGATATTGGATAGCAGGTGTTTTTTCGTTTCACTTTGGGACTGATACAGCCCGAACGGAACGAAACACTACTACAACCTTTTCAACCTAATTCAGGAAGGGATTGGTCATCTTTTCATATTCTATAGTAGTTTCCGGGCCATGACCAGGATAAACGGTGCAGTCGCCAGGCAACCGGAATAATTTCTGTTCGATATTATCAATCAGCTGGCTAAAGTTACCACCGGGCAAATCGCTGCGGCCTATGCTGCCCCTGAATAGTACATCGCCGCCTATCAGCAGGTTACCAACCTCGTCGTAAAAACACAAATGCGCCGGCGAATGGCCAGGGGCAAATATTAAATGCAGCGTAGTGTTGCCAAAGCTTACTGTGCCTGTTTCAGGTAAAAACTCGTCAGGTACCGGTGAAAGTTCATACCTGATACCCATCGACGGTGCATATGCCGATACAGCTTCCAGCAGAGGCAACTCACCCTCATGAAATTTCGGCTTTAGGCCATATTGGTCGAAGATAAATTTATTACCCAACACATGGTCGATATGGCAATGGGTGTTCAGCAGCAAAACAGGCTTCAGGTTGTTATTTCGGATAAAATTTACCACCGCATTTTGCTCACTGGCGGTTTCCATTCCGGGGTCTATAATAGCACATTCACCGGTTTCATCAAACAAAATATAGGTATTTTCCTGGTAAGGGTTATTTACAAAAGATTGAACATTAGCCATGGGGCAAAGGTAAGGGATTTCGGAGTTCGGATGTTCGATTTTGGTTTTTTTTGAATGGGGGAATCATCCAAGGCACTGCTTTATAATTTACCCAGCATCTCATTTATTCGCATTTCAGCTTCCTTTATACTTATCCCTTGATAATAGTCGTTGACAAATTGATGTTCGAAATCCGGGTCAAGGATTACTTCAGGCCGTTTTTCTCCTGTCCTTGTACCTACACTTGTTGGAATATTTAAGGTGCTTTCGTATCCCGGGATATTATTGCAAAAGTATCCGAAGTATGAAGTTTCATGGTTTTTGTTTTTAAAATTAGCCTCATAATCGTTAAAACTCTTTTCACTTAACGAAGCCCATATCCCGTATTCTAAATCCCGGCAACTATCATTAACTTTTTGAATCAGTTTACATCTTATAAAACGGTTTGTCTGGCCTCCATGACTTATAACACAAAAGTCAGAATCCAATCGGGCAATAGTTTTCTTTTGAACATCGGATAATATGTGATAGTAATGAGGCGAATCAAAAGCAAGCGCCGGCCAGTCGTTATGTTGTTTGCCGCAAGTAGCGCAGGTGTATTTCATTTTTTATAATTTTCCTGTTGCAATGAGGTTGTTTATAAGGTTATCGCCAATGGAGACAAGAACATTTTTAGTCTTTACTGACTTTACGGTCTTTTCCGACTCAAACTATATCTCCATCACCTCTTTCTTCTTCTTACTCTTCATCCTTTTAGGCAAAAACTCCAGTATTTCGTTTTTCAAGGCCTCTATCATACGGCGTTTTAAGAAATTGCGCTGTATAACTATGCTCACCTCACGGGCTGGCTCAGGGGCTTTAAAGTAGCGCACCTTGTCCAGTTGCTTGTCAGTAAGGTCGGCCAGGGCCAGTTCGGGTAAAATAGTGGCGCCATTGTTTTGGTCTACCATGCGTTTCAGCGTTTCAACACTGCCTGTGTTATATTCAAAATGTTTAAAGCCCTGCGTGGCTTTGCGGCGTTGGCAAATGTTTAATACCTGCTCACGCATGCAATGGCCCTCGTTCAATATCCAAATCTCCTCCATATCAATATCATCGGGCACAATGTTTTTCTTTTTCGATAGCTTGCTGTTTTTTGATACGTAAGCCACAAAGTTTTCATAAAAAACTGGTACTTCGGTAAGGGTGCTTTCGTGCAGCGGGGTAGAGAGGATGCCGCAATCAATTACCCCCAGCTTTAATTGTGCAATGATCTGCTCGGTGGTTTGCTCCCAAACTATCAGTTTTACCTGCGGGTATTTTTCAATAAAGCCATGCAATATTTTGGGCAGGATATAAGGCGCGATGGTAGGGATGATGCCAACCTTCAGTTCACCGGATAATTCCTTTTGCCTGTCGGTTATTATCTCCTTTATCTTTTCGCTTTCCGACAGCATGATCCGCGCCTGCGATATTATTTCGATGCCGATTTCGGTGGGCGTTACCGGTTGCTTGCTGCGGTCGAATATTTTTACGCCAAGTGTGTCCTCCAGCTTTTGCACCTGCATACTAAGCGTAGGCTGGGTAACAAAGCATTTATCGGCTGCTGCAACAAAACTCCGGTAAGTATCAACAGCTACTATGTATTCAAGTTGGGTTATGGTCATTGATTTGCATATTTGAGAGTAGAACCAAGAGCCAAGAACCAGGAATCAAGAGGAAAATTCCTGGGATAGTCCATTTGTCTTGGCTCTTGTCTCTTGATTCTTGGCTCTATTCTATAGATTTTCTCTATTCAAATATAGTAATTATTGATTTTTTCTATTGAATTATTATGATGAAGTTTGATTGTTATAAAACTAAACTACTATGGAAACTAACAAGAAGAAACTCACCACGGCATCGGGCATACCCTACTACGAGAACGAGAATTCGCAGACTGTTGGCCCAAGAGGCCCTATATTGTTGCAGGACTTTATCCTGCACGAAAAAATGGCGCATTTTAACCGTGAGCGGATTCCTGAGCGTGTAGTGCACGCAAAAGGTTCAGGTGCGTATGGTACCTTTACTGTTACCCACGATATTTCGAAATATACCCGCGCCAAACTTTTTAATACTATTGGCAAGGAAACGAAGACGTTCCTGCGTTTCAGCACCGTTGGGGGCGAAAAAGGTTCGGCCGATACTGAACGTGACCCGCGAGGCTTTGCCTTGAAATTTTATACCGAAGAAGGTAACTGGGATTTGGTTGGCAATAATACCCCGGTATTTTTTGTCAAGGATCCTAAAAAGTTCAGCGATTTTATCCATACCCAAAAACGCGATCCTTATACCAATTGTAAAAGCCCAACCATGATGTGGGATTTTTGGTCGTTAAACCCTGAGAGCCTGCACCAGGTAACTATTTTGATGAGCGATAGGGGTACCCCTTATGGGTACCGTCACATGGATGGCTTCGGCAGTCACACGTTCTCTATGATCAACGCCAATAACGAAAGGCATTGGGTGAAATTCCACTTTAAAACCAAACAGGGAATCAAAAACTTTACCGATGCCGAGGCGGGAGAAATGCGCGGTAAAAACCCCGACTTTGCCCAGCACGACCTGCTGACCAACATAGATGCCGGCAATTTTCCGCAGTGGGACATGAAGATACAGGTAATGACTGAAGAACAGGCCAAAACTTATCAATGGAACCCCTTCGACCTTACCAAGGTATGGCCCCATGGCGATTTCCCGCTGATTGACGTCGGCGTACTTGAGCTGAACAAAAACCCGGACAATTACTTCGCACATGTTGAGCAATCAGCCTTTGCACCGGCTCACGTGGTTGACGGGATCGGCTATTCGCCGGATAAA
>Ga0209455_1001568_pt1 | contig 10073 bp, 5 predicted proteins | sample AraplaCol_mCL_r2_FD_184275 | JGI IMG/M metagenome (GOLD analysis project Ga0209455, IMG submission 184275) | Arabidopsis root microbial communities from North Carolina, USA - plate scrape CL_Col_mCL_r2 (SPAdes) (version 2) | ecosystem: Host-associated > Plants > Roots > Endosphere | place: USA...
GCGCTCTCGGTGTCCATCAGTTTCATCGCGATGACACCTGACAGGGTCATCGTCGCGGGAATAGACAGATCGACGTTTCCGGGTCCCGTGGTGATCACCATCATCTGCCCGAGACCGACGATCACCGTGAACGTCGCGAAGGCGAGCGCCGAAGAGAGAATTTCGCCACCGCCGCGTCCTCCCGCGAAGACGACAGCCAAGATCCAAACTAGACCGGCTGCAAGGAAGGAGCCGATCCAAGGTTGACCGCGGAGCCCGCCGAGAAGGCCTTTCATAAGCTTTTCTCCCTGGTGCTCGCGAGTGCCCGCAGCGCCAGCACGATGATGAGAACTGCGCCCTGGGCTCCGATCTGCCAGTCCGGGGAGATCCGCAGGAAGATCAGGAAGGCGCCCGCCAGCGCCAGCGTCAGGGCGCCGACCACGGCCCCAATGGGATTGATCCGGCCTCCGATGAACTCGCCACCGCCGAGAATGACGCCGGCGATCGAATAAAGCGTATAGCGGTCGGCGACATGGGCGTCTGCCGAAGTCGTAAGGCCGAGTAACGCCAGTCCGGCCAGCAACCCAAACAAGCCGGCGAGCATGTACATGACGACTTTGGTGCCTAGAATCGACCAGCCGGCTCGGGCGAGCGCCTTTGGATTGCCACCGGCGCCGCGCGCGACCACGCCAAAGCTTGTCGTCATGAGCGCAAGGTGAACGACGAGTCCAATCGCAACCGCTGCAAGGATCGGAAATGGGACATATGGCGTCTGCACCGTCATTATTGCCTTCAATGCGGCGGGCGCCTTACCGCCCGGCGAGGGCAGCATCGTGACAGCAATTCCGAGCCAGACAAAGGAGAGTCCCAAAGTCACCACAATCGAAGGCAGATTCCGCACATGGATCAGCGCCCCGACGACGCCGTACGCCAGCACGCAGACCATCAGCGCCGCGACGCCCAAAACCGGGCTGGAATTGAGCAGCGTTGCGGCAACAACGCCGACCAGGCCCACGAAAGGACCGATGGAGAGGTCCAGATCGTTCACCGTGATGATGAACATCTGCGCGATCGTTGCGAGAGCAATTGGAACGGCATATTGCAGCATCAGGTTGAGGCCGAAATAGCTCATAGTCCGCGGCTGCACGTAAAACGTGGCGGTGAGCACGATCGCAAGCGTCAGGAACGGTAAAGCCGCGCGGAGCAAACGTGGGTTTGTCATGTCCCGCTCTCCGCAAAGGACGCGCGCAAGACGCGTTGCTCAGAGAAATCGGCAGCCTCAATGGAATCCGAGATCTTTCCATTCCAGAAGACGTAGACCTTGTCGCAATGCGTCAGCTCATCGAGCTCTGTCGTGTACCACAGGAAGCTGCGGCCCGAGGCGGCCTCGGCGCGGATCATGGCGTAGACTTCCAGCTTGGTGCCGATATCGACGCCGCGCATGGGGTCATCCATCAGAATGATCCTGGCGTCCGAGGCAAGCGCCCGGGCAAAAAGGACCTTCTGTTGATTCCCTCCGGACAGGGTTAGAATGTTCCTGCCCATGTCGGAGGTTCGAATGCCGATGCGCTCGCGCCAGGCGTGAGCCAGCTTCGCCTCGGCGGCCACGTCGATCAAGCCGCGGCGGATGAGAGCGCGCAGCGAAGCGACCGTGACGTTCTCGGCGATGGACCAAAGGTTGAACACGCCCTCACTCTGGCGGTCGCCGGCAACGAAGGCCACCGGCCGGTCAACATCGGCATGACCCGCGAAAATCTGCAACAGCAGCCTGGTCTGGCCGTGCCCAGCAAGGCCGGCAAGCCCTACGATCTCGCCCTCGCGGACGACGAGTTCGCTGCCGCCGCCTTCACGCTGCGGACTTGCACGCACCACCACGGCAGCATCGGCCCTTGGAGATTGCCGCCGATCTTCCCTCGCCTCGACCTCCTTGAGGTCCGAGCCCATTGCGGCCATCAGCGAGGAGCGGTCGAAGGCCGGGGCCGGACGTGCCGCAACTTGCTTGCCATCCTTCATCACGACGATGCGGTCGGAGGTCGCTAGGATCTCACCGAGAATGTGCGAAATCAGAATAATCGCGGTACCGCGCGCCGTTTCCTTCCGGATATAAGACAGCAACTGGCCGGCGGCGACCGCATCGAGCGAGGAAGTCGGCTCGTCCAGGATCACCAGTCGCAGCGGCGCGGTCGTAACCGTGAAAGCGCGCGCGATCTCGACCATCTGTCGCTGGCCGATCGGCAGTTGCGCGATCTCGTCGTCGGGAGCGATGCGGTGTCCGGGAAAAATCTCGTCCAGCTTCGCACAAATCAGCGCGCGTGCGCGGCCTTTCCAGCCAAAGCCGCGCAGCGATGCGTGTGTGATGCGCGCATTCTCGGCGACTGAAAGATTGGGGCAGAGCGACAACTCCTGGAATACGCAGCGAATGCCCGCCGCTTGCGAAGCGGCGGCCGACCATTGCGCTTTTGGCTCTGTGCCCCCCACGGTCAATTTGCCGGCGTCAGGCAACAGCGCGCCGGCCAACACATGCATCAGAGTTGATTTACCCGCGCCGTTGTGGCCGACCAATCCCAGGCATTCGCCGACGGCGACCACAAGATCGACGCCCGCCAGCGCACGAACGGCGCCGAACGATTTTTCGACGCCGTCCAGTCTAATGGCTTCAGTGCTCAAGGATCAGATCTTACTTGCTCGCTCCGGCGACGACCTTGGCGGCGTCGTCGGCCGTGTACTCGACATTGGCAACACCGCCCTTTTCCGTCGTAGCCAGCGACTTCTCAAGATCTGCTTGGTCGATCTGAAGGAAAGGTACGGTCAAGTCCTTCGGCACTTGCTTGCCGTCGAGGATCATCTGCGCGACCCAGAAAGCGAGAGTCGAGACTCCCGGTGCAATCGAAACGGACATCGTTTCGTAGCCGTTCTTGTCCTTTTGCTCTTTCCACCATTGCAGTTCGTCCTGACGATTGCCCATGACAATGAGTGGGGTCGGTCGTCCGGCCGCCGCAAACGCTTGCGCCGCCCCATATCCGTCGCCGCCTTGCGTGACGACCGCCTTGATCTCAGGAAGCGAGGGCAGAATGCCAGCGACCTCCTTCTGCGCCACTTCCTGCGCCCAGTTGCCGTGCACCGATCCGACGATCTTGTACTGCGAATTGGCTTTGACACCGTCCTCGATGCCGGAGTGAATGGCATCGTCCACGAACACGCCGGCAAGGCCGCGAATTTCGAGCAGATTGCCCCCCGCTGGCATTTTCTTGGTCAAATAATCGACCTCGACACGCCCCATCTTCTTGAAATCGACGGCTACACGCCAAGCGCATGGCTCGGTTACAATTCCATCGAACGACACCACCGTGATCCCCGCGTCACAGGCCTGCTTGATGACGCCGTTCAGCGCGTCGGGAGAGGCTGCATTCACGACAATCGCGTTGTATCCCTGCAGAATGAGGTTCTGGATCTGGGCTGCCTGCTCGGTGACCTGGTTCTCCGAAGTCGTATAAGCGTCGGCGGCTGCCACGATGCCGGTAGCAACCGCAGGCTTCGTCACCTTGTCCCAGCTCTTCAACATCGCCTGACGCCAGGAATTGCCGGCGTAGTTGTTCGAGAGCGCGATCTTCTTGTCCTTCGTGTCGGCGACCGCGGCGCTGGCGGCGACCAGCACCCCCACAGAAACAATGCCAAAAAGTGTCTTCCTCATGCCCTGCTCCCATATTGTATCTTAAAAGGCCGATGCAGCGGCCACTCGTCCTTTATGCCGAGTGGGCACACGCTAACACGATTTTTCCGGCTGACAATCTCGATCGGTTGCATATGGCTGAGGTGAACACCTCAACCGGATTTCCCTCCGCGCGATCGCAGCTCGACAGCGGCTCCGCTAGAGCTGCGGAGACGCCGTCCAGTTTCGGTAGATTTGTGGAGCACTAGAAGTTGCCAGCGATGGAAATAGGGCGCGTTATATCCCAAGCCCAGAAAGCATATCGCCCGCTCTACCCCGGAACAGGCGCTTCTGCGTCCAACAGGCGCGCTGCCTTGAGATCGCTCCAGAGTGCGGCTGGCACTGAGGCGGTCAGCGCTGCCACGTTGCGCTCGACCTCCTGCGCATCATGCGCCCCGAGCACTACGCTCGCGACAGCGGGATGGCCAAGCGCGAAATGGAGAGCGGCCGTCGGCAGCGGTACTCCGTGAGCTGCGCAGATACGCTGGATTTCCGCGACCTTCGAAAGGACGTGCGGTGGCGCATCCTGATAATTGTACTTGGCGCCCTTGATCGCGCCCGTCGCCAGAATTCCCGAATTGAACACTCCGCCGAGCAGCACCGCGATGCCCTGCTTCAGCGCCAGCGGCATGAACTCCTCGAGTGCGGGCTGCTCGAGCAGCGAATAGCGTCCGGCGAGCAGCATCACCTCGAAGGACCCGGCTTGCGCAAAGCGAACGCACATTTCGGCTTCATTGACGCCGATCCCGATGCCCGCGACCACGCCTTCGGAGCGAAGCTTGTCGAGCGCTACATAGGCCCCGGACATCGCCTCGCGAAAGCGGTCTTCAACCGCGTCCTTACCGTGGGTCCAGACATCGACATCATGAATCAACAACAGGTCGATACGGTCGGTGCCAAGCCGCAACAGCGATTGCTCGACCGAGCGCATGGTGCCATCGTAAGAATAGTCGACGACGGCCCGATGCGGCTGCCCGCCGACAAACCCGGACCGAGTCTCCGGCTGGTGAAAGGGATCCATCCAGCGCCCGATCTTGGTGCAAAGCACCACGTCGTTGCGTGGCACACGCCGGAGCGCCGTTCCACAGCGATGTTCCGACAGGCCGTTGCCATAGTGGGGCGATGTATCGAGCAAATTGATGCCGAGCTCGAAGGCGCGGCTTACGGCAGCAATCGCAGTCTGGTCGTCGAGCTCGAGAAAGAGATCGCCCAGTGGCGCAGTTCCGAATCCGAGGATGGAGGCTTCAAGTCCGGTCCGGCCTAGGGTGCGACGCGGTAAAGCCGATTGCGAAACCATGATGGATTACTGCCTTCTCCGTGGACTCAATGACGCGCTGGTCCCGTAAGTGGTGATGCGCAGCCTAGTTATTTGCCGGGACGTGTCAACGCACGATCCGGAATAGAAATGAAGCTCCAGGAGTGAATCCGCTATAGCCACGTCATCGCTACCGAAGCACACGCAAGCTTGCGCAAACCCAATGCAAGGTCGCTCATGTCGATCATCGCGCGGTACAAAGGGGCGCCAGAATTCACCAAGATCGCGGTATCAACACGTCGCGATTGCCTGCGATACATCAAGCTGATCGAAGATGAGTTCGGCGATTTGCCCATTTCCGCTCTGGCCGACCGACGGATCCGCGGCGGTTTCAAGAACTGGCGTGACAAGCATGTGAATACGCCGCGCAAGGTCGATCTCGCCTGGACCGTGCTGGCGGGAAAACCTGGGACCCGCCGATTAAGAGTCAGCTTCGGATTGAGACAAATCAACAACTTAACGGTCGCACCTCCGAGCTTAACCGACCCAAAATGGGCATTCGCCGCACGCTTCGTTGCATCGCGTCCGAGGGCCGGCCGTCATCGACGACGCTTCAGTCCGATCGAAGCTTGTCTCGCCAAAGCGAGGCTTCCGGCGCTCAGCGCGGCGTACTCACTCAAACGATGCCCAAGTAGCATGGCACGATTTCTCGCTCCAGCAACTCGGTCGCCCATGACGTTTGCAGCGGTCAAACTTGATGGAGCAGAATTCAAACCAACGTTAGGTGCATCGATGACCCGGTAAGGCTCGTTGCACGATTGGTCGTGAAGGGGTCCAATCCATCATGGGCAAGTTTGAGCTAACTAGCACCAGTTAGATCGAAGCCGATGAAGAGTGCTCCGTTTTGCGCCGCAAGAGCACTCCCCCCGGACGGGCGGTTAACGTGCGCAATAATGTGTAGGCAAATGACGGAAGGGGTGTCCTGTGAACTTTGTTGAGATAGCTGCAATTTGCAGCCGCATCTCATTTATTCTACCGTTCCAACCACGGCACTTCGGCGGCCTCCGCGCCGCACACTGCCCTTACTTCGGCAGTCACCTTGACGATAATCCCCGTTGGGAATGCCAGAATGGCGCCCCCACGCCTTCGGGCCGTGAGGGCGGGATGATTCCTTATGCATGCCACGCCGCGGATACAGCCCCCTGGAGAGCTGTATCGTTGGGGAGAGCCTGGATGCTCGAGCTGGCCGGATCGAATCCCGTATTGTTCGCCGAATAAGTCGCCATCGCCTGCACCAGTTGCGAGATCTGGCTGTCGATTTTCAGGCCGCTAGCAGCAATCTCCTGCAATGCCCCCGAGCCTCCCGAGAACCAGTTGCTGATCGTCGTGCTCGTATTCGTCCCGAGAAGGTCGATCTTCAGATCGCTGCCATGATGCTCGAACCACAGGTTCTGATCGGTGATCCCGCTGAGGAAATCGATCTCGTTCTTGGAACCGGTAGCCGACGACAGGTTGACCTGCGCTTGACCCGTGCCGGTCGTGACCTGATACACATTGTTCCTGGCACCGCCATACGCGACCTCAGCGCCGCCCCCTAGCTGGAAGATGTTTGAGCCGTAGTCATTGCCGGTAAGCGTGGCGTTTGCCGTGCTCCCCGTCCAAGTGAAAGACGATGCCGCATCCAGGATGTTGGATCGATTCCAGTTGGAGCCGTTCACGAACTGAACGTGCGCCAGGCCCTGAATCTGGCTGCCATTTCCCCAGTATTGATAGAAGGCCTGGAAGGAGTCTCCGGTCGATGCGACCGTCATAGTCATTGAATCGCCGTTGCGCGTGAACTGTACATCCCAGGGATTGATGTCCACGAGAACGAGCGTGTCATCGCGATTGTAGCCGGATCCCGGGTTGTTGAGCGTATCGTGCCCATACCCCTTGGCGGAGATGATCCGGTCGGAGCCATTGCCGGAAACCGCAAGCGCGTCATTCCCTGCTCCGGCATCGACGGTGATGCCTGTTGCCGGAAGAGAGATGGAATCATTTCCAGAAGTACCGCGGATCCACGCATTTGCGGCAATGGCCGTCCGATCCCAGACGGTTCCGTCGGCAAATTTGATCGACCCAATGCCGAAACTGATGCCGTCGCCGTAATACTGCCAGAGCGCGGTGAAGGTATCGCCGGTCGCGAGCAGCTTAACGACCAACTGATTTCCCGACCTCGACAGAACGACGTCAGACGGCAGAAGTCCCGTGAGATCGAGAACGTCGCTACGCTGGTAGCCATTGCTTGGGTTGTCCAGCACGTCGTGCCCGGAGCCGGCACCAAAGATAATGCGATCGGAGCCATTGCCCGAGACGCTTAGCGTGTCATCGCCTGCGCCGGCATCTACCGTAATGCCGGTGGTGGGGAGCCCGATCGAGTCATTTCCCGACGTGCCGCGAAGCCAGGCGTTCGCCGCGATCGCGGTGCGATCCCACACGGTGCCGTCCGCGAACTTGATCGAACCCACGCCGAAACTGACGCCATCGCCGTAGAACTGCCAAAGCGCTGTAAATGTCTCCCCGCTCGCAAGCAGCTTAACGATCAACTGGTTACCTGACCTTGATAGTGCGATGTCGGACGGCAGGAGGCCGGTGAGATCGAGAACGTCACTGCGCTTGTAGCCGTTACTGGGGTTATCCAGCACGTCGTGACCCGAGCCGACGCCGAAGATAATGCGGTCGGAACCTGTCCCGGAGACGCTCAGGGTGTCATCGCCTGCGCCCGCATCAACCGTCGCGGCGTTCGTCGGCAGGCTGATTGAGTCGTTGCCAGACGTGCCACGAAGCCAGGCGTTCGAGGCGATATACGTGTAGTCCCAGGCCGTCCCATCCGCGAACCGGATGGCGCCGATGCCGTAGGAATTGACGTTACCGAACACGAGGTCGTTGTGGATCGTGATGGCATCGGTCGTATCATTGCGGAGTTTTACGATCAGGTCGCCATTGGCGTTCGATTGAAGGGTGACGTCCTGCTCGGAGACGTTGCTGCCGAATGCAATGACCCCCTTGCCACCGTTGAGCTGAACATCGGTAAGCCCGTCGCCCTTATCGTATCGGAGCGTGTTGTTACCGTCTCCTCCGTTGCTTGCATTGCCGAACGTGATCGCACCGTTACCCTGGGCAATTTCGAACACATTCGAGCGCATGTTGCTGCCAACGAGATTGTAGTTATTGGCAGCACCAATCCAGGTGAACGCGGACGGTCCCTGGCTCATGTCCAGAACAGTCCCGTCGCTTAACTTCACGTTCTTGATTGCGCTGGTGACAGCGCCGTTCGTGAAATGGAGGTCGCCCCAGACATTGATGCTGTCTGCATCATCGCCACGCAGCTTCAGGATCAAATCGCCGTAGCCGTTGGTCTGCCAATACACATCCTGGGCCGAGATGCTCGCACCGAGATCCAGCTCGCCGCTGAAATTGTTGGCCTCGACATTGAGCGCCTGGCTCCCCTTATCGAACCTCACAACATTGATGCCGCCGACCGCGCTGGCATCGGCGAAGTTGATCTTACCGTTGGCGGCCGTGACCTCGTAGATATTGGTACCGAACGTCGTGCCGGTGAGCGTGAAGTTCGCGGTGTTGCCGAGCCAATTGAAGTTGGACGGACCATGGCTCATGTCGAGCACGGTTCCATCGCTGAACTTCACCGTCTTGACCGCGCTGGTAAGAGCGCCGTTCACGACATGGAGATCACCCCAGAAGTTGACGGTGTCGGCATCGTCGCCTCGAAGCTTCAGGATCAGATCGCCGTAGCCGTTGCTCTGCCAGTACACGTCCTGGGTCGAGATGCTCGCACCGAGGTCAAGCTCGCCGCTGAAGCCGTCAACCTCGACCGCCACGTTTTGACTGCCTTTGTCAAACTTGACGATGTTGGTACCACCCGATGCGGCACTATCGCCAAAATTGACTTTGCCGCCCGCTGTCAGCTCGTAGACGTTCGTGCCGAGGTTCGTGCCGTTGATGGTATAGCCAGCAGCGGAACCGACCCAGTTGAACGCGGACGGACCATGGCTCATATCGAGCACGGTCCCATCGCTGAACTTCACGGTCTTGATGGCACTGGTCACTATACCGTTGGCCAGAACCAAATCACCCCAGACATTGAGGCTGTCGGCGTTATCGCCGCGCAGCAGCAGGGTCAGGTCGCCGTACCGGTTGGTCTGCCAGTACACGTCCTGGGCCGAGATCTGCGGCCCGAGTTCGATGATGCCGCTGAACCCGTCGGCTTCGACGGCGACGTTCTGGCTGCCCTTGTCGAACTTGACGATATTGGTGCCGCCTACCGCGCCATTGTTGCCGAAATTGACTTTGCCTCCGGCTGTGACCTCGTACACGTTGTTGCCGAGGTTCGCGCCGTTGAGGGTGTAGCCAGAGGTGTTTCCGATCCACGTGAACGTCGGCAGATTACCTTGGCCACCAAGATTGACGCTCGAGCCGTCGCTGAATTGCAACTGCGAGATCGCGCTGCTGACATTTCCGCCGTTGTTCGTCAGATCGAAATGGAATGTGAGGCCGTCAGTCACATCATTGCGGAATTTGACGAACAGGTCACCATTGCCGTTCGAATTTGACTGCAGGTAAACGTCCTGCGCTGTCACGTTGCCGCCAAAAGCGAGGATGCCCCTTCCGCCATTCAGCTGGACATCGGCGTAGCCCGTGCCCTTGGCGTATTTGATCACGTTCGTGCCGACGGCCGAGTTGTTGGTGAAGTTGATCGTGCCGCTGCCCGCCGTGATCTCATAGACGTTTGTGCCAAAGGCAGCGCCCGTGAGATAATAATTGTTGCTGTTTCCAAGCCAGGTGAAGGTCGGCGTGTGACCCGCCCCACCAATATTGGTCACCGATCCATCGCTGAACTGCAGCTGCGAAATCGCGCTGGTGACGATCCCCCCGCTGCTCGTCAGGTCACCGCCGATTCCTATTCCGTCGGTGAGATCATTGCGGAATTTGACGTAGAGGGTGCCGCTCGAATTGGCCTGCAGGTAGACATCTCCGACCGCGACATTGCTGCCGAATACAATGGCACCCGTCCCACCATTGAGGTTGACGCTGACGTTGCCGGCGCCCTTTACGTATTTGATCTGATTTGTA
>Ga0209455_1001570_pt1 | contig 10071 bp, 9 predicted proteins | sample AraplaCol_mCL_r2_FD_184275 | JGI IMG/M metagenome (GOLD analysis project Ga0209455, IMG submission 184275) | Arabidopsis root microbial communities from North Carolina, USA - plate scrape CL_Col_mCL_r2 (SPAdes) (version 2) | ecosystem: Host-associated > Plants > Roots > Endosphere | place: USA...
AGATACCGGTTACCCCGCCATCAAAAAAACTGTTGGGGACCAAAAAGCTTTTTAATGCAAAGCCGCAAAATAAAATACCTATTGCGACATAAACGATGTCCTGTAACCAGGCTGGTAATAGTAGTTTTTTCATTTATGATTTTACCTGCGCTTTAATGCGCCCTAAGTTAGCATCCTTTTTAGCTTGCCGCAAATTATTGGCGGTTTTGGTAAAATATTGATGCTTTTCCATAAAAGCTACCTGCTTGCGGTTCCAGTCATCCATATCGCACACCGTTCCGAAAAAGGAATTTTCCAAAAATAACTGGTTGGCAATGAACGAAAAATCATCGCGGCCCAGGTAATCCAAATCAGCATCTGCCAAAATTTCTTCCAAGTGATTTTGGGGCGACTGGGGCAGACGGGTTGCCATTATCATTCCGCAAATTTTATCTATTTCGTTAGTATCATAACCAAACCCCGGCAATGCTTCCCGGGCAATACGGCACGATTCTTCTTCGTGGCCACTGGCCTTAATCAAAAAACCGCAATCGTGGTAATAGGCGGCGGTTAGCAACAGGGTTAACTCGTCACCGTCAACTCCATCGGCGAGGGCAAGTCGCTTAGCGGCCTCATATACGTCAAGTGTATGTGATGCATTGTGATAATTGAGATGGGCGGGCAGTTCTTCATTCAGTTTTTTAATAATATAATTCCCGGCATCATCCAGTTGCATACGACAATAGTTTTTGCGGCTAATATATTAAAATGTTTTATAGGGTTGTGCCGCTATATTTGTTTATTAGCTGATTATTTAGTTACTTGATGGAAAATGTACTCCACGTATATTATACACAGCCCAAAGTTTAATTTAATGAAGATATTCTACCTGATTTTATTTTTAAGTTCGACGGTTGCAGCGGCCAAAGCGCAAAAGATTGACACGGTCGGCATAAAAGTCGATAGCCTTGTGCGTATTGCCCTGGCCGATACCACCAAAATAAAACCTGCGCCAAACAAAGACAGCCTTTTCAGGCTGCTGCCCTCGGCAAAACCCATCGCCAAAAGAATTAAGCTTGTTTACCGGATAATTAACAGCGGAACAGATGTTTCGATGCAAGGTTTAAACTATCACTATAAAATACTTAATTGGGCAAAAGCACATAATGACCGCGTTACCGAAGCGGTTATTACTGCCGAACTGGGATATAATCTATCGGAAAATGGCGACAGTGACGCAGGAGTGAAAATGTGCTTCGCGGCGCTGAAGCTTGCCGAACAAACAGGGAATAAACAAGCGATTGGGGCCGTGTACGATAATCTAAGTGTTTGTTACGGTGACAATAACATTTTGTTGGGTAAATCTTATAGCGAAAAGGCGCTTCGGTTTGCGCAGGCAGCCAACGATAGCTTGACCATCGCATACGCGTTGGTCAATTTGACACTTTATTGCTTCCGGCTGCACGAAACTGACCTGGCCAAAAATTATGGCCTGAGGTTTGTAAAATGGAGTGTGGAAAATTATAAAGACCAGGTGCCCCTGGCTTTGATAACCTGGAGCCGGTTTGTGCCCGATGATGCGAAACTTAAATATTACCGCTATGCAGCTGTAATTGCGGCAAACCGGTCTGACATTCCAAATGCTGCTGATGCGTTCCTTAATATGGGTCGTTACTATTTAAGGAATAATAAGCGAGACTCGGCATTGTTTTATGCGCGGAAGGCTTATCAAATGTCTGCAGGTTCATCTTTGCATGCAAAATTATACCCATCGCTATTACTTTCGAATTCTTTTAGCGGCAAGGCCGATAGTACACTTAAATATACTATTCAATACTATTCCATACGCGACAGCCTGCAAAACTTCAATAAAGCACAACGTGCCCAGGCAATGGCTTTTGCCGAGGAGCAAAATCGGCGCGAAACTGAGGCGAAACAAGAGGCATACCTTGCCAATTTAAAACTTTACGCACTTGCAGCCGTTGCGGTATTTTTAATTTCGTTGGCAATTATTTTATGGCGCGGCAGCAGGCGGCGCAAAATAGCCAACGAGCTTTTGCAAGAGCAAAAAGACCAGTTAGAAGATACCTTAAACGAATTGGAGGCTACACAAAACCAACTCATTCAATCCGAAAAAATGGCATCACTCGGAGAGCTTACGGCCGGCATTGCCCACGAAATACAAAACCCGCTGAATTTTGTAAACAACTTTAGCGAGGTAAGCATGGAACTAGTGGACGAAATGGAACTGGAGTTAAGTAAAGGCGATAAAGATGAAGCGATTGCAATCGCCGCTGATATTAAACAAAACCTGGAAAAAATACGTCACCACGGTCAGCGGGCCGATGGTATTGTAAAAGGGATGCTGCAGCACAGCAAAGCCGGCAGTGGTACCAAAGAGCCGACCAATATAAATAACCTGGCATCCGAATTTATGCGGCTGGCCTATCATGGCTTGCGGGCCAAAGACAAAAGCTTTAATGCTGAAATGGTAATGCACCTTGACCCCGACCTGCCACTGGTAAATGTTGTTCCGCAGGATATAGGCCGGGTATTGCTTAACCTGTTTAATAATGCTTTTTACGCTGTTCAGCAAAAGCAAAAAATAGCCGGCGACGATTATAAACCCACTGTTGAAGTGTCAACCAGTCTGTTCACGCCGCCGTCGGGAAACCAGGGTATTTATCTGCGGGTTAAAGACAACGGCACAGGCATACCCGATAATATCAAAGAAAAAATAATGCAACCCTTTTTTACCACCAAACCTACCGGCGAGGGCACGGGCCTGGGCTTAAGCTTAAGTTATGATATAATGGTTAAAGGTCATGGCGGTAAAATTGACGTTGACAGCGAAGAAGGCGAATACACCGAGTTTGCGGTTTGGTTGCCGCTAAATAAAGTAACAAACGCATAATAGTAAACAGTTAAAGTTTTAATATTTACTTTAGTACGTAATATCGATATAACAGCATGAATGTTTTTTGTTTCCTGGCAGCCTTTTTACTGGTAAGGCGCTTAGTAAAGCGTTATAAATTCTCTCCTATATTTCCAAAATGGCAGTCAATGTTGCGCACAGCAACCTGGGTGTTACCTGTGGTTTATTTTGCAGCTGCTATACCCCTGGAGAATTATGCCGCCGATATACTGGGCAGTGCGGTGCTGATGGCAATGTTATGGTATGTAGATAAGGAGCCCGATTTCAAGGGGCAAAGGCCTTATATACAAGCCAATTATCCGCTGGTAGCGGTTGGTTTTATAAACGGCATTACGCATTTCTTTGCCGACGATTTTTACGAAAAATACGACAACTATTTTCAACTGGTAACACTGGCTGCCTTTGTTTGGATTTTTGGCAAGTGGGCCAACTCAAACAAACAGGAAGAAGAACTGCGCATTGCCGCCGAGCGCAAAGCCGAACTGGAAGCGTTGGTAAATGAGCGCACCGCCGAGCTTGTTAAACAAAAAGAAAACCTGCAGGATATTGTGGAAGAACTGAAAGCCACACAAGACCAACTGATACAGTCAGAAAAAATGGCCTCGCTGGGCGAACTTACCGCGGGGATTGCTCACGAGATACAAAACCCGTTGAACTTTGTAAATAACTTCAGCGAAGTGAGCATGGAACTGATTGACGAAATGGCCGAAGAACTGGAGAATGGCGATAAGGAAGAGGCTATGGCTATAGCTGCCGACATTAAACAAAACCTTGAAAAAATACGGCATCACGGTCAGCGGGCCGATGGCATTGTAAAAGGCATGCTGCAGCACAGCCGCGCCAGCAGCACTACCAAGGAGCCAACCGACATAAACAAGCTGGCTGACGAATACCTGCGCTTATCATACCATGGTTTGAGGGCGAAAGACAAATCATTCAACGCGCATTTGGAAACCCACCTGGCGCCCGATTTACCAATGGCAAACCTGGTGCCACAGGATGTGGGCCGCGTTTTGCTAAACTTGTTTAACAACGCCTTTTATGCTGTGCAGCAAAAGCACAAAGCCTTGGGCGGCGATTTTAAACCCACTGTTGAAGTAAGCACCTCAGCCCCACCGCCGGCAAAAGGAGCAGCGCCAATGCTGGTGATAACCGTTAAAGATAATGGTACCGGCATCCCCGATGATATTAAAGAAAAAATAATGCAACCATTTTTTACCACCAAACCTACAGGTGAAGGCACAGGATTGGGTTTATCATTAAGTTATGATATTGTGGTGAAGGCACATGGCGGGAAACTTGATATTGAAAGTAAGGAAGGCGAGTATACGATATTTACTATAAGGCTCCCTTTAAAATAATATTGATTTGATTGGTGATTGAAGCTGTGGCATTTTTTTCAACCCATAATACCTGGCGGTGAGGCGCCTCTGGTTTATTATGTTATAGCCTCCTAAATTATTGGAAAAACCAAAGAAAGGCCGACAGCTCGTTAAACGGATATTAATCCGCCAAACGTCACAATCAAAAATTACAATTCCTGTATAAATTTTAATCCCTATATTTAACAGCCATGAAAATATTAGTAGTTGACGACGAAGCCGATGTGCAACCCCTTTTTTTACAGCGCTTTCGTAAAGAGATAAAAAACAACGAAATTCAATTTACCTTTGCCCAATCGGGCGAGGAAGCGCTTACTGTTTTGCACGAAGCACATTCAGAAATCGTACTGATATTATCAGACATCAACATGCCGGGTATGAGCGGGCTTGAATTGCTTACCCATATCCGTCATGATTTTCATAACCCGCCGCCCCCGCCGGTTGTAATGATGATTACTGCTTACGGCGATGAGGAAAACCACAGGCAGGCTATGGAAAATGGCGCCGACGATTTTTTAACAAAGCCCCTGGATTTTAATTTATTAAAAGAAAAACTTAAAACATTTGGTGAATAATGGCTAAGATATTAGTGGTTGATGATGAGGCCGATTTGGAGTTATTAGTAAAACAAAAATTTCGCCGTAAAATACGCGAAAACGTTTATGAGTTTGTATTCGCCCAAAATGGCGAAGAAGCCCTTGAGCGCGTAAAAGAACACCCGGACCTGGATGTTATCTTAAGCGATATAAATATGCCCGTAATGGATGGGCTTACGTTGCTTAGCCGCCTCCCCGAAGCCAACCCAATGGTAAAGGCCGTGGTGGTATCAGCCTATGGTGATATGCAGAACATACGTACCGCGATGAACCGGGGCGCCTTTGATTTTGTGTGCAAGCCTGTTGATTTTGAAGATCTTGATCTTACTATGGAAAAAACCATAGTACACGTGCGCCAGTTACAGGAAACCATGAAGGCCATCAAAGAAAACAACATCCTGAAGATGTATGTCGACGAGAATGTGCTCAACTTTATGAACCATAAGGAGTTTGAGGGCAGCCTGATGAAAAACGAGCTGGTGGATGCTACGGTGATGTTTATCGACGTTTGCGGCTTTACGGCTATTACTGAACAGGTACCGGCCAACACGGTTGTTCAATTACTGAACAGCTTGTTTGATAATATCGTTAAGGAAATTCTTGCCCAGGGAGGCCACGTCGATAAATTTATGGGCGATGCCGTTATGTCGGTTTTTCGCGGCGATTACCATTTGGATAAAGCGATAGATGTGGCGTTGGTGGTGCGCGAACAGTTGAAAAATATGGCCGAAATACAGCTGGGCGATATATCCTATAAACCGGAAGTATCTATCGGCATCAATTCCGGCGAAATGGTATCGGGTAACATCGGTTCAGCCTCGTTAAAACGGCTTGATTATACGGTAATAGGCGATACTGTAAACCTGTCGCAGCGCCTGCAGTCCGCAGCCAAAGCCGGGCAGATAATTATTACTGAAGAAGTTTATCATAAAGCCAAGGAATCGTTCAAATGCGAGAAGATAGGCGAGGTTGTGCTAAAAAATAAGGCTAAACCGGTTACCATTTACGAGGTGATTGAATAATCTACTTCCGAAAGTTTCTGCGTTGTGCTTTTGACGGACGCTACTTTAGTTTGAGGGCTAATTTCTTGATATAGATATCTATCTCGGCATCGCCCATCCCATATATTTTTTCGGTTTTCCAAAATTCCAGGTAAATTTCGGGTTTGGTTCTTATTCCTGATCGGTAGATGTCAAACAACGTCTGCTCTATATAATTTAATCCGTTCTCGTTTATTTCGAGCCGCTTAAGCTGTGCCTGTAAAGCACTTTTTAAAAAATGATGGCTGCCCCAAAACTCAGTAGCGTCCATAAATTTACGCAGCACTTTCGCGTCCTTGCTTACATAAGCTTTCCACGCGGCTGCGGCTATGGTAAAGTCCTGCGGACTAAGCTGCTCACGTATATTATCAAACAAGTATTCCAATTCCTCACCGTTCAGTTCCCCCATGCCCCTGAAATCGGCTTTGCCGGGAAACTCACCGGGGCAAATCAAATACACAGCGGGTAATGACAGGTCGGTTTTTTGTTCCATGTAGGCCAGCACGCCCAATAGGTTGGCCTGGCAATGCAGGTCAAACTCAAACCAAAGATTTACTTCATCATATTGCCCGCTAAGCTTGCCGAGCTCGTCGAGCATTTTATGTTGATAGTCTTCGGTTTGTTCGTTAAACGTTTTGCTGATCCATTCTTCGCGGTTATGCCAGAAACTGGCCGCTGAAATATTTTCTTCAACCGGGCCCTCTGAAAGCACCTCGCGCCAAACCATAATATCGCCTTCAATGCCGGTTTGCTCAAAACCATATAGGGTAGAATCGCCGTTGAGAATGTGGAGAATGCTCATGTTTTTAATATTTAAGAGGGTAATAGCAAAACTATGATTTTGAAATGAAAAACATTCTGAAACGGTTTAAAGTTATATTAGCCTGATGAAAGCCATAGTAATAACCCAGCCCGGCGGCCCCGATGTTTTGCAGCTTGCAGAACGCCCGGTGCCCGAATATGCGCCTACCGAAGTCCTGGTAAAAGTTCACGCCGCAGGGATTAACCGGCCCGATGTTTACCAGCGTAAGGGAAACTACCCGCCACCACAAGGCGCACCAGCTGATATTCCGGGTCTGGAGATTGCCGGGGTGGTTGAGAAGGTTGGGACTGAAGTGAGTCGCTGGAAAGTTGGCGACAAAATTTGTGCGCTGGTAATAGGTGGCGGTTACGCCGAATATTGCAGCGTGCCCGAAGGGCAATGCCTGCCGGTACCCGGTAATTTAACGTTTGAGGAAGCCGCCTCGCTACCCGAGACATTTTTTACCGTTTGGAGCAATGTGTTTGACAGGGGGCAACTGAAAGGCAATGAAACGTTGCTGGTGCATGGTGGCTCAAGCGGCATTGGGGTTACGGCCATTCAAATGGCAAACGCTTTGGGACATACCGTTTACACAACTGCCGGCAGCGAAGAAAAATGCCGGTTTTGTGAAAAACTAGGCGCCGCAAAAGCCATAAACTATAAAACAGAAATCTTTCCGGATGTAATTAGACAGCTTACCAACGGCAAAGGGGTTGACGTTGTTTTGGATATGATTGGCGGCGACTATACCCCGGGGAATCTTGCCTCACTGGCTGATGAGGGCCACCTGGTGCTGATTAACGCCATGAACGGCAAGGATGTGCAGGTTGATCTGTCAGTTGTGATGCGAAAGCGGTTAACTATAACGGGTTCTATGCTGCGGTCGAGGGAGGTGGCTTTTAAAGCAGCGATCGCTAATAACCTCGAAAAAAATATCTGGCCTTTAATTTTATCGGGAGATATAAAGCCAGTTGTTTATAAAATTTTCCCTGCCGAAAAAGCCGCTGACGCACACCGCCTGATGGAAAGCAGCGGGCATACCGGGAAGATAGTTCTCAGTTGGCAGTAGGGAAAAAGTCAATAGTCTATGGTACATAATCGATAGATATTTTGGGATTTAAACTATGGTCCATGGTGTATCGACTATGGGCTAAAAAAATCTTACTTCTCCTATTTTAATATTTGTTTATAAATCATAACTTTGCGCTCCGAAACAGGCGGTATTTTTATGATATCTTTTGTTTTGTAATAAATACTTTAAATTACCAGGTAATATATGCCAAACATTGGAAAAATATCACGGATCATCGGTCCGGTAGTTGACGTAAGCTTCGCTGATGACGCTCATCTTCCTAAAATTTATGATGCATTAGAGATCACAAAGGAAAATGGTCAGAAGGTTATTTTAGAGGTTCAACAGCATTTAGGTGAAGATCGCGTTCGCGCTATCGCCATGGATTCAACCGACGGTCTGCTACGCGGAATGAAAGTTTTAGACATGGAATCGGCTATAAAAATGCCGGTTGGCGAAGATATTAAAGGACGTGTATTTAACGTTGTTGGTGACGCCATCGACGGTATTGCTGATCTGGATAAATCAACCGGCCGCCCTATTCACGCTGCCCCTCCACGGTTCGAAGACCTTTCTACCGAAACTGAAGTGTTATTTACCGGTATTAAAGTTATCGACTTGTTAGAGCCTTATGTAAAAGGTGGTAAAATTGGTTTATTCGGTGGTGCGGGTGTAGGTAAAACCGTATTGATCCAGGAATTGATCAACAACATTGCAAAAGCATACTCTGGTTTATCAGTATTCGCCGGTGTAGGTGAGCGTACCCGTGAAGGTAACGACTTATTGCGCGAAATGCTTGAATCAGGAATTATAAAATATGGCGATGCATTTATGCACTCGATGGAAGAAGGCGGATGGGATTTGAGCAAAGTTGATGCTGAAGCATTAAAAGATTCGAAAGCAACATTCGTATTCGGCCAGATGAACGAGCCTCCTGGTGCACGTGCACGTGTGGCGCTTTCAGGCTTAACTATTGCTGAATATTTCCGCGATGGTGATGCTGAAGGTAAAGGCCGTGATATCTTATTCTTTATCGATAACATCTTCCGCTTTACACAGGCAGGTTCCGAAGTATCTGCGTTGCTTGGCCGTATGCCTTCAGCGGTAGGTTACCAGCCAACACTGGCGACTGAGATGGGTAACATGCAGGAGCGTATTACATCAACCAAACGTGGTTCAATTACATCAGTACAGGCCGTTTACGTACCTGCGGATGACTTGACTGACCCGGCACCGGCTACAACCTTTGCCCACTTGGATGCTACAACCGTACTTTCACGTAAAATTGCCGAGCTTGGTATTTACCCTGCGGTGGATCCTTTGGATTCAACCTCGCGTATCCTTAGCGCCGCTATTTTAGGTGATGAGCATTACAATACCGCACAACGCGTTAAAGAAACCCTGCAACGCTACAAAGAGCTTCAGGATATCATCGCCATCCTTGGTATGGACGAGTTGAGCGAAGAAGATAAATTGGTTGTATCGCGTGCACGTCGTGTTCAGCGTTTCTTATCACAGCCGTTCCACGTTGCTGAGCAGTTTACAGGCTTAAAAGGCGTATTGGTTGATATTAAAGAAACCATAAAAGGCTTTAACATGATTATGGATGGTGAAGTGGATGAATATCCTGAAGCAGCATTCAACCTTGTAGGCAGCATTGAAGAAGCGATAGAAAAAGGCAAGAAATTGCTGGCTGAAGCAAATAATTAAGAATTAGAATCAAGAGCCAAGAGTCAAGAACCAGGAGAAAAGCTCCAAGTCTTGATTCTTGACTCTTGGCTCTTGACTCTATAAAAATATGACATTAGAAATTCTTACTCCCGATAAAACAGTTTACGAAGGCGAGGCTACCTCGGTAACCCTTCCGGGTACATTGGGATTTTTTGAGATATTGAACCACCACGCACCTATCATCTCTACTTTAGAAGATGGCAAGGTAACCATACGTGGCGGCAGCGCGGGCAAAGAAGAAACTTTGTTTATTAAAGGCGGTGTTGTTGAGGCTTCGAACAATAAAGTTGTTATCCTTGCTGAAGGAATTCAGCAAAAATAATTGCCCTTTCCCTAATTAAAAATACGAAATCCCTGGTCGTTTGGCCGGGGATTTTTTTTATTGTGCTGATGAAGGACCGATGTGCTGATGAAGGAAATAATTTGAAGATTTGAAAATGAGATGATTTGAAGATTTAGTACTGATATCTAAAGTGCGGACAGATCATTTTTCAAATTGCCCCATCGTCCGAGTCATTCATCCGCACATTCGCA
>Ga0209455_1001573_pt1 | contig 10057 bp, 4 predicted proteins | sample AraplaCol_mCL_r2_FD_184275 | JGI IMG/M metagenome (GOLD analysis project Ga0209455, IMG submission 184275) | Arabidopsis root microbial communities from North Carolina, USA - plate scrape CL_Col_mCL_r2 (SPAdes) (version 2) | ecosystem: Host-associated > Plants > Roots > Endosphere | place: USA...
TGCCCTCCTGCGAAGAAACATAACGCATGTCGTATGTTGCGGCGTTTGAACTATAGTAGATATCGGAAACATCGGGGATGGTTGGGTCGTTATTTTCCTGGCGCTGATTTTTTTGCCATGAAAATATTCCTTTGATGCGGCCGCTGCCGGCAGCGATATTGTTATCCCACACAACTTTTGTGTGCCGTATTTTTTGGTTGATAACAAATGGAGTATAAGTCACTTTTTCCTGGTGCGTTGGCAGTACATAGGTGGGTTCGCCGTCATTCAGGTCGGGATAGGATACCGGCCTTACCATTTGGCCGCTAACAGAATCCCTCGTTCCGTCGACTATGCCCGTCCGCAAATCAAAATAGCTTGCATGCAGTTGTGAATACCCCCATTTACGGTGGATGCCAATAGTTGCATCAGCGTTAAAATTGCTGAATTGCGAATTTAAAACATATCCATCGTACTTATTGCGGTAAGCATGCGCCATGGTATTGTCTACACGGGCGCTCCAGGCAATTCCGTTTTTTGTACCCGCAAGATGAAACGCATTATTAATAAGCCCGTTATTGGTCTGGTAATTAAAGAGAATATCGCCTTTTGTTTGCCCTTCGGGCAGGATAGCCTCGGGGATGAGGTTTATTACGCCGGCAATAGCGTCAGAACCATAAGCCAGCGAGCCGGGCCCCTTTAAAATTTCATAACGGTTTACTGCGTTGCCATCAGCCTCAATGCCGAACTCATCGAACCATGCCTGATCAACCTGTTGTACGCCGTCGTTTATGGTAAGTACGCGGTTATAGCCCAAACCGCGGATAACAGGTTTCGAAATACCCGGACCATTTGTCATGCCCGAAACACCTGGAGTTTTAGCAATAGCATCAATTACATTGGTCGATGAATTTTGAAGCAATTCGGCATTACTTACTGTGGCGAGTGGTATGGGTGTTTTCTGTTTGTCGGTTGCAGAACTAACACCGGTTACCACTACTTCATTCAGCACGGTTGCAGAAGGCGCGAGTTGGTAATTTTTTGTTACATCGCCGTTTATTTCAACCGTTTCTATGTGGGTGGCGTATCCTATGCTGCTAACTTCGAGCAGGTAGGCACCTTTGCTTATGTTTTTTAGGCGATAGTTTCCGAGCGAATCGGAAATGGCCGAAATATTAAGATCGGGAATTCGCACAGTGGCGCCAGCCAGGCCTGAATGACTCTTGCTATTGGTTATCTTCCCGCTAATGGAGCTTTGAGCCCTGGCAAACGTATGAACCATTAAGAACAGGAAAGCAAATAAGATATATTTAAATGTAAGCGGTATTTTCATTCGTAAAAATTTAGTAGAAATTGCATTGATAAAATTAAATTACGATCGGGCTCATTTACAGCAAATGGGTACCCCGTGCTTACAAAAAGCACAGCGGGAATAAATGCATTGAAAAGAGTCAGGAGGCTAAATAATCTGGCGGGGGAGCGTAGATATCGTGAAAAAGAGAGTTATATAACAAAGTGTTTTCTGGTATCGATGCCCTGTCAGGGAGGTCTAATGAAAAACAGGCAGGATGATGATCTTTCTTTGCAGCAAAATATTTTGCCTCATATTGTTTAATAGTCTTGGCAGGCGACGATTTTTCTGTGGAATTGCCTTTTTCAACATCGGTAAGCTTATGCACATATTCGTCCTCGTCGGCGTCAGCACGTGTGTAATATAATGTTATTCCGTTACTTGTACGGGTTTCAACAATGTCGTACATTTTGCCGTTGGCAATTATCTCATCATCATCAACCAGCTTAAACCCTTTACTATCCGACGAAAATAAAACGAGCTTCTTGCCGGCAGCCCCACTATCGCCTTCAGCAAGTTCTTCAGCCTTTATTTTACAGATTTGAATTTCAACCATGTAAAATAACGATGCCCCGAACGAGCAATACCCGATTAACGCGATTAAAAATATGGAGAAAGCGTTTTTGATAAAATTGTGGTTAATGGTACAAGATGCATTGTAAATATAGTATTATGATTTTAAAATCGGGTTTAATGTAACAGTCTTATTATCAAATATTATATCCTGACCTATATTCATGATTTTTTTTGAAAACGAGCGACTATAGTTGATAGGCTAATCCGCTGTATCCCATCGGCGAAGCTAATTGCAGCCATACCATTTTTTGATCAATTATTTATTAAAATATGTTGTTTTTAAAATTAATATCTATATTTAAAAAGAAAATCAACCTGGTCCTAATACTAGCGATTAAAGACACTCTCTTATTTTTTTGCCGAAAGCAAATTCAGTATCTGGCTGTGCCTGTTAACTAAATAATCACAATTCAATACCCCGTTACATGAAAACACATTACTTAAGATCGTTTGGTAAAATCTTAATGATTTTATTTTTCGCCGCATTTTTTCAAAATGCCACCGCGTTAAACCGTGCAGTTTTGTTGGAAAAAATGTTGCCAGTAAAAAGCAATTTTGGTGTTGCCGATACCCCGCGACAGGTTTCCAAAGCAAAAAAAGTAGCCGTAGACCGTGACAGGGACAAAGCCAATATAAAAGACAAAGACCTCGATAAGGATAAAAAACATCCGGAAGATGGGATAGACGACGATGTAAGCGCCCGCCAGGAACAAGAGACCGCCCGGACTAAGGACCCGGTAACTCAAGCAGTGCCTACCGAAAGGCTGATACAGGCCAGGCGTATTAAAGACCGTTTAGTAGCCCAACGCGCCAATTTGATTAAGTCGGCAAATACACCTGCAGGTGTTGTTGCGCCGGTTGCTTCGTTAGGCGATATAGCCTGGAGTGAAAGAGGCCCAAGCAATGTAGGGGGCCGTACCAGGGCTTTGATGTTTGATTTAAACGATGCCGGAAACGGGTATAAAAAAGTATTTGCCGGCGGTGTAGGTGGTGGCTTATGGGTTACCACTGATATTACTGCATCGCCTGTGTCATGGACTAAAATAAATGATTTTTTTGAAAACATAGCCATCAGTTGCATAGCACAAAACCCGGTTAACCATATGGAGATGTATGCTGGTACTGGTGAGGGCTTCTACAATGGCGATGCTATACAGGGCCTGGGTGTTTGGAAAAGTACTGACGGCGGCGTTAACTGGACACGGCTAATCAGTACTTCATTTTATACAAATATAAATGCTATAGCAGTCGATAAAAATGGCAGTGTATATTTAGCCGCTCGGGACTTTGGCATAATGAAATCGGGCGATGGCGGTTCTTCGTGGAGCACTGCAGTATCCAGTACAGGAGCGGCGGACGTTCAGATGGCTGCCAATGGGGATGTGTATGCGAGCGATGGCGTTTTTAGTGCCGGGCATATTTACGTTTCTGATTTTGCAGTTAATGGTGCAAATACCGGCAATGCAGGGACATGGACCAATATAACGCCAAATACATCGGGCACCATTACACCTTCAACTACCAGTTGGTGGCGTATTAAGCTTGCCCTCGCGCCGGGAGATGCTAATACGGTTTATGCCTTATTTGAAGGAACTAACAGTTACAGCCTCACTTCTCTTCAACGATACAACAGGGCTACCAATACCTGGACAGTTAAAACTGTACCGACAGGAAGCACTTTTAACAATGGCCAGGCATGGTACTCAATAGCGGCAGCTGTCGACCCAACCAACGCCAATGTTATACGTGCCGGCAGTTTGGATGGCGGACAGTCCATTGACGGCGGCACTACCTGGACGGTTCAGACGCAGTGGTACGTGGGTGAGGTGGCCGGGTTAAACGCCGACCAATATGTGCATGCTGACCACCATGCGTATGCATACGCACCAGGCTCGGCAACCCGTTTTTTGATAGGCTGCGATGGCGGTATTTTTTACACTTCAACCGCTACCGCGGCGCATCCTTCATTTGCCGATAAAAATCATGGGTATGACGTTACCCAATTTTATTCTGTAGCGTTGCACCCAACCAGCACCAATTATGCCCTGGCAGGGGCACAGGACAATGGCACGCAGCAATTCACCACTGCCGGGATAAATCCCACAAATGAGGTAACCGGCGGTGATGGCGCAAATGCATTTATTGACCAAACAAACGGAAATATCCAGCTAACGTCATATGTTTATAACAACTTTTGGGTGGCCACGGATGGTGTAAATTTCATACAGCATTTTTTTGGAAATACCGGCTCGTTTATTAATCCATCGGATTACGATTCCAGTTCAAAAAATCTGTATTCGGGCTATTCAGGCGGGCAATACTTCCGGTGGAACAACGTAACCGCGGGCGCCAGCACATCGGTGGTAAATGTTACAGCATTTAGCGGATCAAACATAACATCAGTTACCGTTGCTCCAATAACCGCCAACCGGGTATATTTTGGGCTTGATAATGGTAAAGTGGCTGTGGTTGATAACGCGAATACCGGGACAAGCATTGCCGGTACTGTTTTATCACCAAGCGGATCGGGCACCGGTTCGGTATCGTGTGTTGCTGTTGACCCAGCTTCGGAAGATCATATCCTGGTTTCGTATTTTAACTATGGCTATCCAAGTGTTTTTGAGACAAAAAATGCGACTGCGGCAACACCTACCTGGACATTGGTTGAAGGCAACCTGCCCGATATGCCAGTTCGCTGGGCCATGTTTTACCCGGGGGCAAATACCAAAGCAATAATTGCCACCGAATTAGGCGTGTGGACGACAGACCTGCTCAATGGCACTTCAACAGTTTGGTCACCTACCAACTCCGGGTTGGCAAACGTTGAAGTTGACATGCTAAAATACCGCGCTTCGGACCGCACATTGGCGGCAGCTACCCATGGTCGTGGATTATTCACAACTATTTTGCCTGTACTAAGCAACAGTTCAAGCGATGCAGGCCTGTCGCATTTAACGCTTAGTGCCGGAACGCTTACGCCTGTATTTGCCACAGGTACAATCAACTATACTGCGTCGGTAAGCAATGCCACGGCCTCTATAACTGTAACGCCTACCACCAGCAATGCTGGCGCAACGGTAAAGGTAAACGGAACAACGGTAGCTTCCGGAAGCGCATCAGCAGCGTTACCGTTGGTTGTCGGGCAGAATGTTATCAGTACAGTAGTAACTGCGCAGGACGGCACAACTACCAAAACCTATACAGTAACGGTAACCCGGGTTTCGAATAACGCTCTTTTAACCAGCATAAAGGTAAATCCTGTAACAACGCTTACGACGGTAAGCGGAGCCGATTTCAGGGATTATACTACCACTGTGCCTAACAGCGAATCGATCGTTATGATTACGCCTACAGCGCAGGATGCCACAGCCACCATAAAAGTAAATGGCGTAACCGTTGCCAGCGGAGTAGCATCAGGGGCGATACCGCTAAGTGTTGGCGACAATGTAATTAACACAGTAGTAACAGCGCAGGATGGAGTAACTACCAAAACCTACTCGATAAAATTCACCCGCCTATCATCAACCAACGCCAACCTGGCGGGTTTAACGCTGACCAGTGGTACACTATCACCGGTGTTTGCCCCAGGCACAATCAGCTATACCGCGTCGGTAAGCAATGCTACGGCTTCAATAAAAGTAACGCCGACAGCGGCTGATCCAGGGGCAACAATAAAGGTTAACGGAACAACAGTAGCTTCGGGAACAGCATCAGCCTCGCTGCCATTGGTTGTCGGGCAAAATGTTATAAGCACTGTAGTAACTGCGCCAGACGGCACAACTACCAAAACCTATACGGTAACGGTAACCCGGGTTTCGAACAACGCGCTTTTAACCAGCATAAAGGTAAACCCGGTAACAACGCTTACTACAGTAAGCGGGGCTGATTTCAGGGATTATACCACCACTGTGCCTAACAGCGAGTCGACTGTTAAGATTACCCCCACAGCCCAGGACGCCACAGCAACCATACAAGTAAACGGTATAACGGTAGCCAGCGGGGCAGCATCAGCGTCGATACCGCTAAGTGTAGGCGATAATATAATTAATACAGTGGTAACAGCCCAGGATGGTGTTACAATCAAAACCTATTCAATAAAATTCACCCGCCTGCAGTCAACCAACGCCAACCTGGCTGGTTTAACGCTGACCAGCGGCACACTATCACCGGTATTTGCTGCAGGCACAACCAGCTACACCGCATCCGTAAGTAATGCTACAGCCTCGATAAAAGTAACGCCAACAGTACAGGACGTTGGTGCAACAGTAAAGGTTAACGGAACAACGGTAGCTTCGGGAACCGCGTCGGCCTCGTTGCCGTTGGTAGTTGGCCAGAATGTTATTACCACAGTAGTAACTGCGCCCGACGGAGTAACTACCAAAACCTATACGGTAACGGTGACCCGGGTTTCGAATAATGCACTTTTAACCAGCATAAAGGTAAACCCCGTAACAACTCTTACTACCGTGAGCGGGCCAGATTTCAGGGACTATACCACCACGGTGCCTAACAGCGAGTCGACGGTTAAGATCACTGCCACAACGCAGGATGCCACAGCCACCATAAAAATAAACGGTGTAACGGTAGCCAGCGGGACAGCTTCGGGATCGATAGCTTTAAATGTGGGTACTACCGTAGTTAATACAGTGGTTACAGCGCAGGATGGTACAACTACTAAAACATATAGCATAACGTTTACCAGGATGGGGCCGATAGCTGCTATAATGAAGTATGACCAACAGGAGCAGCCAATTGGCAGTAATAGCATTGCCGTACACCGAAGCGTATCGCCCAATGGCGACGGAATTAATGATGTGCTGATTATAGATGGCATAACAGCTTATCCGGAAAATAAAGTACAGATAATGAGCCGCAGCGGAATTTTGGTATATGAGGCAAAAGGCTATAATAATGACACCAAAGTATTTGATGGGCATAGTACGAACGGCAAACTGCAAAAGGCCGGCACTTATTTTTACTCACTTGAATATAAAGATGGTGACGAAACTAAGCACAAAGCGGGATTTATTGTACTGAAATATTAGCGGGTGGATTAGTGGGTGTTGAATAATCTAACTGATTGTTCAACACCTATAATAACCCGTTTTCGTGGGCATATTTAATAAGCATCGCAGTGTTTTTTGTATTTAATTTCGTCATGATGCTTTTGCGGTGACTGTCAACCGTCCAGTGGCTTACAAAAAGCTTTTCCGACATTTGGGTGTTGGTTAAACCGTCGGCAATTAAGGTAAGAATTTCTTTTTCGCGCCGGGTGAGTATGGTTTTGCCGCCCGGGTTATTGGAACTGTTTTTTACTACTTCCAGCGCTTCCATACATAGGTGAGTTTTTCCGCCGGCAACATCTTTAATAGCGCTCAACAGTTCTTCTTTGTCGGCATTTTTCAGAATATACCCGTTCGCACCATTTTCAATCATCTTGTGGATATACGATGGCTGATTGAGGGTGCTTAACGCCAGTACTTGTGTTTTAGGTTTTTTCTTTTTTATTTCGGCGCACAAATCAATGCCGCTTTTGTCGGGCAAATTAATATCCATTAAAATTACGTCGGCATTGTTGCTGTTAAACCATGTACTGCAGGCAGCAGCCGTTAAGGCATGCCCGGCCCAATAAATGCCCTCTTCGTTAATTAATAACGAACGTATACCTTCAACTACCACCGGGTGGTCATCTACAATAAAAACGCTGATCATGTTTGAGTGATTTTTATTTCAATATTTACAGAGGTGCCGGTTCCCGCCTGCGATTTTAAGTCGATGTTGCCGTTTAAGTAATCTACCCGGCTTTTAATATTGCTCCAGCCACAGCCAGTCGACTGCTTTAACCCATTTACATCAAAGCCCTTGCCGTTATCTTCAACACTTAAGGTTATCCAGTCGTCTCCTTTTACAAGCTGCACCATTACCTGGCTCGCTGCCGAATGTTTTTGTGCATTGTTTACCAGCTCCTGTATAATACGATAAATGATTATCCCGGCGGCAGTATCTACCTGTTTATCGCCGCCAAATGATTGAAAAATTACCTGGCATGATGAGGTACATGAAGATGCGCAATAATCTTTCAATGCCTCGGTAAGCCCGAACTTTGCCAACGCCTCGGGCATCATGTTTTGGGCCACCCGCCGCAATTCTTTTATCGCGGTATCTATCATGTTGAGCGACTTTTCAAATACAGGTACGTTACCGATACTGGCTGTTAAATTTTCTTTCATATTTATAATCGAATGCTTAACGCCGGCCAGCAAGCCGCCAAGCCCATCGTGCAAATCTTTTGCAAGCCTGCTGCGTTCTTCTTCCTGCCCCTTCAGTACCGCTTGCGATGCCAGCAGTTGTTTTTCGTTTTCGAGCTCCTTTATTTTCTGCGACTGCATGGTAAAGTTTTGCTGTGCCACAATATTTTGTTTTTGCAACAATTTACTGCGGCTATACCATATAACCGCAAGTAAGGCGGCAACTAACAGTAACGAAAGCGAAATGTTAAACCGGTTGCGCGATGCGGCAGCCTTTTTTTCACTTTCATTTATATGTGACTGGAAGACCAGGCTATCTTTTAATTTTTTTTGCTTGTATTCATATTCAAAAGCAATTTTTTCATTCTGAATATTTATTTTCTGCTTAAATATGGAATCATCAACCGCTTTTAGTTTTTGGAGGTACTCAAATGCTTTTGGCGTATTTGCTGTAGCTTTAAAATACCGGTACATCAGGTTGTAATGTTCCTGCAAAAAATCGTTATCAGTTATTTGCGGAACATATGCAGCCGCCAGCGAAGCATATTTCCAGGTATTTTTAAGATCGCGCCGCTGCATGTAGCTCTCGGCCAGATAGTCTTCTATGTTGGCGGTGTTTTCAACGTAGCTTAATTTTTGAGCGATAGTGACAGCCCTGAGCAGGTAACTTATGGCCGAATCAGTCATATTTTTTTTTCGGTACATGTTGCCAATATCACCTAAGGCTATAGATATGCCCACCTTATCGCGCGCTAAAAAATATAATTTATAGGAGTGTTTTTCATACATAATGGCGCTATCCGGCATTTCTTTATTTGCAAAAGCATCGCCTATGTTACCATACGTGCGGGCTAATGACAGTGAATCGTGTGTTCCTTTTTTATAAACCAGCGATTGCTTTTCGTAACGTATAGCATTGTCAGGGTCGTTAATGCTTTCATATACAAGCCCGATATTATTTAATACTTTACCGGTTAGTTTTTTATCGTTAATGTATTTATTCATGCCCATGCATTCAAAAAACGCCAGCAGGGCCTTGTGGTACTCCGAATTAAACATTAACGCGGTAGCCTTATCATTTAAGGCCTTGAAATAATTAATGCGACTGTACTTTTTCCACAAATACGCCGAACTGTCAAAAGTTAACGCTGACCTTTTATAATTGCCTGCATAAAAATTGCAAAACCCTTCTTCGTTATAAATCTTGGCTGTTAAGGTGTCTATTTTAGCAACCGCGCATAGTTTTTTTGCCTCGGCAATCAGCACAAAAGCTGTTTTTGTATCGGTATCTTCTACCGTTTTTATCCTTAAAAGCAGCCGCTCTATTTGCCTCGTATTACTGACAGCTTTTACTTGCGAAGGTTGCGCCCATGCGGTATTAATGCAACTAATAACCAGCGCGGCCATTAATAAACAAGTCAACACCGGGCGGGCTTTATAATATCTCATGCTTATGATATGCGAATCAATTATTTAAAGTTGACCTTTTATTTTACAGTATGAAAATTTATTTAAAAAACCCCCTTTTTAGGGGATTGCCCAGTTTGCATTCATCCTTTAATTTTACGTCGCGACAAAGCTGGTTGTTTTGATTATCAATAGTTTAACTTGTTTAATAATTGAATTGTTTATTTTTCTTAAGAGTTAATTATTGATATTTGCACGCTTATTATTTAATAAAAATATTGTATTATCGAATGATTTATTTTATTTTTAATAAATGCCTTTTTAGATTAAACCTGGCTATTACAATTGCCAAAACCTCGATCACGGTTTTTAAGATTGAGATATGTCTTTGTTTGTTTTTACCATCTATATGTTACCAAGCCCGGGTTTAATCAGCGCGTTGAAGGTGCCCCCTTTTGACTGAAATATAAACCAGTTTAGCTACTATAAAAATCAC
>Ga0209455_1001576_pt1 | contig 10047 bp, 8 predicted proteins | sample AraplaCol_mCL_r2_FD_184275 | JGI IMG/M metagenome (GOLD analysis project Ga0209455, IMG submission 184275) | Arabidopsis root microbial communities from North Carolina, USA - plate scrape CL_Col_mCL_r2 (SPAdes) (version 2) | ecosystem: Host-associated > Plants > Roots > Endosphere | place: USA...
AGCCGCACGCCGGTGCTGGCGATTGCCGCGCACATTCCCTCGAGCGAGATCGGCGGCGGCTATTTCCAGGAGACGCATCCGCAACACCTGTTCCGCGAATGCAGTCTCTATTGCGAACTGATCTCCGATCCCGCCCAGATGCCGTTCGTACTGGAGAATGCGATCCGCGCTGCGGTCGGCGAGCGCGGCGTCGCCGTCATCGTCATTCCCGGCGATGTTGCGCTGAAGAGTGCGGCGAAGCGGCGGCTGGTCGGCGGTGCCGGCCTGCTCCCGCCCAAGCCCGTGGTGCGGCCCAGCGATGCCGACATCGCGGCGATGGCGGATTTCCTCAACGGCGCCGAGCGCGTTACGCTGTTTTGCGGGCGCGGCTGCGCCAGTGCGCATGCCGAGCTGATGGCGCTGGCGGAAGCCTTGAAGAGCCCGATCGTGCACGCGCTCGGCGGCAAGGAGCATGTCGAATACGACAATCCCTACGACGTCGGGCTGACCGGCTTCATCGGCTTCTCCTCGGGCTACGCGGCCATGCATACATGCGATGCGCTGTTGATGTTAGGTACGGATTTTCCCTACAAGCAGTTCTTTCCCGGTGAGGTGAAGACCGCGCAGGTCGACATCCGGCCGAGCCAACTCGGGCGCAGGGTGCGGCTCGATCTCGGTATTGTCGGTGACGTCGCCGAGACCTTGCGTGCCGTGCAACCGAAGCTGCGGCCAAAGTCGGATCGTCGTCATCTCGAGCAGAACCTCGCGCGCTACAAGTCGGCGCGCAAGGGCCTCGATGAGCTCGCTCAGGGCACACCGGGCCGACTGCCGATCCACCCGCAATATCTCACGCGGCTCGTGAGCGAGGCGGCATCGGAGGATGCGGTCTTCACCTTCGACGTCGGCATGCCGACGATTTGGGCCGCGCGATACATCAAGGTGAATGGCAAGCGCCGCCTGGTCGGCTCGCTGGTGCACGGCTCGATGGCGAATGCGATGTCGCAGGCGATCGGCATCCAGGCGGTCGACACAAAGCGCCAAGTGATCTCGCTGTCTGGCGACGGCGGCTTTGCCATGCTGATGGGTGATCTCATCACCCTGAAGCAGGAGAAGCTGCCGGTGAAGGTGATCATCTACAACAACGGCACGCTCGGCTTCGTCGCGCTGGAGATGAAGGCGGCGGGCTTCGTCGAGCACGGCACTAATCTGGAGAACCCCGACTTCGCCGCCATGGCACGCGCCATGGGCATTCACGGCAAGCGGGTCGAGGATCCCGGTGAGCTGCCCGGCGCGATCTCCGAGATGCTCGCCCATGACGGGCCGGCGGTGCTGGACGTCGTCACCGCCAAGCAGGAACTGTCGATGCCGCCGACCATTGGGCTGGAGCAGGTCAAAGGTTTTTCCGTTTGGCTGATCCGGGCGGTCATGAGCGGCCGTGGCGACGAGGTGATTGATCTCGCAAAGGAGAATCTGCTGTCGCGATGAGGCAGTTAGGATCAGTCGACGCAGGTAGCCAAGGGGTTCCGGTGCTGGAACACCGTAATGATACGGAATCCACGGAATGTGTGGAAAACCCTAGGCTGCCTCTTGCCGGTGCCGCTTTTCATTCCGAACACCTTTTTAGCCGGCGGGCTGGGGGGTCGCGCAAATGCGACCCCTTTTGATTCCGATACTCGGCAATTTAGATCGAGCGGCCAAAATCGCCCGGCGAGAACTCACCTCGCGTTCACCATTCAGCCACGGTTGATATGCAACAACCCGGCCGTCTGTCACGGGGATGATTCAGCGATGCGCGCGGCTGCGGCCCTTTTGATCACATTGTTGCTGGTGGGATGCGCGGCCGAGGTGCCGGTTGTCGAGGCACCGTCGATGTATGCCGATATGGCCGCCTCCGGCGCCAGGCTCGATGCAAGTGCTGCGGCAACGATGATCTCGCAATATCGCCAGAACAACGGCCTCGGCACCGTCGAGGTCGATCCCGAGTTGATGCGGCTTGCGGAGGCGCAATCGCAAGCAATGGCCGACAAGAACAAGCTCGACCATGACGTGCGCGCGCCACTCGCCAAGCGTCTCACCGGCGCCGGCTATCAGGCCAATGTCGCGGTCGAGAACGTCTCGGCCGGCTATCATACGCTCGCGGAAGCCTTTTCCGGCTGGCGCGACTCGCCGCCGCACAAGGCCAATATGCTGAAAAGCGGTGTCACAAAAATAGGCATCGCGGCGAGCTATGCTCCGAACACCAAATACAAGGTGTTCTGGACCATGATCCTGGCCGCGCCCGACAAGCAGCCTTCATAACTCCTGAATCGGTACCGCGACCGGCGTCGGCATCGGTGCCGGTCCCGCCGATTGCGCGGATCACCTCACCCCTGGGTATGGTTGACGTCACTGCGAAGTGACGCCACGGTGGTTTCATGTTTGATAATTGATCGATCGACATGACGGATCATTCTCTTTCGCCGCAGCCCTCCACACCATCAGAAGCGCAGCGTGTGCTGGTGCTGCAGGGTGGCGGTGCGCTCGGCTCCTACCAGGCCGGCGCCTACCAGGCGCTGTGTCATTTCCATTTCGATCCGGAATGGGTCGCAGGCATCTCGATCGGCGCGGTCAACGCGGCGATCATCGCGGGCAACGAGCCTGAGAAGCGGGTGCCGCGCCTCAAGGAATTCTGGGAGATGGTGTCGGCGCCGGTGCCGTGGAAGCCGCTGCTCAATGGCGAACACGGGCGCAGCGCGTTCAACGAGGCCAGTGCCGCGCTGATTGCGACCTTCGGCGTGCCCGGCTTCTTCACGCCGCGGATTCCGCCTGCGCCGCTATGGCCACCGGGCCACCCCGAAGCGCAGAGCTATTACGACACCGCGCCCTTGAAGCGCACTCTGGAGCGGCTGGTCGATTTCGATCGCGTCAACGACCTGAAATGCCGGCTCAGCGTCGGCGCGGTCAGCGTCACCAGCGGCAATTTCCGCTATTTCGACAATGTCGAGTTCGCCCGCCAGGGCAAGCGCATCGGGCCCGAGCACATCATGGCCTCCGGTGCGCTGCCGCCGGGCTTTCCTCCTGTCATCATCGATGGCGAGCATTATTGGGACGGCGGCATCGCCTCGAACACGCCGCTCGACTATGTGCTCGATGCGGAGGTCAACCGCGATCTCCTGATCTTCCAGGTCGATCTGTTCAGCGCGCGCGGCGTCGTGCCGCTGACGCTGCTGGAAGCGGCCGAGCGCGAGAAGGACATCCGCTACTCCAGCCGCACCCGGATGAACACCGACAAGAACAGGCAGATCCACAATGCCCGCCGGGCGGTGCGCGATCTCATCGGCAAATTGCCCGAGCACTTAAAGGAGGATCCCTCGGTCAAGCTGCTGCGCGAAGCCTCGAAGGAGAACACGGTCACGGTGGTGCACCTGATCTACAAGAGCAAGAACTACGAGACATCCTCGAAGGACTATGACTTCTCCCATGTCGCGATGGTCGAGCACTGGAACGCCGGCGTGCGCGACGTGCATCTGTCGATGCGCCACAAGGACTGGCTGGAGCGGCCGCAATCCGGAGAGACCATGGTGACTTACGATCTCCTCGGGGATGGCACGCAAACTCTCCACGACAAGCAGGAGTAAATACGAACATGGGTAATCTGTCAGGCAAGACCGCCGTCGTCACCGGCTCGACCAGCGGCATCGGGCTCGCTTATGCGCGCGCCTTCGCCAGCGCCGGCGCCAACATCGTGCTGAACGGCATGGGCCAGCCGGCCGACATCGAGAAGGAGCGCGCCGCGATCGAGAGCGACTTCAAGGTCAAGGCGGTGCATTCGCCGGCCGACATGACCAAGGCGGCCGAGATCGCCGGGATGGTCGCGCTCGGCGAGAAGACGTTCGGCTCGGTCGACATCCTCGTCAACAATGCCGGCATCCAGTTCGTGTCGCCGATCGAAGAATTCCCGCCGGAGAAGTGGGAGGCGATCATCGCCATCAATCTTTCCTCGGCGTTTTACGGGATACGCGCCGCTGTGCCGCTGATGAAGAAGCGGGGCTGGGGCCGCATCATCAACACCGCCTCGGCACACTCGCTGGTCGCCTCGCCATTCAAGTCAGCCTATGTCTCGGCCAAGCACGGCATCGCCGGCCTGACCAAGACCGTGGCGCTGGAAGTCGCCACCCACAAGATCACCTGCAACTGCATTTCGCCGGGCTATGTTTGGACCCCCTTGGTCGAGAAGCAGATTCCCGACACGATGAAGGCGCGCAACATGACCAAAGAGCAGGTCATCAACGACGTGCTGCTCGATGCGCAGCCGACCAAGGAGTTCGTGACCGTGGAGCAGGTGGCGGCGCTGGCGCTGTTTTTGTGCAGCGATGACGCCTCGCAGATCACGGGCGCCAATCTGTCGATCGACGGCGGCTGGACCGCGGAGTAGAGCGAGGTAAGCGTAGCGGTACCTACTACGACTATCGTCATTGCGAGGAGCCCTAGGCGACGAAGCAATCCAGACTTCCTTCTCGGCTCTGGATTGCTTCGTTTCGCTCGCAATGACGGGTACACGTGACGCCCACCGCAGTCCCCCAGGGTGGGTGAAGCTTCAGCCGTCGCTCAACAGAGCCGCGATCTGCAGACGTGGATGCCCGGCACAAGACTGGACATGACGGGCGGCTGCACCGTGATTCACTTCAGACGTCAACGCGGCCGGAAACGCGATTGCGCGATCATATCCGCCGGTTCCTAAACAGGCCTCCGGTCGAGGCGCTCGCGCCGGCCGGAAGGACGACCACCGTCGTCCCCTGCTTGACATGATCGTAGAGGTCGATGACGTCGCTGTTGGTCATGCGGATGCAGCCGGACGAGATCGCTTGGCCGATATATTCCGGCTGGTTGGTGCCGTGGATCCGGTACAGCGTGTCCTTGTTGCCCTCATACAGATAGATCGCCCGCGCGCCGAGTGGGTTGGCCGGGCCGCCGGCGACGCGCTTGGGGTAGGGCCCGAGCCGGGCCTGGATCTCGGGCGTCGGAATCCAGTCCGGCCATTCCTGCTTTTTGCCGACCGTGGCCACGCCTGAGAAGGCCATGGCTTCCTCGCCCACGGCGACGCCGTAGCGGATCGCCTTGCCGTCCGGCAGTACGTAATAGAGATAGCGCGCGTCGGTATCGACCAGGATCGTGCCGGGTGCTTCGCGCCGGTCATAGTCGACGACGTGCCGCTGATATTGCTCCGGAACCTTGGCCTCCGCGTAAGGCGGATGTGCCAGCAATTGCCGATCACGTGGGGTCAGGCTCGCATCCGATGATGGCGACAGCGTCGTCTGCATGCATCCCGCCAGCAGCAACGATCCCATCAGTGACACTGCGAGCCCCAGTCTCGACATCGCCTGCTCCCCCATCCGCATCATCAGGCCATTCGCAGGCCCAATCATGCCCAAAACAAGGCGCTGATATCAACGGTTGCGTGATCGCGGTACTTTTCCGCTTCCGCGAGGGAGAGGCCGAATTTACTGAGATCTTATTAGGTCAGTCGATCTTACCAAACGCCAGCACGTGCAGGCCGAGCCGGCGCTTGACGATCCAGAACAAAAGGATGGTCTCTGCTACCAGCGAGAGCGAGGTCGCAGCTGCGGCGCCGTGGCCGCCGAAGCGCGGCACCAAAGCGAGGCAGAGCACGACATTCATGACGAATGCGGCGGCATAGGCGACCGCGCAGATATGCTGGTGGCCGAGCATGTTGAGCAGGCGCTCGACCGGGCCGATCGCGGCCCGGACCACAAGCCCGATCGCGGCGACGAACATGATGTCGTAGCCGGCGACAAATTGCGGTCCGAACAGCCACAGCAGCGGCTGGCCGAAGGCGAGCAGCAGCAGGGTTGCGGCCAGCGATGGCCAAAACGTCCAGCGGATCGCATGTGCGACATAGGCCGACAGCCGGTCCTTGTCGCCGAGCGCGTGATATTCGGCGAAGCGATGCGCCGTGGTCGCCGACATCGCATAGTGGATGAAGGAGACCAGCGCCAGCGTCTTCACCACGGCAAAATAGATGCCGACCTCGTCCGAGGGGCGGAACTGCTGCAGCACCAGCACGTCGGTGTAGGACAGCAGCAGATAGAAGCCCTCGACCAGCAGGATCGGCAGCGATACGCTGAGCCAGCCTCTGATATCGTAGTCCTTCGGCCCGCGCTCGACATGCGCACCGAGCCTGCGGTTGAGCACCAGCATCTGCCCGAGCATCGCGATCCACACCGCACCCGCGCTTGCGAGCATGGCGACGGATGCCCCGAGATGAAAGCCGAGCACAAGGGCGCCGGCGGTGATACCGATGATCAGCGCTTGGCGGATGATGAACTGCGGCATCAGGCCGAGCGTCATCCAGTCGTGCGAACGGGCGATACCGTCCTGGGTGTTCGCGACGACGAAGGCCGGCAGCGTCGCGCAGCCGATCATCAGCGGCACGAGCGCGCCCGGCTCGATCCAGGGTGACAGCAGCCTGACGAGGCCGGCCAGCAGCAGCGCCGCCGCCGTCGAGCCCGCAAAGGTCAGCCAGCGGCCGCCGGAGAGGAAACCGCGCAGCAGCGCCTGCTCGCCGCGGGTCCGATAATCGGGGATGATCTTCTGCGCCGAGGAGGCGAGGCCGAAATCCAGCATGCTGCCGAGCAGCAGCACCCAGGTCCAGACATAGACATAGACGCCGTAGTCGGAGCCGCCCATCCACCGCGCCAGCAGGATCTGGGAGAGATAGGCAAGGCCGGCACTGAGCACGCGGATGACGAAGATGATGCCGGCCAGCCTGCGGGTCAGCGAGGCGTCGCTGGCGCTGCCGACGAGCCGTGGTTTCAAAAGCCTTGCCTTCAACCGCGCGATCAGGCCGGCGGGAGAGCGGGGCGTTTCGGCATCCATCACGGCCACGAGGAGGGGTCCATTGCGCAGGCCGCGGATGGCGGCGACAGGTCCCCTGTATCAACCCATCGTTAAGATTCGGTTGGATGATCCAGCTGTCGCCCCTGCGAACGCAGGGGCCCATAAACACGGAACGTCGTTGCTGGACGAAGGCGTCAACTTGCGGATTTCACCACGAGGGCCGCAGCGTATGGGTCCCGGCTCGCGCTTCGCTTGGCCGGGACGACAGCCGTGAGTGTGCGGCAGATTGCGAAGGCCTACGATCTCACGGCAGGTTGACGTTGAACTCGTAGGCCTTGTCGGCGCCGACCAGAGTGAATTTCAGCGCCGCGCCATCGGGCTTGGCGCCGGGCGGCAGGGCGTCGAGCGCGAAGCTGAAGCGCTTGACACCGGGCGGGCTGTGCGCATCCGGCGTCGGGATCGGCAGCGCCCAGTCCGGCGTCGGACCCTCGACGAACAGGCTGACGTCGCGCGCCTCCGGCGCCGCGACATCGACCGTCACAGACTGGCCCTCGCGCTTGACGTCGCGGATCGTCAGCGGATTGGGGTCGCCGATATTGGCCGGCTTCGGCACAGTGTCGAGCGCGGCGAACAGGGCCGGGTCCTCGGTCGAGGCAACGCTAGTGAAGGCAAGCTCGGCCCTGGCATCGACGGGAATGCAGATCTTCTCGCACACGGCGTAGCTGATGTCCGCGCGCAAGGTCACCGGCTTGTCGGCATTTTTGGTCACGATGCGGAGCGGCAGCACGATCTGGTCGTGATAGCCGAGCGAATGGCCGCCGGCGCCATCGTCGAACTTGGTCGGCGCCGGCCACAGCACCGTCACCGCCTCGACATTATCCGACTTCGAGAAATCAAATCGCGGCGGCACGCCGGAATCACCCGGGCTGCGCCAATAGGTCTTCCATCCCGGCTGCAGTTGCAACGCAACGCCGCCGAGCAACACCGTTCCGCTGCGTGATCCCGCCAGCAGGCGCAGCGCCGAATGGCCATCGCGCTGCCAAGGCGAGGCGTCCTGCGCGCGTGCCGCCACCGTCAGCCACGATGACGCGCACAGCACGATGACGAACGCAAATGCAATATGGGGAGGAACCAAGGCCTTCATGAGACGTCTTTAATGCCGGGTGCGAACCTAAACCATTGAATTGCTTGTGAGCGATGTCGGGGCGCGAACCTTGATTGACAGATGCGCGTCCCAATATCAGGATATCGAGATGCATGAGAGTCCTTGCGGATGAATCCTGAGGGAAAAAGGCACAGCGACATCGGTCGCAAGGTGACCGGCACCGGCAACGATGCGTCCAGCAATCATGCTTCCAGCGAGGGCTATCTTGACGGGCGGCTGCTGGTCGCGATGCCGGTGATGGGTGACCCGCGCTTCGAGCGCTCGGTGATCTATCTCTGCGCGCATTCGGCGGAAGGCGCCATGGGTATCATGGTGAACCGGCCCGCCGGCAGCATCGATTTTCCGCAGCTTCTGATGCAGCTCAACATCATCAACAAGAGCGAAGAGATCAAGCTGTCGGGCAATGCCGAGACCATGAAGGTGCTGTCGGGCGGTCCGGTCGATACCGGTCGCGGCTTCGTGCTGCATTCGAGTGACTATTTCATCGCCAACGCGACGCTGAAAATCAATGAAGGCGTCTGCCTGACCACGACCGTCGACATTCTCAAGGCGATCGCCAAGGGCAGCGGGCCGCGGCACGCGATCCTCGCACTCGGTTATGCCGGCTGGCGCCCAGGCCAACTGGAATCCGAGATCCAGGACAATGGTTGGCTGCATTGCGACGCCGATGCCGACCTGATCTTCGGCGACGATGTCGACGACAAATATGATCGCGCCTTGCGCAAAATCGGCATCGATCCCGGCATGCTGTCGAACGAAGCAGGGCACGCGTAGGCTGACACCTGGTTGGCCGTCGTCCCGGTCAGACGCGCAATTGCGCGCCGAGAACGCCGTGACCCATGCCGCGTGATCTCTCGATGAGGAACCGGTAGCTGATAATCTTCGTCCAACTACGGACGGTGTTTATGGGTCCCGGCTCAAAGCCGGGACGACACCTATTGTTATTGTCTTGTTATTGTCGAGCTACTCCGCCGCTTGCGCGACTGTCGGCTCGGTGCCGGCGACGGTGGCACGGCGCATGTCGCGCGGCTGCGACTGGTCGTAGCGGCGCACGCGGTGCATGGTTTGGCGATTGTCCCACATCACGAGATCATGCAGCGTCCATTTGTGGATGTAGACGAATTGCGGCTGCGTTGCGTGCTCGGTGAGATCGCGCAGCAGCAGCAGCCCTTCTGGGACGCTCATGCCGCACACCGCGCCAGCATGCGATGACAGATACAGCGACTTGCGGCCGTGCGCGGGGTGCGTGCGCACCAGGCGCTGCCTGACCGGCTTGAACATCTGCTTCTCCTCCTCGCTGTAATCGAGGAAGCCGAGCGAGCCACGCGAATACATCAGCGAATGTTCGCAGATGAGATCCTCGATCTCCGCCTTGGTCTCGTCATCCAGCGCATCATAGGCCGCGCGCATGTCGGCGAATTCGGTGTTGCCGCCCTTCGGATTGACCAAGCGTGCCGACAGAATCGAGTATTTCGCCGGGATCGGCCGGAACGAACTGTCGGAATGCCACAGGCAGTTGCCGAGATTGAACAGATGGGTGCGATGGTCCGACGGCAGCGGCTTGCCATCCTTGCCGAGATTGGAGACGTCGTTCAGCCCGGTGGTCAGCCGATAGTCTTCGCGCTTGGTGACGGTGCCGCCCCGAGCCTTCTCGCGCTCGCCAAAATTCAGCGCGAAGGCCAGCTGCTGCTCGTCGGTGATGTCCTGGCCATGGAACACGAGCACCCCGTAGCGGTCGATCGCGGCCTGTAATTGTGCAATCTCATCCCCCGCGAGCGGTCGTCTGAGATCGACGCCGGAGACTTCGCCGACGAAATGCGGATGGGCTTGCCGGATCGCGATGGTCATGGCGTTCTCCTGATCCCGGCGGTCTTGGCGGCCGCTCTCGTTCTCGGAAAAAGTGACTCGCCGTATAGGCGAAGTCAACGCAAGACCAAATGCAGGAACCCGTGCCGTCTTTGCCGGTTAGCTGAGCAGCAAATCCCCATCGGCAAAACAAGCAAAACAAGGAGTGCGGCAATGGACACGGATCGGATTGCAGGAACGGCCAAGGATGTCGCAGGCAA
>Ga0209455_1001577_pt1 | contig 10047 bp, 9 predicted proteins | sample AraplaCol_mCL_r2_FD_184275 | JGI IMG/M metagenome (GOLD analysis project Ga0209455, IMG submission 184275) | Arabidopsis root microbial communities from North Carolina, USA - plate scrape CL_Col_mCL_r2 (SPAdes) (version 2) | ecosystem: Host-associated > Plants > Roots > Endosphere | place: USA...
TCTTCGGCATCACCACGATGATCATCTCGATCCCGACGGGCGCGAAGATGTTCAACTGGCTGTTCACGATGTATCGCGGCCGCATCCGCTACGAGCTGCCGATGATGTGGACCATCGCCTTCATGCTGACCTTCGTGATCGGCGGCATGACCGGCGTGCTACTCGCGGTGCCGCCGGCCGATTTCGTGCTGCACAACAGCCTGTTCCTGATCGCGCACTTCCACAACGTGATCATCGGCGGCGTGGTGTTCGGCGCGTTCGCCGGCATCAACTACTGGTTCCCGAAGGCGTTCGGCTTCAGGCTCGATCCGTTCTGGGGCAAGATGTCGTTCTGGTTCTGGGTCACCGGCTTCTACATGGCCTTCATGCCGCTCTACGTGCTCGGCCTGATGGGCGTGACCCGCCGCCTGCGTGTGTTCGACGATCCCTCGCTCCAGATCTGGTTCGTCATCGCGGCAATCGGCGCCGGCCTCGTCTTCCTCGGCATTCTTTCGATGCTGATGCAGTTCGCGGTCTCCTTCCTCAAGCGCGAGCAGCTCAAGGACGTCACCGGCGATCCCTGGAACGCACGCACGCTGGAATGGGCGACGTCATCGCCGCCGCCGGACTACAACTTCGCCTTCACTCCCGTGGTTCACGACAACGACGCGTGGTGGGACATGAAGAAGCGCGGCTACCAGCGTCCGCTGATGGGATTCAAATCGATCCACATGCCCAGCAGCACCGGTACCGGCATCATCCTCGCCGGCTTTGCCACCGCGATGGGTTTTGGCCTGATCTGGTACATGTGGTGGCTGGCCGCCTTGAGCTTCATCGCGCTGCTCGTCGTCGGGATCGGTCACACCTTCAACTATCACCGCGACTTCGACATTCCGGCTGACGACGTCATCCGGACCGAGGACGCGCGCACCAAACTGCTCGCCGGAGCCAAGTAAATGACTGTCGCTGTCAATCCCACCCAAGCCGGCGAGCCGGTCTTCTATCTCGCCGACGAACATCCGCATCCGGAAGGCTACAGCACCTCGCTCGGCTTCTGGATCTACCTGATGAGCGACTGTCTCATCTTCGCGATGCTGTTCGCCGCCTTCGGTGTGCTCGGCGCCAACTACGCCGCCGGGCCTTCGCCGAAGGACCTGTTCGACCTGAACCTGGTCGCGGTGAACACCTCGATGCTGCTGCTGTCGTCGATCACCTACGGCTTTGCCATGCTGACGATGCAGCAGAACAAGGTCGGGCAGACGCAGATGTGGCTCCTGATCACCGGCATGTTCGGCGCCGCCTTCATCGGCATCGAGCTCACCGAGTTCGCCCACATGATCCATGAGGGCGCAACGCCCCAGCGCAGCGCCTTCCTGTCCGCCTTCTTCACCCTGGTCGGCACCCACGGCCTGCACGTCTCCTGCGGCCTGATCTGGCTCGTGACGCTGATGGTGCAGGTCTGGCGCTTCGGCCTGATCGAGGCCAACCGCCGTCGCCTGATGTGCCTGTCGATGTTCTGGCACTTCCTCGACGTGGTCTGGATCGGCGTCTTCACGTTCGTCTATCTCCTGGGAGTTCTGCGATGAGCACCGATACCCACGCCGCGCACGCAGGCGACCATCACCACGACGACGGCCACGCCCACAGCACGTTCTCGGGCTACATGCTCGGCTTCGTGCTCTCGGTGGTGCTGACAGCGATCCCGTTCTGGCTGGTCATGAGCGGTATGCTGCCGAGCAAGCAGATCACCGCGCTGGTGATCATGGCCTTTGCGGTCGTGCAGATCGTCGTGCACATGATCTACTTCCTGCACATGAGCCCCAAATCCGAAAACGGCTGGAGCATGATGGCACTGATCTTCACCATCGTGATGGTGGTGATCGCGCTGTCCGGTTCGCTGTGGGTGATGAACCACCTCAACAGCAACATGATGCCGACGCACGAGATGACGGGAATGAAGTGAGCGAGCTCGTGAGTCCTGGGGATAAAGAACCGCGCAGCCCCGCAAGGGCTGCGCATCGCCCCTCCTTGTGGCTCACGGTCCTCTCGCTCATCGCTTTCGTCGTTCTGATAGCCCTCGGCGTCTGGCAGATCGAGCGCCGCACCTGGAAGCTGGCGCTGATCGACCGGGTCGAGCAGCGCGTTCATGCGCCGGCGCAGCCGATCCCCTCGCGGGCTTCATGGCCGTCCATCAGTGCCGCAAGCGACGAATACCGGCATGTCAGTGTCTCCGGCCGCTTCCTGCACGACCGCGAGACCCTCGTTCAGGCCGTCACCGAGGAAGGCCCCGGCTATTGGGTGCTGACGCCGCTCCTGCGCGACGACGGCACGACTGTCCTGATCAACCGCGGCTTCGTGCCGTCGGAGCGGCGTGCCCCGTCGACGCGCCAGAGCGGCAATCCGGACGGCCAAGTCGTGGTCACAGGCCTCTTGCGTGTCACGGAGCCGAAGGGCGGATTCCTCAGGGACAACGTGCCCCAGCACAACCGCTGGTATTCGCGGGATGTCGCCGCGATTGCGGCGGCCCGCGATCTCCAGAACGTGGAGCCCTTTTTCGTCGATGCCGATGCCGGATCACAAGCCGCTGGCGGTCCAATCGGCGGATTGACCGTGGTCCGCTTTCCCAATAACCACCTGATCTACGCGCTGACGTGGTTTGCCCTGGCTTTCATGCTGGCCGGTAGACTTTTCGTCACATTCCGCGGCGGGCTGTTCCGCCGCAAACGCTTCGTCCACGAACCAGCCGGCGGCCTTGATGCCTCCGCGCGCAGGACGGGATCAGATGCTGGAACGATCGTCGAACCGACCTGACGACGGGACTAATTTTGGCGAGCTGGCGGTCACGCTGCAATCGCAGGCGGACGCGCGCAGCGAACTGATCGGCGCTGCCCCCACCGACGACGAGACCAACCGCAAGAACATGGCGCTGCTGATCCAGCTGCGCTGGACCGCAGTGGTCGGCCAGATCGTGACGATCGGCGGCGTGCACTTCTGGCTCGGCATTCCCCTGCCCCTGACCCGCATGGGCGCGGTGATCGGCGCGCTGGTGCTGCTCAACGTCTCCAGCCTGGTCTGGGTGCGCCATCGCGCCGCGATCACCAACAACGAGCTGCTCGTCGCATTGATGCTGGATGTCGCCGCGCTGACCGCGCAGCTCTATCTCAGCGGCGGCGCCACCAATCCCTTCACCTCGCTGTTCCTGCTCCAGGTTACGCTCGGCGCGGTCCTGCTCGATGCCCGCTCGACCTGGTCGCTTGTGGCGCTAAGCTGCGCGAGCTTCGTATGGCTGACCATTGCCTACCGGCCGCTCGACCTGCCGCCAAATCCCCTCAGCGAGACCTACACGCTGACCGTCACAGGCATGCTGCTGGGCTTCGTCCTCAACGCCGTGCTGCTGGTCGTGTTCGTCACCCGCATCAACAGGAATTTGCGCCAGCGCGACGCGCATCTGGCGGCGCTGCGCCAGCACGCCGCCGAGCAGGATCACATCGTCCGCATGGGCCTGCTTGCCTCCGGCGCCGCCCATGAGCTCGGCACACCGCTGGCCTCGCTCTCCGTCATTCTCAGCGACTGGCGCCGCATGCCCGATCTCGCCGCCGATCAGGAGCTTGCCGAAGACCTCACGGAGATGGAGACCTCGCTGCAACGCTGCAAGTCCATCGTGACAGGCATTCTGGTGTCGGCCGGCGAGGCGCGCGGCGAAGGATCCTCGCCGACGACAGTGACGTCCTTCGTCACCGCCCTGGTCGAGGAATGGCGCGACGCCCGCTCGGCGCGGACGCTTTATTTCACCAACACCTTTGGCGAGGACGTCGCGATCGTCTCGGACATCGCGTTGAAGCAGGTGATCTTCAACGTGCTCGACAATGCCTATGAAGTCTCGCGCGAATGGGTCGAGCTGCTCGCCGAACGTGAGGGCGACAATCTGGTGCTCTCGATCAGCGACCGTGGCCCGGGCTTCGCGCCGGAAATGCTGGCGCAGCTCGGAAAGCCCTACCAGTCGAGCAAGGGCCGCGCCGGCGGCGGGCTCGGCCTGTTCCTGGTGGTGAACGTGGTGCGCAAGCTGGGGGGCAGCGTGACCGCGGAGAACCACAGGAAGCGCGGCGCCACTGTCCGCCTGACGCTGCCGCTGTCCACGCTCGCGATCGGAGGCAGCTTTGACGCCTGACCGTTCGCTCATTGTCGTCGAGGACGACGAAGGCTTTGCGCGCACGCTGAAACGCTCGTTCGAGCGCCGCGGCTATGAGGTCGTGCTCGCCGCTTCGATCGAGGACGTCCGAAAGGTTCTGGAGGACCGATCCTTCGGCTACGCCGTGGTCGACCTCAAGCTCGGCGGCGCCTCTGGCCTTGCCTGTGTCGAACTGCTGCACACCCACGACGAGGAGATGCTGATCGTGGTGCTGACGGGCTTTGCCAGCATCTCGACCGCCGTCGAGGCCATCAAGCTTGGCGCCTGTCACTACCTCGCAAAACCCTCCAACACCGACGACATCGAAGCCGCCTTCACCAAGGCCGAAGGCAACGCCGAAGTCGCGCTGGACGTGCGCCCGACCTCGATCAAGACGCTGGAATGGGAACGCATTCACCAGACGCTGATCGAGACCGACTTCAACATTTCGGAAGCGGCAAGGCGGCTGGGCATGCACCGGCGCACGCTGGCACGGAAGCTCGAGAAGCGGCCGGTGAAGTGAGCGGTTCGCCGCGCGAAGAGGAAAACACGCACCCGAGCTGATGACCTCGCGGCCATGCATCACTAGACTATCGGATGCTGCGGCTGGTGGCCGCCGCTGTGCTGCAACGGCCAAGCGCAGGAGACCGCCCCGTGACAATGCTCGTCGAGCGCCTCGACTCGTCTGCCGCGCTGTCGCCCGCGCGCAGCCAGGGTGACACCGAAACCGTTCAGTTCGCCCAGGCGGCCCTCGAAGCCGGCAAGAGGGAGGGCCTGCAACTGGCCGTTCGGGCGCGCTATGTCGCGCTTGCCGTCATCGCCTGCCTGCTGCTGGCCATCAACCCGGCATGGGACCAGCTTTATTACGTGGCGTTGCTCGGCCTGTTCGCACTGATCGGCTGGGCCCAGGTCAGGGTTGGACGGGTCGGCGTGTCACGGTCGGAACTGGCACTTTTGTTTTGCGACCTGGCCCTGCTGACATTCGTCATCGTCGTCCCGAACCCATTCGGCACGACGCACTGGCCGGTGGCGATGCAATACCATTTCGGCAACTTCATCTACTTCTTCGTGCTGCTCGCGGCCGCGACGCTGGCCTATTCCTGGCGAACCGTGATTGCGGTCGGAACATGGACGGCAGCGCTCTGGGCGATCGGCGTCGCCTGGGTGTGGTGGCAACCTGATCGCGATCCCGCACTGACTGCCCGCATTGCAGAGGCCGTGGGCAAGGATCACAGGCTGCTCGCGCTGATCTCGCCTGATGCAATCGGATTCGGTCTTCGCATCCAGGAGATTGTCGTCTTCCTGATCGTGGCCGTGACGCTGGCGCTCGCGGTCCGCCGCAGCAATGATTTGTTGATCAGGCATGCCGCGGTGGAGCGAGAACGCGGCAACCTTGCGCGCTACTTCTCGCCCAATGTCGTCACGGAATTATCGAAGCACGACGAGCCGCTGAAGCAGGTGCGCACGCAGGACGTTGCGGTGCTGTTCGTGGACATCGTCGGCTTCACGGCCTTTGCCGATGTGCGCTCTCCGGACGAAGTGGTGCGGACGTTGCGCGAATTCCACGGATTGATGGAGCGGGAAGTTTTCCGGCACGAGGGCACGCTGGACAAATATCTGGGCGATGGATTGATGGCGACATTCGGCACGCCCTTCGCCGGCCCGCGCGACGCCAGCAACGCCTTGCGCTGTGCCCAGGCCATGATAGCGGCGGCGGACCGATGGAGCGCGCAGCGAGCAGCATCCGGTGAAGCGCCGATGCTCGTCAGTTTTGGCCTGCATTACGGGCCGGTGGTGCTCGGCGACATTGGGCACACGTGCCTGGAATTCGCTGTGATCGGTGCCACCGTCAATGCCGCAAGCCGACTGGAGGGACTGACCCGCACGCTCGACTGCGCGCTGGTGGCAAGCAACGATCTCGTCAGTCGCGCCAAGCTGGAGCTCGGCAGTTCAGCCGAAACGTTTGCATCGTTGATCGCCTGCGATCCCCAAGCGATCCGCGGGCTTGAGCGGCCGATCGCGATCTGGACCCAGCCGCACGCGAGGCCGTAGGCGGCTCGGCCGCTATTGGATCACGCATCCAAACAAAAGCCCGGCCGAGCGGCCGGGCTTTTGAACTGTTGCGATCGATGCGATGCGACGCTTACGCAGCCTCATCGGCGACCGTGGTGTCGTCGCCATCGGTATCGTCGGTATCGCCCTCGGCATCCGTCTCGCCTTCACCGTCAGCGGCTTCCGCCTTGGCGTTGGTACGGCGCGGGCTCTTGGCGAGCTGGGCCTCGATCTCCTTGACCGCTTCGGTCTCGGTCGAGTGCTGCACCACCGCGATCTCGCGGGACAGACGATCGAGCGCCGCTTCATAGAGCTGGCGTTCGCTGTAGGACTGCTCGGGTTGCGACTCCGAGCGATAGAGGTCGCGCACGACTTCCGCGATCGCGACGATATCGCCCGAATTGATCTTCGCTTCGTACTCCTGGGCGCGGCGCGACCACATGGTGCGCTTGACGCGGGCGCGGCCCTTGAGGGTCTCCAGCGCCTTCTTCACCAGCGCCGGCTCGGACAGCTTGCGCATGCCGACATTGGCGACCTTGGCGGTCGGAACGCGCAGCGTCATCTTGTCCTTGATGAAGTTGATGACGAACAGCTCGAGTTTCGCGCCGGCGATCTCCTGCTCCTCGATGGCCAGGATCTGGCCGACGCCGTGAGCGGGATAGACGACGAATTCATTGGCCTTGAAGCCCTGACGCTGGGTCACGACCTTCTTTTCCTCGACCTTCGGCGCAGCGGCGGCAGGCTTCACAGCCGGCTTGGCGGCAGCAACGGGGGCCTTGGCAGGAGCGGCAGCAACAGGAGCCTTCGGAGCAACGGGCTTGGCAGCGGGAGCCTTGGCAGCAGCAGGCTTGGCAACGGTCGCTTTCGCGGCCGGTTTGGCAGTCTTGTTAGGCATTGCGCTTCTTTTGTTCTTCGAGGACTTTGCAGCCGGCGCCTTAGTCGCGGTCCGACCCTTGGATGCGCTACGGCTGGCCGCGGCGACTTTTTTGGCCTCCTTATGGGAAGCCCTCGCTGAAGTACTCTTTTTACGCGTTTTCTGTGACACAGCCTGCGCGCGGAAACTGCCACGCCCCTGTTTCGACATTTGGTTTCACGGGAACCCAACGGGGCCAACTGGGCTGACGGGGGTTCAGCTTAATGTGCCCAATATAGCACATTTCCCGCAAAAATCAATGATTTAGGGGTCTTGAGGGCTGGTTTTCGGCGCTGACGAAGGTATTAGGGTTAAGTTTGCGCCGGAATTTAGTCTCCGGAGCCAGGGTTCTTAGAAAAATATTTCTCGAACTTGCCCTCCTGCCCGTCGAACTCCTCGGCGTCGGCAGGTGATTCTTTCTTTTGGGTGATGTTCGGCCAGCTCTTGGCGTATTCGGAGTTCACCTCAAGCCACTTTTCCAGGCCCGGCTCGGTGTCCGGCTTGATGGCGTCCGCCGGACATTCCGGCTCGCACACGCCGCAATCGATGCATTCGTCAGGATGGATGACCAGCATGTTCTCGCCCTCGTAGAAACAATCGACGGGGCAGACCTCGACGCAGTCGGTGTACTTGCACTTGATGCAGTTTTCAGTGACGACGTAAGTCATCCAACGCTCCGAAAAGCTCTTTTAAAAGTCGCGGCTTGCGTAGCGCGGATGGCTCCGCGCTGCAAGGTCGGGAAGCCCCGATCATGACGGCTTTGTGTGGTTGACCGACCAAGAAATGAACACCAAGCGCAATTAATTGCGCTTTACGTCGCCGAGCTCCTCGTAAAGCACGCGCGCCGAGGCGGCATCGCCGCGGCGCTCGTTGAAGCCGGTCACCTTCAGCACGCGCACGGTGCGATCGAGCGCGACGGTGACGACGTCGCCGATCTTGATCGCATGGCCCGGCGATTTCTCGCGCGAGCCGTTGATGCGAACGTGGCCGGACTCGACGAGTTCAGCCGCCGAGGTCCGCGCCTTCACCACCCGCGCGTGCCACAGCCATTTGTCGAGGCGCTGCCGCTCGGTGGTCGTGGGATTACTCCTTGCGCCCCGAGAGCTGCTCTTTCAGCGCGGCGAGCTTGGCGAAAGGCGAGTTCGGGTCGGCGGGACGATCACGCTCGCGCGGGTTCGCGCTCGATGCGTAGGGACGCAGCGACGGACCGCCCTGGCGGTCACGGCCCTTGTCGCGGTCACGGCCCCTGTTGTCGCGACCCTTGTCGCGATCACCACCGAACTTCTTGTTGTCACGGTTGCGATCCCGGTCCTTGTTGTCGCGGTCCTTGCCCTGGAAGCTTCGATTGCGGTCGTCACGCCCTTCCTGACGCGGCGCGCCTTCGGCGCCACCCTCGCGCGGCTTGCGGAAATCCCTGCCGCCATCCCTGCGATGACCACCGTGGCGGTGACGCTGCTCACCGCGCTTCTCGCCATCAGCGGCTTGCGCCGCTTCACCTTCAGCGGGCGCTGCTGCGCCAGCTTCAGCACCAGCCTGCGGGCGCTGATTGTGGTGACGCTGATGGCGATGACGCTCGTGGCGCGGCTTGCGATCCTCGTGACGGCCGCCGGGACGCCAGACTTCGACGAGTTCGGGCTCGGCAGGCGTTGCCGCAGCTTCAGCCGGCGCCGCCTCGACAGCATCGGAAGATGCGGCGGCTTCCGTTGCGGCAGTCTCGGCGGGAGCGGCTTCTGCAGCGGTCTCCGCCGGTGCAGCGGCCTCTTCCGCCGGCGGCGCAATGCCGGGGGCATCTTCAGGTGTGACGGGCGCCTCGGGCGAAGCTTCGAGCGCCGGTTCTTCGGATGCGGGCTCGTCGTGCTGCTCCATGCCGGGCGCGTCTTCGACAGTGACGGCCTCGATCGCGGCGTCCGCGGGCGCAGCCGCCTCTTCGGTTGCAGGCGCCTCGGTAGATGCCTCGGCAGCCGGCGTTTCCGTAGCAGCGGGCGCAGCAGGCTTCGGCGGCAGCGGCGCGCGCTTCTCCATGCGATAGCCGAGCGCGCGCAGCACCGAGGCAAAGTCTTCGCCGGCGGAGCCGGTGAGCGAGGTCATCGCCTGCGTCACCACGAAGCCGCGGCCGTCGAATGCGCCGGCGGGCTTTTCGCCGGGCGAATTCTCGCGCCAGGCGAGTGCCGGACGGATCAGATCGGCCAGGCGTTCCAGAATGTCGACACGGACGGCGCGCTCGCCGGCCTGCTTGTAGCCGAGCACGCGATAGGCATCGCGCGGCAAGCTCTTGTCCACCGGGAACGAGGTGCGGCCGGACGAAGCCAGATGCTGGGCACCCGACAGCGCCGACAGATCGACATTGTCCTGCTTCAGCGCCCACAATAGCGCGGCGAGCGCACGCGCGGCGGGCTTCAAAATGCCGGGGAAATAGATGTGGTAGGCGCCGAAGCGGACGCCGTATTTGCGCAGCGTTGCGCGCGAAGGCTGGTCGAGATCCTTCAGCTCGCTCGCGATCTTCGGACGCTCGAGCACGCCGAGCGCCTCGACCAGCTGATAGGCGATGCCGCGGGCGATGCCCGTGACGTCCTCGGCCTTCGACAGCTCGAACATCGGCCCGAGCAGCTTCTCGATATGGGTCTTGAGCCAGAGGTCGAGCCGCGCCTGCACCTTCTCGCGGGGACCGCCCGTCAGGCGCTCGTCCGAGATGATGCGGATGCGCGGATGCAGCGCTTCCTCTGCGGCCGTCAGCCGCGCCACGGCATCGCCGGTCCAGCGAATGGTGCCGTCGGAGGTCAGCACGAACTGATCGTCCGGCGCGTTGCCGAGTTTTTCGGCGCGCGCATTGATCTCGCCGGCGAGCACCGCTTGCGCGGCAGCCTGCAAGGCTTTCGCATCGGAGCCGGCTTCCGCCGCATCCGGTGCAAAGGTGAAGCCATCGAGGCGGCCGATG
>Ga0209455_1001578_pt1 | contig 10045 bp, 8 predicted proteins | sample AraplaCol_mCL_r2_FD_184275 | JGI IMG/M metagenome (GOLD analysis project Ga0209455, IMG submission 184275) | Arabidopsis root microbial communities from North Carolina, USA - plate scrape CL_Col_mCL_r2 (SPAdes) (version 2) | ecosystem: Host-associated > Plants > Roots > Endosphere | place: USA...
CGCGGATCGCCTGTTCATAGTCGTCAGCATCACGACAGAGCAGCAGATTGGCGATGCCTTCCTCGGTGACGATATGGGTGACGTCATCGGCATAGACCATGACGGGGGCGAGGTCGAGTTTCAGCTTGGCCGCCAGTTCCAGGGCATCGAGCTTCTCGACAAAGAGCGAGGCATTGCCGTCGCCGAAGGTCTCGCCGATCTGCACGACGAGCTTGCGGCCGCGCCGCAGGCTTGCCGGGGTGTCAGGATCGGCCTCGGCGCCGGCCTTCAGCCAGGGCTCGCTGGGATGGCGGCGGCCACGTGGATCGGAGCCCATATTGGGCGCACCGCCGAAGCCGGCGATGCGGCTTGCGGTGATGGTGGAGCTATGGCCCTGGAGATCGATCTGCAGGGTCGAGCCGATGAACATATCGCAGGCATAGAGGCCGGCAGTCTGGCTGAAGGCGCGGTTGGAGCGGAGCGATCCGTCCGGCCCGGTGAAGAAGATGTCGGAGCGGGCGGCGATGTAGTCTTCCATGCCGACTTCGGAACCGAAACAATGGATCTGTTCGACCCAGCCGGCCTCGATCGCCGGGATCAACGTCGGATGGGGGTTGAGGGCGAAATGGGTGCAGATGCGGCCCTTCAGGCCCAAGGCCTCGCCATAGGTCGGCAGCAGCAATTCGATCGCCGCCGTGTTGAAGCCGATGCCGTGATTGAGCCGCTGCACGCCATAGGGCGCGTAGATGCCCTTGATCGCCAGCATGGCGGTCAAAATCTGGGTCTCGGTCATCGCCGCCGGGTCGCGAGTGAAGAGCGGCTCGACATAAAAGGGCTTCTTCGCCTCGACGATGAAATGGACAAGGTCGCCCGGAATATCGACGCGCGGCACCTTGTCGACGATCTCCGCCACCTGGGCGATGACGAGGCCGCTCTTATAGCTGGTGGCCTCGACCACGACCGGCGTGTCCTCGGTATTGGGACCGGTATAGAGATTGCCGTCGCGATCGGCGCAGACCGCGGCGATCAGCGCCACCTGTGGCGTCAAATCGATGAAGTAGCGGCCGAACAATTCGAGATAGGTGTGGATCGCGCCGAGCTCGATCTTGCCGCCGAACAGCATGCGGGCGATGCGCGCCGATTGCGGTCCTGAATAGGAATAATCGAGACGCCGGGCGATGCCCTTGTCGAAGACGTCGAGATGCTCGGGCAGGACCACGCCCGATTGTACCATGTGAAGATCGTGGATCTTGGCCGGGTCCACATCGGCCAAAGCCGTGGCCAGGATATCGGCCTGCTTCTGGTTATCGCCTTCCAGGCAGACCCGATCACCGGGGCGCAACACCGCTTCCAGGAAGGCCGCCAGTTTTGCGATCGGTACCGTCTTGCCCGCGGCATGGGCTCGTCCGGCCGCGAGACGCTCCGCCAGCCCGGCCTTCTGCCTGTTCCAGTCGGTCATGCCGTGATGCTCCGTATACCTGACATCTTTTCTAGCCCGCTTGTGTATGCCTATTGATGTGGGTTGTCAATCATAGTATACAATAGACGTTGAAATCAGCAGATACGGATAATAATTAACGAATAACGGGCTGATCTGCATACATGGCCGCTGATTTAGGGCCGGGGAGAAAACATGACGATCTCGGGTGTTGCCCTTCTCGCCATCTGCACCTTGCTGGGAAGCTATCTCGGCGACCTGCTGGGAATCGTTCTGGGCGTGAAGGCGAATGTCGGCGGGGTCGGCATCGCCATGATGCTGCTGATCGCCGCGCGGCTCTGGCTCGTCAAACAGGATCGGCTCAGCCAAGGCCTCAAGCTCGGCGTCGAGTTCTGGGGAGCGCTCTATATCCCGATCGTGGTGGCGATGGCCGCCCAGCAGGATGTCGTCTCCGCGCTCAGCGGTGGGCCCGTTGTGCTGCTTGCCGGGTTTGGCGCAGTCATTCTCTGCTTCGCGGTGGTTGCCCTCATCGGCCGGGTGAGCGGCCCAACCGAGACCATGGATGAGATCGAGGCGCGGGAACGAGAGGCCGCTGCTTCTCATCTCGATCCAGGGGTTCAAACCGGCACCGATGCGTCTCGCAATCCTGCCAGGCGTCAGGCTTGAGGAGTTCCGCATGGAATTGATCACGCATGCATTGACCGCGAATTCGCTGCTGACCGCTTTCGCTGCGGTCGGCCTCATCATGTGGCTGTCGAACGCCATGTCGAAGCGTCTGACCTTCGGCCGCATCCACGGCTCCGCCATCGCCATCATCCTCGGTTTGGTCCTCGCTTTCCTCGGCGGCATTTCCACCCATGGCCAGCATGGCGTCGCCGATTGGCCGGTGCTGTCGGGCATCGGCCTGATGGGCGGCGGCATGTTGCGCGACTTCGCGATCGTCGCCACGGCTTTCGAGGTCGATGTCGTGCGCGCCCGCAAGGCAGGTGCCATCGGCGCGCTGGCATTGCTGCTCGGCACGACCTTGCCATTCATCCTTGGTGTCGGCATCGCCGAAGCCTTTGGTTATCGCGATGCGGTCTCCTTGACGACGATCGGTGCCGGCGCCGTCACCTATATCGTCGGCCCGGTGACCGGTGCGGCGCTCGGCGCTAGTTCGCCGGTGATCGCGATTTCCATCGCCACCGGTGTCTTCAAGGCGGTGCTGGTGATGATCGGCACACCCTTTGTCGCCGGGGTGATCCGCCTCAATAATCCCCGCAGCGCCATGGTCTTCGGCGGGCTGATGGGGACGGTCAGCGGTGTCGCCGGCGGTCTCGCGGCCACCGATCGCAGGCTGGTGCCCTATGGCGCTTTGACCGCGACCTTCCATACCGGTTTAGGATGCCTGGTGGCGCCGTCTATTCTATACTTCGCCATCCGCGCTCTCGTCGGTGCCTGACACCGGACCTAGCGCAGGGGGCGCGCCACATGGCTGCGCCAGGGTGATGCAGCATAATGAACGCGGGAAGGGGGATTCGCGGGTTGGCAAAGATCGACGACTTGGCTGATGAGGGCATCGAGGATCGCGGGCTGCTGTCCGACCGCATCCGCGACGCGCTGACCGACCAGATCGCCTCGGGCGAGCTGGCGGCGGGCGAGGCGCTGGACGAGCAGCAGCTGGCCGACCGCTTCGGCGCGTCGCGAACACCGGTGCGTGAGGCCCTGCGGCAGCTGGCTGTGAGCGGTCTCGTCGAGATGCGGGCGAGGCGGGGCGTGGTCGTCACCCGGATGACGCCGGAACGCATCATGGATATGTTCGAGACCATGGCGGAGATCGAGGCCATGTGTGTGCGCCTCGCCACCTATCGCATGACGCCGCTGGAGCGCAGCCATCTCATCGAGTTGCATGACGCGTCAGAGGCGATGGTCGATGCCCGCGATGTCGACGCCTATGACGCTTTCAATCGCGAGTTCCATCTCAGCCTCTATCGCGCGACCCATAACGCCTTCCTGGCGGAGCAGGCGATGGCGCTACGCACCCGCCTAAATGCCTTTCGGCGCACACAATTGCGCCAGGGCGACCGTGTCGAAAAGTCGCGTGACGAGCATGAAGGCATCATGCAGGCGATTGCCGAGGGCGATGGCGAGATGGCGGCGCGGCGCATGCGGGCGCATATGCTGAATGCCGCGACCGCCCTGCGGCGTTATATCGACGAGCACGACAAGCAGGGTTGAGCCCGGCCCCGATCGCAGGTGCTGCGACCTATTCTGCGGCCTGGGGCTGTGCCGGGAGGAGGCTTGCCTCGATCAGCCGCCGGCCGGAAAAAGCGAGAGCGCCGCGGCTGCCTTCACTGAGCAGCAACTGGCCGGTGATACGCGCACCTTCCACCAGCTGGAATAACTGGTCCGCAAGCAGCGCCGGCTGCGCGGCGCCCATCTGCTGCGCCATCTTCGCCAATTCCTGCCGGACCGCGCGTTTATGGGCAGTGACGGCATTCCGCACCGGATGGTCTTCGCCGAGATACTCGATTGCTGCATGGGTGAGCGGGCAGCCGCGGTAATCCGGCTGGGAGATGTCGCTGTCGATCCAGTCGAGCAGGGTCAGCAGGCGCTGTTTCATATCTTCCGGATGCAAGGCCGCGATCGCATCCAGCTTTCTCCAGAAATCTTCCTCATGGCGTTCGAGGTAGGCGATGGCGAGCCGGTCCTTGGAACCGAACAGCCGATAGAGGCTGGGTTTCGAGACACCCGCCTTCTCGATCACGGTATCGACGCTGACCGATCTGATGCCCTGCCGGGAAAAAAGATCACTGGCCGTTGCCAGAATGCGCTCCAAGAGGGGTGATGGCTTGGCCGCTTCATTGACCGTCGTCGCCGCCTTCTCCGCTGCTGTTTCCGGGCGGGTTGCTAGCTGGTTGGGATCGAAGCCGCTGCTGGAAAGAAATGACATCGCGGATCTCCTTATCTGTCAGTGCGCGTTCGCGGGTGAGCCGGCCTTGGCCTTGGCGGCGAAGAGGAGCGACACGGCGGCGATCGCCAGCATCACGCCGATCACGGCGAAGGTATCCGCAAAGCCCATGATCAGGGCCTGGCGCTTGACGATCTTGCCGATCTCCACCACCGCCTCGTGTTGGGCAAAGGCCTTGTCGGCGCCCTGCTGCAGGAAATAGTTGGTCAGTTCCGCCAAACGCTGGCGGGTCGCATCGCTGAATTCGGTCACCGCCTGGCCGATGATATTGGAATGATACTGCTCGCGCTTGGTGATGATGGTCTGCAGGCTGGCGGTGCCGATGGCGCCGCCGAGATTGCGCAACATGTTGAAGAGACCGGAGGCGTTGCTGGCGTCCTTGGGGGCGATGGCGGCAAGCGCAATTGAGGTCAGTGGGGTGATGATCAAAGCCTGGCCGATGGCACGGACGATATTCGGCATCAGGAACTGGTCGCCGGAGACGTCGAGCGACAGATAGATGTTCATGAAACAGCTCGCCGAGAAGAGGGCGATGCCGAAGACGGCGAGATAGCGGATGTCGAAAGTCTTCATCAGCCGCGGCACCAGCGGGATCAGGATGATCTGTGGCAGGCCGGTCCAGGCCAGCACATTGCCGATCTGCTCGGAATTATAGCGCTGCACCTGGGCCAGATATTGCGGCAGCAGATAAACCGTGCCGAAGAGCGCGAAACCGACCAGCACATTGGCGAGCGTGCCGATGCCGAAATTGCGGTTCAGCAGCAGGCGCAGATTGACCAGCGGGTTCTTGACCTTGAGCTCGATCCAAACGAAGGCCGACAGGAAGAGGGCGGCGGTGACGGCGAGCTTGACGATGAAGGGCGAGCCGAACCAGTCGTCCTTGTTGCCTTCCTCCAGCATGGTCTGGAAAGCCGACAGCCCAATGGCCATGGTGACGATGCCGAGCCAGTCGCCGTCGCGCAGCAGGCCGAGGCGCATCGGTTCCTTCTCGAGCGTGAAGAACAGCGCCACGATCATCAAGATGCTGGGCGGGGTGTTGACGAAGAAGATGGTCTGCCAGCCGTAATTCTCCGTCAGATAGCCGCCGATGGTCGGTCCGATCGCTGGGGCGAAGGTGACGGAGAGGGCAAACATCGCGAAGCCCAGCGGCTGCTGCGGTTTCGGCAACCGGGTGACCACCATGGTGACGGCCATCGGGATGAGGACGCCGCCGGCAAAGCCCTGGATGCCGCGCATGACGATCATGGTGCCGAGGTCATGGGCGCTGGCGCAGGCCATCGAGAAGACGGCGAAGAAGAAGGTGCTGCCGATGATGAAGCGGCGGAAGGAGAAGACGCGGCTGAGGAAGTCGGTCAGCGGGATGACGACGATCTCGCCGATCAGATAGGCGGTGGAGACCCAGGCGCCGTTATCGACGCCGGTGCCGATGCCGCCTTCGATATCGAGCAGCGAGGCATTGGTGATCTGGATGTTGAGGATCGCCATGAAGGCGCCGATCATGCCGGCCGCCACGGCGATCCAGGTCGCCGCGGATGCCCGGCCGCTATTGGCGGCGGATGGGGCGGGGGTGGCGCTTGTCAGGCTCTTGGTTGTCATGATCGTTTCCTCCCGGTCAGGCTGCCGGATGAGACCACTTGAGCTTAGCCTTCGTGGGCGGTGCTGGCTGCCGCTACCTTGCTGACCGGCTGCGACGACGTTACCGGGACCTTGGTATTGATGGTCGGGTTGACCGACATGCCGGGGCGCAGGTCGCCGGCCAGCGGGCTGTCGGCATCGAGCACGATCTTCACCGGGATGCGCTGGACGATCTTGGTGAAGTTGCCGGTCGCGTTATCCGGCGGCAGCAGCGAAAACTCCTGGCCGCTGGCCGGCGCCATGCTGTCGACATGGCCGCGCGCCTTCTTGCCCGGGAACATGTCGATCTCGACCTCGACCGGCTGGCCCGGCTGCACGTCGGTCAGCTGCGTCTCCTTGAAGTTGGCGACGATGTAAGCAGCCTGGGTCGGGACGACCGCCATCAGCTGGGTGCCGGCCTGGACATACTGGCCGATGCGGAGCGTGCGGTTGCCGACGACACCATCAACTGCGGCGGTGATGGTCGTGTAGGAGAGGTTGAGCTCGGCCTGATGTTCGGCAGCCTGATCATGTTCCAGCGTGCCTTTGGCCTCGGCGAGCTGCGCCTTCAGAATTTCCACCTGGCTCTCGGCGGTGGCGAGGGCCGCCGTGTCGCGGGCCAGGACGGCACGCATCTCGGCGTTGCGCGAGCCGGCGCGCTGGGCATTCTGGGTGCTGCCGAAGCCGGTGGCGGCCAGGTCCTTGTAGCGTTGATCATCCTGCTGCGCGAAGGTCAGGTTGGCATTGTCGACCTGGAGCGTCGCGCGGGCGGCGTCGATCACCGATTGCTGGGTGGCGAGCGAGGCTTCCTTGCCGGCGACGGCGGCCTGGGCGGCGATGACGTCTGCCTGAGCCTGGGCGAGGGCGGCGCGGAAGTCGCGGTCGTCGATATGGGCGAGAACCTGGCCGGCCTTGACCGTCTGGTTGTCATTCACCAGGACATTGTCGAGATAGCCGGAGACCTTGGGGGCGACGATCGTGTTGTCGGCCTGGACATAGGCGTCGTCGGTCGACACCAGGTACTGGCCGATTGTCCAGTAATCCCAGCCGAAATATCCCGCGCCGATTAAGGCAACCAGGCCAACCCCTAGAAACAGCAGCTTTTTCCGCTTCGGCTTGCGGGAGGCGACGGGGGCTTCGGCTTCTGGGCCCGCCTGGGTGCTCAGGGCCTGCGGATCGACGTCGATCGAGAGGGGTTCGTTGCTCATGGCCGTTCTCCGGAAGGTGTCAGTGTCTTGACAAAGAGGTCGTTTGCGTTATTTGTAAAACCATCGTTTTCCAAAATTGGTGTAACTGAGCAGTTTCGTCAAGGGATTTTTGAAAATGGATGTTTTACAAAATAAAAAAGTGATCAAAAGGGGCCGCGGCCGGCCGCCTTGCCGGTCGGAAGAGGAGACGCTGAAGCTGGTGACAGAAGCGGCAGCGGCGGAATTCCAGGCCAACGGGTATGCCAATACCGGTGTGGACAAGATCGCCGAGCGGGCCGGGGTCTCGACCCGGACCATCTACCAGCTCGGCAACAAGGCCGAGCTTTTCTCCATGGTGGTGGGCGACCGGGCGGGCGGCTTCATGCTGACCCTAGACGAGGCACATCTCGAGGAGCTGGAGCCCATCGAGGCTTTGAGCCGCATCCTCGCCAGTTACGGCAAGCTGACCCTGGCGGCGGAAACCGTCGCCATCACCCGGTTGGTGATTGCCGAAGGCGGCCGGTTCCCGGAGATCGGCGAGGCCTTCTATCGGCAGGCGGTAATGAAGATCAACACCGTAATCGAGCGCTGGCTGGTGCAGCAGGTCGAGCAGGGCCGGCTGAAGCTCGACGACCCGGCCCTCGCCGCGGGTATGCTGCGCGGGATGATGCTGATGGAGCCGCAGCGCCTGCTCTTCATCGGCAAGGCGGAGCTGCCGAGCCTGGCGGAAATCGAAACACGCGCCAAGGCCTGCGCGGCCCTGTTCATCAATGGCTGTAAGCCGTGAGTTGAAGCGATCGGCGCGGCGCTCTATGTCCGATGTTGATCGACAAGGGGGCGTTGCTCGACATGGCCGTCGCGGATCCAGCCGATCAGCAAGGTGTAGCTGACCGCCAGGATCACCGGCCCGATGAAGAGGCCGACCACGCCGAAGCCGATCAGGCCGCCGGCGACACCGGCGAAGATCAGGAGCAGCGGCAGATGGGCGCCACGCTTGATCAGGATCGGGCGGATGACATTGTCGATGCTGCCGACGAACAGCGTCCACACCAGCAGCACCGTCGCCGCCACCATATTGTCGTGCCAGTAGAGCCAGGCGATCGCCAGTGCCAGGACCGGCACGGCGCCGATCTGGGCGATAGCGAGGATCAGCATCACCGCCGTCAGGAAAGCCACCAACGGCACGCCGGCGAAGAAGAGGCCGATGCCGCCGAGCAGGGTCTGGATGAGGGCGGTCACGATGACGCCCATGGCAACGGCCCGCACCGCTTGTCCGGCGAGTGCAACGGCCTGCTCGCCGGCATCGCCCGCCAGGCGTCGCCCGAAGCGGCGAACACTCGCCGCAACAGTCTCGCCGCGATAATAGAGCAAAGCAGAGAGGATCACCGTCAGCAGCAGGTGAACGAAGAACAGCAGCAGTGTGCCGGCCTTGCCGATCAGCCATTTGCCGACCGTTGCCGCCCAGGGCTCGGCATAGCGATAGAGATCATCCGTCGAGAGTGCCGCCATTGACTGCCATTCATCGGCAAGCTTGGCGCCGACCATCGGGATATCGGCGACCCAGGCAGGCGGCCCGGGGATCTGTGTCAGGGTGAGGTCGTGCAGGCGCTCGCCTAGTACCGCGGCATTGTCGACGATGGCGGCGGCGACCAGGGCCATCGGGATGATGACGATGAGAACAAGGGCTGCGGTCATGACGAGGACGGCGAGGCCGCGCCGGTTCCACAAGCGCTCCTGCACGGCCAGCATCAGCGGCCAGGTCGAGACCACGAGCAAAGTGGCCCAGATCAGGGCCGGCAGGAACGGACGCAGGATCCAGATGCTGCCGCCGATCAGCGCGCCGACGAACAGCACCGCCAGCATGTTCCGCACGAGACCACCTGGACGTTCCGCTTCCATGAATTCCCCCGAGCACAACTGCTGGACCCTGGATGCAGCCTAATCTCCAGTTCCGGGAAATAGAACCCTCTTTAGCTGCCCGGTTTGCCGCAGTCTCTTGACGATTTCTCTCCTGCGGTGGCCCGTGCACCGACTCTTGGCGGCGGCGATGACCAGCAGCGCGGCACCTTCGAGGATGCCTCGGATAACGGCGCGTTAAAATCGGCGCATCAATTGCGACCGAAGCTCATTGCCGCGATCCGCTTGCTATGGACCTTGCGGTTGCAGCACCCGGATCTTCCATCGCTCAGGAATCTCGCCTGAGAGCGCCGCTGCTGTAATTTGCGCCCATCTTCAGGGCGACTGCGGCAGCGGACGTCGTCTTGTCACATGCAAAATTTGCGATGCGGACCTGTCACATAAAGGCCTTGCGAGGGTGTACAGTTCTACTTTACGATCTGTGCAGTATCTGGGAAGTGACGAAATATGCCCATAAAAAAGGCCCCTGAACGGGCTCAGGGGAAAGCATCGCGGGCCAAGACGCGGCAGGTGAAGGCTCCAGCGACCCCGGATCCGAATCGCGCGCAAAGCGAACTCGGTGCACGCCTCAAGCATCTTCGGCTGGCGCGGCGGTTGTCGCTGCGACAGCTCGGCGAGATGACGAAGACCAGTGCCAGTTTCATCAGCCAGCTGGAGCGGGGCCTGACCGGCGCCAGCACCGCCTCGCTGAATGAGATCGCCTCGGCGCTCGGCGTCAGCATCGCCATGCTGTTCGACGATCGCGCGCCGCAAAGCGGCGATGTGCTGCGGCGGCGCGAGCGGGCGAGCATCCCGCCGGCGCATGGTTGCTACAAGATGCTGCTGTCGCGCCGGCCCCTGGCCGATATGGAAGTCTATGTCGCCGAGTTCGACATCGGCGGTTCGACCGGGCCGGATCTTTATACCCACGGCAAGGCGCATGAAATGCTGGTTGTCCTGCGCGGTGTCGTCGAGGTCGCC
>Ga0209455_1001580_pt1 | contig 10035 bp, 8 predicted proteins | sample AraplaCol_mCL_r2_FD_184275 | JGI IMG/M metagenome (GOLD analysis project Ga0209455, IMG submission 184275) | Arabidopsis root microbial communities from North Carolina, USA - plate scrape CL_Col_mCL_r2 (SPAdes) (version 2) | ecosystem: Host-associated > Plants > Roots > Endosphere | place: USA...
TCCACTCGTTCGATCGTGCCATCACGTTGCCGCCGTTCGCGCGAGAAAGTTTCCACTGGCACATCGGCCGCGAGCTGATCGGGGTCAAAGTCCAGCCATTCGACAATGATGGTGTTCTTCAACTCTCCGCGGTCCGGCACATGTGGTGCGGAATTTCGCGCATCAACACTCGCCCGAAACAAGGCCATCTGCGCCATCCACTGCGAAACGTACCCGGGCGCAACATATTCTGCGCCACAGGCTAGGCAGTGATGCACGTGCATGTTCCGAATCACCGTCGTTTGATCCTTGTACCCATAGGGCACATCACGGATCTCAGTTTGCAACTCGGCCTGTAGGCAATCGAGACATTTCATCAGCTTACCTGCATAAACTCACAGCGCAGCATCACCGGTTGTAGAGGACTACGGATGAGGCTCGTAGGACCACTCCTGTTTGCGCAGTATAGGCAGAACTTAAACATCCAAGAATACAAACAGCATGCAGTCCTTACTAGGTTTTACTTTTTTCATAAGTCGAAGAAGTGGGCGCATGGATATACAAGATAAGATTTCTGACGACTTTCTTTATCGAATTAGTGGAAGTCCATTACGCGTCTTTTTTGATGCTCTGGTCAAAGACGCGTGACGGTAAGAACTTGATAAATTTAATCGCAGTTTTATGTTGACTCGACGCTTTAATACGGGCCAGCATATGCTAGGCCTAAATACCGACGCGTGATATGTCATGCATAAGTCGCCACTTGAGCTAACCCTGATCCTTCATTACGGACCGTATGTTCCGGCTGGGAAAGCTGCCGATCTTTTGTCTTACCCATCGCTTCAGGCCTTGATCGCCGCAAGACGTCGTGGACGCTTACCCTTTTGCGTTGTGCCGCCTCGATGGGCGCCGTGGATGGTTCGCCAAGACGTCGGATATATCCAGATGGATCGAATCGGTCGACTGTGATTCGAACGCAAGTACGTCAGTACAGAATGCGATATAGCAATTGCTTTTCAATGCGTCAGGCTGTTGTATGCACAAATTTCGAAAGCGAGACTCGATCCCGTCCGTCAGGTGCCTGCAACCATTCGAGTGGTAGCGACTGCTTATATCCCACAGCGGGGGCGGGGGCAGAATTTTAAGGGACGGTAAATCTGGATGGGGTGTCGGTTGTATTGCAAGAAGACAAACACGGTTGAAGTAGGTCGCCCGAACACCGAAATGAGAGGGCGCCGAGACGCCCTGCCTCTTGGGCATGGTGCAGACCAAAACCAGCAAATGAATCATTCATGGAGGACAGAGCCATGACCTAGCACCCTTAGCGGGGCAGGAAGAACAAAACCCCGGCTGGCAGGCCGGGGTTTCGTGAAAGACAGCGATAATTCCACGCTTATCTGAATCCTACCCCCCTTCTTATCTGGTGAGCAAGCCCCGCGGTAGCCGGGAGGGTTTCTAGCGCCTTCGTAGCGCCCCTCCAATGGCGGCGCGGCGTTCCCACTCGGCCGCAAAGTGGCCGATCAAGCGAAGGGCAGCACCATGTCATTTACATCAAATGATCTGGACCAGTACCTGGTTCTGCAAGAACTCGTTGGAGCAACCGCCGACTACATCCGATTGGCTTCTTATGGGTTGGCACGTGATATCGGTACAAGCGGCTATCCATGTATTGTCACTGAGTACCAGTCGCGCAAGATGGGTACCACCGTCAATACAGAAAGCCGCACTGGAGAGTGCAACTACGCCGTCCATCTGGATTTCGATCCGCACGTTGTCGCGTTTTATGAACAACCTCCGCAAGTAGATTGTTATCGCACCACGAAACGGAGGACAAAGCGGCTCACCAACTACGTGCCGGACATGCTCGTTCTTGGTGACACCGGGCCCTATGTAGCGCAGGTAAAGCTTCAACAGAACCTAGAAGCGCTTGCGGCGACGTCCGATGATTGGATACAGGACGAGGATGGCACCTTTCATGACCTCGCTGCAGAACGCGCCTTTGCGGCGTTGCAGCTTCCTCACATCGTGGTTTCGATAACACAATTGGACAAGCGACGTGCCGCCAATATTTCTCTTCTCTTAAGAAGCCTCGAATTTGGGCCGCCTGATGAAACGTTGACCGCATCGGTCATACGCCTTCTCGCTGCCACGCCCATGACATCTTTGCAAGCACTGGCTGATCAACACGGCTTGATTGATTTCACGCCACTTCTGTATCTGATCGCAACACATAGGATCTTTACAGACACCTCAAAATTCTCATTGACAGACCCTAATGGATGCCTCGTCGCTGCATCCCCGTCGCTGCTTCGTGATGATGTCCATGAAGCATGGCAGCACTTTCGACGCGACCATCGCCGTGACTTGACTGGCACGACTTCTCAGAATCTTCTTCCATTAGAGAAGCATTTGACGCGGGGCATTGCGATTGTCGACAAACTGGACCAAGGCTTTAAAGGGCGCAGTGCTCGCCGTTGGACAGCCAAGATCAAGGCGCGTATGGGAGAAGGGCTAAGTCGCGTTGCTGCCGCCTCACCAAGGCACGATTTACAGGGCAACCGCGATCCGAAGCGTCCCCTAGTCGTATTGGCGTACGCTGAACATGTGGTGCGAACACAGTGGACCAGTGACTCCAAGCCGAGTCCAAGTTCGCTATGGCGTATTTATAAAACCACCGCCGAAGAATGGCATCCCGATTACAAGCCAGTCAGCAGACCCGCCTTTCGCAAGATATGCGATGGCATCCTTGGTGAGCTTGCTTACATGCGAGGCGGCCGACGAGCAGCCAACGCTGCACAGCTTCCCACCGATGTCGATGATCGCGCACTCAAGGCGGCCCGCCCCTTCGAGATAGCCTCATGCGATCACTACCTATGTGATCTCTACTGCATTGTTCTATCCGCTAATGGAATGATCTACGTCATGCAACCCTGGCTGACGGTCTTACGAGATTGCTTTACGAAGTCGGTCCTCGCCTTCTGGCTTTCTCTGTCACCACCTAGCCGGCGAAATTGTGCGTTGGTCATTCGGCAATGCCTTCGCATGCATGGACGTCCTCCCGAGTGGCTCATCGTCGATCGTGGCGCGGATTTTCGTTCCAACTATTTTTCCGAACTTATGTCTCACTGCCGCATCCATCTGATGTTTCGACCATCGGGACACCCTCGTTACGGTTCGGAGGCTGAGCGCTTCTTTGGTCAGTACAAGAATTTTTGGCTCAGTGCACGCCCTGGAAATCGCGTCTCCGTGCGGGAGGCACGCTCCGTTTCGGGCTCTCATCATCCGCAAAAGCTTGCCTGCTTAACGTTGCTGGACCTCTGGGAAGATCTTGTGACATTCAACGAGTGGTTTGACCACTACACCGTCGATTCGAGTCTTGCCTCACCTGCCGTCCTGCGAGTCGAAGGTTTGCGTCGATTCGGATGTTCCGGGCGGATGCTTCCGTACGATGACCGATTTGTGATTGCTACGGCCGTCGACGATAAGGCCTACGCCCTGGATCGGCAGAGAGGCTTGCATATCGACGCCTTCCACTACTGGAATCCTAAGCTCGCTCACGCACGTGCTTCATCACTTCCGGTACGTCGGGATCCGGAGGATCCGTATCGCATTTACGCACTGCTTGATCGTACATGGCTGACATGCCTAGCCTCGCCTGCGCCTGCCTACGCCATGCGCAGCCCGCTCGAACAAGCCGCAGAAGGCGTCATCATGCTTGATGGTGCAGCGCTCAGGACTGCCGTGAAAAACGATGCAGATCGCGCCTTGGTGCATGCGCTGCGTGCGCGCCAGGCCGCACCGTCGCACCCCCTGGTTGTCCCATATACGCAGCGCATGGCAGCGCTTTCCAATGAAGCGCCGACGTCGAATTCTGACTTTTTCAATGAGGTGTCCGGCCGTGAGCTGGCCCCATTGGAGGCAAAGAAATGGTCCTAAAGAAGCCCTGGACGCGGTCTTCACTCGACGCCTTTAAAGACCTTAAGATCGAACACGGTAGCTATCTTCTGATGCAAACTCAAATCGCATCCTCCTGTTACGCCATGCTTGCCGGCGAGCTCGTCGTCGTTGTTGGACCATCCCGTGTAGGGAAGACAAGATGCGTCCGTGATGCGCTAGCAATTTCCAGTGAAAATCACCCAAATGGCGGCGGACATATGCGCGTCGTGATCGTGGAAGCAGGCAATGACAGCACAAGCGGTGAGTTTTCAACAAAGGGCTTTATCATCGATTGCTTGAGAGCTATCCACCAACCCGTTTATGGCGTAGTCGCTGAAGATGATCCATGGGGAAAGCGACTCGACGATCTCTTGCATCGTACGTCTGAGAAAACGCTGCGAAGTGCGTTTGAAAGAGCGCTTAAGCTTCGTAAGGTCGAGTATTTGGTGATTGACGAAGCTCATCATGTGAACTACGTTCCCGGTGGCGCTGCGGCTGCGGCGCGTGTATTGGACTCGTGGAAATGTCTTGCAAATCGAACGGAAGTTAGGCTCGTTCTGGTCGGTTCTTATGCGTTGCTGTCGATACTTACCCTTGCGCCACATCTCTTGGGTCGACAGCAACCCCTAGAGTTTCCCCGCTATCGATCTGATTCCAGGGCCGATGTGGAATATTGGGAGCAGATCCTTCGTAAATTTTCGGAACTATTCCAGTTCCCTGATGGGAAATCGCTAAGTCAATGGAACCGGCTCTTGTTTGAAGGATCTTTAGGACGAGTCGGCGGGCTTTCACTATGGCTGCGAACGTGTCTTGCAAAGATGGACGCAAAACGCATAGATCACCTCTCGCTGGAAGTGCTTGAGACATGTCGATTGCCTGCCGTCCAGGAAGAGGCCGTGTTGGCCGAGATTTTGGACGGTGAACAGAATCTTCTGCGATATCAACAGTCCGCTCACACAGGCGCCGTTCCATCTGAGAAAACGGCCGTCTCAACTAATGGCGCGAAGGAGAGAGTCAAAGGGAGACCGCGCGCTAAACCGTTTCAGCGAAGACCAAAGCGTCACAAGGCGGATGGGAGGGCTTAGTGCATGCGGACACTGCTGCCCTTGAACGTGGAAGGACGAGGTACGGGCGATATCGAAGCGCTCCCTTCCTATCTGTCTCGGCTTGCCGCTGCTCATGGCGTGACGCCAGGTGTCCTGTTTCTCCATTTTTTTAATAGCTACGAGGGCGGTTTGGCCCTTAGTAAGACGCTAGCCGCCCAACCATATGCCGCATCGGTCAGGCCAACCGCAGCCGCAGAGTCAGCCGTTCGCATGCTTGCTCGGAGCAAATGCGAAGACGAGGAGCAACTTCGGCGCTGCACATTCCTGTATCTGATGCCCGCATTAGCGCATACGCATAGTGCCTATATCCGACGCTTACGCTGGTGCCCCGCATGTCTCTACGAACAGCAGCTGACCTGCGGAACCCCTTACCTAAAAATGTCGTGGTTTCTTGAGGCGGTGCAGGTGTGCCACATTCATCGCGTCACATTGCGTGAACGATGTCCGCACTGCAAAAATGTGCCCCGCCCATGGCGAGGTTGGCCTTCCTTTGCTCGATGTCCGAAGTGTGATGGCAAACTGGATGTCGTCAGTCCTTGCGATCAAATCGTGCTTTCTCCAGAGGCGTGTGCTCCCGATCTAGTCGCACTGATTGAGCATATAGCGTGTCGTGGCGAACCATTTCCCATAGGCGCAATCAATCGATACATCGACAAGATTTTCAGCGAAGCGTGGAACACAGGCCGCGAACGGGAATTGTGGGGAAAACTCCCAAGAGATGAATGTCTGCACTTCGCTTCGACGGACGCGTCCATCAACCTCCCGATTGCGAGACGCATCGCATACCGTTTAGAAATACCTATTGCTGAACTACTCGATGGGGCACAACCGGCTACTCACTCTTTTGCCTTTGCCTCCGAAGCGCCCCTGCCTCTGCCCATGCAACCCAAGCGGCAGAGCTTTACCATTGACGCGGTCGAACTTACTGCACGCCTCAGGTCTATCTTGGCCGAACCGGAAGATCCTCCCCCCACGCTGCGTCAGATCGCATATCGTGTAGGAATATCGGTGGCGGCTATGAAATACCACTGCCCAGTTCTGGCCGCCCAACTATCGGCGCGACGGACCTCATGGCGTCAACAGGGATCTATCCGCAAGCGCACAGATGCATCGCGTGCAGTTGAAGAAGGTATCGCCCATTGGTATGACACGCAGACCACGCCCATGACCAGGAACGCGCTGCTGCTGTCGCTATCGCGACGGAGTCTTCTACCTACGGAGCTCCTACGTCGCGCAATCCGAATCCATTGGGCTACTTATGAGGGCGAAGTCCCGCAGCTGATTAAGCCCTAATCGCAGACGTAAGAATTCCACGATGTCTGGAACTGATCGGAAGAGCTCTACTGGTATCGCCTGGCACAGACATTCCGTGCAAAGGCCAGCATTATCGGCTTCCAGATAGAAGCAAATCCAGATCAATCAACGATACTCCATAAATCAAAAACTAGAGGCTCAACCGCAGCTTAAAAGACCAACTCCGGCTGGACCATCATCCGTGTGCAATTCCCACTGGCGACATGTTTCAGTCGAGCTAAACGTTCACGCCATTCATCCGGCGTCGACGACACACAGACGCGGCGATACAAATCAAGGAGTTGACCGCTGAGCACAACAGGATCAGAGAGGCGTACAAATCCGCTCTGCGTAAGCCGTGCCCTGAATCGAACCGGGTAGGTTGGGTCCGTGGCAAGCCGCTCGTTATGACGAACGACCGACGTTACCTGCGACGCACCCACTGGATTGGAGCTTACGAGATTACACACCGCATGCTGATCGATCACGCCCAGATCCTGCTGATCAAGAAGCGACTCGTCCGACTGGCAAAATAGCGCGTAGTGCGTCCGCTTCTCGCCACCCGATCCGGCCGATCCACGGCTCGTAATCAGCATATGGGCAGGCAACGCCGTCGTGCTGTCATGACTTGTGAAATAGCTCGTCCACATCACGATCTGTGCCGGGGCGCTATCAATAAGCTTCGGGGCACTCTTCATCGGCGTGAAAAGCGCAAATAGTTCATCGATTGTCATCTGAGTTCTCGCGTAGTGAATGGCGGGACCAACCGAATTACCAATGCCCCACGCGAAGACGCCGCGCCCGCACTGACGCTCTAGATCCTTCCGACGAAGAATGTCGTCCAGCGACTGGCCCGCCTCTGCACCCATCTTTGTCCAACAAAAGACCGGAGGCACCGAGGTTGCCGCGCCGACCCTGGATTTCGATCTGCCGAGCATGAGGGACTCGCCACACTAAGATGCAAGTAGTATCCTGCAGAAATGCAAAAATCGCAAATTAAATCTGGGTGGGCCCAGCAGGCGATGCTCCTTGAGCGCCGTCTCACGGAGTGCGACGAGAAATCCCAGGTTATAGCGGAGAAGTCTGGCGTAAGTTACGACGCTATCTGTAGGATGAGGCGCAACGGCATCAAGAACAGGACGGGCAACGCGGTTGCACTTTGCGATTATTTTGGCGTTAAGGCGCGGACCAGGGAGAGCCGGAAGCGTTTGGACCTCAGCGAGGCCATCATGGAAGCTTGGGATCATTCACCGGTCCAGGCGAAGCTCTTTATTGACCTGATTAAAGCTGCATCGCGGTACAAACTGGCACGAAGCAGGGGCCGGAATTAAACTTTACGTTGCTGCTAGCAGCTGAGGGACGCGAGCATGACGGCAGAGGATTCGGCCCACTTCAAAGCGCGCTTAATACGTCATACCGGCCTTACGTCTTCGGCCGTTGAGGCCGCATGGCCAGAATGGTGGAGCGAGGCCGCCGAGGCGTCCCCCTCCGCGCAGGCGGAGTTGCGATTTTCCATCGCGCGAAAACTAGGGTTAGATGCGCGATCCCTCATTGAGGAGGGTGAGCCGCGCTTTGTCTGGGAAGATAGTGCACGCTTCAAGCGATTTGCGGGCGACGCCAATCGGGATCGGCCTATCATCTCTTCCTTCGGCACGTCGTTAGGTCGTGCACTGCTCCAGGCTTGTCCTGAAGAGGGACAGCCGACGGGCGTTTCCGCAGCCAGCCTTAGAAAGCAGATATTACGGGGTAGTGAATTTGTTGGCCTTACCGAATTGATCGGTCTTGCATGGGCTTTAGGTATCCCCGTTGTCCATCTGCGGGTTTACCCGCTATCGGCAAAGAAGATGAGCGCAATGAGCGTCTCGATCGGTGAACGCTTTGCCATTCTTCTCGCGCGCGACGCGCTCTATCCAGCGCCCGTGGCGTTTTATTTGGCGCACGAGATTGGCCACATTATGCTCGGTCACCTTCGGGATGGTTCGTCTATCGTCGACATCGATATGGTCGGAGACAACGACCCGCAGCGAGACCCGGAAGAGGTAGCTGCAGATGAGTACGCGCTGGAGCTACTTACTGGGAGTCCCCATACACAAATAGAAGTGGTGGGTGGCAGTAGAAGCGCAAGACGACTGGCGAGCGAAGCACTCAATGTCGGTCTCGCGAGTCGGATAGAGCCAGGCACGCTTGCGCTCGCCTACGGCTTCTCGACGCAGCTATGGCCCACGGCGATCGGTGCCCTCAGGCACATTTATCAAGCGCCACAGGCGGTGTGGAGCGTTGTTAACCAGCTGGCAAGCAGGCAGCTGGACTGGACCAAGCTCCCGGAGGAGCTCGAAAGCTACGTCCGCGCGATCATGGAGATGCCAGCTAATGGCTAATGCGGCAGTCGATAACGATGTGCTACTGAAAGCAGTCTCCTACGGAATCCTCCAACCTCTCCTTAAGGCACTCCCTCAACGATGTGCATACGGCGTGCTTGGTACTGCGCGATTTGTGGTGCCGAGATATCTCAAACGAAGGCCACCCCATCGCTACGAACAGGCCAAGGTAGAACTCGAACAGGCCCTGGCGACCCTCGAAGTATTTGAGCCCACCGAACGCGAGGTTGCACTGGCCGCGGCGTTAGAGTTTGAAGCCCAGCGTTTGCAGTTGTCGCTTCACGGTGGGGAGTGCACGTTGCTCGCCATACTCTATGAACGTGAGCTACTCAATTTACTGACCGGGGATAAGGCAGCTATCTTAGCCATCGGAAAAGTACCAATGCCTGAAGGCTGCGACCGTACTCGATTTGAGCGGAAGGTCGTTTGCTTTGAGAGGGCCGTATTGGCTCTCCTCGATCGCGTCGGCGACGAATTTAGAAACGTCATCTGCGCAGAGCCGAATGTCGACATCGCCATGCGCATCTGTTTCAGCTGTTCGACGCCGGAAGTCGATAACGCGTCGTGGCGAGAGGGTCTTCAGAGTGAAATTCGGAACCTCAATCAACAGGCTCCGAATTTGCTCATTGATTGAGCAATGATGTCTCGCAATTGGGTATGTATCCCTTTAGCACAATGATCATTAGACCTTACACTGCTCCATAAAGATCTCCGTCAAGCGGTCCTTATCGATGCCGCTATCCAATACGTACACGGGTTTGCCGAGCGCTACCGCATACTGCGATGCGACGCCCATCTGCAGGTTGTTATGCAAGGCGATCTCATAAGGTGTAGGCATAGGGCGACCGGCCGGAGCATTCTCAATCCTTGCGCGGATGACCTCTGGATCGGCATACAGGCAGACAATCACATCGGGTGTGAGCTCCAATAGACGTGATATCGAGAACCCAGTGATGCGAAAACCAAAGTTCTCTTTCGTCACGGGATGGCTGTCGATAATGATGTGCTTCTGATCTCGGTACTTGGCCACATGCTCGACCAGAATCTGGTCAACTGCGTCGACATCATCCTTCGTGATCGCGAGAGCCGACTTGCGGCGCACGGACTCCTCGGTCAAATTGGAATCCTCAGACGTCGCATTGATATAGTCGCGCAGCCGTTTGCTGTAGCAGAAGACGTCAATGGACGGATCACGCGCGCTTACGCGTTCGGTAAGCGAGGATTTCCCCGTAGCCGGCGCACCCGTTAGATAGATAACTTTACCCATGGCTACTAATTAGAAGTCTGTCGACGTTATGTGTTACGCAGAAATACAGCGTAGGGATCACGCAGCCGTGCGATCA
>Ga0209455_1001581_pt1 | contig 10032 bp, 10 predicted proteins | sample AraplaCol_mCL_r2_FD_184275 | JGI IMG/M metagenome (GOLD analysis project Ga0209455, IMG submission 184275) | Arabidopsis root microbial communities from North Carolina, USA - plate scrape CL_Col_mCL_r2 (SPAdes) (version 2) | ecosystem: Host-associated > Plants > Roots > Endosphere | place: USA...
CGCCTGTGAGCGTCAGCGCGCTCTCGATGCAATAGAGGCGCGAGAAATCGCCCGTCGCCGTCGAACGCCGCGCTGCGAAGCCGCGGCCGATCCGGATCTGGTCGGGCCCGTGTCCCAGCGGATCGGCATCGAGCGCCACGATCACGCGGGCTTTTTCAAAGTCGGGCAGGCTCCGGAGCTGCTGACCAAACGCGAGCTGCGCGCCCTCTCGCGCATTTTCGTCCTCCGTCGGGTCATATGTGTGCCAGCTCGCTGCCGGAAGTGACTGCAGCAAACCGTCGATCTGCCGCAGCAGCGTGGGCGATGTGGTCCGTCCGATCAGCAGACGAAAGCCGTCTCCCTGCCGGCGGCGTGCGTCGGAAAGCTCAGTGAGCACTGCCTGCCGCAAGGCTTCCGGCGATGCGATGGCCTCATTGTGCAGGATCGTACGCGAGCGGTCCGGATCATAAAGCGACAATACGCCTGCTTCGGCGAACACGTCGGTTGCGCCTAAACTGCCGGGATGACGTGGGTTGCCTTCCACCTTGATCGGACGGCCGTCGATCGCCGTGACGATCACGCCTCGTCCAAAGCCGGCGAGCGGAAGCGCCGTGGCGAATTTCAGCGGCTCGCCGGGGACGATCCGCTCCGGCATCCGGACATAGGGAATGATCTGCTCGTCCGGTTTGCTGCAGCCGGCAAGCCCGCTGGCAATGCCGGTCGCAAGCAGGCCCAGCGCCTCGCGACGGTTGAGCTTGCTGTGTCGGGGCGGCAGCGGCCGCGTCGGCAATTCCTTCAGCGGTGGCATACGGTGCAATCCGTCAGGTGGTCGGTTTGGATGTGGTAGGCGGCAGCGAGCTTCGGCCCGATCTCGGCCTGATTATTCGGGGCCTGCCATTTAGGGTCGAACACGGCTTCGCGCGGCCGCAGGAACGGCTCGGGATCACGATGGCAATCCAGACACCATTGCATCGTCAGCGGTGCCCCTTGCCGCATCAGCCGCATCTGTCCGACGTCGCCGTGGCAGGTCGTGCAGCCGACGCCCTTGGCAACATGGACCGAGTGATCGAAATAGACATAGCCGGGAAGCCGGTGCACGCGCTGCCAGGCGATCGGCGTTCCTGTGGCGAGGCTTTCACGCACCGGAGCAAGCATCTCCGCGTTGGTCCAGAGCTGCGAATGGCAGGTCATGCAGGTTTCGGTGGGCGGCATCCCGGCGAAACGCGCTTTTTCAACCGAGGTGTGGCAGTAGCGGCAATCGAGGCCGAGGCCGGAGACGTGATGCTCGTGGCTGAAAGGCACGGGCTGGTTGCGGGTGACGTTCTGGTCCGTCGTATAGGGCGACCGCATCAATTCGTAAGAAAGGCCCACGCCTAGTACGGGGGTGGCACCGATCGCGGCCATCACGAGCACTGCAATCGTGTTTGCGCCCGGACGGAAAAGTTGCATCCACGCAGCCTCTCTACGCACTCAAGTCCGTTGCTGTTTTACGCCCGGATCCGACGCGGGACGGGCTTGGCGGCCGACCCCTTGAGCGCGAGATCGAGAAAATCAAAGCAACATTCTGCAGACTGCCTGCCTTTCTGAGGCAGTCATATTCCACGACGTCGGCTGCCTTATCGTTCTCGGTCCCGTTTGCCTTGGTCATGGTCGCACTTCTGCCGAACGCAGCACGTCTCTGCGCGCCGCTAACGCCTGTAGGTCGGGACTGTTCCTCGGGGCACGAGGTATTCTCGCGTGAGACAGTTCGTGCTGATCTGGGAGGTATTTGATGAACAGCTCAGAGATATGTCGGCGCAGACCTCTCGATCTCCTACTTTTGGCTAATCGGATTTGAGCGGTTGTGAACGACGGAAAAAAACGCATCGGCTCATTGCAGACGGGGTGCCGCGCTTGGGAGAATCCAGCCTTCATTGAATGCGCACGCAACTGGATCGGCGACGTCGGCGTGACCACCGCGATCGCCGCTTGGCACTGCTGCGATCGACAGCGACTTGCCTGAAGGAGTGGATCAACCCGCCAGCTCGCTCAAAGCCGACATGCGGACAGCTAGCGCATACTTCGGCTCGGGCCATATAAGCCGGCAATTAGGTTTTTGTCGCAACCGGCAGGAGCCGGCGCGGCCCGGAGCGCGAATGCTCTGCGGGAGGTTTTTGCGCAATCAGCTTATAGAGTACGTTGTCGCTTGCGTGCGCCGGTCAACGAGGCGTGGCAGGAGCAGCAGAGGGTTGCCGGGTCGTAGCTGGCGCAGCGGCGGGTGGCGTCGCGGCAGGGGCCGCCGCAGCAGGTGGGGTCGCAGCAGGTCGTGCGGCGGCGGGTCGCGTGCGTGGTTCACAGCGACCGTTCACCATGCGCATTTTCCGAGCGTCGCATTTGCGGACGGCGGCACGCACCTTGGCGTTCGATACGCAGATGCCATCGACCAGCTGACGGCCCAGACCGCAGCCTTGGCGAACTGTGGTGACCCAACTGTTCGGCGGCTGAAGTGGGGCGTAGGGCATACTGTGTGCTGCGGACACAAAGCACAGCGCGAGCGCAACGACGGCGGGCCCGATCATTGAAGCGATGACAACTCGACGCAGCATTTGTGTACTCCTTCTTCGAGAGAGGAAGGCCGCGGACACCTAACACATCGCGCCAAACCGGCGGGTCGGTCCGAAGCCTCGCACGCGGGAGCTTCTCGCTCGATCTCTGATGGGTCCGAAGCTGACATCATAGGCGACCCCGACGACGTCTGCTCTGGGCCCGAATCCGGAAATCGGCCGAACAGGCGATGTATCGCTCACACGCCGATCCCAACAACGGACGCGCGGTCAGGAACCCGGGAGCGGGCGGCGGCAGCCTTAGCTGTCCGCCGTCCGCGCTCGATCTCGTCAATATTGATATTGGCTGGAGCAGACGTAATTGCCGTAGCTGTCATAGCAGCTATTGTTGTTGTAGTAGCCGTAGGCTCCGTAGGCCGCCGCTCCAGCGGCTGCGCCATAGGCCGCTCCGCGATAGACGCCTCGGCGCACGGCCGTGCGTGCTACCGGACGACCGGGTATGGGTCGATATCCATATCCCCGTCCAGCAACCCTATATCCGCCGCCCCGCACATGGGCGGCACGCATGCCCCCGCCATGGAATCCTCCCCCACCACGATAGCCGCCGCCTCCACCGCGCCGGGCAAGTGCGTCATCGGGAACCAAACTGGCCGCGACGAGAACGGCTGCCGCGAAGCCTATCAGACCGTATCGAATCATGGGGCATTCTCCTGGTGTTGGAGTGCCGTCGAACCGGCGGTTTTCAGCAATGATGCAGCGCCAGCGGCGACTTGCACCAACGCCAGCATCGGTGGTTCGGTCAGCTCGTGCTTGATGTAGATCAACGAAATGTCGCTGCCTGTTCGCGACGGGAACTGAATGCCGATCTGATTATCGACTACCTCAAGCACATAACTACGAGGCGCAAAGAAATTACGTAAGTCCCTTCTTCACGTCGGCTAAGGTCAAATACAGAAGTGCCGTCCTACCCGCCTTGAGTCCGTTTCGGGTCCAAAATGCGACATGCCCGCAGCCGACGTCTGAGTTGACCTCACAAGCGGACACCGGTCGACCGCAGTAAAACTGCTTGTGCCTGAGGTCGGAAAGGAGGCTTTCATGCCTTGTCCGCCGCCTGAACACCCGCATCTCCGCCTGCTCAAGGGCAATCCCGGCAAGCGCCGCGCCCGCGTGCCGCCCGAGCCGACACACACACCGGGGAATGCCCCTCCGCCGCCGCGCCATCTGCACGGTTACGCAAGAGAGGCGTGGCTTGAACTGGCACCCGAGCTGCACAGGTTGAACCTGTTGACCACCCTCGACCTCGGTCCGTTCAGCGTCTATTGCGCCGCCTATGCCACGTGGCGACAGGCGGAGGAGGCTCGCGCGTCAGGGAGAATTGACGATCGCGACCACCGAAGGTTATCAACGGGTCAATCCGATGGTACGCATCAGTTCGCAGGCGATGAACGACATGCTGCGCTACGGGGCGGCGTTCGGGTTGACGCCGAGCGGGCGGCTGCGGCTCAGCGGGATCAGCCAGCCGCAACCGCCGTCAAAGTTCGATGGGTTGCTCGGATAGCTGAGAAAAGGCGCGGCCCCTCCGCAACAGCTTCTTCGACGAGGGTGGCGCACCCGACACGATTCGAACGTGTGGCCTTCGCCTTCGGAGGGCAGCGATTGGACCCAAAGTTGCTGAACTCGTCAGCGCTATATTCGCGACGAGAGTCGGCACAGTTGAGAGCTGTCTTTCATTTGGAAACATCTGCCAAGCTATTGATATAACTGGAGCGCATTTCGCGCTTTTCTTCCAAACGCGCGCTGAAATCGTTGAATAATCAGGCGGATTTTGATTCCGCCATTCGGAGGTTCGATCCCTCCCGCCCCAGCCACGCCTAAATCACTGAATTTCTTGGGCAAAGGACCGCCCCACCGCGCGGGCGTGACATCATGTGCGGGTGAGGAAATCCATCGTGCCAAGCCAGAGCAGTATGCCAAGCCAGAACAGCCCGGCGCCGGCAAACAGCAAGGTGCGCGGTCCGCGATGGCGCAGTTCCATGAAGACGGCGGCCACTGTCGCCGCCTTGAGGGTCCCGATCGCCAGCGCGACCACGACATTGAAGGAGCCGAGCGGCCGATAAGCGAGCGTCACGGTGGTCGCGAGCAGCGCCAGCAGCACGAGCCAGGCTGCGACCAGCGGAAGCGGCGGACGCCATCGGGTCATGTCGATCTCCCCGGCAGGTAGATGAGCGCGAACAGGAAAATCCAGACCACGTCGACGAAATGCCAGTACAGGGCGGCGCTATGCAGCGCGGCGCGATGGCGGGAATCCGGCGATCGATAGGTCAGTCTCGCCAGCACGGCGAGCAGGCCGATGCCGACCAGCATGTGCACGGCATGAACGGAGGTTGCGACGAAATAGAACACGAAGAAAAGCTGCGCGCCGTCGGCGTTGGCCGGTTCGAAGCTGAAATTGATTCCGGGGACGAGGTGCTCGCGATATTCGTCGGAATATTCGATGCCCTTGAGGACGATGAAGATAAGTCCGAGCAGGATGGCCCCCGACAACAGGGTGATGCAGATTTTGCGGGTCTCCGCTGCGAAGGCATCCACGGCGCAGGCGACGAGGAAGCTCGAGGTGAGCAGGATCGCGGTGTTGGCGGTGCCGATGACGATGTCGGTGTGACGGCCGGCGGCTGCAAAGGCGGTGGGATAGGCGTGCCGATAGACGATGTAACCGAGCATCAGACCCCCGAACAACAGCACTTCGGTGGCGATGAAGACCCACATGCCGAGCTCGGCGGTCTCGTCGCGATGCCGGATGGAGGCGTATTGCGGAGCGAAGGCCTCGACGTCAGGCATTTTGCGGCTCCGCTGCGAAATCGGGCGAATACTGATAGGGCGGCCGCGTCACCACCGGCTGTGTATCGAAATTATACTCGGGCGGCGGCGAGGGTGTCTGCCATTCCAGTCCCGGCGCATCCCACGGATTGGCCGGCGCGCGCCGGCCGAAGAACAGGGAGTAGCCGAGATAGACCAGCGGCATCAGGTAGGCGATGGCGAGGATCACGGCGCCTCCGGAGGAGAGCACGTTCCAGACCTGAAATTCCGGCGGGTAGACGTGATAGCGGCGCGGCATGCCCTCAGCGCCGAGGATGAATTGCGGGAAGAAGGTGAGGTTGAAGCCGAAGAATATCAGCACCGCGGCCGTCCGCGCCCAATATTCCGAATAGAGCCGTCCCGTGATTTTCGGCCACCAGTAATGCAGCCCGCCGAAATAGGCGGTCACCATGCCGCCGACCATGATGTAGTGGAAATGCGCAACGACGAAGTAGGTGTCAGTTGCGTGCACGTCGTAGGCAAGGCAGGCGAGGAACAGGCCGGTGAGGCCGCCGATCGTGAACAGGCCGATGAAGCCGAGCGCGTACAGCATCGGCGCATCGAAGCGGATAGATCCCTTGTGCAACGTCGCGGTCCAGTTGAAGACCTTGATCGCGGACGGCACCGCGACCATGAAGCTCATGAAGGAGAACACCAGGCTGGCAAGCAGCGACTGGCCGCTGACGAACATGTGGTGGCCCCAGACCAGGAAGCCGAGGGCCGCGATGGCGAGGCTCGCCCAAGCGACGAACTTGTAGCCAAACACTTGTTTTCGCGAAAAGCAGGAAATGAGCTCGTTGATCACGCCCATGCCGGGCAGGATCATGATGTACACGGCGGGATGTGAATAGAACCAGAACAGATGCTGGAACAGCAGAGGATCGCCGCCGATTTTCGGATCGAAGATGCCGACGCCGAGCACGCGCTCGACGACGATCAGCACCAGCGTCATTGCCAGCACGGGCGTGGCGAGCACCAGGATGACGGAGGTCGCATAAAGCGACCAGAGGAACAGCGGCAGCCGGTACCAGGTCAGCCCCGGCGCGCGGAGCCGGTGAATGGTGACGATGAAGTTGAGGCCGGTGAGAATCGACGAGAAGCCGGCGATGAAGACGCCGGTGACCGCGACGGCGACGTAGCTGTTCGAATACAGCGTTGAGAACGGCGTGTAGAAGGTCCAGCCGGTATCGACCCCGCCGGCGAAAATCGCGAACAGCGTTACGCCGCCGCCGAGCATGAACAGGTACCAGCTCAACAGGTTGAGGCGGGGAAAGGCGAGATCACGCGCGCCGATCATCAGCGGCACGATGAAATTGCCGAGCGTGTTCGGAATCGAGGGGATCAGGAAGAACCACACCATGATGATGCCGTGCATGGTGAAGAGGCGGTTGTACATGTCCGAGCTGACCAGATCGGCCTGCGGCGTTACCAGCTCGATTCGGATCGCGGTCGCCGCCGCGCCGCCGATAAGGAAGAATACGATCAGGCTCGCAAAATACAGGATCGCGATCCGCTTATGGTCGGTCGTGAAGAACCAGGATCGCAGGCTGTAGCCGGCGTTGAGATAATTGTCTTCGTTCATGACCGATGCCCGCCGATCGATTTGATATAGGCGACAAGCCGCAGCAACTGGTCCTCGCTGACCTTGCCCTCGAAGGACGGCATCAGCGGCTCGTAGCCGGCGGCGATCTGGCTGCGCGGCAGCAGGATGGAATCGCGGATGTATTTGTCATCGGCTGTCACCATGCTGCCGTCGCTGAGCGGCACCGGATTGCCATACAGCCCTTCCAGCGCCGGCGCATGCACCTTGCTGCCGGTGCCGTGGCAGCCGCTGCAGCCGAGCTCGCGAAACAGCGCGCCGCCTTCCTGCGCCAGCGACGCGGACGGCGACTGTTGGGCGAGCCAGCCGGCGTAGTCGGCGGCTTCCATCGCGACGATCTCACCGGTCATGCCGGAATGCTCGGTGCCGCAATATTCGGCGCAGAACAGATGATAGTGTCCCGACCTCTCGGCCGTGATCTCGAGATCCTGGTAGCGTCCGGGAACGACGTCGTGCTTCAGCCGCAGCGCCGGGATGAAGAAGCTATGGATAACATCCTGCGAGGCCATCACCAGCCGAATCGGGCGATTGACCGGAATGTGCAGCGCGTTGATTTCGGATTGGCCGCCAGTGTGCTGAACCTTCCACATCCATTGCTTGGCAACCACGAACACCGACAATTCGTCGGGCGGCGTGCGGAAGATATCGAGGTAGATGCTGGCGCCCCAGACGAACAGCGCGAGGAATCCGAGCAGGGAGGCCGCTGTCCAGGTCACTTCCCAGTGCCAGCTCTTGCGGATGCGATGGTCGCGATCGACGGCGTTGGAGACGCGATATCGGATGCAGAACAGCGTCAGGAGGAAGAACAGCAACCCCAAGACGAGAGCGCTTGCGAGCAGCAGGCCGCCGAACAGCATGTCGACGTCGCGGCCATGGGGCGAGACGCCGGAGTGCCAGAACGAAGTCCATTCGTGCCGCATCCAATGGCTCGACTAAGGAAGGTGTCGGACAAAAGTCATGGCTTTGGCCAGCCTGCCAAGCCGCGTTGCACAAGCAGCTCCATGGCACGGCTGACCGGAATGCGGACGACGCCGTTGCTCCGGTCGGTCCAGCCATAGCTGCTGACGAAGTCGTCCTGACTGCGCTGCAGGCGGCGCAAATCGTCTCGGGGCGTGATTTCGAGGCGAGGCGCATTGGCGGACAGTGCGGGCGGTGCGGATGGCGTGCGGTGCTGCATCGCTTGCGGAAACACCACCGGCATCAGCAGCGGGGTAGCCACCACGAATGCACCGAGCCCGGCCGCGAGCCAGGCAAGGCCGCCGCTTTCGATGTCGGTTCGCTCGTAGTCGAAACCCGCTTCATCACTCATGTTCCGGCCCTCGAGCGATGCCAATCAATTCGGCACTAACGCGAGGGTTCCTGGAAAGGAACGATTTCGATGCCTGATGATTGTTCGTCGCATGCGCTCATGAACGGGGCAGCCGGGAATGGCCCAGATATTTTCCCCCGCTGCCGATACCTGGATGCGCCTCTTTCTGGTGGGCAGCCTTGCCATCGTGGCGGGCGGCACGGTCGGGGTCGCCGGCTTTGCGCGGTCAGCCTACATCACATCGACGGATTTTCGGCCTGCGCAGCCTGTCCCGTTCAGCCATCGTCACCACGCAGGAGAGCTCGGGATCGACTGCCGCTATTGCCACTCCGGCGTGGAAGCAGGTCCACAGGCGGGGCTGCCGCCGACGGAAACCTGCATGACGTGTCACTCCCAGATCTGGACCAACGCATCGATGCTGGAGCCGGTCCGGCAGAGCCTCGTTCAAAACCAGCCGATTGAATGGACTCGCGTCGCCAAGCTGCCGGACTACGTGTTTTTTCGTCACGACATTCACATCGCCAAAGGCGTCGGCTGCGTGAGCTGCCACGGCCGCATCGACGAGATGGCACTGACCTATCGCGCCAAGGCCTTCACCATGGATTTCTGTCTCGATTGCCACCGCGACCCCACGCCCAATCTGCGGCCGAAGGATCACATCACCGACATGGCCTGGAAGCCGCCCGGCGAGGCACGGAAAGAAGGCGAGGCGATCGCCGCGCATGAAGGCATTCGTTTCGGCGAACTGACGCATTGTTATGTGTGCCACCGATGACGCGTCATCCTCATATCGATGAACAGCGCAGCGCGCTTCGGCTCTGGGCCGGCATCGAGGAGCTGTCGAACGATGCCGCCTTCCAGGCCTGGGTGGACGCGGAATATCCTGCCGCTGCGGAGTTCGGGCCGACCGCCCGGCGCCAGTTCCTCAAGCTGATGGGCGCGTCCTTTGCGCTTGCAGGTCTCGCGGGTTGCGAAAAGAGCCCGTTCGTCGCGGCTCTTCCTTATGTGGACCAGCCCGAAAACGAGACGATAGGTGTGCCGCGCTACTATGCGACTGCGGTGACGTTTGACGGCTATGCGCAGCCCGTCATCGCCACCACCTATTCCGGACGGCCGACCAAGCTCGACGGCAATCCAGATCATCCGGTCACGGCGGGGCGCAGCGATGTGTTCATGCAGGCGGCCGTGCTCGGCCTCTATGATCCGGATCGCGCCCAAGGCCCGACGCGGCATGGCGAGCCGACGACCTGGATGGAGGTTGCAGCCGCCATCAGTACCCTTCGTGGTGATTGGGGAGGCGACCAGGGCGAGGGGCTGCGGCTCCTGATCGGCCCCACCAGTTCGCCGACCTTGCAGGGCCAACTCGATGCACTCGGCAAGCAATTCCCCAAGATGCGGATTCATCTTCACGAAGCCGCGGGCGAAGCAGCGCGCCGGGCCTCGACATCGGCAGCGTACGGCCAGCCGCTCGATCTGCACTATGTTTTGGAGCAGGCAGACGTCGTCGTCAGCTTTGATGACGACTTTCTGGGGCCGGGGCCAAACCAGGTTCGCAACGCACGCGACTGGGCGTCGTCACGACGGCGGTCGTCGGAGCGGCCGCGCATCCATCTTCATGTCGCGGAAAGCGTGCCGTCGGCACCGCGAGCTCGCGGTCGCGGATCCACAGCCGGTCGCCGTAGGAACGGGCGATCAGGGTCAGCGCTGCCGCCATCGCGGCGATGACGCCGGCGAGGACGACGAGC
>Ga0209455_1001582_pt1 | contig 10030 bp, 8 predicted proteins | sample AraplaCol_mCL_r2_FD_184275 | JGI IMG/M metagenome (GOLD analysis project Ga0209455, IMG submission 184275) | Arabidopsis root microbial communities from North Carolina, USA - plate scrape CL_Col_mCL_r2 (SPAdes) (version 2) | ecosystem: Host-associated > Plants > Roots > Endosphere | place: USA...
CGCGGCCTCTCCACCAGCCTCGAGATCGCGCTGCTGGCGGCCGCGATCGGCGTGCCGATCGGAACTGCGGCGGCGCTCGCGATCGTGCGCGGCGAGTTTCCCGGGCGAGGAGGGCTGAGCTCGTTCCTGCTGGCGCCGCTCGCGGTCCCCGGCGTCGTCGCAGGCTCAGGCCTTTATATGCTCTATGTGATGGCGGAGGATTTCTTCGACCGCGACATCAAGGCAACGACCGAAGGGCTGGTTGCAGCGCACACGCTGCTGGCGATCCCATGGACCGTTCGCCTCGTCGTTGCGAGCCTGCAGGGGCTGGATCGCCGCGCCGAGGAAGCGGCCGCCAATCTCGGAGCCAATCCCTTCACCGTCTTTCGCCGCATCACGCTGCCGATGATGCGGCCCGGGATTGTCGCAGCCGCGATGTTCTCCTTCATCCAGAGTTTCGAAAACCTTGACCTCTCGATGCTGCTCGTGGGACCCGGCCGGATCACACTGCCTGTTGCGATGCTGAACTATCTCGAATTCCGGATCGATCCGACGCTCGCCGCCGTGGCGACCGTGCAGATCACCCTCGTCGGCCTGCTGATGGTGGTGACCGACCGCTTCGTCAAGCTGTCGCGAGTGGTCTGATGTCGAGCCTTGCGATCGAGAAGCTGACCAAGCGCTTCGGCGCATCGGTGGCGGTGGACGAGCTCGATCTTTCGGTGCGCGAGGGCGAGCTGGTGGCGCTGCTCGGCCCGTCGGGCTGCGGCAAGACCACGACGTTGCGCATGGTCGCGGGCTTCCTGCCGCCGTCGAGCGGCCGCGTGCTGTTCGACAAGGAAGAGGTGACCAGGCTGCCGGCCTACAAGCGCGCGACCGGCATGGTGTTCCAGTCCTACGCGCTGTTTCCGCATATGAGCGCGGCCGACAATGTCGGCTTTGGGCTCGAGATGCGCGGGCTGAATGCGGCTGATCGTCGCAAGAAAGTTGAGGACGCGCTCAAGCTGGTGCGCCTGTCGCATCTCGCCGAACGGCTGCCGCGACAGCTCTCCGGCGGCCAGCAGCAGCGCGTGGCGTTGGCGCGGGCGCTGGTGATCAATCCGCGCATCTTCCTGCTCGACGAACCCTTGTCCAATCTCGACGCCAAGCTGCGCGCCGAGGTGCGGCTCGAGATCCGCTCGCTGCAGCAGCGGCTCGGTCTGACCACCTTGATGGTCACGCATGATCGCGAGGAGGCGCTGACCATGGCCGATCGCCTCGTGGTGATGGAGAGCGGCCGCGTGCGCCAGATCGGAACGCCGCGCGAGCTCTATGACGCGCCGAAGGATGCCTTCGTCGCCGACTTCGTCGGCCGCTGCAACATCCTCGCCGGCCGCCGCGAGAGCGAAACGCAGTTCCGCACCGGCAGCGGCCTTTTGCTACCGGTCGACAGCGCGACTGATGAGTGCAAGGATGCAACCGCCTTTGCGCTGCGGCCGGAGCGGATCACGCTGCAGGCCGGCGGCGGCGCTGATGGCATTCAGGGGCGGCTCAAGGCCGTCACCTATATGGGCGCGCAAACCGAATATGTCGTCGCGGTGGGCGCGGAGGCCCTGGTCATCGTGCAGTCGACGCCCCACGCCGATGAGCCGCTGGCCGCACTGAAGCCGGGCGACATGGTTTCCCTGGACTGGGACCGCAAGGCCCCGCGCCTCGTTCCGCAAGCATTGCCCCGAGTTTGAGAGGTCATCATGATTTCACGACGCCATTTTCTCTCCGCAACCGCCGGCGCTGCCGCGCTGGCCACCAATCTTCCCGCCGCGCGCGCCGAAGGCGGCCAGATCGTGGTCGGCACCTGGGGCGGCGACTATGGCCAGCTACTCAGCGACATCATCGACAAGCCGATCCTGATCCCGAAGGGATATGAGATCGTGCAGGACATCGCCAACAACGATCCGCGCAAGACCAAGCTGCTCGCCGAACGGCAGAGCCGGCGCGGCTCGATGGATGTTGCCCTGCTGTCCGACAGCGATATGTACATCGTCGCGCAGTCGGGCACCTTCGATCCGATCGATGCCAAGCAAGTGACGCGGCTCGACAAGGTGTTTCCGGAGCTGCGCAGCGACATCGCCATTCCGCACATCTATTCGGCGCAGGTGATTCTCTACAATACCAACCAGGTGAAGACGCCGCCGCAGTCCTTTGCGGATCTCTGGGATCCGAAATGGCGCGGCCGCGTCGGTCTCGCCGACATTCTCTATCCCAACAACACGCTGGCCGCGGCGCTGGCCGGCGGCGGCGGACCGAGCAATCTCGATCCGGCCGAGAAGAAGCTGTTGGAGTGGCGCTCGCTCGACGTGAAAATCTATCCGTCGAACGAGGCCCTGGCGGCGGCGCTGAAGTCGGAGGAGGTGTGGCTGACCACGATGTGGCTGGCGCGCGGCTTCATGTGGAAGAAGGCCGGCATTCCGCTTGGACACGTGGTGCCGAAGGAGGGCGCGCCGGCAATCGTATTCCAGGGCTCGGTGCCGAAGAACGCCAAGAACAAGCAGGGCGCGTTCGCCTATCTCGACGCGATGCTGGACGCCAAGGCGCAGGTCGGCTTCGCCGACAAGATGGGCTATGTGCCGACCGTGACCGACGCCGTGCTGCCGGAGGATCTCGCCGTCCAGGTCAGCCTCAGCGAGGCGGAACGCGCGCGGCTTCTGAAGCCGGATTATGCCTACGCCGCTGCGCGCACGCAGCGCACGCAGGACTTCTGGAACAAGGAGTTCAAAGGCTAGACGGTCGAGGACTCGGAAGATGGCTCTGCTGGTTGTCCCCGCCTGCCTGTTGGTGCTCGCGCTGCTGGTCGGGCCGATGATCCTGATGTTCCGGATCTCGCTCAACCAGTTTCATCCGACGCAGATGATGGTGCAGGCGCTCTCGCCGGAGAACTATATCAAGGCGGCGACCGATCCGTACTACCAGCAGATCATCGTCGCGACGCTTGGCATCGCGCTGCTCTGCACGCTGCTGACATTGGTGCTTGCGTTTCCGGCGGCCTATTGGCTCGGCCGGATGGAGAGCCGCTGGAAGAGCCTTGCCGTGATCGCGACGCTGTTTCCGCTGCTGGTCGGCAATGTCGTGCGCTCGGCCGGATGGATGGCGCTGTTCGCGCGCGGCGGCCTGGTCAATCTGGTGCTGCTCAAGCTCGGCATCACCTCCGAGCCGCTGGAGATCATGTACACGCCGAAGGCGGTGGTGATCGGCATCATCGCGGTCGTGCTGCCCTACATGATCCTGACGCTCGCCGCCGTGATCGAGAGCATCCCGCGCGACCTCGAGGATGCCGCCGCCAATCTCGGCGCCTCGGGCTTCCGCATCTTCTGGCGCGTGATCCTGCCGCTGTCGGTACCCGGCGTCGCCGCCGGCTCGATCCTGGTGTTCGTATTGTGCATGAACACCTATGCAACGGCGGTGCTTCTCGGCGGCCCCAGGTTCAAGATGATGGCGCCTGCGGTCTACGACCAGTTCGTGCGCGGCAACAACTGGCCGATGGGTGCCACGCTCGCCTTCATGCTGCTGGCGGTGACGATGGTGTTCACCGTGTTCGGCAGCGTCGCCTTCGCGCGGCGGTACAAGACGGCTTAGGCGTGGCATGACGCTGCTCTGCTTCCGCAACAGAGGTGCAAACCCTCTCCCCTTGTGGAGAGGGTGATGCCGCCCGATCCTCGAGATCTTTGCTGATGAGTGGATTGGAATAAAAGGAAACGAGAGCATGACTGAACAGGCCAATATCCTTCCCGGTGACGAGCTCGCGCATATCCGCAACAAGGGCACCCAGGCGATCGTGCCGGCGGCGACTTCGCGCGATCGCGGTATCGGCCCGTTCAAGCGGCTGGCGCTGCGCAGCGCCACCGTGATCGATGGCACCGGCGCGCCGCCGATCGGTCCGGTCGACATCATCGTCGAGAATGGCCGCATCGTTTCCATGAAGAAGGTCGTCGGCTACGGCTATGGCGGCAAGCCGGGCGAGCCGGCCGATCACGAGATTGACTGCCGCGGCAAATGGGTGACGCCGGGCTTCGTCGATTGTCACGCCCATGCCGGCGTTGCCTATCACTCGGCAAACGGCTGGGTGCCGCCGGTCGACTATGTCTACAAGCTGTGGCTGGCGCATGGCGTCACCACCGTGCGCGAGATGGGCTCGATGAACGGGCTCACCTGGATGATCGACCAGAAGAGGCGCTCCGAGGAGAACAGCATCGCCGCGCCGCGGCTGCTGTCCTATGCCTATTTCCCTGCCGTCAACGACATGGTGAAGACCATCTACACGCCGGAGCAGGGCCGCGCCTGGCTGCGCGCGGTGAAGGAGCGCGGTGCCGACGGCATCAAGTTCTTCGGCGCGCCGCCGGCGATCATGGAAGCCGCGCTCGACGAGTGCAAGAAGATCGGCCTGCGTGCGGGCTGCCACCATGCCCAGATGGCGGTGTCGCGCATGAACGCGCTGACCACCGCGCGCTGGGGCCTGACCAGCGCCGAGCATTATTACGGCCTGCCGGAGGCGCTGTTCGAGGATCGCGTGATCCAGAACTTCCCGCTCGACTACAACTACACCGATGAATATTTCCGCTTCTCGGTGTCGGGCCAGATGTTCGGCCAGGGTGCCGAGCCGGGCTCGGCGAAGTGGAACGAGGTGCTGGAGCAGTTCCTGGAGATCGGCTTCACTTTCGTGCCGACCTTCTCGATCTACGATGCCAATCGCGATTTGATGCGCGCGCGCCAAGCCTATTGGCACAAGGATTATACCTGGAAGTCGATGTGGGACTACTTCACGCCGCAGCGCGGCGGCCACGGCTCCTACTGGTATCGCTGGTCGACCCAGAACGAGATCGAGTGGAAGCAGAACTACCGGCTCTGGATGGCTTTCATCAACGAGTACAAGAACCGCGGCGGCCGGGTCTGCACGGGCTCCGACTCCGGCTTCATCTACCAGATCTTCGGCTTCGGCTACATCCGCGAGCTTGAGCTCTTGCAGGAGGCCGGCTTCCATCCGCTCGAGGTGCTGCGCTCCGCGACCTCGCAAGGTGCTGCGCTGTGCGGCATCGAGGACGAGGTCGGCACCATCGACATCGGCATGCGCGCCGACATGCTGGTGCACGACCACAATCCGCTGACCGACTTCAAGCTGCTCTACGGCACCGGCGCGATGCGCTTCAACGATGAGACCAACGCGGTCGAGTGGCATCGCGGCCTGAAATACACCATCAAGGACGGTATCATCTACGACACCGAGGAGCTGCTGGCCGACGTGCGCGAGCTGGTGAAAGCGAGCTGGGAGAGCGACGTGCCGGCGAAATACGCCGCCAAGGACGTCGCCGCGCCATGAGCGCGATCGACTTCCTCGTCCTCACCGGCTTTCTCGGCTCGGGCAAGACCTCGCTGTTGCGCGATTTTCTGAGCAGTGAGGTGGCGTCCGACACGGCCGTGATCGTCAACGAGGTCGGTGAGATCGGGCTCGATGGTGTCGTATTGCGCGAGAGCGGCGACGACGTGCCGATGGCGATGCTGTCGAACGGCTGCGTCTGCTGCCAGGTGGGCTCCGATCTCGCCTTCACCATCGATCGCCTGATCATGGCGCCGCGCCCGGACGGCGCGCCGCCGCTGCGTCGGATCATCCTGGAGACATCGGGACTTTCCATGCCCGGGCCGGTGCTGCGGCAGCTCGCGACCTTGGCCGAGCACCGCATGCGCGTCGCCGTGGTCGGTACCTATGATCTCGTCCGCGGCACGACGGCCGCGGCCTTCGAGGAGGCTGCGGCGCAATGGGCGGCGTCGCATCGCATCGTCGCAACCAAAACTGATCTCGTCGGAACGGAGGTGTTGGCCAAGGCGCCCGCCGCGATTGCCGGCATCAATCCGGTTGCCGACATCGTCGCGACTGCGGATCGCGCCGGGGCGGTGCACGCCGCTTTCGCGCCGCTAAGCTCGGCGCCGCCACTCCGCGAGCCGGCGCCGCGGCTCGCATCGGTGCATCCGCGGCTGGTGCTCTGTCTCGCGCGGCCAACGACCGCACTGGCTTATCCCGATCTCGCGGCATGGCTCGACAATCTCGCCGGCCGTCTCGGCGAGCGCCTGTTGCGCATCAAGGGTCTGGTCAGGGTTCAGGAGGCGCCCCGGCCGCTGCTGATGGAAAGCGTCGGCACGGTGTTCTCGCCGCCGCGGCAGCTTTCGGCCGACAAGCCGCCAAAGCCCTTCATCGTGGTGATCGCGCGCGATATCGAGCGCGCCGAGGTCGAGCAGGTCGAGCCTGCAGGCCTGTTCAGCTTCTCCTGGCAGACGCCGGACACGGGCGACACACGCCGCACCATCAAGGCCGAGTGGGTGACATGAGCACGGACAACATCGCGGCCGCCTGGCGCATGCCGCCGGCGGACTATGTCGCGGCGCGTGCGGCTGAGCATGAGCTGGCGCCACCATCGTCCTGCTATGTGACCATGCGGGACGGCTGCCGCATCGCGCTCGATGCGTACTTGCCACGGCCGAAGGATGGCGCGCCGCCTGCGGACCGTTTTCCGACGCTTCTGTTCCTCACGCCCTACTATCGTCGCTTCAAGCTGCGGCCGGGCGGCAGTGGCGAGGTCAATCCGAACACCGGAAAATTCCGCGACTATTTCGTGCCGCGTGGCTACGCCGTGGTCGTGGTCGACGTGCGCGGCACCGGCGCCAGCTTCGGCACCCGCGACAGTTTCCGTTCGCCCAGGGAGCGCGAGGATAGCCGCGAGATTGCCGACTGGATCGTGGCGCAGCCCTGGTCGAACGGCGTGATTGGCGCCACCGGCATCTCCTATCTCGGCGCGGCGGCGGACTTCCTCGCCAGCACCTCGCATCCGGCGGTGAAGGCGATCGCGCCGATCTGCAGCGTGTGGGACACGTATTCGGACAACTACTTTCCCGGCGGCATCCAGCTGAAATCGCTGACCAAGGTCTATGACGAGCTGATGGTCGGGCTCGACCACGATCGCCGCGACATCCTCCGTCAGTTCTCCTATTTCGCCAATCCGGATTTCCAGGGGCCGCAGCCGGTCGACGAAGATGTGGATGGTACGCTGGTGAACGCAGCGGTGACCGAGCATCTCGGCAATTTCCGGCAGACCGATTTCATGGCGGAATTCAAATTCCGCGAGGAAGGCCTGCCTTACGATCCGGCCTTCTCCTCGGCCTCGTTCAGCCCTTATGCGGTGTCGGGTGGTATCAGGCCCGATGTCGCCATTCTCTCGGTGTCCGGTTGGTACGACGGCGCCGGTTATGCCAACGGTGCGATCGCGCGTCATCTCACGATGACCGACAATCCGCGCCATCTCCTGCTCGGTCCCTGGGATCATGGCGCGCGCATCGACGTCTCGCCGTGGCGCCATCAGGTCGAGCCGACATTCCCGCTGCTCGGCGAGATCCTGCGCTTCTTCGATACCTATTTGCTCGGGCGCGACACCGGTCTCACCGAGGAGGCACCGGTGCATTACTACGCGATGCATGCGCAAGCCTGGCGAGCGGCGCATCAATGGCCGCCCGTCGTTGCGCAAAAGCGTCTTTATCTTGCGCCCGATCGGCAACTGGCTGAGGCCGCGCCGCCGGCCGATGAGAATCGCTATGCCGTCGATTTCAGCCGTGGCACCGGGCACAACACGCGCTATGAGCGGATCGCCGGCATCGACAGCCGTGACTACTACGCCGACTGGCAGGGGCGCTCTGATGCGATGCTGAGCTACACCAGCGCGCCGTTGCCGGCCGCGATGGAGTTGGCCGGTCACGGCCTTGCTGATCTGCATGTCGCCTCAAGCGAGCCGGATCTCGCGCTGTTCGTCTACTTGTCTGAAATCGAAGCCGACGGCACTGAACGCTACGTCACCGAAGGGCTGTTGCGCGCCCTGCATCGCAAGGAGAGCACAGCGCCCGCGACCTATCGCACCACATGGCCGTTCCGCAGCTTTGCGCGGTCGGATGCTGCGCCCTTGATCCCGGGCAAGCTCGAACGCATTCGCGTGCCGCTGTTGCCGGTCGCCTGGCAATTCGCGAAGGGCAGCCGCATCCGGCTCTCGATCGCGGGGCATGACGATGATCATTGCGGGCAGGTCCCGCACGGCCGGCCGCCCGTCATCACACTGCGCTTGGGCCAATCGGCGTTGGAATTGCCGCTGGTAGCCGTCCACGGCTGAACCTATATGCTTCGACGCGCCGCGCACCGCCCGGTGCGCACCCTTTGGAGTGGACGAATGATCGAACCTGTCGATATCGTGAAGGCCGGCCATCCCGTGCTGCGTCAGCGCGCGCAGGCGGTCTCGGCCGAGCTGCGTGGATCGGCGGCGTTCCGCGAACTGATCGAGATCATGAGCGCCACGCTCGAAGGTCGCGGCGTCGGCCTGGCCGCGCCGCAGATCGGGGTGAGCTTGCGCATCTTCGTGATGAAGGATCCGAAGGAGCGCGTCGAGATGGACAAGGAGGCGGCCATCAAGGAGCGCAGTGCCATGCCGTTCGAGGTGGTGATCAATCCCGCTTGGCGTGCCGTCGGTGATGAGAAGGTCACGTTCCCGGAAGGATGCCTCAGCATTCCCGTGCTGACCGGCGCCGTCCCACGCTATCGCTCCATCGAGGCGGAATGGACCGCGCCGGACGGCGCGCCGCGCAAGCAGACGCTGGTCGGTTGGCCCGCCCGCATCTTTCAGCATGAATATGACCACCTCGACGGTACGCTGTACACGGATTACCTGCCGGGCCGGCCGGACATTTCCTATGCCGAGCCGGGGCTGGGTGTGTCGGAGGAGTTGTTACGACGGCTGGGGCTGTGAGGCTCGGGTGGCAGCTGTCGCGCTTGTCCTGATGTGATGATGAGATTGACGAACTGATCTCTCACTGCACGGACGGTCCACCCTCTCCCCTTGTGGGAGAGGGTGGCATAGGCGACCTCCGGTCGCCGTCTCTAAGAACGCCGATGCTCTGCATCGGCTATGGGCGCGGATGCGACCGCGAGCCGGGTGAGGGTCTGTATCCGCGGAGACAGACCCCTCATCCGGCGCTTCGCGCCACCTTCTCCCACAAGGGGAGAAGGCGCATCGAGCTCGCCGCGAGACATCCATCCTATCGTACAGTCCGTCTCATCGCATGATCCGTCTCGACAACTGATGCGCTCACTCGCTAAATCGCGCTCAAGCTGCGTGAGGGATAACGCAGCGCGACGTCGAACGGGTTGAGCCTTGCCGCCAGCGCCTGTGCCTCACTCTGCAGGATCTTTACCACGTGTGGCAGCCGCTCCGGATTCAGCCGCTCCGCGAGCGTGCCGACGCTGAGCGCGGCGACCGCGCGTCCCTCGGCATCGAGCACCGGCACGCCAAGGCCGGCCATGCCGGGAATGAGCCCGCTGCTGGTGTTGACCCAGCCCTGCGCGCGCGCTTTGGCGATCGCGCCGCGCAGCGCCGCTTCGTCGAGGAAGCCGCGATCGATCAGCCGCGGGATGTTGAAGCGGATCACCGCCTCCTGCTCCTCCTCCGGCAGGTTGGCAAGAATGGCGAGGCTGCCCTGGCCGAGGCCGAGCGGCACCTTGCCACCGATGTCGCCGGTGAAGGAGCGGATCGGAAACGGGCCCTCAACACGTTCGAGGCAGACCGCATCAAAACCGTTGCGCACCAGAAGAAAGATCGTGTCGTTCAATATCGCTGACAGCCGCAGCAACGCCGGCCGGGCCAGCTCGCGCAGTCCGTTGGCCTGGCCGGCGCGCGCCGCCAGCACGTAGAAATCGAGCGCCAGCCGGTAACGCTTGCCACCCGCAACTTGCTCGGCAAAGCCCTCGGCGATCAGGTCCTGCAGTGCGCGGTGTGCGGTCGGCTGGCTGCATGAGGCGGCTTCCGCGATGTCCTTCAGTCGCAGCCCGGCGGGGTCGCCATCGGCAAGAACGCGCAGCAGGCCGAGCGCCCGGCGCAGGCTGGAAAAGGATGCTTGATGCTGGTCGTCCATCTCGATCTCAGAATAGAACGCACATATTGCGGACCAATATTTCACATATCAGAATTTATCCAAGAAAAATTCAGGATAGCAGAAT
>Ga0209455_1001583_pt1 | contig 10020 bp, 6 predicted proteins | sample AraplaCol_mCL_r2_FD_184275 | JGI IMG/M metagenome (GOLD analysis project Ga0209455, IMG submission 184275) | Arabidopsis root microbial communities from North Carolina, USA - plate scrape CL_Col_mCL_r2 (SPAdes) (version 2) | ecosystem: Host-associated > Plants > Roots > Endosphere | place: USA...
AAAGATAACCGCCCTTGGCGGACTGGACCTGCAGATACTGGGTATAGGCCGTACCGGCCACATCGGCTTCAACGAGCCGGGCTCGGCCCCAAACTCAGGCACACGCCTGGTAACGCTGGACGACCTGACCCGTAATGACGCGTCAAGAGACTTCGGTGGCAAGCAAAACGTACCCACCAAAGCCATCACCATGGGCATAGGCACCATCTTCAAGGCAAGGGAGATCATCCTGATGGCCTGGAGCCTGAAAAAAGCACCGATCATCAAAAAAGCGGTGGAAGGCGAAATGTCGGGTGAAGTGCCGGCTACTTATTTGCAGCTATCGGACAACGTGGAGTTTGTACTGGATGCACCCGCTGCAAGTTCACTCACACGCTTCAATACCCCATGGCTGGTAAAAGATTGTGTTTGGGAAAACAGCCTGAAAAAGAAGGCTGTGATCTGGCTGGCCGACAACCTGGGTAAACCCATACTAAAACTTACCGAAGAAGACTACAACAACCACGGCATGGCCCAGCTGGCCGTAGAACAGGGCCCGGTTTATAACATCAACATCGATATATTTAACCAGCTGCAGCATACCATCACCGGCTGGCCGGGCGGCAAACCAAATTCAGACGACAGCCAAAGACCGGAAAGGGCAGAACCGGCAAGGAAACGTTCCATCATCTTTTCACCCCACCCCGATGATGACGTGATCTCGATGGGCGGCACATTCATCAGGCTTGTCGACCAGGGCCATGATGTACATGTAGCTTACCAGACCTCGGGCAATACGGCCGTATGGGATGATGATGTACTTAGGTTTGTTGAATTTGCCATCGACTTTAACCAAAGCATAGGCGACGACAATACCAAACTAAAGAAAGTGTATGAAGACATGCGCGCCTTTATGCCCACCAAAAAGCCAAACCAGATAGATACCCAGGAGATACGTGACGTAAAAGGGTTCATCCGCAAAACAGAAGCCATCTCGGGCGCACGTTACGCAGGATTACAGGATGACCATATCCACTTTATGGCGCTGCCGTTTTACGAAACCGGCAAAATAAAAAAGAATACCGCCGGCGAAGCCGACATCAAGCTAACCATCGAACTGCTCAACAAGATAAAACCTCACCAGATATTTGCTGCCGGCGACTTTGCCGACCCGAACGGCACCCACCTGGTATGTTTCAACATTATACTAGGGGCACTGAAAGAACTGCAAAAAACCGAGGACTGGGTAAAAGACTGCTGGCTGTGGATGTACCGTGGCGCCTGGCTGGAGTTTGAAACGCATGAAATAGAAATGGCCGTACCGCTATCACCACAGGAAGTGATCCGCAAGCGCAACGCCATCTTTAAGCACCAGAGCCAAAAGGACAGGCCTGTTTTCCCGGGTGATGATGCCAGGGAGTTCTGGGTAAGGGCAGAAGACCGAACCCGCGAAACTGCACGCGCTTATGACAAATTGGGTATGGCTGAGTATGAGGCTATGGAAGCGTTTGTGAGGTACATCTTTTAACACGATTTACAAGATGTTTGGGATTTACAGGATTTAACCCGCGTGATAATCCTGTAAATCTTACTAATCTTGAAATAGTGTTTTATTTAATCACCACCAATACCTCTGAAACCGGCGAATATGCTGCTGTCACCTTTTCTAAAAATTTGCTGAAAAAGCCCTGCGGTGTATCTGTCAATATCAGCGCCGGGCGTTTATGTTTTAAAGTTTCCATACCCCAAAATTGGGGCTTTGCACTTGCTGCAATTTTGCTGTGAGGCTCTATTTGTTTGTTGTCAGAACATTGGGAGGAGTCCAAAGTCTTGAGCCGCAAGTCTTAAGTCGGCTTGGCGCTTTTTTCTGACTCAAGACTAAACAAGGTGTCTATAAATGTCCCTGCACTAATTCCTCTTCATCGCGGGTGTCTTTAGGCGAAACACCAAACTTTTGCTTGTACACCTTCGAGAAATGTGATATATTTTCGAACCCGCTGGAATAAGCTACCAGCGACACCGGGTCGCATGATTTTTTTAGCTGGTATTCGGCATATTCCAGCCTGCGGTTTATCTGCCACTTAACAGGAGTTGTGTGAAAGCGTTCGGTAAACTCCTTTTTAAAGGAGCTTACACTTCTTCCCGTAAGCTTTGCCATATCGGGTATCGATAGCTGCCTGTTAAAATTAGCTTCCATAAAGTAGGCCAGGTCCACCTTCCTTTCGCTGACAAGATATTTCAGGAAAGCCACAAAAGTATTAGTCCTGTCGCCGGCCAAAATTTGCAATAGCGTTTGATGGGCCGCAAATTTTACGATGCACCTCGAATATTCCTGGGGATGTAAAATATGCTGCGTTACCTGTTTGATGTTGGCGTTTATGAACTCCGTGGTTTTGAATGTAAACGGCGGCATATCGGCACAAAACTTTTCGTACCTGATCACCGGGACATGGCTTTCCAAAAAATAGTCGACAAACTCATTCTCCATAAAAATGAGCAGACTAGTGTAATCGTCGGACGGAAATATCTGGTAATTGCCGCGTCTTCTAAACTGTATATCCCCGGCCTTAAGGTGATGCACGCTGCTGCCATACCTCACTTCAATCGAGCCGGTTAAAACAAACTCAAGGCAATGTGCCGTTTGCAGGGTATCATCACAGCTAAAGGGCTGTTTTTTATCAATAAGCACAGCGTACATATCCGACAGCCTCAGCCTGATATGCGTATGGTGATTGAGCAGGTCTTTAGGGATTTGTATCATCGTAACAAATTAACTTTCACTAATCTACGGCTTGCACTTCTCTCTTTTTAATTTTTTGAAAATTCTAACAAAGAGATGATAATCTCCCATTGCGATCAGGGATCACGGCTGCAAGCGTTCCATTTTCCCACGCGGAACACCTGGAACGCTATGAAACATTCTCATTATCAGTCATTCCAATTTTGGCGTGAATCTAAGTAGCCGATGAAAACCTGCGCACAAATACATCAACCCAAAATACCGTGGCGAAACTTATAAAACATATTCCGTCCGGATTATGAAATTTATAGTTGCGGCTCATGTTTTAAAACTGCAAATTTTGTGTTATAAAAATAGCCCGCTTTGATTGTAAAGCGGGCTACAGGGATGTTGTTGAGAACGCGGGCTACCTAAACGTGGACCACAAGGCTGGAGCCTTGCGGTAGCGAAAAATCACTTGCGGTAGCATGGGGCTACCTCAACGGGGGGCACTTGGTACGCCACCTCTAAACGCCTTTGCGCTGCATACTCGCGCCTGAATGGTCACGGTGTAAGGTATAAAAATAGCAAAATCAGTTGGCAGGTCAAAGCGACATCCTTCAATCCCTTAATCCTAAAAATCATAGTTCAGACAATTGCGTTAGGGATTGCAGCGGATACCGGCCCGTGGCTAAGGCCTGTGCAGTATAAGCGGAAAGCCCGGCCGCAGGCAACGCCCTGTTAATCCATTTTCATTTTAAATCACACTTTCACATTCTGAAGGGTAAATTGCAGGAGAGTTAGTATCTCATTTGCACAAAATGCAGCATTATCAGGTGCTTTTCTCTATATTGTACCATCAATTTCTCGCTCATTTATAGTTAATGAAACTTGTTATCACCGCAGCCGCTGTTTTATCGTCATATTTTTACAATATTCAACAAGGTGGGTATGCGGAGGCCCTCCAGCTTAATAAAGACAAACAATTTCTTAAATCGGCAGATGTTTGCACTAACAACCTACGAAAGCTTGCAGCGCATGATACATTGGTTGGTAAATTTTTAGAATTGAGGGGTGAGGACTATATTGCTTTAAATGAATTCGATACAGCAGCCAAAGACTTTAAAGAACTGATCATATTAAAGCCTAAGAATATGGAATGTTATCTCAACTTAAGCTATTGTTACGGCCAGAGCGGAGATTATGAAAATTGCATCAACATCTTAAAAAAAGCCTTGCTGGTAGACGGCAAAGACATTTATATATACAACAATTTATCGTACTACTCCGCACAGCAAAACAAATATACCGATGCTATAAGCTTCGCCAATGAGGGACTAAAATATGTTAAGGATCAATCATGGAGGGGGGCGCTGCTCAATAACCGAGGCTACGGATATATCGGCTTAAAACAATATGATAAAGCATTAAATGATATTAATGAATCGATTAAACTTAACGACGATAATCCTTTTGCTTATTGCTACCGGGCAATGGCTAATATTGGCCTAAAAAAAATGGCAACGGTTTGCGGTGACTTAAATAAGGCGAAAAATCTTGGAGGAGTTGCTTTAATAGCAGATTTAATCAAAGAGTATTGCAAAAATTAGAGCCCCTAATTCCCCTCTTGCGCAAGAATGCAGCGCCGGCCGCAGAGGTAGGGTACTCGAGACATGATGACCACGTAGTCTACATTACCTGCAGCTAAATTAAAAGAACGTCTATCACGGTCATTCCGCAATAATTCTGGTGCCGCTTGTAAGGCTCCAGACTTGTGGCCCGCTGACAGGTAACAAAGCGACAAGTATCCGACTAGCCAATCAATAATAACTTAAAAGTATAAATTTCCTTGCTCCCAGCTTCATTAAGACGCAAAACATAGCCGTTTCCCTGTTTATTTAACATTAAGTGCCGCACCGGTTATCTACATGTTCCCCCATCTCCACATCTGCCCACTGTAAAAATCTCGCGTCTCATATCTCACATCTCATATCTATTCCCTAATTTGCACCGATGCAGTTTAAGCAAATAGTTGGTCAGGAAGCTATAAAGCAGCGCCTGGTTACTTCGGTTAAGGAGAACCGGGTAAGCCATGCGCAGTTGTTTTTGGGGCCGGGTGGTAGCGGAAGCTTGCCGCTGGCGGTGGCTTATGCGCAATATTTATCGTGCGAGGATAAGCTGGAAGACGATTCGTGCGGCGAATGCTCATCGTGCCGAAAGTACCAGAAACTGATGCATCCCGATTTGCATTTTTCGTACCCATTCTTCGCCAAACATAAGGAGGATACGGCCATTACTTTTATTGAACAATGGCGCGATGCATTTTTGGCTAACCCGTATTTAAGCCTCGATGCCTGGCGCGGCTACCTCGACGCCGAAAACAAACAGGCCAATATCAATATTGCCGAGTGCCACCAGATCATTAAAAAACTGAGCTTTAAGCCCTTTGAATCGCCCTATAAAATTTTGATTTTATGGTTGCCGGAATATTTGGATAAATCGGGCAATGCGCTGCTGAAGATCATTGAAGAGCCGCAGCCCAATACGCTGTTCATACTGGTGGCCCAAAACCAGGACCAGATCTTAAATACCATTTTAAGTCGCACACAGCTGATAAAAATTCCGCCGCTGGAGTTTGAAGATATTAAAAACCACCTGGTAACGCAGCACAACCAAACAGTTGATGCCTCTACCGAAATTGCTTACCTGGCCGAGGGCAGCCTTACCGAGGCACTGAACATGCTGCAATACGACAACAAGGGCTACCACGAGCAATTTGTGCAATGGCTGCGCCTGTGTTTTGCCAATAAAGGACTCGATGTAATGAGCTTTGTTGACGTTGCCGCCAAGATGGGCCGCGAAAACCAGAAAAACTTTTTGCGCTACGGCATAAACTTTTTGCGCGAGTGTTGTTTATTACTTTCGGGAGCGGGCAGCCTGGTGCATTTACCGGCCGGTGAGCTGGAAACGGCACAAAAAATGGCCAACGTGATGATTGTTGAAGAGGCGGAGGCCATAGTGGCCGAGCTTGAAAAGGCGCATTATCATGTGGAAAGAAATGGTAATCCAAAAATCTTATTTTTAGATGTATCTTTACAGATTATAAAAATACTTAGCTTTAAAATTATCCGCCAGGGGCGGTCTCAATATATGCCGAATTAATTATGGGATGTGGAAGTTGTTCAACGGGGGGCGGATGTTCGCCTGCCGGCTGCAAAAGTAACGGCTCGTGCCTTACTAACGGTTGCAGTAAATTAGATGTTTACGATTGGCTGAGCCACATGGACATGCCGACAAATTATAAGCCTTTTGGCATCATTGAAGTAAAATTTAAGGGGTCGAGGAAAGAGTTTTATCATAACCCGGACAATATTTACCTGGAGGCCGGCGAACTGGTTGTTGTCGAAGCTGCTACCGGCGGCTACGATGTGGGCCACGTATCTATAACCGGCGAACTGGTGCGCATGCAGATGGTGAAGCGCCGTGTTAGGGAAGAGGACGTCGCCAAAAAAATATACCGCAAGGCCACCGTTGCTGATGTCGACAAGTGGAAAGCCGCCAAAGATTTGGAGTGGGAAACCATGCACAAATCGCGCACGCTGGCCCTTCAGCTTAACCTGAGCATGAAGCTAAGCGATGTGGATTACCAGGGCGATAAAACCAAAGCTACTTTTTACTATACCGCCGAGGGCCGCGTGGATTTCCGCGAGCTGATTAAAAAAATGGCCGAAACTTTCCGCATCCGTATCGAGATGCGGCAGATCGGCATGCGCCAGGAGGCAAGCCGCCTGGGCGGGATTGGGTCATGCGGGCGCGAGCTTTGCTGTTCTACCTGGCTTACAGATTTTAAAACGGTATCAACATCAGCGGCACGCTATCAAAACCTTTCGTTAAACACGCTAAAACTGGCCGGCCAATGCGGTAAGCTGAAGTGCTGTTTAAACTACGAGCTGGATACTTATATGGATGCGCTGAAGCACATCCCCGATAACGTAAACGTGCTGAAAACCGAGCGCGGCGATGCCCGTTTGCAAAAAACGGATATATTTAAAAAGCTGATGTGGTTTAGCTACCCGCGGGAAGAATCGTGGATACCGCTGCCGATCAGCCGTGTTAAGGAAATACAGCAAATGAACCGCGATGGTGTAATCCCGCCTGATTTGGGTGTGGTTGTTGAGGTAGAATCGGCACCGGTTAAAGTGCTTGACTACGAAAATGTGGTTGGCCAGGATAGCCTTACCCGCCTCGACGAACGCCGCAACCAGAACAAAAAGAAGAGCAAAAACCGCAACCGGGGCGATCGTCCCGGCGGGCAGCAGGGGCTTCCTGGCGGGAATCCCCGCCAGGAAGCCGGCGCAAACCCTAACCAGGGGCCGAGGCCACAGCAACCACCGCGTCCGCAGCAACAGCCGAGGCCACCGCGCCCCGAAGGCACAGCCAGGCCGGATGGACCACGACCAGAGGGCGGAAGGCCTGAAGGTGGCGGCAACCCGAACCGCAACAGGAAAAACAGGCCAAACAGGAATAATCAAAACCGCGGCGGCGGACCAAACGGGAACCGCGAGGGCGGAAATCAGCCAGGTACTACGGAATGAAAAAAGGGTTAATTTTATGCTTTTTAACGTTGTCGGCAAGCCTGCTTTTATTTAGCGGCTGCACCGACCGTAATACAATCATCGACCAAAACTCGGAAATACCCGGGCATAACTGGACCTATCTGAACCGTTTTAAGTTCACCTTTAAAATTGATGACGAGAACTCCGCCTACAACCTGTACGTAAACCTGCGCGTTACCGGCGACTATAAATATTCCAATCTCTTCGTGCTGGTGTCGCAAACCGGCCCTGGCATAAAGGATGCCGTTAAGCGCTATGAGATGAAACTGGCCAATAAAGATGGCGAGTGGCTTGGCAAAGGCTCAGGCAATTTGTACAGCTACCAGGAGCCGTTTTTAGTAAACCATAAGTTTGCTGCCAAAGGCACATATACTTTCACTATTGAACAAAACATGCGCGATAACCCACTAAGGGAAGTTAGCGATGTGGGTTTGAGGGTGGAGAAGAAAACGGCTACAACGGCCCCTTGATCCTAATAGGCTACGGTTACCGAGGTGCTAACCACCACGTCATTGCGAGGAACGAAGCAACCTCTACAAAGGACAGTCACGGAACTTAATGTCTGTGGCGGCTGATAGGTCACCACAAAGCTTCCGGTTCGTTTATTTGCATACGTAGAGGTTGCTTCGTTCCTCGCAATGACGTAGGGGAATATCTAATACTGTTACAAAAATGGATTTATACCTTTTAACGGCTTCAGTTATCATACTTTTACTCGCTGTTGTTTTATTTTTGAAAAAGCCGAAAAGCAGCAGTGGTGTGTCATCAGATGATATGATGTTTCTGGAAAAAGAGAACCGGGTACTCCAAATTGAACTTGCTACCTCCAGGCAATATGCAGCCGGGTTAATCGCCGAAAAAGAGAGCATTACAAACCTGTTAAAAGAAGAAAAGGGTCGCTTGCTCGACGAATTGGTTTATGAGCGGTCGCAATTGGCCGCTGCCAATCAATCATTGGAAAGTGCTCGGGCGTATTACAAATCGCAGCAGGAAAAAATACAGGAGCAAAAAATTGAGGTTGACCAGATACGGAAGGATTTCCAGCTGGAGTTCCAAAATATCGCCAATAAGCTGCTTGATGAAAAATCGCAGAAATTTATTGAGACCAACCGCAGCAATTTGGATGTGTTGCTAAATCCGCTAAAAGAAAACATTAAGGCTTTTGAAGATAAGGTAGAGAAGGTTTACAACATGGAAGCCGCGGAACGCAACACGCTGAAGGGAGTTATTACCCAGTTAATGGATTTAAACAAACTCATCAGCAGTGAGGCACAAAACCTTACCAAGGCGCTAAAAGGCGATAACAAAAAGCAGGGCAACTGGGGCGAGGTGATCCTCGAAAAAGTGCTGGAACGGTCGGGCCTGGTGAAGGGCCAGGAATACCGCCTGCAAGCCAGCATTACCACAACAGACGGTACCCGCCTGCAACCCGACGCCATTATTGATTTACCGGACGATAAACATTTGGTGATCGACTCCAAAGTGTCGTTAATTGCTTATGAACGGCTGGTAAACTGCGAGACGGAGGAAGAGCGGAAGCTGTTTTCGAAAGCACATGTCGAGTCCATTCGTGGCCATGTGAGCAATTTATCCGCTAAAAACTATCATGATCTGTACCAGATAAACTCTCCCGATTTTGTGCTGCTTTTTGTGCCGATAGAATCCTCGTTTAGTTTTGCCGTGCAGCTGGATGCGGAACTTTTTAGTGATGCCTGGGATAAACGGGTGGTGATTGTAAGCCCGTCCACATTGCTGGCAACGTTGCGTACTATCGCCAGCATCTGGAAGCAGGAACGCCAGAACCGCAACGTGCTGGAAATTGCCCGGCTGAGCGGTGCCATGTATGATAAATTTGTGGGCTTTGTTGGCGATATGGAAGGCATCGGCAAAAACATTAAGATGAGCCAGTCGGCTTATGATAATGCGCTTAATAAGCTAAGCGAAGGCTCGGGGAATTTGATAAAAACGGCGGAAAAGATCAAAGGACTCGGAGCAAAGGCAAATAAGCAGATTGACCAGAAATACATTGGCGCCGAAGCCCCCCAACCCCCTGAAGGGGGAGCTCTTGAATAGCGATCGGCTGCCGTTTTTTATCCTTGCAAATAATTCGTGTAATTCGATTTAATTCGTGCTAATTTGTGTTTAATTTAATATGGCAAAGGATTTAAAAATAATACCCACTGTCCTTTTGGAGGAATACCTCCAACATGTAGGTAATAACCTTGACATATCCTTTGAAAGCTTGAAAGAAGCTGAAATATCTACCGAAACTTTCAGTTTTTACACTTCCGTATCTGCAATCGCCTCATCCCGTATTGAGGGAGAACAAATGGAGATAGACAGCTACATAAAGCACAAAATGCTGGATATTGAGTACCTGCCCAATCTTGTAGAAAAACCAAACGATTTATACCGGGCATATGTTTTTGCCCAACAAAACCACTTAACCGCGGCAAATTTTTTGCAGGCGCATAAATTGCTCGCCACGCACCTTTTACCTGCACGCAAACAAGGCAAATTACGCACCGGCAATATGGTTATAATGGAACATAATACCGGCCGCATACAATTTGAAGCCGCGCCGGCTGGCCTGGTAAGCGGGCTTCTTGATTTGTTATGGGATGACATAGAATATTTGAAAACACAATCTTTAAGTTACGCTGAGGTTTTCTATTACGCTTCGTTTATCCATATTGTGTTTGTAAA
>Ga0209455_1001587_pt1 | contig 10013 bp, 10 predicted proteins | sample AraplaCol_mCL_r2_FD_184275 | JGI IMG/M metagenome (GOLD analysis project Ga0209455, IMG submission 184275) | Arabidopsis root microbial communities from North Carolina, USA - plate scrape CL_Col_mCL_r2 (SPAdes) (version 2) | ecosystem: Host-associated > Plants > Roots > Endosphere | place: USA...
CAATATGCAGATTTTTACTAAGCGGGCCGGCGAAATAGTCTGCGGCAATAAAAACATCATTGCCTTTTTCTACATATTTTTTTAGCTGGTTATAATCAGTTTTAGAGAGCTGAATGCCCGGGCAAATTATTATGTACGATGTATTTGCAATGGAGTCTTCGGCAATAACGTTGTAAACCGGCTGGCGGTAGGTAGTCAGTTTAGCCCCGGGGAAAATATCGGTAAGTTGTTTCGACAAGATGTAGGTGCCAAACGGTATTTTACTTTTACTGCTTAACGTCTCGGTCCAGTCAACTGCTTTGGGGCGGTTAAACTGCGCGGTTAAATAGATCACCAGTATAACGGCTCCGGCAATAAGATATATTCTCAGGCTTTTCATGGCAGTTGCTTTTTAAAGTCCGTGAAAAGCATATCTATATTGGTGTACGCCTGTTTATTAATAGCGAAGTTTCCGTACCACACAAATTCAAACTGGCGCGTAAGCAAACCGAATACCCGCTTTTGCTCGGGGGCTTTTAACTCCGAAATATAGGCCGTGTTTGTTTTATCGGGCTGCCATTGTATCAAATCTTTATCACTAAGCTGCTTCAGGCATTTTAAATACAACAGGCGTACTGCAAGCCTGAAATTGTGCTGCGCTACAGCCCGTTCAATTTCGGCGTCGAAATCAATTCCATGAATATCCTCCAGCGATTCACTGTACGGAACCGCAATTTTAGCCGCTTCGCCACGCCAAAAGGTAATGGGATCAATCCCAAGCGATTTGAATATGACAAATGCTAAAAACGCGACGGCTAAAACAGCGAAAAAGTACTTTAGCGCCGTGCCGCTAAATGGAATGCTATTAAACAGGCGCCCAATTTGATACCATATCCAGTTCCAAAACCTCTGCCAAACCGAGGGCTTACCTATACTTTGGCCGCTGTAATCAAAATCTTTGTCGGCTTTGTATTTATCAAGTGCTTTTTGGTCAAAGTGCCGGGCGCTGATTTTTGAAGTATCGGTGATTACTTTTAAAGGTGCTTTTTTTGCTGCTGCGAAATCAGTGCCGCAAAACATAACAATAAACAGCACCAAAAAAGCCAGCGATAACCTTTGCATTGCCTAATATTCTTCAGTTGGTAAATTTGAGTTGTCAGCCGCGCCGGTGCCGAATTTTTCAATGCGCTCAAGCAGACCTAGTCCGTCCTTTTGCTCGGCCAAACTAAAATAGCAGAGGCAGATGGCAATACCCGGCAGGGCATAGCCAAGCATTAAAATATTACGTAACGCGCTAAAGAAAATGATTAGGGGCGTTGTAATATTTTTAAACGATACAAGACTGCTGCTCATGCTGATGATGGTTATAGGATAACCTGCAAATGAATTTGCAACGCCCACTATCATCCCCATTACGAATATAACCCCAAAAGTTGTCCACCAGTTTTCCCTGATTATCCGGAATGCTTTGTTAAAGGCGTAGCTAAATGATGAATTTTCGATAACCATTATCGGTATGATGAGGTAAAAAACTGGCAATACATAAATGCCTGGGATGATACAAAGCACGAATCCTACCCCAAACATAATTGCAATTAAAATGCTGCTGCCAAATACCCTGAAAAAATAATATTTAAAATAACCCCATACTTCGGCAAAAGTTGGCTGAATATTGCCTTTTTGAAGATAGACTGAAATATAACAAAGGGTAACCAAGTGTATGCAGGCCTGCGCGGCAATCAACGACATTGCGCTAATAAAGGCGCTGATAAGGTAATCGTATTGCCCGCCCTGTATGTTCTGAAAGCGACCGCTAAACATCGACGACATTTTAAGGTAGGTAAATGCAGTGGTAATGGTACCCAGCACCAAAAAAAAGCCGCAAATTATAAACAGCGATTTAAATAATGGCTTAAAATTTTCTTTTAAAAAAGTAAAACTGTCATTAATAACCTGGCCAAAGTCTCGTACGCGCCTTAGTTCAATAGGTTGTTTCATTTATAATCAGGTTATTGCGATTTAATTTTCGGTTGAGGTTTGCCGGGTACAATATAACATACCAAATTATAAATACCAGTGAGCATGTTAAAATGGTTGCACTTTGCCAAATTGCCATTTCTGTGTGGCGTGTTACGAAGCCTTCAAAAAAGGCTGCGATAATAAATATGGGGACAATGCCGATAGCTATTTTAAGGCCGTCTTTGGCGCCGTTTTTAAGCGAAGCGATACGTGTATATGTTCGCGGAAATAAAAGGCTGTTCCCGAGAATAAGTCCCGCCCCGCCTGCAATTATAATTGCAGATATTTCGAGCGTGCCGTGGACCCATATCACCATGATCGACTTTAGGCCGAGGCCCTTACTGAAAAAATAATATTGAAACGAACCGAGCATCACACCATTCAGCAGCAATTGGTAAATACTGCCCACCGACAGAAATATGCCCAATACGAAAATTCGCAGTTCAACCGCTATATTGTTTACAGCTATTCCCAAAAACATTAAAAACGAACCTTCCTGCTTATATACGCCGAATGGGTCGCCTTTGGCAATGTTTTCATTTGTCATATTCACATAATCGTCACCCATTATCAGTCGCACAAACGTGTTATCGTATTTTGCTGACAGCGCGCCCATCAGGCTGAAAACAAAGAAAAACAAGAGTGAGTAAAGCAGTGGTTTGCGGTGTTTGTAAAATATCAGTGGCAGTTCGTATCTCCAGAAAGTAATAAAACGGTTGGTTTTCTCTTTTTTGTTTTTGTAGATAGATTGGTGAAAGGCCGCAGCCAGCCCATTCAAATATTTTGTTGTGTTTGATTTTGGGTAAAATGTTTTGGCATAAGCCAGGTCGTCGGTAATGCTTATAAACGATTCGGCAAGCTCATCGGGGCTTGTCGTCTTTAAATTTTCATAATCTTTCCACCTTTGCGTGTTTTGTTTTATAAACAAGGCTTCGCGCATTTTCTGAATTATATTTTTTGTTTAATGTAATACAAATTTTTAATCCGCAAACAATTTATAAATAACAATTTTATATTTGTTACACGATGGAAATAATCACAGTACACACCGCCCAAAATATTGATATAGACTACGAAATTGGCGGACTTGGTGAGCGGATATTGGCCCGGTTACTGGATTATGCCGTATTCATCCCGTTTGCTATTGCAGCCATGTTTATTGTTCCGGCAGTTACTGAATATGGAATTGTAATATACGTAATAGTGGTAACAGCGTTATTTGTGTTTTACGATTTGCTGTGCGAAGTCTTTTTTAACGGGCAGAGCGTGGGTAAGCTGGTTATGAAAATACGGGTGATAAGCCTTGACGGTGCGCGGCCCAAATTCAGCCAGTATTTGCTGCGGTGGTTATTCAGAATGGTTGACTTTGGCATTACCGGCGGTCTGGGCGCATTGATTACATCGGCCATGAGCGAAAATGGGCAACGTATTGGCGATATAGTTGCCGGTACCGTTATGGTACGTACCGAGCCGCGCACCAAAATGAACAACATTGTTTTTAATAATACTGAAAGCACCTATCAACCTGTATTTAGCCAGGCTGGTGAGTTAAACGATGGAGATATTGCTTTGATACATGATGTGATTGCCAATTATTTTAAAACCGGCAATAATAGCATTGTTTTTGCCATGGCCGAAAAGGTTAAAGCCCATCTCGCGATAACCCCGCCCGAACGGATGAACAGCCTCGTATTTTTACAAACTATTATAAAAGACTATAGTCATATTTCGGCTCAGGCAGATGCCTTGTAGTGGCTGAATAACCCCCACATTTTAATGCAATAGCTGGTGAGGATAATACCGCCGACAATCATAAAAAGCGTTTTTTTTACGATATTTTTTGAGTTGTCGAGTTTGAAGTATTTATCGAAAATAACGTAAACGGATAATGATATTAGGGGTATGGCTGCAGGGTACAAAGCAACGCTTTTATGCAAATCGCCGTGGATAAGCGCAAGCATCGAACGCTGAAAGCCGCAGCCGGGGCAATCAAGGCCGGTTAAATACTTGAATGGGCAGGGTATTAAATGATTTTGCAGCCAGTTAATAAAGTTTAACTGACTGCAAAATACTTGTATAATATCAACTTTCAACAGCATTTAAGCCTGTGGTGGTGGCGGGTTATTGCTAAAAGGATCCTGGTAATTATTATTGGCATTAGGATTATTGAATGGGTCGCGAGGCCTTAAGCCGCCTGCCTCTGCCGCCGATGGGCCGAGATAAGGATAATTGCCAAATCCGAGTATTGGCCAGAAAATGAAACCTAAAAAAATCAACCCAACGGTAAAACCCTCACTTTGGCCATAGCTTTTGCTCATCAGGTTTATGGTCCATATCATGAATATGATATTAACGCACGGTATAAAAAACAAAATTATCCACCAGATTGGTTTGCCCACAATTTCAAGCATTACAATCCATGTATAAATCGGGATTATTGCCGCCCATCCTGGCTTGCCTGCCTTTTCATAAACTTTCCATTTACCAACAATGGTAATAACAGCAACAATAAGAATTGGAATTAAAGCGGCCAGGATCATTGCCATAATTGCCGCGGCAAAGCCGCTCGGACTTGAATCTAAATCGTAATTTTGCATAGCTTTAGGTTTATAAGTGAGTTAATAATTACATGCAAAATATAAAAATTAATTGTAAAACCCTCATTGTAAACTTTTTATTTAAAGACAAATACTAGCATATTATCATAAATTTGACCCGTGCAAAGAGAGCAAATTTCAGTTTTCGATATTTTTAAAATAGGTATAGGCCCCTCAAGTTCACATACGCTTGGCCCCTGGCGGGCGGCGCAGCAGTTTGTGCAGTCGTTGGAAGATAAACAGGTGCTGCCATTGGTTGAGCAGGTAAAAATTTTACTTTACGGCTCGTTAGCAAAAACAGGCCGCGGCCACGGTACCGATATAGCCATACTGTTAGGCCTGAGTGGCGATGACCCGGTAACTTTCGAGGTTGACCAGGTTGGCCCTAAAACGGCTGATATCCACACTTCGCACAAGCTTATACTTGCAGGCAAGCACCAAATTGATTTTGACGTTGATGCCGATTTGTTGTTCCTATTTAACGAAAGTCTGCCGTTTCATCCCAATGCAGTTACCTTCCAGGCATTTTTGAGTAATGGCAATGCTGTTTCTGAAACTTACTATTCAATTGGTGGTGGTTTTGTGGTAAAAGAAGGTGCTGAAGGGCTGCAAAAGGCCGAAGTCGATTTGCCTTTCCCGATTGATACTGCCAACAACCTGCTGCACTGGTGCATGAAAACCGGTCTCAAGATATCGGAAGTGGTGATGGAAAATGAGCTCGCCTGGCGCAGCGAACAGGAGACCCTGCAGGGCGTACAAAATATTTTTACAGCGCTAAAAGAATGCATTTACCGTGGCTGCCATACCCGCGGCACATTGCCCGGCGGCCTTAATGTAGCCCGTCGCGCTGCCAGCCTTAACAAACGATTGTTAGGCGACAGTGCCTATAATAATTATGATGAATGGATAAACGCCATCCGCAGTACCGGCAACAGCTTCCAGAACACGTTGGATTGGGTGAGCTGCTTTGCGCTGGCAGTTAATGAAGAAAATGCGTCGTTTGGTCGCGTGGTAACCGCGCCAACCAATGGCGCCGCAGGTGTAGTGCCTGCCGTATTGCAATATTTTATAGCTTTTTGCGATGGTTATAGTAAAGAACGCATCTTGCAATTCTTATTAACTGCATCCGAAATTGGCAGCATATTTAAAAAGGGAGCCACGCTTTCTGCCGCCATGGGCGGTTGCCAGGCCGAAATCGGCGTGTCATCTGCAATGGCTGCTGCCGGCCTTACCGAATGCCTTGGCGGTACACAACGCCAGGTTTTAATGGCTGCCGAAATTGCCATGGAGCACCACCTCGGCCTAACCTGCGACCCAATTGGCGGATTGGTACAGGTGCCCTGCATAGAGCGTAACACCATGGGTGCCATAAAAGCCATCACCGCATCGCAATTGGCCCTGCAAACTAATCCTGACAATGCTAAAGTTAGCCTTGATGCTGTGGTTAAAACCATGTGGCAAACCGCATTGGATATGAACTCGAAATATAAAGAAACTTCGGATGGTGGGTTGGCGATAAATATTCCGATTAGTTTGCCGGAGTGTTAGGTATTTGAACCTTGATTCACCTGATTTAAGGGTTGTTTTGATTTTGGCATTTGTTTGTTAATCAATATTTAAAATCTTAAATTCGTTTATCATGATGACAAACGACCGCCGCATATTTTTGAAACAGGCAGCAACCCTTGCAGGTGCTTTTTCTGTTAACAGCCTCTTCAACCAGGCTCATGCCGCCGAATGGCAAAAGGCATCTCAAAAAATCAATCATCTTACCCCAGCGCAGGCTGCACAGGATGAGGATTATTGGGCAGTTATCCAGCGGTCGTTTAGTGTAAACTCCAATATTATAAATTTAAATAATGGTGGTGTATCGCCATCGCCGATAGTGGTTCAACAGGCCGTGGAACGATACAACCTGCTGGCAAACGAAGGCCCTTCATATTTTATGTGGCGCATCCTCGACCAGGGGCGCGAGCCTTTGCGCGAGAAACTGGCTAATCTGGCCGGTGTGAACCCCGAAGAAATTGCGGTTAACCGCAATGCAACGGAATCTTTAAACACCATTATACTAGGCCTGGATTTAAAAGCCGGAGACGAAGTGGTAGGCAGTAAATTTGATTACCCGCATATGGTGCAGGCCTACAAACAACGTGCTATGCGCGATGGCATTATTTATAACCAGGTCAACCTTAATTTGCCATGTGAAAATGATGAGGAAATGGTTAAAGCTTATGAAAGCGCCATTACTTCAAAAACAAAATTAGTGCACGTTACCCACGTAATTAACTGGGTTGGCCAGATATTGCCGGTGAAAAAGATTTGCGACATGGCACATGCCAAAGGTGTTGAGGTTATAGTTGACGGTGCGCATTCATTTGGGTTAATGGATTTTAAAATACCCGACCTCGGCTGCGATTATTTTGGCACCAGCCTGCACAAATTTCTTTCTGCTCCAATCGGCAGCGGAATGATGTGGATCAAGAAGGAAAAGATAGAAAAAATATGGCCCCTGCCGAGCAGCGGCGAGCCGCATAGCAAGGATATCCGTAAATTCGAAGAGCTGGGCACCCGAAGTTTCCCCATCGAGCAGGGCATAGGCGAGGCCATCAACTTTCATGAAGGTATAGGCAGCAAACGAAAAGAAGAACGCATCAGGTATCTTAAAAACTATTGGGCCACAAAAGTTCAGCAAATACCCAACGTAAAGTTGCACACGTCATTAAATCCAAAATACTCATGTGCGATCTGCGGTGTAAGTATCGATGGGATGACACCAGGTGAATTGGACACTGCCCTGTTCAATAATTATAAAATACACGTAGTAGGTATAAAAATTGAAAACATAAGCTGCGTACGCGTTACGCCGCATGTATACACATCATTGCACGATTTGGATAAGTTTGCGCGTGCAATTGATGAAATTGCCACAAAAGCCAAATCAACGGGTAGTAAATAATCTAAAATAAAAGCGAATGTTATTTCTGCTCCAGCCTCGCCTTTACAGAAGGCTCAATTGCCTGCACCCACATTTGATACATTTGGGCAGAAGGGTGTAAGCCATCAGCAGCGATTAATGACGGGTTTGTAGCTGCCAGCCTTGATATAGTCGTTATATCAATATAATTTGAAACGTGAGCTTTTGCGGTTTCATCCTTGTTAATCGCATTAAAAGCGTCAATATCTGGCCCAATTGTGTTCTCGCGCCCTGCTGCAAACGGGGTGACGCCATAATCGGGGATAGATAGAACAAAGACCCTGCTGGCATCGCCTTTTGCAAAGTTGATTGCAGTATGCAACACTTGTGCAAACTTTGTGCGGTAATTGTCTTTGCTCTGAAACTGGTATTGGTCATTAACCCCGATTAGTAAAGTAACAAAGTCGTATTGGTTATCTTTAAAGTCGCTTTGTGAAATAGCGGCTATCAAATTATCGGTTGTCCAACCGGTTACAGCAATAATGTCGGGTGGTTGCACGTCAAACTTAAATGAATTTAATGAGTTGACAAGCTGATAAGGGAACGATTGATTTTGTGGCACAGCCTCGCCGATGGTATATGAATCGCCCAATGCAAGGTAAGTAACAGGAGTTGTCATAGGTTTGGTGGTTACAGAGGTATCAGTTTTAACAACGGGGGCTGGTACTGCAGCCTTTTTTGTGCAGCCTGATAAGGCTGTTACCGCAATCAAAATAATTTGTAATATTTTCATAACATCATCTCCATATTAAACAATACGGAAATATGATGTTTTAAGATTTTTTTTACTTCGTTTATATCTACTTCGCGCCCCAACTCGCGCTGCATGCTCGTAACATCCTTGTCATCGATACCGCAGGGCACAATGTTTTTAAAATAATCAAGGTTGGTATTCACGTTAAAAGCCAGGCCATGCATGGTTACCCAACGGCTGCAGCGTACGCCCAGGGCGCATATTTTGCGTGCATTTTCATTGTCGGCATCAAACCAAACGCCGGTATAGCCCGGGTAGCGACCGGCAGTTAAGCCGTAATCGGCAAGGGTAAGTATCACAGCTTCCTCAAGGGTGCGCAGGTAAAGATGTATGTCGGTAAAAAAATTATCGAGGTCGAGGATAGGGTAGGCCACTATTTGCCCCGGCCCGTGGTAGGTGATATCGCCGCCACGATTGATTGGGTAATAAACAGCCTGCTTTTCCTTTAAGCCTTGTTCATCCAGTAGCAAATGCTCGGGCTTGCCGCTTTTGCCAAGGGTATAAACGTGGGGGTGTTCGCAAAAAACAAGGTAATTCAATGTTTCGCTGGCCACACAATGGTCGTACGTGTGCCCGGCACCATCTGCCAGTGCAACTTCTTTATTTCGCAAGGCAATTTTTTCGTTTACGGTTCCGGCAAATAAAGCTTCCTGGCGGTCCCAGCCTTGCTTATAGTCAATAAGCCCCCAATCCTGGAAAATTACCTGTTTATTTTTCATCGCATTATCCCTTTACGTAGCCAACCATATAATCCTGGTATTGCAGGTAGCCAACTTCATATTTAATATCGGTGTCGCCTTTAAGCAACCGGGCGTCAACCCAGCCATGGCCCTCAAATTGGAACGGCTGTAATAATATATTATCAGCAAATGATACCTCTTTTTGGCCGAAGCATTTGTACACCGCTTCCTTAGCACACCAGCAAACGTACAACTGGTTTATTTTATCCGGCCCCTGAACGAAGGCCAGTTCCTCTTCGCGCATAAATTTATGGGCTATACGCTCTACCTTTTGTTTTACCTGCTCGATATCAATACCCACCGGGCTTTTACCTATCATTACAGCGGCATAATCAAAAGAATGACTTAATGAGATATGATAGGGCATATTAACCAAATATGGCTTGCCATGCGAGTCCACTTTGCAATCAATATATTCATCGGTTTGCAGCATTTTGCGCAGTAGTACACGCGTGCCCAGCCAGTGCAGGTTGCGTTTGCCAACCTTAAGGCTCTCGTAGTGGGCCTGTTCCTGTTCATCTAAACGCAGTTGACTGTACAATTCGTCAGCTTGTTCCTCGATCTTCCAGATCGCAAATTCTGTATCGTCATCAACCTGCTGCCGGTATGCTATAGCCATAAAAGTAAAATTGCAAAAAGCACAACAAACTTATATCAAATAACACTAAATTGTATCGCTTTTTGTTAATTATACAACCAACGCTAATAAAATTACATCATGCTAACCGAAAAACTTACACCTGCCCAGGTTGAGCAATATAATCGTGACGGGTATATCATCCTGAAAGATTTTTGTTCGCAGGCCGAAATTGATAAGTTGTATAGTACCGCACTGGATGACAACGCCATGCGCAACAACGCGCTCGACCTTAACGACCAAAGCGGGAAAAAAACACGACTGTCACTATGGTTTACCCCAGGCAATGATGTTTTTGGATATTTAACCCGCA
>Ga0209455_1001589_pt1 | contig 10009 bp, 3 predicted proteins | sample AraplaCol_mCL_r2_FD_184275 | JGI IMG/M metagenome (GOLD analysis project Ga0209455, IMG submission 184275) | Arabidopsis root microbial communities from North Carolina, USA - plate scrape CL_Col_mCL_r2 (SPAdes) (version 2) | ecosystem: Host-associated > Plants > Roots > Endosphere | place: USA...
TGCGCGGTGACGGCACGATCGACAGCGAGGAAGAGAAGATCGTCGCCGGCATCACCGCGTGGATGGCGGTGAACGGTGAGGCGATCCACGGATCGCGGCCGTGGCGCATCTATGGCGAGGGGCCGACCAAGCTCGGCGAAGGCATGTTCAGCGAGACTAAGGCCCACGGCTTCCAGGCCGAGGATGTGCGCTTCACGGTCAAGCAGGGCGTGCTGCATATGGTCATGCTGCAATGGCCCGAGGGGCCGGTGCGCGTGCCATCGCTGGGCTCGGATGCGCTCAAGGGCGGGAAGATTGTGCGTGCGACCCTGCTTGGCGGCGGGCCGGTGGAACTGCGGCAGGAGGCTGAGGCCACCACCTTCACGCTGCCGCCAGCGAAGCCGGGGCAGATGGTGCCGGTGCTTCGCCTTGACGGAGCGGGGCTGGTCTAGCTCAGCCTTCGATCTTCGCCCGCTCGAGCCGCGGCGAGAGCAGGTGGATCGACAGAAGCGCAAGGAAATAGGCGCCGCCCGCCGCGGCGAAGATCGGGGCGTAGCTGCCGATGCCGTCGAGAACCTGCCCGATATATTTCGAGAACAAATAGCCTCCGAGCGCGCCGAGCGTGCCGCCGATCCCGATCACCGAACCTACCGCGAAGCGCGGGAAGGTGTCCGACGGCAGGGTATAGAGATTGGCGGAGAAGGCCTGATGTCCCGCCGCGGCGGTGCCGATGATCAGAACGTTCAGCCAGATGCTTTCGATATATTGCGAGAACACCACGGGCAGGATCGCACAGGCACAGACGAACATGGTGAACTTGCGCGCCCTGTTCGGTGTGGTGCCCGCTTTGATCAGCCGCCCCGACAACCATCCGCCGGCAACGCTGCCCAGATCGGACAGCAGATAGATCGCCGCGATCGGCAACCCGAACTGCGTCAGGTTCATATGGTATTTGTCGTGCAGGTAGGACGGGAGCCAGAACAGGTAGAACCACCAGATCGGGTCGATGAAGAATTTGCCGAGCCCGAACGCCCAGGTCTCGCGCCTGGCGAGTAGTTTCAGCCAGAGCCATTTGACCCTGATCGTCGGATCGACCGCATCCTGCCGGATATAGGCAAGCTCGGCCGGGCTGATATGCTTGTGATCGTCCGGCTCGCGGTAGAGGGCCAGCCAGGCGACGAGCCACAACACGCCAAGGATGCCGGTGACCACGAAGGCCATGCGCCAGCCATAGGCGATCGTGATCGCGGGGACGATCAGCGGGGTCAGGATCGCACCGACGTTCGACCCGGCGTTGAACACGCCGATCGCGAGCGCGCGCTCGCGCTGCGGGAACCATTGCGTCACCGCTTTCACGCCCGCCGGAAAATTGCCGGATTCGCCGATGCCAAGGCCGAAGCGCACCATCGCGAATTGCGTGACCGAGGTGACGCCGCCGTGCAGCACGTGGAAAATGGTCCAGACGGTGACCGCGGCGGCATAGCCCAGCCGCGCACCGATCCGGTCGACGATCTTGCCGAACCCGAGATAGCCGATCGCGTAGGCAAGCTGGAAATAACCGACGAGCTGGGCGTAGTCGCCCGGCGTCCAGTGGAATTCCTCGCGGAGATAATCGGGCTCGAGCACGCCGATCATCTGGCGGTCGACATAGTTGATCGCGGTCGCCGCGAACAGCAAGGCGCAGATAATCCAGCGATAGCGTCCGACCTTTTCCGCCACGGCCGCAATCTCAGGCCGCTCGGTTCCGCTCGTCGCCATTTTGCCTCTCCGCCGGATGTCGCGCGGTCTGCGCCGCTTCGACCGCATTGCTCCTGCCAGATCGGCGCCAAGGCGCGCCACAATATTCTGGGCGCGGGGGCAGGGCGGGCGACCCTGAGCGGCGCGCGGTGTTTCTCGCCACCACGGCGTCGAATTATATCAGCGGCCATATCCTGGCGGTCTATGGCGCAGGGCGCCCGCGCTAGATGGTCCCTCCCAACTTGCGCCATTTTCGATCACGTTCTCACCCAAATCATTGACAGACATGGGGCTATGCGCCGCAATATCGGCGCCGGGGGTGCTGCGTGAAGCTGATCCGCGATCCGGACGAGACGACTTGGCTGAACGAGGCGGTGGTCGCGCTGGCCGCAGTCGGCTTCGCCGTGGTCGGGCGCACTCTGATCGATATGGTCGCGCCCGGCACCTTGCCGTTCGTGCTGACCTTTCCCGCAGTGATCTTCGCCAGCTTGATCGCGGGCGCGCGATCGGGCGCGGCGGCGGTGGTCATATGCCAGCTGCTGGTCTGGTATTTCGTCTTCCCGCCGCGCGGCAGCTTCATGCTGACTTCGGGACAAGCGCTCAGCCTGGCTTTCTCGACTCTCTCGCTCGGGCTCACCGTTTGGATCGTCGCACGTTATCGCGCGATCCAGGCTACGTTGCGTCAGGAAGCCAGGGAAAAAGTCGACCTGCTTTCACTCGCGCTGCGCGAGGTCGATCATCGCACCAAGAACAATTTCCAGATCGCGGCATCTTTGCTCCAGTCGCAGGCTGCGACGCAGAGCGACCCCGCGCTCGCGCTGGAATTGCGCAACGCCGCCAGCCGCCTGACCTCGATCGCGGGCGTCTATGCCGATCTGGCGCTGAGCAGCGCGGGCCTCTCGACCGTGGTACTCGACGAATATCTGCGTGAGCTGTGCACGCGCTTCAGCGAGACGATGCTGCCGCCAACCGTCAGCCTCACGTTCGAGAGCGAGCCGGTCGAGGTGCCCGCGCAAGCCGCCACCACGATCGGGTTGATCGTCAACGAATGCCTGACCAATGCGGCCAAACATGCCTTTCCGCGCGGGTTGGGCGCGATCGCGGTCGCGGTCCGGCGCGAGGGCAAGGCGATCCTGATCGAGGTGCGCGACGACGGCGTCGGCGCGGCGGCGAATGCGAGCGGGACCGGATCGACGCTGATCGCGACGCTTGCCCGCTCGATCCGGGCAAGCTTTTCGGCCGGTGATGATCGCGGCCGCGTCTGTACCCTGCAAGTCCCGATTTAGGCGATGTGAGACCGCAGGCCGGGACGGCGCAGTGCCGAGTCGTGACCGTTTTGCGCGCCGGGGGTTTCGATGTCCGCGACGAACTGTTGCAAACTCAGCTCACCGCTAAAATGTCACGTTTCACCGCTAGACGGCCCTGAAATTTGCGTGCAGATTTGTGCGCAAGGGAGAGTCGGATGCGGCGGAATCTGGCGTGGGTCTTTGTCGTTCTGGCTCTGACCCTTGGGGGGGCATGGCGCGCATTCGGTGACACGTCGACCAGCGTCACCAACGCGATCATCGGCCGCGATTCTGCCGGGATCACGCGGTTCACCCTGCATTTTTCAGCGCCGATGGTCCCGCTCGGCCAGCAAAGCACGCCGCTCGGCATGGCCTGCGATGTGTCGGGGCAGGGGCGCTGGATCGATCCGCAAACCTATGTCTGGGAATTTGCACGCGCTTTGCCGGCCGGTCTGTCCTGCAAGGCGACGCTCAACGACGGCCTGAAGAATGCCGCCGGCGGCGATGTTACCGGGACGACGCGCTTTCCGATCGATAGCGGCGGCCCGGCCGTGCTGGCGATCCTCACCGGTGCCCCCACGCCGGGCGATAGCGAGGGCGGCGCGACCCAGATCGAGGAGGATCAGGCGTTCCTGGTCGCGCTCAACGGCCCGGTGGACCGCGCATCGATCGTCGCCGGCGCTTATTGTGCGGTTGATGGGATTGGCGAGCGGATACCGGTCGATGTGCTGCCACCGCAAACCCCCGATCAAATCCTGAAGCAGGTCGGCGGCTGGGCGGTCGACAGTTTCCTTCACGATGCCGGGCTTCCCCAGCCCTTGCCTGCCTCCGTACAGATGCGGGCGTCCGCGCTGGCCAATGTAGTCGCGATCAAATGCCACCGGCCGCTACCGCCGGGGCGCGATGTGGCGCTGGTGTGGGGCGGTTCGATCCATAGTCCGAGCGGGCACAAGGTGGGCGAGGATCACCGCTACGATTTCACGGTGCGAAAGGAATTCACCGCGCGCCTGAGCTGCCCGCGTGCCAGCGTCAATACCGGCTGCGATCCGATCGAGGCGATCGACGTCCAATTCTCGGCACCGGTCCTCCGCGCAGATGCCATGAAGGTGCGGCTCGAAGTCGCGCCCGGCCAACAGCTCGCGCCCAAGGACGACAAGAGCGACCACGGCCTAACGGTCAGCGCGGTCAGCTTCGTCGCGCCGTTCCCGCCCGCGATAACCGCGCATCTGCTGATGCCGCAGGGCTTCCACGACGAGAGCGGGCGCGTGCTCGCGAATGCGCGCCGCTTTCCGCTCGACGTGCAGATTGCGGATGCGCCGCCGCTGGTAAAGTTCGCGGCGCCCTTCGGCTTGCTCGAAGCGCGTGAGGGCGGTGTGCTGCCGGTAACGGTGCGGAGCGTCGAGCCGCGGCTGATGGGCAATGTCGCCGCCATTTCCGGCGTCAGCGCGCGGATCGGCATGGACGACGATGCAGCGATCGTGCGCTGGCTCTATCGTGTCAATGCCTTCCAAGCGGACGATATCCGTCAGGAGAAACATGGCGGAACCGAGGTATCGGTCAATCATACCGGTGACAAATCGGTGTTCGACACAGTCATGCCTGGCACGCCGATGAAGCTTGCTTTGCCCGGCGGCGGCCACAAGATGGAGGTGGTCGGCATCCCGCTGACCAAGCCCGGTTTCTATGTGGTCGAACTGGCGAGCCCGCGGCTGGGCAAGGCGCTGCTCGGGCGCAAGGCCACGCGCTATGTCGCGACCTCGGCGCTCGTCACCAACATGGCGGTCCATTTCAAATGGGGCCGTGGCACTTCGCTTGCCTGGGTGACCGCGCTCGATACGGGCCAGCCGGTGTCGGGCGCGACGATCAGCGTTACCGACAGTTGCTCGGGCCACAAGTTCGGCGAGGCAAAGACCGATTTCAGCGGCGGCGTGTTGATCCGGGGCCTGCCCGATCCGTCGAGCGATAGTGGGTGCAATAGCTATCGCACGGACTCGGCGCCGCTGATCGTGTCCGCGCGCAAGGATGGCGACATGTCGTTCGTGCTGACCAGCTGGAACGAGGGCATCCTGCCCTGGAACTTCGACCTGCCTTATGGCTGGAGCGCGCCCAGCCCGATCTTCCACACCATCTTCGACCGGACTTTGCTGCGCGCGGGCGAGACCGTGCACATGACGCACGTCTATCGCTGGCCGACGCCGAGCGGGTTCCGCGCGGGCGGGCCGATCAAGGGTGTGCTTCAGTTCGCGCACCGCGGTTCGGATGTCGAGTTCGACGTGCCCGTGTCGATCGATGGGCATGGTATCGGCCAGAGCAGCTGGACGCCGCCCAAGGGCGCGCCGACCGGCGATTATGACCTGAGGCTCGAGATCGGCAAGGACAGCCAGGAGACGGGTCAGTCGATCCGCGTCGACGAATATCGGCTACCGACAATGCGGGCGAGTGTGAGCGGGCCGCGCGCACCGGTGGTGCGGCCCAGGCGCGTGCCGCTTGACCTCTATGTCGGCTATCTCTCGGGCGGCGGCGCGGGCCATGCGCCGGTGCGGTTGCGCGCGGCGTTCGAGACATCCAATAGCGCGCCCGACGGCTGGGATGGCTGGACCTTCGGCGGAGCGGCCGTAAAGGAAGGCACCGTCCCGCTCGACGACGAGCAGGACGACCTCACCGCGCCGACGCCGCCGGCTGCGGTGACGATACCGCTCGCGCTCGATGCGCATGGCGCGCTCCGCACTACGGTCGATGTGCCGGCGCTGGCGGATACGACCAGCATGACGGTCGAGATGGATTATGACGATGCCAATGGCGAAACGCTGACAGCATCGACCTCGCTGCCGATCTACACCGCGGGAATACGCGTTGCTATCAAGCCCGATGGCTGGATGCAGCGATCGGGCGCAATGCGGCTCAAGGTCGCGGCACTCACGCCCGACGGCAAGATCGTCGCGGGCCAGCGCATTTCAGTCGCGCTCTATACGCGTGAGATATTGTCAGCGCGGCGGCGGCTGATCGGCGGCTTCTACGCCTTCGACAACAGCGCCAAGACGACGCGGATCGCGGCGCGTTGCAGCGGTACGACCGATGCGCACGGCCTTGCCGATTGCGCGCTCGATCCGGGTGTGTCGGGCGAGGTGATCGCGGTCGCGACCACGCATGATGCGCAAGGCAATGAGGCACGCGCGGTCACTTCGGTCTTCCTTGCCGGCGACAATGATTGGTGGTTCGGCGGCGACAATGGCGACCGGATGGACGTCATTCCCGACGCCAAATCCTATCACGCGGGCGATGTCGCGCACGTGCAGGTGCGGATGCCGTTCCGCAGCGCGACCGCCTTGGTCACGGTCGAGCGCGAGGGCGTGCTGTCGTCGTTCGTCACCACGATTTCGGGCAAGGACCCCGTGGTCGACGTGCGGCTGCCCGGATCGTACGCGCCTAACGTCTATATCTCGGTGATGGCGGTGCGCGGCCGCATCTCCGGCTGGCGGCTGTGGCTCGCCGATTTCGCGCGGCGCTGGCATCTGCCTTTCTTCAGCCAAGATGGCGGCTATCCTACCGCAATGGTCGATCTCGCCAAGCCGGCTTACCGGATCGGCATCGCCAAGGTCGCGGTCGGGTGGGAATCGCACCAGCTCAACGTCGCGGTGCAGGCTGATCATGCACGATATCGCGTGCGGGATCATGCGCATGTCGCGGTGCGCGTGCTCGGCCCCGATGGCAAGCCGGCCAGGCAGGCGGAGATCGCCTTCGCCGCGGTCGACCAGGCTTTGCTCCAGCTCTCGCCCAACGACAGCTGGGACATATTGTCCAAGATGATGGGCGAAAGGCCCTTGTCGGTGCTGACCTCGACCGCGCAGATGCAAGTGGTCGGCAAGCGCCATTACGGTCTGAAGGCAGTCGCCACGGGCGGCGGCGGTGGTGGCGATCTCTCCTCGCTGACCCGATCGGATTTCCGGCCGGTATTGCTGTGGAAGGGCCGGGTCAGGCTCGACGCGCAGGGCCGGGCGAGCCTGGACGTGCCGCTGGCGGATTCGCTGTCCGCCTACAAATTGGTCGCGATCGCGACCGCCGGTGACCAGCTGTTCGGCATGGGCAGCACCGAGATCCGCACGGTGCAGGATCTGACTGTCTATTCCGGCGTGCCGCCGCTCGTCCGCTCGGGCGATTTCTATGGCGCGACCTTCACGCTGCGCAACGGCACCGATCGGCCGATGAAAGTGACCGCTACCGTCGCGCTCCAACCCGCGATCGCGCATGGCGCGCCGCTGACCGTGACGATCCCGGCAGGGGGTGCCGTGCCCGTCACCTGGCGCCTGACCGCGCCGCTCGGCATCGACAAACTGCATTGGACCGTGACCGCACGTTCGGCTGACGGCCGCGCGACCGATCGCATGGCGGTGGACGAGCAAGTGGTGCCCGCTGTGCCCGAACAGGTCTGGGCGGCGAGCCTGCTCCGGGTCGGGCCCGGCACCAATATCCCGGTCGGCCCGCCACCGGGTACGTTGCCGGGACGTGGTGGGGTAGACATCGCACTAATGGCGACGCCTGCGCCGCCGCTGACAGGGGTGCGGGCCTACATGCTGGCTTATCCCTATGGCTGTTTCGAGCAGCGCCTGTCGAAGGCGGTATCGCTCGACGATCGCGCGGCCTGGGCCAACCAAATGGCGGCGCTGCCGCTTTATGTCGCGCCCAACGGATTGCTCCATTATTGGCCGATGCCCGATGAGCCGGGCTCGATCGCGCTGACGGCTTACGCTTTGTCGCTCACGGCAGACGCCGATTTGCCCTGGCCCGACGCGGCCAAGGCGAAATTGCTCGATACGCTGCGTGGCGTGGTCGACGGCCGCATCACCGAAGAAGGTAGTGCGCCCGGCGATACCCGCCTGCTCCGGCTGGCCGCGCTGGCCGCACTCGCCCGCAACGGCGCGTCTACGCCGGCCATGGTGGACCAGCTTGCCATGCCGATGGGCGATATGCCGACCGCGACATTGGCCGACTGGTTGGTCACGCTCGACCATACGCCGGGGATCGATCCGAAGCGCGTTCAGGCGGCCGAGGCGGCTTTGCGCAGCCGCATCATCTATGAAGGCACGCGGCTCGACCTGGCCGATCGGACCAATGCGCCCTGGTGGATGATGGTCAGCGATGACGAAATGGCGTTGAAGGCGCTGATGGCGGTCACCGGCCGCGCCGGTTGGCAGGACGAGGCGCCGCGTATGATGATCGGTGTCGCTTTGCGGCAGATGCAGGGCCATTGGGACACTACCCCAGCCAACGCCTGGGGCACGATCGCGGTGCGCAAATTCGCGAAGGCCTATCCGGGCAGCGCCACGGGGCTCACCACTGTCAGCCTGGGTGTGCATACGGCCACCAGCAATGCGCTTCAGCCGCCGGTGCTGCATCTGCCGCTGCCGTCTGCACCGGGGACGTTGCTATTGCGGCATGACGGCGCAGCGGGGCCGTGGGCGACCGTGTCGGTGCGTGCCGCGGTGCCGCTCAAGGCGCCGGTGTTTGCCGGCTATCGCATCAGCCGCGAGGTCAGCTTTCTCCAGCGGCAGCGACCCGATCGGATAAGCCGCGGCGACGTGATGCGCGTGCGGATCACGATCGATGCGCCGGTCGACCGGACCTGGGTGGTAATCGACGATCCGATCCCTGCCGGTGCCTCGATTATCGGCGCTGGTGGCGGGCAATCGGCGATGCTGGCGGCGCAGGCGAGCGGGACCGGCGGTGAAAGCTATCCTTCGTATGTCGAGCAAGGCTTCGAGGCCTGGCGTGGCTATTTCCGCTGGCTTGCCAAAGGCAAGACGGTCGTCGAATATGCGGTGCGGCTCAACGGCACAGGCAGGCTCCAGCTGCCGCCGACCAAGGTCGAGGCGATGTATTCGCCCGAAATCCACGCGGTTTTGCCCAACGCGTCGCTGACGATCGAGCCCTGATGGACCCGGTACACGCCGCTTTCGGCTGGGTACGGCGGCGGCCGAGCCTGTGGCTGCTGCCGCCCTTGCTGGCGCTGATCGCATTCGCCCTGTGGACCGCGCCGCCGGCCATGCCTGGTTATGCCAAAGCGCGGGGTGACTGGCGCTCGAGCGAAGCCTGGCTGCGCGATCGCAATGGGCGGCTGCTCGACATGATCCGCGTCGATTATTCGGTGCGGCGGCTCGATTGGGTGCCGCTTGACCATATCGCGCCGGCGTTGCGCGATGCAGTGATTGCGGGTGAGGATAGGCGTTTCCGGTCGCACGATGGCGTCGATTGGCATGGTCTCGGCGGATCGGCCTGGGCGGGGTTGCACGGCCGTCACCGCCGCGGTGCGAGCACGCTGACGATGCAGCTGGCGGGGTTCCTCGCGCCCGAGCTGGGCGATCCCGGCACGCGCAATCTGCGCAGCAAGCTCCGCCAGATGCGGGCGGCCTGGGCGATCGAGGATCATTGGTCGAAGGACCAGATCCTCGAAGCCTATCTCAACCTCGCATCCTTCCGGGGCGAGAGCCAAGGTGTGGCGGCCGCGTCGCGGGCCTTGTTTGGCAAGGCGCCCGACATGCTCGACCGCGACCAGGCCTTGCTGCTCGCAGCCTTGCTGCCCTCGCCACAGGCCGATCCCGGCACGGTCGCACACCGCGCCTGCCGGATCGGCCATCTCCCCGATTGCACGATGATACTGGCCGAGGCGGAGGCGATGACCGCGCCCGCGCAGGCGATGGCGGACGATCCCAATCTGGCGCCGCATCTCGCGACCCGGCTGCTGACGCGGTCGGGTGAAACCGTCACCACCACACTCGATGCACGCGTCCAGATGATCGCAGCAACCGCCTTGCGCCATCAATTGCTGGGATTGGGTGCGGAGCGCGCGCGCGACGGCGCGGTGGTGGTGGTCGACAACCGCACCGGCGATGTGCTGGCGTATGTCGGCGGGATCGGCGGCTATTCGACCGCCGCCCATGTCGACAATGCAGATGCGCCGCGTCAGGCGGGCTCGACGCTCAAGCCCTTCCTGTACGGCCAGGCAATCGAAC
>Ga0209455_1001590_pt1 | contig 10007 bp, 6 predicted proteins | sample AraplaCol_mCL_r2_FD_184275 | JGI IMG/M metagenome (GOLD analysis project Ga0209455, IMG submission 184275) | Arabidopsis root microbial communities from North Carolina, USA - plate scrape CL_Col_mCL_r2 (SPAdes) (version 2) | ecosystem: Host-associated > Plants > Roots > Endosphere | place: USA...
CTCTTCGCGGAACTCCATGTACCCGCAGGTGACCCGGCCGACGGTGAGAGCGTTGAGCGTCATCTCGACGCTCCCCGACGGCGGGACGGACGGGAACTCGATCGGGAGGAAGACCTCCGAGAGCGCCTGCCGAGCCTCCTCGACGCCGCGGCCCGCCGCGACGCGGTGGGTGGCGAAGAGCTCGCTCGGCTGCCGGTTCATGCGGCGATTGTAAGCAGGTCCCACGGATCGTCCTGACCGTTTATCGAACGGGTCGTTCGCGAACGGGACACCGGCGTTCGCACGCCGGATAGCAGAGGCCTGGGGGCCGACCTACCGTGAGTACACGGTCGACGTGTCCGACCGACGGCACGGTGGTCCCCTTCTTCGGGTGGAGAGGGCCACCGTGCACCCGAGCCCGGCCACCCGAAGCGTTGGAGGACGTGTGATCGAGCCGAACCCGGCGACGCGCCCCCGCTGGTGCCCGCACTGCCTCAACCGCATGCGCGTCAGCCGCAATCCTCACTACGGTGTCGGGCTCGCCGTGCATCAGCACCTCTCGACCTGTCCGCAGTGCGGGTACGTCGAGTTCGTGCGGGCGCCGCGCCGTGCCGATCCGCCTCCCGTCGTGGCTCCGCCGTCCCCGCCATCGCTCGCGCACCGCGCGCTCGCGCTCGCCGCCCGGTGCTCCGCGCGCCTCATCCCGACCCGCCGAGGCTCGTCACCAGGTTGATCGCCACAGCGATCACCACCGTGCCGAAGAAGTACGACAGGAGCGCGTGCATGAGCGCCTTGCGGCGTGTCCCGACCGCGTTCGGCTCCACCTCCGAGACGCCGTAGGACATCCCGATGGTGAACGCGAGATACGCGAAGTCGCTGTAGGTGGGCGGGGACTCCTGGTTGAAGTCGAAGCCGCTGCGGTGATGGTCGACGTAGTACATGAGGGCGTACTTGAATGCGTAGACGGTGTTCACCAGGGCCCACGCCACGATCGTCCCCAGCATGCCGAGGATCACCAGGGCGACCGAGACCGCGTCCGTGCCCCGGCTGCCGGATTGCACGAGCGACACCACCACGGCCACGATGCTGACCAGGCATGCGGTGACGATCACCTGGTCCGTCACGTGGGTGCTGGACTCCTCGCGGGCGAGTCGTTCGGTGCCGGCGCTGTCCTTGGGCCAGCAGATACGCCAGACCCAGACGAGGTCGATGATGCCGAACGTGCACCAGCCGACGAGCGGTCCGATGCGGGGATCGACGACGAGAGCCGCCGTCGTCCCCACCACCGCGCCGATTGCGACGCAGATCAGGGTGCGGCGGGCGGAGAGGAGGCGGCCGGCCATGGCTGCTCACGAGACAGACGGGAGTGGGCGGCGCCGCCCGGGAACGCCGGGCGACGCCGTCCAGTGCCGCTGTCAGGCGTTCGCCCCTGCGGGGTGCAGGACGACCTTGGTCCAGCCGTCGTCGCGGGCGTCGAAGTGCTCGTACGCGTTCGGCGCCTCGTTCAGATCCAGCTCGTGGCTGACGATCCAGGACGGGGTCGCCTTGCCGGCGGCGACGAGGTCGCGGAGCGCCCGGTTGTACCGCTTCACCGGAGCCTGTCCGCTCCCGATGGTCTGGCCGCGGAACCAGAACTCGCCGAAGTCGAACGCGACCTCGCCCTGCTTGGCCAGCTCGTCGGAGGCGCCCGGGTCCTGCGGGACGTAGACCCCGACCACTCCGATGGTGCCCGTGAAACGGACGGACTGGACCAACCGGTTCAGCGTCATGTTGGGGTGCTCGTTGCCCTCGACGTCGTGCGCCTGGTAGCCCACGCACTCGCAGCCGTTGTCGGCCCCGAGGCCCATGGTCATCTCGTTGACGGCCTCGACGGGATCCACCTTCGAGTCGTCGATCGCGATCGCGCCGATCTCCTCCGCGAGCCTCAGGCGATCGGGGTGACGGTCGACGACCATCACCTTGCTCGCGCCCTTGAGGGTCGCCGAGTACGCCGCCATCAATCCGACCGGCCCGGCGCCGTAGATCACGGTCTGGTCGCCCGGCTTCACCCGGGCCATCTCGGTCGCGTGGTAGCCCGTCGGGAAGATGTCGGCCAGCATCACGTAGTCGGTCTGCTTCTCGGCGGCATCCTCGCCCAGCCGCAGGCAGTTGAAGTCGCCCCACGGCACCCGCAGCAGGTCGGCCTGGCCGCCGGCCCACGGACCCATGTCGGCGAACCCGTAGGCGGCGCCGGCCCATGCCGGGTTGGGCTGCGCGGTCAGACAGTAGTTGGTGAGGCCGCGCTCGCAGTTCTTACAGTGCCCGCAGGCGACGTTGAAAGGGAGGACGACGTACTCGCCCACCTGGACCTTGTCGACGGCGTCGCCGACCTCGATCACCCGGCCCAAGTTCTCGTGGCCGAACCACCGGCCGGTCTCGAAGTCGGTCCGGCCCTCGTACATGTGCAGGTCGGACCCGCAGATGTTGGTCGAGGTGATCTGGACCAGCACATCCGTCGGTCGCTCGATGCGCGCATCCGGGACATCCTGGACGCCGACATCGCGCGGACCGTTGTACACCACTGCTTTCATTGCTTCCTCCATCGATAGATACGAAGGGGCTGCGCCGCTCCGCTACCGCACGCACCGTAGGCGGAAGATTTCGGATGGGACCCGCTTGACAAAGAGCGCTCCGACGCGGCGATCGGTCCGCGCACATCGGACAGCCGCCGTCGCGCTGCGGATATCGACGTGTGCGCTTCGTGCTTAGCGTGGACGCGGAGAAACACATGAGACACCGAGGATTCGCCGGCCGATCGCCGAGGACCGATCCATCACCGCCGTACTGGCCATCAACGACGTGATGGCGCTCGGCGTCATCCGCGGCGAGACGCCCGCAACCATCCCGCTCATCCAGCCGGAGCTGAAGGTGCGGGACAGCACGGGCGCCCCGGTGCGCTGACCGCTACGGCTGGAACACCGCCCTTTGCCTTCGGCCTCGGGGCTCGCGCAGCCGCGTCCGGCGGCGATAGCGTTCGAGAAGGCGAGACGACCGGAGGAGGAGCGGATGAGCGACACCGACAGCGGGGGATTCGAGTACCCGGATGAAGCCGGGTACCCGGACGGCACCGGGACGCTGAGCGAGACGCAGCAGATCCTGGTCGACGAGGTCGCGTCGGACGCGGAGAGCGGTCCGGGCATCGAGTTCTACGTCGAGGACAACGAGCAGACCCGCACGTACGACGCCATCAGCGGCGACACCCTCCTCGGCGGGATCACGTACTCGCGCCGCGGGGACGAGGTGACGCTGATCGCCACGTCCGTGTTCCCCGAGTTCCGCGGACAGGGCGTTGCGACCGCACTGGTGCGCCGGGTGCTCGACGCCCTGCGTGACGAAGGGCTCAGCGTGCGCGTCGAGTGCCCGATCGTCAAGACGTTCGTCGACGGGCACCCCGAGTACGCATCGCTGGTCGTGCGCGACTGACGGCGGTCCTCGCTACCGCAGCGCCCGGTGGTACGCCTCGAGCACGGGAGGCACGCCCTCGGTCAGCATCTTCTTGCGGACGTTGCCGAGCAGCTTCGACATCGCGTAGCCGCCCACGCCGGTGAACCCGCTGTGGTGCCAGGTGAAGCGGGTGCCGTCCGGAGTCTCTTCGAGGAGGTAGGTGACGTCGGTCACGTCGTCGGTGTCTTCGTCGCCCTTCCACGTGTAGTGCAGCGAGTGGGGCGCATCCACCGAGATCACCTCGCAGTAGACGACGCCGGCCCACCCCATCGTCGGCTTGCCCACGAATCGGAAGCGGGTGCCCGGCACGGCGGCGAAGCCCTCGGGTCTGCCTCCCCGCCCAGTGGTGGTCCACCGGGCGACCTGTTCCGGCTCGGTCAGCACCGCCCAGACCTCATCGATCGGGTAGGGGTAGTCACGGACGATGGTGTATTCGCTCATGAAATCCAATCCACCTAACGGTGGGTAGATCACACACAGTGGCCCGGCCGGGTTTAGTCGGTATCGCGCTGTGCTACCGCTCATCGGGGGATGCATGGGGCAGCCCGAGCACCCGTAGATCGGCGTCTGACACGGCAGAGAGAGCGTTTGCCACGTCGTCAGTGAGCAGCGACTCTACAAGTTCGGGGGTTAGATGCAGTTCGCCCTTATCGATGGAGTCGAGGATCCGGTCGCGGAACTTCTGCCGGAAGATAACCGCATTCTCGTATTCGGTCGCAGCTGCGTTGTCGATTCGCCTCCGCGCTGGCCAATCGCGGATCAGTCGGATTACGTAAACGACGACTACGCCGCCGGCGAGAATCACGAGTTCGAGAGGGTTCTCGTAGCGGAGTGAGCGGACGGTGATGCGGGCGTTTGACTCGATCTCTCGAAACGTCAGCGGGCGAGGAGGAACCTCACGGATACCGAATCCGTCGAGCGCTTCGAATGCACCCAGCTCGAAGAATGTCGCAGACCTGCCGCTGAGGACCCTCGCGTACTCCGAAACCAGCCGGTCGCTGGATCGCTGCATGTCGCTCGCGAAGGTAAGTAGTCGGCTCAGGTCATCAACAGCTGATCGAACGGCTTCTATCGTCGATCCCGGCCCGAGATTGAGCTGCAGAGTGATTGGTTCGTCCGCCATGGCTAGACGGTAGCAGCGGGCGTCCCACTGACGGGACAGCCTCTTGCATACGCTAGGTGCCTACCATACGGGGCGTTCGCGCCGGATCAATGGAACACCGCAGAGGGACACGAGGACTACTGGTTCCTGCTGGACATGTTCAACAAGAGGAAAAAACACAAGTTCCCGGTTGAATCAAGCCCAGTCACCGAATCGTATCCGATGCGTGACTGTACGGATGTCGCGGAAGCGGACCCATTGAGCACGAGGTTCCGGGAACCCGGGACGCAAGACGTATCGTTGCAGGACTGCAATCAAATTATTATCGAGCCATCCCAGAAAGTTGCCCGGTTCGCATCTCGACCATGGAAGAGTGAACGGCCAAACGAGAATGCCGACAGGGACGACTACCCATAGTAAGAGGCCTCGGATCAGAAGCAAAAGAACGGCTGCCACCGGGTCATTGGGGCGACCAGGCTCATGCCAAGAGCTAAAATTCACGGCAACCCTCCAAAGAAGCTCAGCACATCATCTCCGCGAGGGACTATGCCTCCAACAACTTCCAAACCCCAGTATGCGGGAACTTCATCAACCCACATGCGGTCTCTTGCTTCGGTTACTTGGGAAATTCCACGTGCCACTCGGAATCCGCCCGACAAGATTCGACCCACGCCGATCGCCTGGGCCGGTACGCCGAGAAGCGCACCGATTCCAGTGACGTCTGCTGCCGAACCGGCAACGAAGAGATCGAATCCTTGAGCGATTTGGGACACTCCATACATCACGTTGATGGCGCCGGAAACCAATTTGGCATTTGGCAGATGGGCGGGCGTGATAAGTGCCAGGGCGCTCGCCTGTGGCCAGGAGACTGCTCGTGGAACGTTCACCCCTCTGTAAGCGAGGCGTGTGATGCGTTTAGCGACCGCCGAGTGCGCGGCCTGCCGAGCGGAGCCCTTGACGGGCGTGGTGGTGCCGTAATCACTTAGGCGGAATGAGTACTTCCCGTCGAGGTCGCTTTGGTTGATCGGATCGTTCGGGTAGTTGTAGTCGGAGGTGTTGCCGCCTGTCACCGGATCGACCGATAGGAATCGGCCGAGCGAAGCCACGTATTGCCGCGCACCCATTTCGATCGTGGCGATGCTGCCTTCATGTTCGTAAATTTTCGAATACTTGCCAGCCCAGGCGCTGTCCGTGCCACCGGGTTCATTATCCGGAGTCGAATCGTCAGCCGAAGTTGTTCCGATTTGCCCGGTCACTGGATCCACGACCTGACCGAACGGATCGTAACCAGTTAGCATGCCGCTTCTATGTCCGTTTAGATCTGCAGTCGCAACGATGTCGCCGTGAAGGTTGGGATAGGACCAAGTCTTACTTCCGGAGCTGTCCGTGAGAACCAGCACTCCGCCAGGGAGAGTCTGGCGCTGTGCAGTCAGCGAATTATGGCCATCCAGGATATAGGCTGCCGCCTCGTCGCCCGTAAAGGCATATTGTGTGACCGATTTTCTCCCTTCCGCGTCCGTTAGCGTCCTTTGAACTATCCGGTTCGCGGCATCGCGCGTGTAATCCACGCGCGCACCGGGAACAGATGTGCTGGTGTGCCGGTCTGCCGCGTCATAAGTCATCAGCTGCTCGCCCAAGCGGGTGGTGTTCCCGTGGCTGTCATAGATAAGTGAGACGTCGGGAACATTTGGATACAGCGTCGACTGGTTCGCCGGTTTGGGCGCTCCCGATGTGCTGGAGAGGTTCGCCCCGCCCAGAGGGTTTGAGTTTGGTTGAGGGTTTGCGACACGAGTCCCCGTTAGGCGGTCAGCGGCGTCGTAGCAGTAATCGATGCGGGTTGGTGGTGCGCCGTCGAGGCTGTCGCTAAATCCAGTACGGTTGCCACTTCGGCCGGCAAATGCATTGGTGCCGCATCCGGCGTCTTGGCCGTAATCGTATTCGAGCTGGTGGCGGGGGATGGTCGCTGTGCTGAGGCGGCCCGCTGCGTCATATGAATATTGGTATCGCTGACTAGTGACGCCGTCTTCGACGGTGTCAACTAGGACGCGGCCGGCTTGGGATCGGACGGCTTCTTCGACGATGGCGCCCTGGTCGCCGAAGTCCCAGGTGATGCCGTCGGCGACGCCAGCGTCATTCGTGTGTATCTGCGCCAAGGAAGTTCCGTTCCCGGCCATTCCCGGTCCGGCAGGGTAGGCGACGCTGGCTAGCTGCGCACCTTGATAGGTGTTGACGGAGATGGTTGCGCCATCATCGCTCGTCTTGATCAGTCGGTTGTCGAGGTCGTAGGTGTACTCGCGTGACGAACTCATGGTGCCGCTAGGCAAGGTTGTGACTGATTGCGTCAGTTGGGTCAGATGGTTCCAGGTATTGACGGTCCGGACACCCCAAACATCCACATATTCCGTCTGTCGGCCAAGAAGGTCAACACGGGTGGTGATGCTCCCAGATGAATCCGTAACAACCGTGTACGTGGGGTCGCTGTTCTGCTGGTAGGTCGTTTTGACGGAGCGCGGCAAACTCCCTCCATAGGCAGGATAATCAACTCGTGACACGCGACCACGTAGGTCGTAGGTCGTGCATGTCCACCCGTCGTCGCCGGTGCGCTTGGTTGCGACGGTGCGTCCGAGTATGTCGTAGATAAAGCTTGTTGCGATCGCGGAACCACTGGCTGGTGTAGGTCCAGTGGTCTTTTTTTGCTTCCCGTATTGGGGGGTGGCGAGCGAAAGCCCGCAAACAGGGTCCGACAATCCAAGGTCGGATCCGTAACCTCTCGAGTCGCTGTAGTACTCAGAAGTGGTGCCAGAACCTTGTGCGGGCGCTCCGGCGGCAACGCTGGCCGGAAGCCTGCTGGTTAGCGGGCGCAAAAAGCCGGTTCCGGAGGTCTCGAATGTCACCTCACTCCTTAGTTGCAAACCGTCGGGATCAACAGTGGTCGCCGTCGGCTGTCCCAGCCAAGGAGCAACGCCATAATCCGTGGCGGTCACTATCGGCGTTGCCGTTGAACCCATGGCGCCGTTCGGTACCGATTCGTCGTCGGTGACCCGGGTGACCAGGCCATAGTTCGGTTTCAGTGAGGTGTCTTTGACCCAGTCGAAGGTGGCGCCAGCGATGGCGGTGTTACGCCAGAGGAGTTGGAAGCCAGCGGATCCCCGGTCTTCGAGGATGTCGATTCTGATCGGCACAGTCTTGCCGTTGAGAGTGGCGGGCAGGGGCGACTGTTTGGCGTGCAGGGGTCCGTTGATTGGGTCGTCGATGTAGAGGATGTTGTCGATCCAGACCTTGACGGCGTCATCGACCTTGGTCTGGATTTCCCAGCTGCCGGTGGCGGGGATAGTGATCAGGCCGGTGAGGCGGCTGGTCCAGCCGTCGGAGGTGATTTCGGGTGTGGGGCTCCCGGTGCCCCAGTCAGCGGTCATCTTGCCTGAGCCGGCGGGGTCCAAGCCCAACCGATATGCCTTAGGCGCACCGGCCCACTGTTTGTTGTCCCAGGTGTCCATAGCTAGGCCCTGGAGGCCGGTGTCGTAGTCGGTGTGCGTGTGTGCGGGTGTGATCGGGCAGCTGGGAAGGGGTTTGCGGTCTGCGCCGAAGCAGCCGGCGGGTGCTGGGCCGTAGGTGTCGGTGAGTCGATCTTGCTCGTTGTAGAGCTTGGTTGACATGTGGCCTTGAGCGTCGGTCTCGGCGAGGACGAGATCCTTGTTGGTCGTCTTATCGTTTGGGTCGTTCGGGTTCTTGCCCTGCCAGCGCGTGGTGGCAGAAATGCCGAGCGCGCTCGCACGTGAGAGCTGCCTGAGGGAGTCATCGAAGGTGACGGTGCCGGAGTGTCCGTTGGATGGTGCGACGTTCGGTACGGTCTGACCGTTTGCGTCTGCGTAGGTGACGTGGTCGCCGTAGGTGTAGCTGGTCGCGGTGCGGCCCGAGCAATTGACCCCGTCGGCACTCGGCAAGAGCACCCGCGACACCTTATTGTCGTCGGTGTAGTTGATCACGGCGTAGTCGCAGGCTCGCGCAGGGCTGCCCGGGTTGAGGGTGTACCAGTCGTTTGCGGCAGCGTCGCGAATATAGCTCATGAATCCGGTAGGTCCGCCGTAACCGAACGTGGTGATCTCATCTCCGGGGTCATCGATCCGGGCTAGGCGCGCGACCGTTCCGTTGGAGGAGTTGTAGAACAGCCGGGTGTAGTCATGCTTTCCGGACACGTGCCCGGGATAGACGATCGCGCAGAGCATCCCGCTTGGTGCGGCTGGGTACAGAACGGTGCCACTTGCGTCTGTGACTTGCGGGCAGGCGAGCGAGGAGCCGGTGTCGGTGCTGGTCAGGCCGACGGAGCTCGCGGTGTCGCCGCCGTAGGCGAAGACGACTTCCCGGTCGTACTTGGCGGGGGAGGAGCCGGCGATTTTCGACAGCGGGTCGCTGATCCGGTCGATGCGGCTGGATCCGGCCCGGTAGGACGGGATGGGGGCGGCCGACTTCTTGGCGTCGACCGGGCTGGAGACGCTGATGACGTCACCGGCCTCGTTGAAGGAGTAGATGTTGCCGTCGGAGGTCGTCAAGGACACCTGGTTGGCGCCGTCAAGCGCGATCACCCCGCCTTCGCCGGCGGGCGGCGTGTAGCCGGTGTTGGTCTTACTGAACACATGCACGCCGCCGGTGGAGTCGGTGAGGGTCACACCGGTCTCGGTCACTTTTGCTTTGGAGAACGCGCCGGTTGCCCCGGCGACCGGGGTGGAGGCAGACCATCCGGCCGGAAGGACCTCGGGGGTGAGGGTGAACCAGCTGGCAGGGACTTCGAAAGCGGGGCCGCCGTTCTTTTTCGCCATTAGGGTCACGTTGGCGCCGGCAACGATCTCCTCATATTCCATCTTGAAGGCGACGCTGGACCCATCCAGCGTGATCGTCGGCTGGTCCCACACGGGCGCAGTGCCCGGGGCAGTCCACTTGTTGATAACCGCCGTGCTACCGATCCAGGCCCGGACGCCGTCGTCCTGCAGAGCAGCGAACTGGTACGTTGCGGGCGCGTCCGGGCGGATGAACCCGGTCCAGCGCACCATAAAGTAGTCGTTCTTCAGGGCTGGTCCGGGGGATCCGGTTTTCCAGTCGAAGTTGGGGGCGGAGTCGGTGCGCACCATCACCGGTGTGCGGCCGGTGAAGGTGAAGTTCGCTGTTTCACCTGACGCGGGGGTGACATCGAAGTACTCACCCTTCAGGCCGCGGTTGGATGGCTTCCGGGAGTTGTAGTTGAAGGACATTCCCATCGGTCCGCCCAGCGTGGATACGGTGGGTGAAGAGAAGGAGACTCCAAGGTTGCCGTTGGCCAGGTTCACCGTCGCCGCGCCCACCTTGTCGGTGGGGGCTGGTCCGGCGTCGCCGATGCGGAGGTTGACGGTCATCTTGTTCGTCCACCATGGCTGGTATTCGGTGGTTCCGTCCTTGATCAGGACTCCCC
>Ga0209455_1001591_pt1 | contig 10004 bp, 7 predicted proteins | sample AraplaCol_mCL_r2_FD_184275 | JGI IMG/M metagenome (GOLD analysis project Ga0209455, IMG submission 184275) | Arabidopsis root microbial communities from North Carolina, USA - plate scrape CL_Col_mCL_r2 (SPAdes) (version 2) | ecosystem: Host-associated > Plants > Roots > Endosphere | place: USA...
CTGGATATGCTCGCCGAAGGAACTGTCCTGTGTCAGGAAGCGCACCGCCTCCTGTCGCACCCGGGCGGTGTTGGTGAGGATATGAAGATCGCGATCGACCGTCATGATCCTGCGGCACCAGAGCAGGCCGAAGGGGCTGGACCAGCGCAGCCAGACATGACGCAGCCTTGCCGTCCCGCGCCGCTTCGGCTGCAGGGCGAAATGCGCGGCAATCGTGGTGCCGGGGCGATAGATCAGCAGCTGCGTGGGCACCGGCGCGATCAGATCATCGACGTCGATGACCGTTTCGAGCCGTACGCTTGTGCCTGATGTGGCGGCAGTCGATGTCAAGGTAACGGTGAAATCCGTGACCTGGCCGATTTGCAACAGGCTGGTCGGCGGCAAGGCCGCGGCGATATCGCGCAAGGCGAGGAGGGCATCGGCCAACAGCAAAGCGAGAAGGGCACCGAGATAGGCCGCACCTGCGGGCCAATAATGGGGTGCCAGGATGCCCAGCAGCAAAGCCGGCGGGATCGCGCTGGCAAGCAGCCAGACGGCGCGCCGGCTGGGATAGAGGATACGGCGGCTGGCGCCGGTCATCGCGGCGCGGCCGTCTGCTCGATTATATCGCGGATCACCTGCTCCGCCGTCGAGCCTTCGATCTCGGCATTGGGTGACAGGATCACGCGGTGCCGCAGGGCCGGCACGGCGAGATATTTGACATCGTCGGGAATGACATAATCGCGTCCGGCGAGGGCCGCATAGGTGCGCGCCGCCGTTGCCAGCATGGTCGCCGCACGCGGCGACGCACCGAATTGCAGGGCCTGGCTCTCGCGTGTTGCCCGCACCAGGTCGACGATGTAATCGACGATATCCGCGCTGACGCGGATGGCCGTGATATGACGGCGGGCCTGGTCGAGTTCCGCAGCGGTGATGACCGCGGTGACGCCGAGATCGACCGGGCTCGGCATGGTGACCGTGGTGCCGAATTGGGCGACGATGCGGCGTTCTTCGTCGCGGCTCGGATAATCCAGGACATGCTTGAAGAGGAAGCGGTCGAGCTGGGCCTCCGGCAAGGGATAGGTGCCTTGCTGGTCGATCGGATTTTGCGTCGCGATCACCATGAAATGCTGGCCGAGGGAATGGGTGGCACCGTCGATCGTCACCGCATGTTCCTGCATCGCCTGCAGCAAGGCGGCCTGGGTCTTCGGAGGCGTGCGGTTGATCTCGTCTGCCAGCAGCAATTGCGTGAAGAGCGGCCCCTTGATGAAATGGAAGCTGTTGGTCTGGAAGTTGAAGAGATTGGTGCCGATGACATCTCCCGGCATCAGGTCAGGGGTGAACTGGATGCGGCCGAAATCCAGCGACAAGGCCCTGGCGAAGGCTTGCACCAGCAGCGTCTTTGCCGTGCCGGGGACGCCTTCGAGCAGGATATGACCATCCGAGAGCAAAGCGACGAGGAGGAGATCGCAAGCCTCGTCTTGGCCGACGATCGCCTTGCCCAACTCGCTTTTGACGCGTTCACCGATGGCTTGCGCGAATTCCGGGGTGGCCGGATATTCCATTCGTCATCTCCCTTGTCCAATGCTCCACCTGCCGCGTCACGGCCGGTGTTGATCTGCCGCTCCAGGCGGATTTCAAGAGCGCCGATGCCGTCAAGCCGAGGCCCTGGCGCGTGGCCTGCTCGTCGAGCCAGGCCACGAGGGCCGTGTCATCCAGCGGCTTGGTCTGGCCAAGGCGCTGCGCCAGCTCGGCGAAGACCACATGCAGGTAGCGATCGGTCAAGGCGCGCTGCCGGTCACCGGAGGCCAGCAGGGCGGCGGCGTTATTGATCAGGGTCAGTTTGCCGGGGGGCAGCCCCGCCGCCAGCTTGCGGGCGCCGCCGAAGCGGAACGCCCCAGCCAGGAACAGGCCGAGTATCGTCAATCCGAAGGCAGTGGTGGCGACGATGAAAGGTGGGCGCAACAGGCTGCGCAGCAGATTGGTGTCCTGCAGGAAGCCATGTTCGACTTCATCGATGATGATCTTGCCGCCGGGCGGCAGGGCGCGGCGTATGAAGTCGATGGCGACCGCTGCGTTATCGCCGAGGCCAAGCCCATGATTGGCGATCAGGTCGGGATCGGCCAGCACCCAGATCGTCGCCCTGCCGCTCGATAAACGGCCAAGCAAAATGCCATCGCTGGCCCCGATCACCGACGTCATCGCTGTGGAATGAATGATCTGCATGTCTTCGAGACTGGCCTTGAGCCCCGAGGATGCCAGTTCGATCTCATGTGTCCCGCCGATCCGGCCGATACCTGCGGCGGGATCGATATCCTTCAACAGCTTGTCGACGGCGGAAGCGTCCAGCAAGGCGCTGCTTTTGAGCCAGTCGGGATGGCCGGGATCGGCGCGCCCGGAGCGCTTCGGCAGGACGACAAGGACATTCCACGCGCTGCGCATCTGTTGCAGCACCTGGTGTCCGGCATCGTTGTCATCGGGTTCGGCGATCAGCAGCAGGGCATTGTCATGTGCCTTCTCAGCCGAATGGGCGTGGCTGATGGTGGTCGGTATGCCGAGGCGCGACAGCAATTCGACGAAAGCGGCGTGACCGATCGCCGATGGCGAAAAGGCGTTGGCATCGGCGGTAGGACCGACGTCGATCTCGCCGAAAACGATCAGATAGACCGTTGCCGCCATAGCCAATGTGCCGATGGCGATCAGGATGGCCAGCTGGCGCAGGTTGAAGAGATCACGCGGGGCGGGCATTTTCCACCGTCGTCCTGATGATCTGCTGATAGGCGGCGAGGCAATGCTCGAACAGCTGGGCGCCGGCTGGCCGGCCGCCGAAATGGCAAAACTCGACGGCGCCGATCATCGTCGCCAATCCGGCGCGGCGCTGTGCCTGCAGCGTGCCGCTGCGCAGGATCTCCCGGCTGGTCTGCGATTCCTGGAGCGCAATCGCCCGTTCCTGGCGCAGATGCTGCAATGTCTGCAGCAACAGCAGGTGGATTGCTTCGTCGAAGCGTTCCTGTTCCGCCAGCTTCTGCCAGGCGGGGAGCGGCGCCGGCTTCGCCGGTTGGGATACGGTCGCTGGCAGGACCGGTGCGGTTTCCTCCGCTGCCGTGGCGCGGCGTCGCTTGCTGAAGCGCCAGACGCCGAAGGCGACGAGGGCGATCACCAGCCCGGTGAGAAGCACGGCCGGCAGATAATGCAGAATCGCGACGACCGCCGGTGAGGCGCCATGCATGATCGCAGTGAATATCGACGGGTTGGGCCCGCTATCGGCCGCATTCCCGCTATCATTCGACTGCGGCCCGGTGGATGGATCGTCCTTTCCCTGGCCGCCGCCCGGGCTGTTCGGAAATAGGCTCGGAGAGGCCACCTCGCCGGGAAGTTTGGTCTGGTAGCGGGATGAAGACAGAATGTCGGCGGCGATTTGCCGGCTATCCGCGGGCGCCGCGGCTTGGGCAACGGATGCCGGGGTGGTTGTCGCCAGGAGAAGCGCCGCGAGGAGGGCGATCGCCGCAAAGGGATGCCGGTGCCTCAGTTGTCTGGTCCAGCCTTCAGCAAAGCATTTGCGAGGCCGGCTGTTCCGGTCGCAGCCCCACCGTTCCCAGCTACGCCGTTCCCAGTGCACCTTCTCTACCCCAGCCACCAAACCGCTTGCCCCTTGGTTCGCCGGTTCATCGGCGGGCCATACGCGCAGTTTCTCAAACGACATGCCGGTAGACCGGGCAATCACGCCATGGTCAGGTCAGCGGTCCCAGCCGCGACCCAGCATGCGTCGCTATCAAATCACGAAGGAGAGAATTCCTCTACCGGAAAGATGGGGCCGTGCCATCGGGAGACACGCATGGCGGGTAAAGGCGTCAGCTGAGCCCGGAATAGACGGCGTCGCGTATCGCCATGGGGAAGGCGCCTGTCATGCCCGCGACGGCGGTATTGGTGAGGCCGATCACGGTGAGACGTGCGACCGGATCGACGAACCAGGAATGGCCGTAGACGCCACCCCATCCGATCGTCCCCGCATGCTGGGGCGTCGTTGCCGCGGTGGGATCCTGCAGCACGGCCCAGCCATAGCCGAAGCTCCAGCCGGGGCCGCGGTTATCGACGACAAGGTCGCCGATCTGGCTGCGCATCATCAGCGCGACACTCTCCGGCTTGAGGATCGGCGCGCCATCGCTGCGGATTGCCTCGAGGAAGCGGGCAAAATCGCCGGCAGTGCCCAGCATGCCGGCGCCGGCGGAGGGGAAGGAAGCCGGATCGGCGTAACGATCCGGCGTCACCCGGATGCCGGCGGTGCCGGCGAAGGGAACGACCATCGTCCCGCTGAGACGCACCGGCAGATCCGGACTGTCACTATAGGCGACTGCCAAACGCTCGCGGTCGCGGCAAATGAAGGCCGTGTCTTGCATCCCGAGCGGCCCTGTCACCAGCCGTTCGACCAGGGCCGGCAGGGTGTCGCCGGTCGCGGCTTCCAGGGCGGCGCCAAGAACATCGAGGGCGACGGAATAGCCCCACTTCGTTCCCGGTGCATCGGCCAAGGGGACGGCGGAAATGCGTGCGAGATTATCGGCAAAGCCGCGACCGGGCATGTCGAGGCCGTCGGAAATGCCGGCTTTCAGATAGGGGCCATCCGGCGGCTGACGGAAGCCATAGCTGAGCCCGGCCGTATGAGTGAGCAGGTGATGCAAGGTGATGGTCGGCATGTTGCCATCGGCCAGGCTGGGGCGGAACTCCGGCAGATAATGGGTGACCGGATCCTGCAGGCTGACCTTGCCCTCTTCGACCAGCCGCATGACGGTGGCTGTCACAATCGGCTTGGTCAGTGAGGCAAAGCGAAAGATCGCATCGTCCTGCATCGTCCTGCCGGTCTCGCGGTCGGCGAAACCCGTTGCCCGCGAAAAGCGGATCGCGCCGTCCTGCAGAACCAGCATCACCACGCCCACCAGCTTCCTGGCGGTCAGGAAAGAATCAATGACGGCATCGACGCCGTCCGCCAGTTTGCGGTTGCTGTCACCCGTCATGCGATCTCCTCTCGTTTCGTATAGGCCCCGGTCGTATAGGTTCCGGCCCGGCATCACCGGCATTCAGGACAAATATCTTGCATCGGCGGCATAGATGACCCGGGCTTGAGCGTTGAGAGGCCAGGGACAGGATTTGATTTGGCAGGGCAAAACGCGATCGCCATCGACCGACTTTTCCGATAAAACAAATATTTACACTCACACGCCAGAATGGGCGATTTGGTAAGCGCGGCGGTTGGGGCAATCGGCTTAACCAGATCAGGATTTCTTTCGACATGCAATGCAGCGATCTGCACGCAGGATGGAGTGGCCGTTGCGCGCGCTGAGGATGACCTTGATCTCAGCGTCGCTGACGGTGGCCATGGCCGCCATCTTCATGGTCGGCGGCGACAGCCCTTTGGCGCAGCGGCTGGAAGGCCAACTCCTCGACCTGCGCTTTCAATTGCGTGGCGCAGTGGCGCCGGCTGCGGATATCGCTTTGATCGCCATGGATGAAAAGAGCCTCCAGCGTTACGGCCGCTGGCCTTTCAGCCGGCATCTCTATGCCGAGCTGGTTGACCGGCTGACGGCGGCGAAGGCCCGCACCATCGTCTTCGATCTGCTGTTCGCCGAGCCGGAGCTCAATCTGCCATCCGCCTTGCACGACACCCTGGCCGGCCTCGCGGCGGCCTCACCGGATTCGGCACAGCGCTCGGCGATGACGGATCTGCTGCAACGGTCGACGCCGGATGACGAGCTGGCCGCCGCCTTTCGTCGCGCCGGCAATGTCATCATCCCGCTCAGCTTCCGGCTCAATGCCGAGGCTCCGATCGCCGGCCAGCCGAAGCAGGCGGTTGCCGGTGTCCCAGCGGATACGGCACCATGGGCCTTCAATATCGTGCGCGGCGATCCGGCGACGGCCACCAGCAGCTTGCCCTCTGCCAGCCTGCTGACGCCGGTTCAGACCCTCGCGGATGCCGCTCTGGGCGCCGGCCATGATGCCGGCGTCTATGACGCCGATGGCAGCATGCGCTACGACTATGCGGCGGGCTGGCTCGACGGCAAACCCTATCCCTCGCTGGCCGTGCGGGCAGCAGCCGCCTTTCTCGGCACTCCCTGGTCCAATGTACGGATCTGGCTCGGCCGCTTCATTGACATCGGAAACCTGCGCATACCGCTCGACGGCCAGAACCGAACCATCGTCAATTATGATGGTCCGGCCGGCACCTTTCCCACCTATTCGCTGGCCGACGTGCTGGACGGCCAGGTGCCGGCCACGGCCTTTGCCGGCAAGCTGGTGCTGATCGGCGCGACCGGTGTCGGCATCACTGAAGTTGTCCGTACGCCCTTTGCCGACCAGCTGCCCGGCATGGAGCGCTATGCCTCGATCATCGGCCACATCCTGCATGGCGGCGCCTTGCAGAAGCCGGCCTGGCATGATGTCGCCGTCTTCGCTGCCATCCTCTGTCTTGGCCTGATGGTGACGCTGACGGCACCGCGCCTCAATTTGGCGCTTGCCGTCGCTATTGCAGCCGTGTCCTTGCTGGCGTGGGGCGCCATCTGCCAATTCGCCTTCATCCGGGCGCAGCTCTGGCTCAACCTGCTGTTCCCCAGCGCCACCGTCATCGTTACCTTTGCCAGCGTCGTCCTGCTGCGCGGCATTGCCGAGGAGCGCCGCCGGCGCACGGCCGAAACCTCGCTCCGTCGCAGCGAGGAGCGCTATGCACTCTCCGCACGCGGCGCAAATGACGGGCTTTGGGACTGGGATCTCGCGAGCGGGGAGTTCTATACGTCACCACGCTGGCACGACATTGTCGGCCTCGCCGCGGGTCAGGCGAGCGGCGGCATCGCCGATTGGTATGACAGGGTCCTGGCGGCGGATCTCGCCGCCCTGCAAGGCGCCATTCAGGCGCATCTCGCCGGCGGCACCGCTCATCTCGAACACGAGTTCCGCTTGCGCCATGCCGACGGCAGCGAGCATTGGATGCTGGTGCGCGGGCTGAAGGTCACCGATGCCGACAAGCGGCCGGTCCGCATGGCCGGGTCGATGACCGACATCACCAGCCGCAAGCAGAGCGAGCAGCAATTGCTGTTCGATGCCCGGTTCGATCGCCTGACCGGGCTCGCCAATCGTGCCGCTTTCCGGGAGCGGGCCGATTTTGCCCTGCAGATGGTGGCCAGCGGCGAGCTGCGCGACTTCCTCACGGCGATCATCGATCTCGACCGTTTCCGCGACATCAATGACAGCCTCGGGCTGGGCACCGGCGATCAATTGCTGATTTCGATCGGTCGCAGCCTGCAGCAGGCGCTGACCAGCCAGGACACGCTGGCACGCCTCAACGAGGATGAATATGCCATCCTGCGTCTGTTCGACGGCGAGCCCGGACCGGCCATGGACGACTTGGTGACGACGATACAGCAGGCCATCGCCCGACCTTTCGTGGTCGACCAGCGTCATATCGAAATCACCGCCAGCATCGGCGTCGTCATTGCCAGCGAGGCCGAAGCGCGCTCCGCGGAAGCCTTGATCTCGGATGCCAGCCTCGCCGTCTATCGGGCCAAGGCCCTGGGCCGGGCGCGCGCCGTCAAATTCGACCCCAGCATGCAGCAGACCGCCTTGAAGCGGCTCGATCTGGTGGCCGATCTCAGGCAGGCCTTGGTCCGCGGTAACGAATTGGAACTCTTCTACCAGCCGATCATGCGCTTCAAGGATGACGGCATCCATGGCTTCGAGGCCCTGATCCGCTGGCGCCATCCGGAGAAGGGGCTGGTATCGCCCGGCGATTTCATTCCGCTGGCCGAGGAAACCGGCCTGATCGTGGAGATCGGCCGCCGCAGTATCTGGCAAACCTGCCGCCAGATTGCCGAATGGCAGGCGGCCACGGGCTATGCCCCGCAGGTCGCGGTCAATGTCTCCGGACGACAATTGGAGACGGAAGCTATTGTTAATGATATACGATTAGCCTTGGAAGAGACCAAGATCCAGGCGGACAGGCTTAAAGTCGAGGTCACCGAGAGTATGGTGATGGATAATCCGGAGCGTACCCAAGCCTTGCTAGGGCGCATTGTTGCGCTCGGCGTGAAAGTGTCGATCGACGATTTCGGCACCGGGTATTCGTCTCTGTCGCATCTGCATCGATTCCCATTTCATACCTTGAAGATCGACCGTTCCTTCGTCATTCGCCTGACTGAGAATCGTGAAGGGTTCGAGATCTGCAAGGCGATCGCCAAGCTGGCGCATATCCTGCGCCGCGACGTCGTTGCCGAAGGGGTGGAGACGGCTGCCCAGGCCGAGCATCTGCGCAACCTGGATGTGGAATACGGCCAGGGCTATCTCTACGCGAAACCCTTGCCGGTGGCCGATGCCACGAGCTTTTTGCGTCAGCATCTCGGCCTGCCGGATAAGCAGGCGGTGGGGGCATAATGGTCGCCGGACCGGTCGCCAATATGCCCAATCTGCGCGATCAGCGGCTGCTGAGGCTCTACGATTATTGGCACGAAAAAGCCGAGGGCCGGCGCATGCCTGCCTATCGCGACATCGATGCATTGGATATGAAATCTTGGCTCGGGAATTTAGTCCTTGTCGAGTTCAAGGAAAGCCTGTTCGATTACCGCATCCGGCTCGAAGGAACCCATATCGAGGACTATTACGGCGACCGTCGGACCGGGCATGGCTTCGAGCTGGTGACCTCCGCCGGCGAGCGCGAATTGCTGATGCGGCAGTACCGGCCGGTCTATGAGGACGGGCGCCCGGCCTATTACGAGGCGGCCTTCGAGAACAGCTATGGCATCTTTTCGCATCAGGCGAAGCTGCTGCTGCCGCTGTCGCAGGATGGCCAGAACGTCAACATGATCCTCGCGGCAATCTACTTCTTGTGAGGCGCCAGGCCCGTCTGGCCGCGGTGCCGGCGGCCGGTATCGGCCCGACTGCATAACCGGTGCGGCTAAGTGGTCTAGTAACGTTTTTGCTGCAATGAGTTTTGTCGAATGAAGCATAGCCTGATGGTTGTCCTGTGACTGAAATACGCCGACGCGATCTGCCGCCCAATGCGGTATCCGGCCTCCATATCGGTTCGGTCGATGCCGGGACGGCGCTGTTCAGCCCGCGGGTGCAGGCCATCTATGATTGGTGGCAGGGGCTCGCCATGCCGCGTGGCGGGATGCCGCTGTGGGATGATTTCGACATCGTCGAACACCGCGCCTTGGCGCCGTATCTTTTCGTCGTGGAAACCCCGGCGGATGGTGCCTTCCGCTTTCGCCTGCTGGGCGAGGCGGTGATCAACATGATCGGCCGCAATGTCTCCGGCGAGCTGGTCGCCAGCCGGCCGAACGACGATTACGGCCATGATCTCTATGGCTATTACCAGTCGATCATTCTGACGCGCAGCTGCCGCATGTGCCGCGGCACCCTGGATTTCACCGGCAGCGAGCATCGCTACTTCGAATCCATCGATTGCCCAACCGCCAATGACCAGGGCGAAATCACCCGGATCATCGGCGTCATGGATTATATCGAGGCAATCTCAGCCTGAGGTGAGGGCTTTCCCCTATTGGTCACGGATGGCGAGCGGTTACTTGCGCGCCCCACCCTTGGCCGGGCTCGGCACCAGATGCGATTCGATCAGCCAGATCTGCTGATCGACACCGCGCGAAATGCCGGTGAAGAGATCCGCCGTGTCGGCATCGCCGAAATCAGCGGTCTCGTCGATCGCCTTGCGCGCCGAGGTGCCGAAATCCGACAGGGCCGAGGTGACGGCATCGATATGCGTCTTCACGTCGGCAATGCCATGCGCATAGGGCTTCAGGAAGGACTTCTTCACCGCCGTCTGCGATGTGCCCTCGGCGGTACCACCCAATGCGCCGACGCGCTCGGCGATCGTGTCGTAGAAGTCGATCGTTTCAGCTGCCACCTTGTCGAACAGTTCGTGGATGGCGATGAAGCCGTCGCCGCGGACGTTCCAATGCGCCTGCTTGATCTGGCCATGCAGATCGATGGCGGCGGCAAGATGCGCGTTCAAGACGGCGATGGATTTGGCG
>Ga0209455_1001593_pt1 | contig 9999 bp, 11 predicted proteins | sample AraplaCol_mCL_r2_FD_184275 | JGI IMG/M metagenome (GOLD analysis project Ga0209455, IMG submission 184275) | Arabidopsis root microbial communities from North Carolina, USA - plate scrape CL_Col_mCL_r2 (SPAdes) (version 2) | ecosystem: Host-associated > Plants > Roots > Endosphere | place: USA...
TTGAAGCAGCAGCGTTTCGCCGCCGACCGTGGCTGGCGCTTTCCGATGGTCTCGCATCAGGGCACCAGCTTCGCCGCCGATATGGGCTATATCCGCGAAGGCGGCAAGATGTCGCCCGGCCTCTCGGTCTTCAAGCGCAAGGACAGCGATATCCTGCGTGTCTCCGATACCGGCTTCCGGCCGGGTGACGATTTCTGCAGCGTCTGGCATATCCTCGACATGTTCCCGGAAGGGGCCGAGGACTGGATGCCGAAATATCGCTACGCCGGCTGAGCCTCAGCTCCGCCGCCGGGGCCGTTGCGCCCGGGATTTGTTCAGCACGGGTTTGTTGAGGGCGGTTTTGTTGAGGGCCTGGGCCTCGGCGGCGATGATATCGCGCAGCCAGGCCTGGGCCGGATGCGCGTCATTGCGCCGGTGCCAGGCCAGCGTGAAGGGTACGGGTGCGATGGCGATCGGCGGCGGCAGCAGCTTCAGCGCGGCGGCATGACCCGATGCTCTCGCCACCCCGGCCATCACCGTCGCGATCATGTCCGACTGTGCGACCAGTGCCGGGGCGGCATACATCTGCGGCAGGGTAAGGCCGAGGCGCCGGCGGTGCCCCAGCTTGGCCAATGCCGCATCGACCAGGCCGAAGCGCTCGTTTTCCGGCGAGACGAGGAGATGCGTCAGCTGCAGGAAGCGATGGAGATCCAGTTTGCCCCGCGCCGCCGGATGATCCTTGCGCAAGATACAGACGAAGCTCTCCTCGAAGAGCGGCCGCAGCAGAATGCGCCCGGCCGGTGCTGGCGGCACGCCGATCGCCATGTCGGCCTCGCCGGCATCCAGCATGTCGATGGCGTCGTCGCGCGCCGTATAGCCATGCACCTTGAGCGTGATGCCCGGCGCCTTCTTCTGCAAGGCGATTAGTAATCGCGGCAGGAGCACGTGGGCCGGATGCTCGGTCAATGCCAGGGAGAAGCTGGCGGTTGAGGTCGCCGGCACGAAGGTCTGGGTGAAGGCGAGGCTCTGCTGGATCTGTGCCAAGGCGCGTGACAGCGGCTCGGCAAGATCGACCGCGCGCGGCGTCGGCTGCAGCCCCTTTGCCCCGCGCACGAACAACTCGTCCTGTAACAAGGCGCGCAGGCGTGAAAGCGCGGCGCTCATTGCCGGCTGGGTGCGGCCGATGCGGGCGCCCGCACGGGTCACATTGCGCTCGGCCATCAGCGCGTCAAAGGCCACCAGGAGGTTGAGATCGATACCATGTAAATCCATAAGATGGATGATGGCATATATCAATCATCGATTTCAAAGATAATGCACCGATCCCTAGCTTTCCTCAGACCGGCGGTCTTCGCCGGCAACATCAGCGAGGAAAGTCATGCAGACAAGCAACCAGCTTGCGCCAACTGATCACGGCCCATCGGATGGCACGGCCAGCCATATGCCGCCGGCGACGCGCCGGGTACTGGAAACCTTCTACCGCGCCTTCAGCGATCAGCAGCCGGACCTCCTGGACACCGTCTGCACGCCAGATTGGCAGGATATCCCCCTGGCGCCCGGCCAGGGTCCGGGGCCGGACGGATTGAAGCCGCTGATCCGGGCTTTTGCCGCGGCCTTCCCGGATATCCGCATCACCATCCATGAAATGATCGGCACGGCGGAGCGGGTGGCGGTGCGGGCCGTGATCACCGGCACGCATCGCGGCGACTGGTTCGGCATCGCGGCGACGGGCCGGCCGATCAGCATGGCGATTCACGAGTTCCATCACCTGCACGGCGACAGGGTCACCCATACCTGGCATCTCGAGGACTGGTTCGGTTTCCTGCATCAGGTCGGTGCCTGGCCTGCAGGAGATGCGCAATGAAAGCCGCCCGCCTGCACGCCTATGGCGCCGTGGATAGAGTCACGCTGGATGAGATCGCTTCGCCACAGATGGGCGATCATGAGGTGCTGGTCCGGATCACCGCCGCCAGCGTCAATCCGCTCGATGTGAAACTGACCAGCGGGGTTCTCGCCGATTATTTCCCGCTCAGCTTTCCCTATGTGCTCGGCTCCGATCTCGCCGGCACGATCGAGCGGGTGGGATCGGGCGTTTCCGGCTGGCAGATCGGCGACCGGGTGATCGGTCGCGCCGATCCCGTCAAGGGTGGCGCCTTCGCACCTGTGGCCGTCCTGCCGGCCACCCATGTGGCGCCGGCGCCTGCCAAATTGCCGCTCGATGAAGCGGCCGGTCTGCCGACAGTGGCAGGCACAGCCTGGCAGGCCTTGTTCGAGACGGCGGATCTGCGCCGCGGCCAGACGGTGCTGATCCATGCCGGGGCGGGAGGCGTCGGCAGTTCGGCGATCCAGCTCGCCCACCAGGCCGGGGCGAAGGTGATCGCCACGGCTTCGGCCGGCAATCTCGCGCTGCTGCGCGAACTGGGCGCCGACCAGGCCATCGATTACCGGCAAGGCGACTTTGCCGCAGGTCTCCACAATATCGATGTCGTTCTCGATACCCTGGGCGGCGAGGTGCAGCAGCGCTCCTTCACCGTTCTGCGCCGGGGCGGCAAGTTGGTCAGCGTCGTGGCACCGCCGGATGAGGCGCTCGCCCGGCAACATGATGTCATCGCGTCCTTCGTCTTTCACCAGACCGATCGCGCACGCCTCAACCAGGTGGCCAGCCTGTGCGAAGCGGGCAAGCTGAAGCCGGTGATCGACCGCAAGATGCCGCTGGAGGCAGCAGCTGAGGCACTGGCCTATGTCGCCGCAGGCCATGCCCGCGGCAAAGTGCTGCTTATTCCGTGACGGGGTAATCGCAGATGTAACGGCGGGTTGCGAAAAACCCGCCGTTACGCTGCTCGCTCATAGCTCAGGATGACGGCACCGGTATCCATCTGCTTGACATCCGTGTGGCGCAATTGACGGCGTTCGTAACCGCCGTCGAACAGGCGCTTGCCGTCGCCGAGCAAAATCGGTGTCACCATGATGCGGTATTCGTCGAAGAGATCGAGGGCGATGAAGGTGCGGGCGATGGTGGCGCCCCCGAACATCATCATGTCCTTGCCGGGTTGCTGCTTCAGCCGCGTGATCTCGCCGGCGATGTCGTCACGCACCACCCGACCATTCCAATCGACCTGACCAAGGCTGCGGGAGAAACAGAGCTTCGGCAGGGTATTCATCCGGCGGGCGAAGGCGCGGAACGGTGCCGGGTTGTTGACATCCTGCTCGGCCGGTTGCCAGAAGCCGGCATTGAACTGGAAGTTGGTGCGGCCATAAAGCAGCAGGTCCGTGCGGTCGACATTGTCATCCGCCCAGTAACGCTGCAGGTCGTCCGACCAGGCCGGCGGCACGAATTCGCCTTTCGGTCCCTCGATATAACCATCGAGGCTCATGAACATCGCCAGGACCACCTTCCGCATCGCCTGCCTCCCTCGTTTTCTTAACTGATCTTATTTTGCAACTGGTTGTAGCGTGACGAAACTGCTGCGAAAATGCAAGCGGTTTATCGCCGGGCAGGTGCTCGGCTGCTGCTATCAGGATGCAAATGGAAGAAGACGCACATCGCTCCGGCTGTCCCATCAATCTCACCCTGGAGGTTTTCGGCGATAAATGGAGCCTGATCATCATCCGCGACATGATGTTCGGTAATCGCCGGCATTTCCGCGAATTGCTGGCGAAGTCGGAGGAGGGGATCGCCTCCAATATCCTCGCCGACCGGCTGAAACGGCTGGTGGAGCAGGGCATGATCACCCGCGCCGACGATCCCAGCCACAAGCAGAAGGGCATCTACAGCCTGACCGAGAAGACCATTCAATTGGTGCCGGTCTTTGCCCAGATCGGTGCCTGGGGCAGGCGGCATATGCCTGTCAGCGAGGAACTGAGCATCCGCGCCCAGGTGCTGGAGGAAGGCGGGCAGAAGATGTGGGACGCCTTCATGGACGATTTGCGCGAATCCCATCTCGGGCTGAAGCGCCGCAACAGGAGCGGTCCCTCGGTCGGCGAGCAGCTGCAGGCGGCCTACGAAGCGGTGGCGGCGAAGCGGAAACCGGCCTGAGCCGACAGCGCCGTCACTTATGCATCAGGATATTGACCAGCCTGCCGAAGGGATCGCGCACATAGAAGCGCTTTACACCCCAGGGCTCGTCCGCCGGGCCGTATTCGATGGCGAAGCCGGCCTTGCGCATGCCAGCCAGGGCGGCATCGAGATCATCGACCTCGATCGAGAGATCGGGAACCGGCGTGTCCGAGCCGCCTTGCGTGGCGATGCTGAGCTGAAGCTGCATCCGGTCGGTTGACCCATAAGTGGCGATCCAGCCGTGATCCATCAGGACATCGAGGCCGAGCACATCCTGGTAGAAGCTTTTCGCCGCGGCAATGTCGCCGGCGGCGATATTGGCGATGATGCGCTTGACCTTCACGAGGCTTCTCCCTGTTTTTCGCCTGAATGTGCGAGGTCGCACGCTGGGCGCTGACACTTCTTTAACCGCCCCAGTGGAAAAATTGACGGGGGCAGAACTACAATGGACCGCATTGTGGTCATTGGGTGGCGAGGGGCAAGAACAATGGTGGGTGCGACTGCGAACGGCGACCAGGTGACACGCGATCCGCGCGTGACGGCAGACGCTCTGGTGGACCTCCGGCTCAATCATCCGCTGGCGAAGCGGCAGAACCTGCTTTGCCCGCATGACCGCCTGTTCTGGAACGAGGCCGGCCGCGATCTCGCGGCGATGGCGCAGCAGCTCGATCCGGTCTTCGCGCCCTTCAATATTGCCCGCTATCGCTGGTTCACCGAGCGGCTGCAGCGCGCCGCCCAGGAGATGCCGCAGATTCTCATCCTTGGTGCCGGCTTCGACAGCCGTGCCATGGTGTTGCCGCAACTGGCAAGCGGCAAGCTCGCCGTGTTCGAGGTCGATTTCGCCGACAGGATCGCCGCCAAGCTCGATATCTTCGCCCGCAACAAGGTGGTGATACCGCCAAATCTGCGCTATATCGGGGCCGATCTCGCTGATCCGCTGTTGCGATCGCATCTCGCGGCCGCCGGCTTCCGCGGCGATCTCCCGGCCCTGGTGTTGATGGAAGGCGCCTTCTTCTATCTGGCACGTGATGCCGCGGCGGCTTTGCTTGAGCGCAAGGCGCTTGATCTTGCCGCAGGCAGCAGCCTGGTCTTTGACCTCTGGACGCGCGCGCGTCAGGACAGTCTCAATGCCAAGGTGGAGGCGCAGCTCGGCCGCAAGCTGTTCGGCGAATGCCCGATCGACACGGGCGAAAGCGGTGACACGATGAATGCCGTCGCGCAATACCTCCAGGAGCGCGCATATGGCGATATTCAAGTGTTGAGCCTGGATCGGCTTTGCATGGCCTACGGCATCGCCGCCGAGCCCGATCCACTGCCGCAGAGCTGGCTGGTCGTGGAAGCGCGCCTGCCGCAGGCTTGATGCCGGTTGATGTTCGCAGGAGGCAATGGGGTGGCGCCGACTTAAGTAGAATCCCCCGGATTCTTCTTCGCCACAGATGCCAGGATGCGCCAACTATTGCATACCGTTTGAGCTTTTTTTTTATTCAAGTGGGGATCCTGTCGACTGCGGAAACGTAATTCAAGCTCGGGATTTCGCCTGGGATCTCTCATCCCTCACAAGCTCGGCCTGCATGTGGATCGCCATCAGTCGACTCCAGCGATATCCAAAGCCGCGGTCAGGTACTTCCGTCTCCTGCCGCAACTCCGATCGGCTATTCCTGGGGCTACAGACGTAACCCGATTGATCTCTTTCGCAATCGAGAGGTAACGGCCGACTATCAGTCTCTTTCAAGAGGCAGGGAACCGGTGTCGGTGCCTTCTTCACGCGAAGAATCGGCCACGGTAAGCCCCTATTTAGGTCGAGCCATCACGCCTTATCAGTGACGAAAGCGCACCTGACAACAAGGAGCGACGATCATGCCCGTTTACGTCTGGACGACGCAGGAGGGTGCTTTCTCTGAAGATCAAAAGAGGGCACTGGCAAAGGCTGTCGCTGACATTCATTGCCATGCGACAGGGGCGCCGAGAAGTTTCGTCCGAACTATCTTCAATACCTATCCGGAAGGAAGCGGCTTTTTGGCTGAGACACCTTCCGCCGCGGTATTCCTGGCTTGCCATATTCGGGCGGGAAGAACCACGGAAGCGAAGCACGCGCTTCTGAAGCAGCTGAATGATGCGGCTGTTAAGATTGGCGGTGTTTCGAGCGATATGCTGGCGATCGTTCTTGAGGAGATCGCGCCGGATCATGGAATGGAATTCGGCCTCATCCTCCCGGGAACCACCGCTGAAGAAGAGGCGCAGTGGCTCAAGGCGCATGCGCGGTAGATCGTCTGCTCGGAGGAACAATGGCTAAATCGTGTAATCAGCGACGAGAATGGAGCTGGTGGCATTTCCTTTTTCTGATCGAGTTGGTCGCGGTTCTCTGGCCGCCTTTCTACAACAGGGTAGAACCTGCCTTCATTGGTGTGCCGTTCTTTTATTGGTACCAACTCCTCTGGGTGATCCTCGGGGCCATCCTCAATGCGGTCATCAACTTCGCCACTGCCGATGAGTGAAGCGGCGAGACGTTCGAGACTGTGCGTGACAATCTAACATCAGCGGGAAATCATTGTGTCTGACATCCACTGGGATGCCCTCACCATCTTTGCCCTGTTATTTAGCACGATTGCTTTTCTTGGCTTTGCCGCGGCCCATTGGCATAGGGGCGATCTTGACTTGCTGCATGAATGGGGGCTCGGAGGTCGACGCTTCGGTTCCGTCATCACCTGGTTCCTGCTCGGTGGCGATATTTATACGGCTTACACATTCATTGCTGTTCCGGCGCTCGCCTTCGGCGCTGGGGCCATCGCCTTCTTCGCGATACCCTTTACGATTGTCGCCTGTCCGATCCTTTTTCTGACGCTGCCACGTCTCTGGCATGTCTGTCACAAGCACCATTACATCACCGCCGGCGATTTTGTGCGCGGCCGCTTTGGCAATCGTTGGCTCGCCCTTGCGGTCGCGGTGACGGGTATCGTGGCGACAATGCCTTACATGGCCCTCCAACTCGCCGGCCTCCAGATCGTCATTAGCGCGCTGGGCCTGTCGGGGACAGGGCTTACGGCCGACCTGCCGCTGATCATCGCCTTCGTGATTCTGGCGGCCTTCACCTATACAAGCGGTCTACGGGCGCCGGCCTCGATCGCCGTCGTCAAGGATATCCTGATCTACCTCACCGCTTTTGCGGCGGTGATCGTGATTCCGATTGAGCTTGGCGGCTTCAGCAAGATTTTCGCGGCGATACCGTCGCCTAAACTGCTGCTGGCAGCCCCCGGGCCCGCTGGCAGCGGTTCTTACAGCGCTTATGCGACGCTGGCGCTGGGCTCCGCCCTGGCAATATATCTCTATCCCCATTCGTTTACGGGGATCCTGAGCGCAAGCAGCGCTCGCGCTATCCGCCGGAATGCAGCACTGCTGCCGGCTTTTTCATTTATGTTAGGTCTGCTTGCGCTCCTGGGTTTCTTCGCTATCGCGGCCGGTGTCGCCGGCATGCCGGAATACGCCGCTGGCTTCAAGCAGTTCGGCAATAATTTCGCGGTGCCGGCCCTTTTCCTCCATAGCTTTCCATCCTGGTTTACCGGGATTGCCTTTGCCGCCATCGGCATCGGCGCCTTGGTGCCGGCGGCAATCATGTCGATCGCTGCCGCGAACCTCTATACGCGCAATATCTATCGCGAGTTCATCAACAAGACTCCGAGTGATGCTCAGGAAGCGCGGATGGCGAAGCAAGTATCGCTGATCGTCAAATTTGGCGCATTGGCGTTCATTATTTTCGTGCCGACGCAATATGCCGTCTATCTGCAGCTCCTCGGCGGGATCTGGATTATCCAGATACTGCCGGCGGTGGTGCTCGGTGCCTATACAAGTTGGTTCAACGGCTGGGCGCTGCTCATTGGCTGGGCGGCTGGAATCGTCGCGGGTACGGCTATGGCGATCGCGGTGAATCTCACGCCGGCCTATCCGCTTCACCTCGCAGGCTACGTTTTTCCGGGCTACACCGCATTCTATACGGTAATCCTCAATATCGCGCTCGTCGTGATCCTAACCCCGCTCTTCAACGCATTGGGCAGGCAACGGATCGCTCTCAATGAGATCGTCAGCTCGGACTTTCATGCTTGAGGAAGAGGTCCGGGCACTCTCATCCAGTCAAGAATCATAGCGAGTGTCTGGAAGCCACTAAGTGCCTTTTATTTCTGCCTAAGTCGACGAAGCTATGGTGCTTCTACCATCAGTTCAAGGTTGCGTTGTGCCGTGGCGGGCGCAAATGCTCGAGGCCGTGGAACTCCACGAATTTGTTGGTCGAGGCCCAGACGTGGTCACCATAGAGGAACGGCTTGAAGCCAGCCTCGGCGATATCGCCATGGATCGGCAGCGGCTCGATCAAGGCATCGACACGTGGCTCGTAGAAGAACGGCACCGAGTAGCGCTCTTCGCCATGGCCGATGACGCGATGTTGCGTCGCCTTGATGCGGCCCGAGGTCCATCTCTCCAGCAGCTTGCCGAAATTTACCACCAGCGTCTCCGCGCGCGGCGGCACATCGATCCAGCTGCCGTCGCGGGCTTGTGCCTGCAGGCCGGAGACGCCGTCCTGGGCCAGCAGCGTGACGAGTCCGGAATCGGCATGCGGCGCACCGATCAGATAGACCCGTTTGCCTTCATGTTCCGTCCAGAACTTCGCCTCGGTCAACTTGGCGAGTGAGGCTTCCGATCGTGGCGGATAGTGAATAAGGCGGAAGGTCGAGACGCCGCCGCGGAAGGCATCGTCGAAAAAATGTTCCTCGATGCCAAGGCCGCGGGCGATGCTGCGCATGAGCGCCTGGCCAACCCGCTCCATCGCCCGGTAATAGGCCGCCGCCGCCGCGCGCCAGCCGGGCAGGCGTTCCTCGGCGGGCAGGGGCGAGGCCTCGCGCAGGGGATCGGTGGTATCAACGACGCCGAGGCCATAAGCGACGTCCGGCCCCATATCGATGCCTTCCTTGTAGGTCGGATACCCTTCCTGGAGAGGGAACCAGCCGCGATAGACATTGGCATTGGCGGCGGCGAATTTCTGCCGCCACAGCCGGCCGAGCTCAGCGGGGGGCAAAGCGAAGATGCGCTTCAGTTTCTGCAGGTCGGCGGAGGCGATGGGGATATCCGGTGGCATATTGCCGATCAACATGAAGCCGATATCGGACGCCGCCTCGGCAATGGCTGCGTCTGCCCGGTCGCGCGCCGGGCCGGCTTCTGCGAAAAGCGGCGCGATATCGATATGCGGAATCATGCCACACCCCAGATCTGTTCTTTTGATGAGTGTTCTTTGCGGGGATTAGGCGCCGGAAACCGGGGCTCGGCAAATGCCATTCGCGCATCGAGGCGATGAGCTTTTCGCGCAGGACGCCCCCGTGGAGCATTGCTTCGGAGTACGGCTTCGAAGCACCGCCAGGCGGGACGCCAGGTAAGGGCAATCAGGCTGGGCGCAGGGCGCGGGCGGCACAGAGGATCAGCAGGGCGACGACAATCGGCACGGTGGCGAAGATTGGATTCTGCAGCCAGAGGCCGGCCGCCGCCGCCCAGGAGACGGCGCAGAAGGCTTCCGCAAAAGTGGCGAGACGCGACGAGGTCTGGCGGCGGCTGAAATAGCGACGCTTGGCCTGACTGCGGAACCAGATCTGGATCATGGTCGAGGAGACGGAGGCGGCAATGATGCCGAGCGCCACGACCAGCGTCATCTCCAGCGACAGGCCGGCCAGGCCAGCCAGGAAGGGGGCGAAAATCAGGAAGACCAGCATCAGCACCGCTTCGACCTTGCCGGCCAGGGCGCGCGCCGGCGAGATCGGTGCTGTGGCGATCAGGTCCGGCGCATCCTCGCCGGAAACGGCAAGCCAGGCGAGGCCACCTGCCAGCTGGCCGGCGGCCATGGTAAGGACCGGTGCCAGCACGATCAGCGCACCGCGGTCATGGCCATAGAAGCGCCAGAGCAGCAAAGCAGGGGGGATCAGATAGAG
>Ga0209455_1001599_pt1 | contig 9950 bp, 11 predicted proteins | sample AraplaCol_mCL_r2_FD_184275 | JGI IMG/M metagenome (GOLD analysis project Ga0209455, IMG submission 184275) | Arabidopsis root microbial communities from North Carolina, USA - plate scrape CL_Col_mCL_r2 (SPAdes) (version 2) | ecosystem: Host-associated > Plants > Roots > Endosphere | place: USA...
CAGGCTCCTAACCTATGCGCTTAAGCACAAGGCAGGCCATTTAGCGATAGGCTTGCTTAACGGTTTTTTACCCTGTGGTTTTGTTTACCTGGCCCTGATTGGTGCGGTTAACTCTTCATCGCCTTTTGCATCGGCACAATACATGTTTTGGTTTGGCATGGGCACGTTTCCATTAATGCTGATAGCAACCGTAAGTTCAGGCCTTATTGGCCCTGCTGTACGGCGCAGCATAAACCGGGGCATGCCTTATGTTATGGTATGTTTGGGGCTCTGGTTCCTGGTTCGGGGTTTAGGCCTAAATATTCCCTATCTCAGCCCAGCAAAACAATCTTCGAGCGTAACGATTTGCCACTAGTGTCAAGTCAAAAATCTTTAGTCGAAAGTCCTAAGTCAAATTCTTGCTTACATGCTGATTAATCTTGAAACGATCTGGCGCTGATAAAATGATAAACGTCATTTTTTGCCGGGGTTTCTGTCATGGCGTAAGGAATGGAGTTGGCTGATATTTGCTGTATAAAAATTCAACTATGGCAACTTCAATTAATCATGCCGGACAATGGACCCAAAAACCGGCAACAACAAACTCAACAAGCATTTTTAATAAATGGGCTGTTTTCACTCAAAGACAGTCCGAAAACAAAACCTTTTGGTTTTTATTGTCGCTTGTGTTCCAGGGCGTATTTTTTCTGCCCCTGCCAGCGCTGCTGATTTATTATTTTAATGCGCCTACACTTATTGTTGTGATAACGCTCACCCTGTTTTTTGCAAACATTATTGCAGGCATGGGTGGCGCCGGCATTCAAACGTTGCTTAAACTGTTTGCCGCCAGTATGCTCATACATGTGCTGATGGCAATTATCTGTATGCTTTAACCAAATCCGCCCGGCAACGGGCGAGGCCTGGTCAATTAAATAATATACTGTTGATGGGAAGCTTGCCAGCTAAGTTTGGCGAGGCCCGGAATATGCTGCCCGCTCTCCCCTAATTAGGTTATCGCCCGGTGTTTTGGTTGCGCCGGCGGCCACTTTGGGTAAATGATGAGTGAACGAGGAGAAAAGTGGACTTGGGCGGGCAGCTATACCGGGTGTTAACTCCGATAATTAAAATGCGTAAAGGAATTTTATTGGTTAATTTAGGAACTCCCATTAGCCCTTCTGTTAATAATGTACGAAAATACCTGGCAGAGTTTTTGATGGACCCCAGGGTTATCACACTTCATCCGCTCCTTCGTTTTTTACTGGTACGCGGCATTATTGTCCCCTTCAGGTCGGCAAAATCAGCCAGGTTATACCGCAAAATATGGGATAGCCAAACTGGTTCACCCTTGTTGCATTACAGTAACACGCAGCAGCAGCTACTAAAAATGGAGCTTGGCCTCGGGTACGTTGTAGAACTCGCCATGCGTTACCAATACCCATCAATTGAACTGGCATTAAACAAGTTAAAAGCAGCCGGGGTCGAAAGTATCCGCGTTATTCCAATGTTTCCGCAATATGCATCGGCCACCAGCGGCTCTGTAATGGCTAAAGTGATGGAAGTGTTAAGCAAATGGGATGTCATTCCATCGGTATCATTTGTCAATTCGTTTCACGACGATGAATTAATGATTGAAGCTTTTGCTGAAAATGGCCGAAAATACCCCATTGAAAACTACGATCATGTGTTATTTAGCTTCCATGGTTTACCCGAAGCCCAGTTGATAAAATGCGATGCTTCCGGCAGCCATTGCCAACACAAAAAGGGATGTTGCGACTCGCTTACAACTGTAAACTTTAATTGCTACGCAGCCCAGGCACATCATACAGCCAGGCTGATTGCCATTCGCCTGGGTATCCTGCCTGGCAATTACACCGTATGTTTTCAGTCGAGATTGGGCAGGGCCGAATGGATAAAACCCTATACCTCCGACGTTATAACAGACTTAGCACAAGCAGGCTGTAAGCGGCTGCTGGTCTTTTGCCCCGCATTTGTTGCCGATTGCCTGGAAACAATTTACGAAATCGGGGTTGAATACCGGGAAATGTTTTTGACGGCCGGCGGGGAGCACCTGCAATTGGTTGAAAGCCTGAACGGGTCGCCCATTTTTATAAAAGCTTTACAAAATATGGCATCGCAAAACGCACCTATTTTGGTACATGGCGTTTAAACATTTATGTTTATCACATTAAATATTATTGCCAGGCCGGCTATAATTACCAGGATTAAAAAGAGGATTGCCAGTATCGTAAGAATTGAATTTAAGTTCATTTTTATAATGTAAGGCTTGAATTAGTACACTGAAGCACATTTGGTTTTAAAGTTCTTCTTCAAAATATTTAATCGCTAAATTTTCAACAATGTATGATTTAAGGAACCCGTGCAAAAACGCCGATATATTGCTATTTTTAAATGGCCATACTAAATAATTGTGTTGTTGGCTTATCGGCCCAAAGTCGCTCATCAAGCGCCATACAAATGTTGCGCAAGTAGCGCTTGCCCAGGGAAGTAACTTTTAGTTCCCACGGGTTAAGCTCAATCAATCCGTCATCAGCCAGCGGCCTAAGTCGTTCAATGCCATCAAATAATGCATCGCAGCTGTCAACATGGTAGTTCCAGGTGGTATAGCCCTTACACATAATATTCAAAATATGTTTACGCATTAACAGGTCGGTATGCGTTAATATATGCCCTTTAAAAACCGGCAACTCATCATTGTTTACCAACTTCAGATATTCTTCAACAACTTTCACATTTTGGGCAAATCCGTAGTATGAATCGCTGATGGCCGATACGCCAAGCCCGATAAGCATCTGAGTGTGCTGGGCGGTATACCCCATAAAATTGCGGTGCAATGTTCCTTTGGCCTCCGCTTCAAAAAGCTGGTCCTCGGGTAAGGCAAAATGGTCCATACCAATCTCCTTAAACCCATGCCCCCTTAAAAGACTGCGGCCAATTTCGTAAAGTTTGTTCTTGTCGTGCGCATTGGGCAGATCTTTTTCGGTAAATAAACGCTGTCCAGGCTTTACCCATGGCACATGGGCATAACTGTAAAACGCAATCCTGTCGGGCATTAACTCCGCCACAAGCCTGATCGTTTCAGCGAGGCCTTGCATCGTCTGTAGCGGCAGTCCATAAATTAAGTCGTAGTTTATTGATGTATAGCCAATAGCCCTTGCTGCCCTGGTTATCGTTTCAACTTGTTCAAAGCTTTGGTGGCGGTTGATAATGGTTTGTACTATTGGGTCAAAATCCTGTATACCGAGGCTGATTCTGCGAAAGCCGAGGTTATATAAGGTAAGTAAGTGTTCAATGGTGGTATTTGCCGGATGCCCCTCGAAACTAAACTCTGCTCCGGGATGAACATCGGCGCCTTGCAAAAGACCAGAAATAAGCCTGTGTAAATTGGGTGCACTAAAAAATGTTGGCGTTCCGCCACCCAGGTGTATTTCTTTAATAAGCGGTTTACCGCCCATAATATCCAGGTACATTCTCCACTCCTTAAGTACAGCCGTAATGTAAGGGTCTTCAACCTGGTGATTTTTAGTTATGCGGGTATTGCAGCCGCAGTAAGTGCAAAGGCTTTCGCAAAACGGCAGGTGAATGTAAATACTTATGCCTTCGCTTCCGTTGCTTTCAATGAACGACCGTTTTACCGTTTGTTTCCAGTCGGCGACTTTAAACGAGTTTGTGTCCCAATAAGGCATTGTTGGATAACTGGTATAGCGCGGCGCGGGCACGTTGTACTTGCTGGCAAGGTCGTTAATTATATTTTCCATGGTTAAGGTTAAGCAGTTTTTGAGGAAGTGATTTTGTTGCAATCCCTGGCGCAGGCGCAAGCCCGGCCAACGCATTTATTGAGGCTCCACAAATCAAGGCTTTTTATTGTTTGGTCGGCTATTTCCTGCAGCGCTTCTTTGGTTAAAAGCGGCCCGCACGGCGGACAGTCTGGAATATTTGCTATTTTTATGTCATGGTCAGCCAATGCGGCCTTATCGATATGGCCTGTACCGGCAGACCTGGTAACAATAAATTGGATGCCCAGGGCAGCCAGTTGTTCAGCCACAGGTGCTGATAAGTCATCGTCTTGAGTAACAATAACCGCGTTTTTCCCTTCGGCGTAAATAGCCGTATCAACCCCCAAAGGATTGGAAATAAGCGTTATATCATGTTTTTTCTGATTAGCTTTCGCCAGATATTCTTTTTCAACAGGCTTAACACTAAAGGCAACAGCTTTCATCCATTATATATTTATAAGAACAAAGCTACCGTTATGGCAAGTTACGGAGTATGAGCGATGTCAGCCCAAAATGTGATATACATCAGTTTTTCATTTTAGCAAGTTTTTCGGGATTAATTACTGTAATCAGGCTTCCTTTCTTGTCAATTAGCCCTTCGTCTTTAAAGTCCGACAGTGTACGACTAACAGTTTCGGTGGCCATGCCCGCCATTGCAGCCAAATCCTCGCGCGTAATTTTAAAACCTTCCGCGCCGGCAGGCTGTTGTTTGTAAAGCCGCATCATAGCCTCAGCCATCCGCTTTCGTACCGAATGGTAGGCCAATTGCAACAATTGGTCTTCTTTTTCCCTTATATTATTTGCTAAAATTTTGATGAATTCGCGGGCTACCTCGGGGTATAGGTTAAGCAATTGCTCCAGCTGGTCTTTAGGGATAAGGCACAGGGTGCTATCTTCAAGGGCGGTAGCCGTATCGGAATAGGGTTCGTTTGACAGGAGCGCGTTTACACCCAGGTAATCGTCATCATTAAAAATACCGGTCATTAGCTCGCGTCCATCCTCTGCCAGTTTTATGGTTTTTATTTTGCCGCTAATAACAAGGTAAAGGCCATTGCCTTTATCGCCATCGTAATAAATAACCTGGTTTTTTTTAAACTGGCGGGCCTTTCGCTCACTTATAATTTTTTTGAGTTCATTAAACCCGTCGTTTTTTGCTATCAGGTTATTTAAGCGGTCTAATGATTTGCTATAGAAATTTTGCTGCAATTCCTTTTTCTTTAGCCTGCTTTCAATTGCATTTAGTAAGTCCATATCATCAAAAGGCTTGGTCAGGTAGTCGTCGGCGCCCATTTCCATTCCCTTTCGTAAGTCAAGGCGTTCAGCTTTCGCAGTTAAAAATATAAAAGGCGTGGCAGCGGTCGCAGGGTTTTTATTCAGCATATACAATACGCCGTAGCCGTCCAGCTCGGGCATCATTATATCGCATAAAATAATATCCGGTACATTTTTAAGGGCAAGGTCAACCCCCGTTTTACCGTTGTTGGCCTCAAATACTGTGTACCCGGCCAACTCCAGAATTTCAATCACGTTTTCGCGGATGTCGTTATTATCCTCAATAATCAATACTTTCTTGTTCATGATATCGGAAATGTAATAGTAAATAAAGTACCCTGGTTAATATTGCTGCTAAATTCAATTTGCCCGTTCATCAGGCTGGTATAACGCGCCACAATGTTTAAGCCCAAACCGGTACCAGGAATGTTACCTGTGTTATGCGCTCTGAAAAAGGCTTCAAATAAATGTTTTTGGTCGGTATCAGGTATGCCAATGCCGTTATCCTTAACAGTAATTATGCACTGTTCGCCGGTTACTTCGGTGTTAAACTCAATAAAAGTATTTTCGCCCGAGTATTTTATGGCATTGGCTATAAGGTTTATTGCGCAGTTTTTAAGCAGGTTGGGATCAAGATTTATTATCCCGCTGGTGCCTGTATGCTGGTAAATAATATTTTGGTTTTGTTTGGCCACCATCTGCATTTCTTCAGTTATTTCTTCCGATAGCTTAACAACATCAAAATAAGTAAACGCCGGCTGCACCTTTCCCGCTTCCAGTTTTTCGAGCGAAAGGAAATCGTTAAGAATAGTTGTTAAATTGCCAACGGCATTTTTAATTTTTGCAACGTGTTTCCGGATGTTTTCGTTTTCAAAAGGGAGCGCATACTTTTCAATAAGCGATGCTGACAGTTGAATAGCACTTAATGGCGTTCGGAATTCGTGCGAAGCCATTGAAACAAAACGGCTTTTTAACTGGCCGAGTTCCTTTTCTTTTACGAGCGAAAAACTAACCTCTTCTTTCGCAAGCTGCAGCTCTTGTACTGTTTCCTTAAGCGAATGAGTGCGCGTTTCGACGAGGTCTTCCAAATGGGCAGCATATTCCTTTAATTGCTCTTCAGCTTCTTTCTCCCGTGTCAAATCGTGAATAAAGCCGGCGTAAATTTTCCTGCCCGTAAACGGCACATCGCTAACACCAAGCCTGAACGGAAATGTCGTACCGTCCTTTTTTAAACCGGTTACTTCCCTGCCTATTCCTATTATATGTGGCTCGTTGGTTCGCTGATAACGATGAATATATTCGTCGTGCTGGCTTCTATAAGGCTGAGGCATCAATGTTGACACGTTCTGACCTATAACCTCTTCGGGAGTACATAAAAACAGCTTGCATGCCGCCGGGTTAATGGATTCAACAATACCGTTCCCGTCGATGGTTATTATCCCGTCGATGGCATTGTCAATTATCGCTTTTAGCAAGGCGGCATTTTCCATATAATCTTTCAGCATTTATTTACAGTCATGCGGTTTAATGATAATAATCACAAATATCATTAATGACTGGCTATCCAAATATAACCCTTTTCATACAAAAATGTGATCGTCGTCATTTTTTGTATAAGACTGCCTCAAAATATGCAACAAACTACCATGGTAAAACCCGTAACACAACTGATAACAAACAGCCAGTTAGCTGATGCCCGTCATATTTTATACGCATTAATTTAAAAAACTTTACAGTGTAATAAATCACTAATAAACCTCAAAATACGCGGGTATAAAACTGTTGCCATGAACAATTCAGAAATTCAATTTTTAGAGGGGCCGCAATCAAGGCTCAAAGAGTTAAAGTTCACTTTTGAAACCATGCGCGATCTTATCCACGGTTTCCGCGCGTTGCATTTTATAGGTCCTTGTATAACGGTATTCGGTTCGGCCAGGTTTAAAGAAGGTCATCCTTATTATGAACTCACCCGCAAAGCGTCAGCCGAGTTTGCAAAACTTGGGTTTACCATTCTGACCGGCGGCGGGCCCGGTTTAATGGAAGCAGCAAACCGCGGCGCCCGCGATGTCGGCGGCCGTTCGGTTGGCTGTAATATTCAATTGCCGGTTGAACAGCGCCCTAATCCATACCTCGACAAATGGGTTTACATGCAGCACTTTTTTTTACGCAAAGTATTACTGGTAAAATATTCTTTTGCATTTATTGTGATGCCGGGCGGGTATGGTACGCTCGACGAATATTTTGAAGCGCTTACGCTGATACAAACCCATAAAATCAATGATTTCCCGGTTATTATATTCGGCAGGGAATACCATAAGGAACTGTTGGAGCATATTGAAACCATGAAGAAGGATGGCACAATAAGCGAGCCTGACGCGCGTCTTTACCTGGTAACAGACGATATTGAAGAAGCCGTAAATTTGATAAAAGAAAAAAGCATTAAACAGTATGGCCTAAAGCCAAGGCCCAAATCAAAACCTACCTGGTGGTTATTTGAACACCGGTGAGCCGCCAGGCAAACAAACTTGTACCAAGACCTGCCACGGCGTTGGGTGACGATAATCATTTATCAGCATGACATTCGTCATTTTATGCCAGCCGATTATTTCGAATTTAGCAGTCTATAATATTATTACAATTTAATATAAGCTAAAAACACACCCGTTATGCAGCCAACGATTACAAATCCCGACCGCACACTCCAATATTATGTGATTGCCCGCAAATGGTTATCAGACCTGGAGTTTTTTAAAATAGAAACCGCATACCTGCACCGGCTGCTGGACGATTACATTGTACGCTTGCAGGATGCTGAACATATCCACCGGCTTATTGAAGTTGGCAAGGAACTGAAAAAACTGGAGTTAATGGAAATAAACAACATGCTGGACAACCAAATAACGCAACTGGAACTGATGGCTGAAGATGTGATCCCTGAAGACTCGGAATCGCTGGCAGCTACACAGGTTCAGTTGGAATATTTTATCACCAACCTTAACCACCAATTCCGGAAAGTAAAGCAGGAATTGTTCAGGCTGGTGCTTGATGTTAAGCATAAATACAAAATTATAGCCAACTAAATCTCACCATATAATATCCAAGAGTAAAGCGCACATAACCCTGCGCTTTTTTTATTTCATACAATTTTATTTAGGCATCGTAGCGAAGTGCACGGCTTGAAACTGTTTCTTTTGTGTGGTTTTAGCATTATTTAATTATTTTGCGAAACTTAAAACCAACATATGGCAATTACACCTTCCATCAGTGCCCCGGTCACTAAAAAACCTACCGTAAGCCCTATAGTTATTATAGGCGCATTATTTTTCATTTTCGGGTTTATAACCTGGCTCAACTCCGTGCTTATTCCCTATCTGAAAATAGCATGCCAGCTCAATAACTTCCAGTCGTATTTTGTGGCTACAGCGTTTTATGTGGCCTGCCTGGTGATGGCCAAACCATCAGCGTGGGTACTTAAGCTATTTGGCTTTAAAAACGGCATGTCGGCCGGCCTGGTAATTATGGCCATTGGCGCTATAATATTTATCCCGGCAGCAATCACCAGGATTTATTCAATTTTCCTGGTAGGGCTTTTTATACAAGGTAGCGGCATGGCCATATTGCAAACCGCAGCAAACCCATACATTACAATAGTTGGCCCGGCCGAAAGCGCTGCAAAGCGCATAAGCATTATGGGAATTTGTAACAAGATGGCCGGTGTACTGGCCCCTATTGCCCTGGGCGCAGTAGTATTGAAAAATATCGATACATTTACTACTAACCTTGCCAAATTAAACCCTGCACAAAAAACTGCTGAATTAAATGAGCTGGCATCGAGGGTGATATTACCTTATATACTAATTGTAATTGTGCTGCTTATATTGGCGGTACTAATCTATTTTTCGGGCCTCCCCGAAATTGATACCGACCATGAAGACGAAACCGTTGCTGCAGCCAACAGCGGAAAAACCAGCATATTCCAGTTTCCCCATTTAATAATAGGGGTTATTGCCCTGTTTTTCTATGTAGGCGCCGAAGTAATAGCCGGCGATTCTATCATCAGTTACGGAGCATCACAGCATATACCCTTATCTACGGCTAAGTTTTTTACATCCTTCACGCTCATTTCAATGGTTGCCGGGTATATTATTGGCATTATTTGCATTCCGCGTTTTATTACCCAACAAAAGGCACTCGTTATTTCGGCCATTTTAGGCATTGTTTTTACAATTGCGGCATTACTCACTCATCAGTACGCTTCAGTATTTTGCATCGCCCTTTTGGGCCTTGCCAACTCGCTGATGTGGCCAGCAATATGGCCGCTGGCGCTTGCAGGGTTGGGCCGTTACACCAAAATAGGTTCATCCATGCTGATAATGGGTATTGCCGGTGCGGCAGTTTTCCCTCCCCTATATGGCTTTTCAGTCGACCATTTTAAGGCAAGCATGGGCCAGGCAGATGCGGCCCATATGTCGTATCTTATCTTACTGCCGCTTTACCTGTTTATTTTTTATTTCGCGGCTTACGGGTACAAAAAAAGAAAGGCCGTTGGCGCATAGGCATTAATCAAAATATTACAAACACAAAAGGCCCCGTAATCCGGGGCCTTTTGTATTTGGCAGCGCCATGTTTATTTCCCCTGCGGATATACAAACGAGGTGGTTTCTTCCTTCATTTTTATAGGCCTTACCTCAATTTTTGCAGTTTGAGTGTAGGCAAATTCGGGATTGCCTTTAGCCAGTTCTACAGCCTCATCCATGTCGTTTGCCAAAATGTGGTAATAGCCTACAATTATTTCATTAGTTTCGGCATAAGGGCCCTCGTTAAACGCACCGGGTGTGCCCGATATCATTTTACCCTCCCTCACCAACGGTTGGGCGCCAATAAGATTGCCATTTTTTATCATGG
>Ga0209455_1001602_pt1 | contig 9930 bp, 7 predicted proteins | sample AraplaCol_mCL_r2_FD_184275 | JGI IMG/M metagenome (GOLD analysis project Ga0209455, IMG submission 184275) | Arabidopsis root microbial communities from North Carolina, USA - plate scrape CL_Col_mCL_r2 (SPAdes) (version 2) | ecosystem: Host-associated > Plants > Roots > Endosphere | place: USA...
GCGCGGCCATGTAGGCGCGAATGCCGTCGCGGAACGGCTTCTCGCCGAGGTAGGCCTCCAGCATGCGGATAAAGGCCTGGCCCTTGCTGTAGGTGATGCCGTCGAAGGCGAGCATCGCTTCGCTCTCGTCGGCCACGGGCTGCTGGATCGGATGCGAGGTGCGGCGGGCATCGAGCGCCATCGCGAACTGCTTCTGGCCGTAGCCGTTGAGCCAGCTACGCCATTGCGGATGAAAATGTTCGGCCGCCTTCTCCTGCATCCAGCTCGCAAAGCCCTCGTTGAGCCAGAGATTGTCCCACCAGCCCATGGTGACGAGATCGCCGAACCATTGATGCGCCATCTCATGGGCGACGACGCTGAAGATGTCGCGCCGGTACGCATCGGAATCAGTTGCGGGATCGAACAGCAGCCGGCTTTCGAAGAAGGTGATGCCGCCCCAGTTCTCCATCGCGCCGCCATAGCCGCCGGGCACCGCGATCAAATCGAGCTTCGGCAGCGGAAAGCGGCTGCCGAAATAGTCGTTGTAATAGCCGAGCAGCTTCACGGCCTCGTCGAGCGCGAAGCGGCCCTTGTCGCTCTTGCCCTTCGTCGTCACCACGCCGACGCTGACGCCGCCCGCGTCCGCCGTGACCCGCTCGAGCTCGCCGGCGGTGAGCACGAACAGATAGCTCGACATCTTGGGCGTCGGCGCGAACATAACGCGCTTGAGGTCAGGTGCGGCCTGCTCCTCGCGCGCGACCGGCATGTTGGAGACGGCGAGGAACGATTGCGGCACCGTCACCGTCAGCGCGAAGCTCGCCTTGAACGACGGCTCGTCCCAGCAGGGAAAGATCCGCCGGGCATCCGCGGCTTCGAGCTGGCTCGAGATCATCCGCCTGCTGCCCGCCTCGGTCGGATAGTCGGCGAAGAACAAGCCGCGGTCGAAGGAATTGATCTTTGCGGAAAAGCGCAGGCCCAGGCGATGCATTCCCGCCGGCAGCGCTTGCGGAAACGACAGCGTCGCGGTCTCGGCGGCTGCGTCGAGCGCGACGCTTGCGCGCTGCGCGCCGTCGTCGACCGCCGCCTCGTCGATCACAATGTTCACCGCGTTCAACGTGATCTGCGCGGCCGGCTCGCGCAGCTCGATTTCGACCGTCTCACGGCCTGCGATCGTCAGATGCGCGAGATCGGGCGTGAGATCGATGTCATAGCGCTGCGGCACCACGGTCTTCGGTAACTTGCCGGGCGTCGCATCGAACGAGAACAGCGGCTCCGCGGCGAGCGGAAGCGGCAGCAGCACTGCCAGAAGCGCGACAAAGCCGAGCCGCACGCTGCGCGGCCTCAATGGCGACATGGAACCCTCCGCAACGCGCTGGTTACCCTTCCCGGGGCTCGTTGCTTCCATGCAAACCCAGGCTCAGTGCACGTGACCATAGCGCGGCCTCGCCGAGCAGGTAAGTCGGGTTCCAAATGCTGCGCAGTCATCTCGGCGTGATCGCTTCGCAACAATCGCGCGGTTAAAGGCGCATTAAGCTTAATTCTTAGCACCTGGTTCAAACTTTCCATTCACCATACGCGCACGGGCATCCGGCGCCCTCGACCTGCAGCGAACGTTTCATTCAATCCTTGGTTGCGCCATGCCACAACGTCGTACCGCGCACGCGGCCTCTGGTCGTGCGCCTGCGGAACGAGACACCGGCGACGCGAATTCGAGTGACGACGACGCGACAGAAATGGCCCCGACTCCGCTCAATTCAGTCATTTTTCCGCCGTACTGGATCAGCATCATCCGGCATGTTGATAGTGTGTTAGTAAGCGTGCTCCAGCGTAAATTCGCGGTGGGAATTTCGATCGGACACGAGAGGACCCTGCGGCGAGAGCGACGATGAAGACGCTTTACGATTTGCTCGAAGCTCTTCCGGACGACGACGCCGAAGAGCTGAGGTCCGCGTTCCGCAAGGCCGTCAAGGGAACGCATCCCGACATCAATCCCGGCGATCCCGACGCGGCGCTGCGCTTCCGCCAGATCGTGCGCGCCAACGATATCCTCAGTGATCACGATCAGCGCGCCGCCTATGATCATCTCCTGGAGCTTGCACGCCAGGAACAGGAACAGGAATTCAAGCGCGCGGTCGCGGCGAAGGTCTACAAGGTCGCTTCCGGTGTGATGGCAATTGCCGGTGCTGCGGCCACGGTGGTCGGCGGTTATCTCGTGTTCATGCACATGTCGTCTGCTTCCGTTGCGCCGCTGAAGCCGACCGTGGTGATGACGGACAAGATCAAGATCGGTCCGGTGGCGGCCAAGCCGATCGAGGTTGCCGCGGTCACGTCCGAGCCCACGCCGGTATCGGTAACAGATGCGGCCGCCGTCGAGACCGTCGCAAGCCTGCCCGAGGGATCGGCGCAGCTCGCTGGGGCCGATGCGGTCAATGACGCCGATGGGGCCGCCGCCACAGCTACGTCCGCAACGGCCAACGCGCCAGGCGGCACGATTACCGCAGCTAACGCGACTGCTTCCATGTCCGGCACAGCCGCTGCCCCCGGTATCAACGATGCCAAGTTCTACCGCGACCGCGGCATGGCCTCGTATCGCAAAGGCGACCTGATCGCCGCGATCGCCGATCTCGACCAGGCCATCCAGATCGATCCGAAGTTCTCCGGCGCCTATATCGACCGCGGCATCATCTTCTACCGGATGCGCAAGTTCGACCGCGCCTTCGCCGACGTCGCCAGCGCCAAGCGTGTCGAAAAGACCAACCGTGCAGTGATGGACGCCATGGCGCGCAAGCAGCCGCTGCGTCCGCTCAAGCTCGAGCCGCCGAAGCTGACGCGGGTGTCGCAGCGGCACACCTCGGTGCCGGACTGACCCGCATTTGTCCGGTCTGCGATATTGACGGAAGTTTAACGAAGACTGCAACCATTCCGCGAACTCGCGCGGTACTGCCTATCGGTTGTTAGGAAAAGCTGTTCCATGGTACCGCCATGGGACAGAGGCTGCATTCCACATCTCCAGATCAGGACCCGGCGATCCGCAGCGAACTCGTTGATCTGCTTTACACGTCCTTGCCGCAGGTGATGACGATCAACGTCGCCGCGCTGATGGGCGCCGGCGCCTTGGCCACAACCACCCGCGATCCCGGCTATGTCGCCATCGCGTGCGCGGTGCTGGTCAATGCGATCGGCCGCGTCGCAAGCCTGCTGCGCTACAAGAGGTATGCGCGCCGTCTCAGCGACGATGACGTGGTCCGCTGGGAACGCATCTATGGCGCGGGCGCCGCCGCGTTTGGCCTCGCGCTCGGCTTGCTGTCGTTCCGTGCCTTTCAACTGGACGATGCGCCCGGCATCTGGATCGCCTTCGGGCTCTCGATGTCCTACTGCGTCGGCATGGTGTCGCGCGCCGGGATCCGGCCCTGGGTCGTGCTGACCGCGTCGGCCGTGCTGCTCTCACCGACGCTGATCGCGGGCCTGATGCAGCCGGAGCTCGCCTATCGGCTCGGTGCGGCCATGCTGGTGCTGTTCTGGTTCACCATCCGCGAAGCCTCACGCCATCTCAGCACCGCATTCATCGAACGGCTACAAGCCAAGCAGGCGCTGGCGCGCCAGGCAAACCACGACTTCCTGACCGGCCTGCCCAACCGGGCGGCGTTTCTGGCCGCGCTCCAGCGATCGACGGCCGATGTCGCCATCATTGCCATCGACCTCGACGGCTTCAAGCCGGTGAACGATCGCCACGGCCATCATGCCGGCGACGATCTGTTGCGCCAGGTCGCAACCAGGCTCGCGGCCTGCGTCGCGCCGGATGGTCTCGCCGCCCGCTTCGGCGGCGACGAATTCATGCTGTTGAAATCGGTCTCACATGGCGCGGCCGGGCGCGAGACTGCGCATGCGCTCGCCCGCGAGGCGATCCGCGCGCTGTCGATGCCGTATCTGCTCGCCGACATTCCGGTGGTGATCGGTGCCAGTGCCGGCATCCTGGTCGACACCGGACCGCTCACGGACAATGCGCTCACGCAGCTTCTGCACGAGGTTGATGGCGCGCTCTACGCCGCCAAGCACGCCGGCGGCGGCCACTGCGCCTGGGGCAAGCCAGCGAGGCTGCGCCGCGCGGTTTGATTGCGTCCGCACATCCAGAGGCACGCGTCGCAGAGCCGCCATGCGTCGCCCGCGATTGCTTGGCCAAGATAAATCCTGCAGTGCTGCTCTCCGCATAAGATTGAAAAAATTTCGGGAGACGAAATGCGAAAGCGCGCGCGTTTATATGCCAAAGCCTGTTTGTTGCTGAGCGCCTTGCTGCTCGCAAGCAGCGCGCGCGCCGAGGACGACGTGCTGCGGGTCGGCATCATCACCGACATGAGCGGGCAATATTCCGACGGCAACGGCACCGGCTCGGTGATCTCGGCGCAGATGGCCGCGGAGGAGATCGGCGGCACAGTGGCCGGCCGCAAGATCGAGATCATCTCGGCCGATCACCAGAACAAGCCTGATGTGGCGGTCGGCATCGTGCGCAACTGGATCGATACCAAGGGCGTCGACGTCATTGCGGAGGGTGTCAACTCCGCCGTCGCGCTGGCGATCCAGAATGTCACCCGCGAGCGCAAGAAGATCTTCCTGATCTCGGGCTCCGGCTCGTCCGATCTCACCGGCAAGCAATGCTCGCCGACCTCGGTGCAATGGACCTACGACACCTACGCGTCGTCGAATGCTACCGCCAAGGCCGTCGTGGCCCGCGGCGGCACGCCGTGGTTCTTCCTCACCGCCGACTACGCCTTTGGCCAGGCGCTGGAGCGCGACGCCACCAAATCCGTCGTTGCGGCCGGCGGCAAGGTGCTCGGCGCCGTGCGCCATCCGTTCGACACCGCCGATTTCTCCTCGTTCCTGCTGCAGGCGCAGTCGTCAGGCGCCAAGGTGCTGGCGCTTGCCAATGCCGGCTCCGACTTCCGCAATGCGGTGGCGCAGGCCGACGAGTTCAACATTCGCGCCAGCATGCAGGTGGTGGCGCTCCAGGTCACGCTGACCGACGTGCCGGCGCTGGGGTTGGCGCATGCGCACGACCTCTTGTTCACCGACTCCTTCTATTGGGACCGCACGCCGGAGACTCGCGCCTTCGCGAACGAGTTCTTCAAGCGCCATGGCGCGATGCCGACCTCCTATCAGGCCGGCGTCAACTCGGCGCTGCGGCACTATTTCAAGGCGGTGGCGGCGACCAATTCGGTGGAGTCCGAGGCCGTGATGGCGCAAATGCGCAAAACGCCGGTCAATGACTTCTTCGCGCAGAATGGAGTGGTCCGCGAGGATGGCCGCATGGTGCATGACATGTACCTGATGCGGATCAAGAAGCCTGAGGAATCCAAGGGCAAGTGGGACCTCTATGACTATCAGGCCACCATCCCCGGCGATCAGGCGTTCCGTCCGCTCGCGGAAGGCGGCTGCCCATATATAAAGAACTAACAACGTATTCCCTGATTAGCGCGGCGATGTAGGTGCACCCTCTCCCCTTGTGGGAGAGGGTGGCGGGAATGAGCGAAGCGAATTCGCGCCGGGTGAGGGGTCTCTCTCCGCTCGAACGGATGCCAACAGAACCCCTCACCCGGTTTCGCGCTGGCGCGCGAACCCACCCTCTCCCACAAGGGGAGAGGGTGCACCGAGTTCTCGGCTTAGGTCTTGTCCAAAAAAATCGTGCCTCAAGCGACCACAATCCCCTGCAGCACCTGTTCGATGTCTCCCTGATCGATCTGCCCTTGCCGGCCGATCAAGACGAGCTGGGCCGTGAGCCCATCGGGCGGCGCGAGCTGTGAGGCTGATAGCGTCGCGCGGGTGCCGACGCACTGGAACAGCATCGGCTGCGCCGGGTGCTCGGTGAAGACAAAAACCCCTTTCATGCGCAACGTCCGCGCGGCCAACGGACCCACGACCTGCTGAAAGCGCGCCAGCGACAGCGGCGCCTGCGAGGTCCAACTGAGAGAGGCGAACGGCTCCGATGCCGCCGGTGCCGGCTTCGGCATCGGCCGGACGTCGGCGACGCCGCGGCTGAACAGCAGATCTGACGCGACCGCGCCCTTGATGACATCGAACACCATGCTGGCGGGCTTGCTTCGGCCGATGATCTCCATGATGCGCTTGCGCTCTTCGTCATCGAGCAGGTCGGTCTTGCTCAGCAGCACGAAATCGCCTGCGCGCAATTGCGAGCGCCACAGGACGTCGTGCGCCATGTCGGGCTCGTCCAGCACGCGCCGCGCATCGACCAATGTCACCACCGTTTCCAGCGGCGCCACCTTGAAGATAACGGGGTCCATCAGGTTGCGGATGATCTCGGCGGGATCGGCGACGCCTGACGTCTCGATCACGATGGCGTCCGGCGGCGAGGGGCGCTTGATGACCGATGCCAGCGTGCGCAACAGGTCGCCTTGCAGCGAGCAGCAGATGCAGCCGTTCTTCAACGACACCACGCCGTCCGACACGGTGCCAAGCAGCCCCGCATCGATATCGATGGCGCCGAAATCATTGACCACCGCCGCAAGCCGGCGTCCGCCGGGATTGGCGAGCAGATGGTTGAGCAGCGTGGTCTTGCCCGCCCCGAGATAGCCGGCGACCAGCAGGACCGGGACGATCATGACACGATAGGCCGCCGCACCGGCCGGCCCGGCCGCGCATCGCGCAGCAATGTGCCGTCGGCGATCACCGCCTGCCCGTTCACCAACAGGTGCTTCACGCCGTCAGAGGCCCGGTTCATGTTGAGGAAGTCGGCGCGATCCTTCAGCGTTGCGAGATCGAGCACGACGATATCGGCATCGCAACCGACCTGCAGCCGTCCTTTCTTGTGCATCGAAGGCGTGGAGGCACCGAGGATCTGCGCCGGGATCAGGGTGCATTTGGCGATGCCGTCCATCAATGGCACCGCCTTACGCTCGATCACCCAGTCATGCAGGAACTTCGTGAAGGTCGCGGACGAGCGCGGATGCGACACGGCATCGTCAGGCAATGGCCAGGCGTCGCCGGTGTAGAGCGTGCCGTTGCCCAGGATCCACGGCATCGCATCGGAGGCGATCGCGCCGCCCGGATACATCACGGAGACGTCGAGCAACGCGCGATGACGTGGATTCACGGCGACGTCGAGGAAGTGAATCAGCACCAAAGCGCCGGGCTCGCTCTGCTGCCGCGTCAGCAGCTCCTCGCGGCTCGAGAGTCTGCGCCGCTCGGCGACCATCTCGATGGCGTCATAGCCGGTGCCCTGACGCTGGCAGAAGGCGGGATCGGCGAAGAACTCGGCGCCGACCACGGTCGAGCCGGTGCCGTAAGGATACGCCTCGACCGTCACCTTCAGGCCCTGTGCCTGCGCGGTCTGCACCAGCTCGGCGCAGCGCTCGACATCCTGAAGGCTGGTACTGTTGAAGTGGCAGATATGCATGTGCGCGCCGGTCGAGCCTGCAAGCCCGATCAGGCGCGTATAGGCATCGACCGAGCTGCGCGGATCGACGTTCGACATGTAAGCGATGTGGGTGTAGGTCGGCACGTTGTGACGTGCAGCAAGGCTGCATAGCTCCGACAACTCTTTCACCCCGGTGCCTGGCGCGTAGGCGTTAGGGAAGGCAACGCCCAGCCCGCCCTGCTCCAGCCCTGCGCGCACACGCTCGACGATCTCGGCGGTCTCCGCCGGTGTTGCCACTTCCTCGACCCAGCGCTTGTCGCGCATGGCCTCGCCCATGCCGGCGACGCTCGACGCCGTCTGCTGCGTGGTCATGGCAGCGATGCGGCCAAACACCCAGCCGGCCGCGGCGCCATAGTTCAGCGTGCGGCCTTGTGCGACTTGCTCGTCGTACCAGCGCGCGACCGGCAGCACGCCGACCTCGAGCTCAAGCGTCGTGGTGACGCCGTCGAACGCCTGCATGCGGTCGGCCGGCAGCGACTGCCCGTGAGCATGTAGATCGATGAAGCCCGGGCTGACCACAAGGCCCTTGGCCTCGATGATCCGCTCGGCCGATCCGCTGACGGCGCCGATTGCGGCGATCGCACCGTCCTTGACCGCGACGTCGGCGACGGCATCGAAAGAGGTTTCCGGATCGAGGACACGTCCTCCGCGGAGGATCAGATCGTATTGGGCCATTGCAATCAGCCGTTCCAAATTGCGGAAAGTGGCAGCGCTCGCCTCATCGGGCGCCATGGGATGACGAAAAACGTCGCATGCGGCCGCGGCCGGCTCAAGCCCACTGAGGTGGCAACAGCCGGATAGGCTCGCCTTCCACGTGTCGAACGCTGCGCTCTCGGCTAAAGCTCGAGGTCGAGCAGCCGCGAGCTCAGCGATTTGCCGTGCGCATCGAGCCGCAGCGAGCGCGTGACACCGCCGCCGAGCGCACCCTGCAGCACGAAATTCAGCGCCGCGATGCCAGGCAGCTCGTAGCGGACCACCTCGCCATGCACGAGGCCGACGAAATGATTCTTGACGCGCTCAGCGGTGACCATCTCGCGCAGCAGCGCGTAGTCGTCGGTGCGATAGGCAATGACCGAGATGTTGCAGACGTTGCCCTTGTCGCCGGTCCTGGAATGGGCGATCTCGCGCAGCTTCATTTTCAGGCCTCCACCAGCGATACCTTGGGCTGCGCCGCGCTTTCCGGAACCAGACACGAGGCGACCGCGACCACCTCACGCGCCGATTTCCAGGCGCCGCCGCCGCCCGCCGGACCATTGGTGTAGAGCGTCTCGACCTCATTGCCGATTCTGACGGCCTCAGCCAGCGTCTCGGTCCGGCCGGTCACCCGCACACGCACCTCATACGTCTCTCCTGCCCCGGACGCCTCGCCATGCAGCGCATCGACGCCGATCAGCTCGAAGCGTAACTCGCTGCTCACGACGCCGGTGAGGGCAAGCCGTTCGCGCACGATGTCGAGCGCCAGGCGGCCGCGCGCCACCGCGCCCGGACCGGCATAGGAGATCTGTCCTTCGCCGACATAGCTGTCGAGATAGCCGACCGAGGTCTTGAGCAGTCCGGTCTTCGGTTTGCCGAGCCCGCCGCTGACATGGACACGATCGGGGCCTACCTCCTCGATCCGAACTTGCGAAAAATCCGCGACCACGTCGGGCTGGAAATATTGCGCGGGGTCGTGGATCTCGTAGAGCAGTTGCTCCTTCACGGTCGCCGGCGTGACGTAGCCGCCGGAGCCTTCGACCTTGGTGACGACGAGATCGCCGTCCTCGCGCACCTCGCCGATCGGAAAGCCGAGCCGCGCGAGATCCGGCACATCCTTGACGGCGGGATCGGCGAAATAGCCCCCGGTGATCTGGCCAGCACATTCCAGCAGATGGCCGACCACGGTGCCCTTGCCGAGCAGGTCCCAATCGTCCATCGCCCAGCCGAACTCGTGCACGAGCGGCCCCAGGAACAGTGCGGGATCGGCGGCGCGGCCGGTGATCACGACATCGGCGCCGGCGGCAAGCGCATCCGCGATCGCGCGCGCACCGACATAGGCATTGGCCGAGATGACGCGGTTGCCGAGAGCGTTGACGGTGCCGCCTGTGTCGAGCGCGAGATTGGCGTTCTTTGCTTGCGTCAGCACGTCATCGCCGGTGATTGCGGCGATCCTCAAGCCGGAGAGGCCGAGCTTGCGTGCAATCGATCGCGTCGCCTCGGCGGCGCCCAGCGGATTGGCGGCTCCCATATTGGTGATGACACGGACCTTGTTGGCGCGACAGATCGGCAGCACCGCCTGCATACGCGCCGCCAGCAGCGGATCGTAGCCGCCGGCCGGATCCTTCATGCGCGCCTGCTGCGCCAACGCGATGGTGCGCTCGGCCAGGCATTCGAACACGAGATAGTCGAGCCTGCCTTTCTCGGCGAGCTCGACCGCGGGCTCGATGCGATCGCCGGAATAGCCGGCGCCGGCGCCGATCCTGATGGTCCGCATGGACGTCCTCCAAGCAAGAGCGTTTCGAGCGAAATCGCTACCGGTTCGCGTCAAA
>Ga0209455_1001603_pt1 | contig 9927 bp, 8 predicted proteins | sample AraplaCol_mCL_r2_FD_184275 | JGI IMG/M metagenome (GOLD analysis project Ga0209455, IMG submission 184275) | Arabidopsis root microbial communities from North Carolina, USA - plate scrape CL_Col_mCL_r2 (SPAdes) (version 2) | ecosystem: Host-associated > Plants > Roots > Endosphere | place: USA...
CTCCGACGGATCAGTCCGTCGCCATCGAGCCGGCCCCGACGCGCGAGCCGATCCTGACCTTGCCGTGGCCGCTGACCGCCTATGTTCTGCTGCTGGCGCTGATCCATCTGCGGGTGCTGCTGCCGCCGGAGCTGGAGAACTGGACCATCGACGTGTTCGGCTTCATCCCGAAGCGCTACGATTCCTCACTGGTCAATCTGCAGTTCGAGGGCGGCACCGGTGCCAAGGTCTGGACCTTCGTCACCTATTCGCTGCTGCATGCCAATCTCACCCATCTCGCCTTCAACGTGCTGTGGCTGCTGCCGTTCGGCAGCGCGCTGGCCCGCCGTTTCGGTGCGCTGCGTTTCTTCGTGTTCCTGGCGGTGACGGCGGCGGCCGGCGCGCTGGCCCATCTCGTCACCCACGAGCATGCGGTGGTTCCGATGATCGGCGCCTCGGCGTCGGTCTCGGGTGCGATGGCAGCGGCGATCCGGTTCGCCTTCGTCCGCGGCAGCTTCCTGTCGTTCAGCCGTTCGGATGCCGATACCGCCGCAAAAGTTCCGGCGCTGCCGCTGTTTCAGGCGCTGCGAGACCGACGGATCGTCGGCTTCCTCAGCGTGTGGTTTGCCCTCAACATCATCTTCGGTGTCGGCGCGATCGGCGTCGAAAGCGACAGCGCGGGCGTCGCCTGGGAAGCGCATATCGGCGGCTTCTTCGCGGGGCTGTTGCTGTTCGCGCTGTTCGATCCCGTGCCGCGCGTGCGAAGCGATGATGCTGCGGATGCGTCATCACAGGACATTTCAAACGGTATTTGAAGCGGCGCTTGCGGCGCAGCCCGAATTCATCCATCATTCCCGGGAAGAATGTTCCGAAGCAGCAAGCTCATAGAGGCTGCGCTTCGCAAAGCGCTCGAGCGTGAAACCGGCGCTGAAACTGTTTGTTGAAGACTCGCGAACAAGTCCGGACCGCGCAAAGCGGACGGATCCGATTCAGGGAGGCGGCAATGACGGTACGTTCCATTCTCAATACCAAGGGCCACCAGATCATGAGCGTCGCGCCCGACGCCAAGCTCGCCGCTGCCGTCAAGCTGCTCGGCGAGAAGAAGATCGGCGCGGTGCTGGTGATGGACCAGAGCCGGCTCGAGGGCATCCTGTCCGAGCGCGACATCGTGCGCGTACTCGGTGAACGCGGCGCCGGCGTGCTGGACGAGCCGGTCTCCCAGGTCATGACGCGCAAGGTCGTGAGCTGCAAGGAGACCGATACGGTCGCCGAGCTGATGGAGATGATGACGACGGGCAAGTTCCGCCATCTGCCTGTCGTCGACAACGGCAGGGTGGTCGGCCTCATCTCGATCGGCGACATCGTCAAATGGCGCGTGCGGGAATACGAGTCCGAGCAGGAAGCCCTGCGCGACTATATCAAGACGGCCTGAGCCGGCTTATTCCACCGCTTTGGGTGCGGCGCCTTCGGGCGCCGGCGCCAGCACGTGGATCGTTTCCTGGATCGACTCCAGCGCCCGCTCGGCGGCGCGCGCGCCGTGCGCGATCAGATCTTCGGCGCGATGAAAGTCGAACCAGCCGAACTGGCCGACCCTTGGCGTGATCAGGAGATCAGGCGGATCGCCGGCGAGCCGCGCACGGGTGATGCGGTCCTGCATGATGTTGAAGGCATCGATCATCACCGACGAGATGCCGGGCCGGCCCGCAGTGCCGAAGAACTCGCGCTTGACGGTTTTCTCCGGCGAGAAGATGCGCGGAAAACGCCGCTTGGCCGGGGTCTCCTCCGTCGCAGCCGGTGCGGGCATCGCGCCGTGCGAATGGATCGTCGTCGAATGCGTGAAGATGTCGGTCGATAGATTGACCGCGATGACGATTTCGGCGCCGAGCGCCCGCGCCGCCGACACCGGCACCGGGTTCACCAGTGCGCCGTCGACCAGCCAGCGGTCGCCGATCATCACGGGCGAGAAGATGCCGGGCAGGGCATAGGAGGCGCGCATAGCCTCGACCAGGCGGCCGCGTGTCAGCCAGATCTCGTGGCCGGTCCGGACCTCGGTCGCGACCGAGGCATATTTCATCGGGAGATCCTCGATCAGGGTCTGGCCGATCGATTCCTCCAGCCGGCTGGCGAGCTTTTCGCCCCCGATCAGGCCCGAGCCGTTGAGGCGGATGTCGAGATAGCCGAGGATGTTGCGCACGCCTTGCAGGCTGCGGGCCCAGTCTTCCAGCGCGTCGAGCCGGTCGGCCGCATAGGCGCCGCCGACCGCAGCGCCGATCGAGGTACCAACCACGACATCGGGCACGATGCCGTTGGCCAGCAGCGTTCTCATGATACCGATATGGGCAAAACCGCGCGCCGCGCCGCCGCCGAGGGCAAGACCGATGACGGGTCGGCGGATACTGCCGAGGCCGACTTTCTCGCCATTTGCGCCGTTCACACCCCGACCTCTCAAGATATCCAGCACCGAAACTCTCCTACTCCGGGCCGTCCTCACTCCAGAGTAGGCGCCGCGCTTTCGCTTCGCCAGAAACAGGGCAAAGCATGGTTTATAGCGTTCGGGACGCAGGGGGCAGGAGTGTGGCGAGGGCCGGTTGCCTCTGATGTAATCACGCAGGCGTCAACCGGGTTCCATAGAACCGTAATCCATGGGATTTCAGAGGCTTGAATTTGCCGCGTTTTCGGTGAAAAGCAGAAGGCATGACTCCAGGGGGTGACGGCATCATCAGATGGCGGCGCGGCGGCAGGCTGCTGCCGGCGCTGATCCTTGCCGCGTGCCTCGTTACCTCAGGCCAAAACGCTGCGCAGGCGCAGCTTTTCTCCGATCGTCCGCCGCCGGTACCCCCGGCTTCGGTGCCCGATCCCGGTGGCGCCGTGAGCCTGGCGCCACCCTCAGGTCTCGGCGCTGGTCCCCCGAGCCTGCCGCCGACCCTGACCCAGCCGAATACGCCCAGCATGCCGCCGCCGGCGGTCTCGACCGTGCCGCCGTCCGCGCCGCTCAACGCGGCCGTGCCGGGCCAGGGTGTGCTGTCGCTGACTGCGAGATACGCCAAGGATTCTCCGGCGATCAATGGCGGCCTGGTCTGGCGCGTCTTTTCCGACCGTCCCGACGAGAACGGCACTTTCAAGCTGATCAAGGAAGACCGCAGCGCCACGCCCAGCATCGTGCTCCCGCCCGGCAATTACGTCGTGCACGTCGCCTTCGGTCTCGTCAGCGCGGTGCGCACCGTCAGCCTGAAGGCCGAGACCGATCGCGAGTCCTTCGTGCTGCCGGCCGGGGGCCTGCGCATCGAAGGCCGCGTCGGCACCAGCCGCATTCCGCAGAACCAGATCTCGTTCGCGATCTACAAGGGCAGCCAGTTCGAGTCCGGCGAGCGGGCCTCGCTGGTGCCGAACGTCGCCGCCGGCGACGTCGTGCTGCTGCCCGAGGGCACCTACTACATCATCTCCAATTACGGCGACGCCAATTCGGTGGTGCGCTCGGATATCCGCGTCCAGGCCGGCAAGCTCACCGACGTCACCATCACCCACCGCGCTGCCGTGATCACGCTCAAGCTGGTCAGCGACAAGGGCGGCGAGGCGCTTGCCAACACCGCCTGGTCGGTGCTGACGCCGGGCGGCGACGTCATCAAGGAATCGATCGGCGCCTTCCCGCGCGTGGTGCTCTCCGAAGGCGAATACCGCGCCATCGCCAAGAACGAGGGCAAGGTCTATGAGCGCGGCTTCAACGTCGTCAACGGCGTCGACGGCGAGGTCGAAGTCGTCGCGCGGTAGGCGCCGCGCTTCTCATTAAGCGCACATCTGACATCGACCAGAATACCGCTCGGCGAGATCGCCGCGGCGCGGAAGCTTTGTGACAGCACCTCCCGACGCGAGTCGGACCTAACATTTGTTGTGAAGGTCCGGTGAGCATTTGCTTACCGGACATTCCCCTGTGTTTCGCTTTGCATACCGTTGAAAGCGCAACCAAGCTGCATCGCGAAGGACATAAAGAACACCGGCGGCGTCGGCTTATTCCAACCTTACCGCGACGTCGTCACAACCTTTGCAAGATACGCATTTCCGATAATCAATTTCATTCGCTTTCCGTCCTGCTGGGTTATATGTCGGCATCCGTCCAATGGGGGACGCCGGCGCAGCCTTGGTGGACTTGCGTGACCGGCACGGAGCAGGGGACCAAGCGCGTCGGCATGTTCGAAGTGATCCTCACCAGGCGCAAACGGTTCGGTTGGCGGTGGCAGGTCTCCGACCAGTCCGGCAAGATCTTTGCCGATGGCTTCGAGCGCACGCGTCCGTCGGCCAAATATCACGGCGAGCGCGCACTATTTTTCCTGTTGTCGCAGGCCTATTTGCGCAACCGCTTCACGGCGTCCAGCGAGGACTAGCGGCAGTTCTGTGCCGTCAGATATCGACCACCAATTTGCCCTTGGCGGCGTGGTCGCGGATTAGCGCATAGGCCTCGCCGACGCTCTCCATCGTAAAGCGTCTGGCATCGAGCAACGGCACCAGCTTGCCGGCCTCGGCGAGGCGCGTGGCTTCCGCCATGATCTCTCCGTGATGCGCGCGCCCCTCGCCTGACAGCAACGGCAGCAGCGTGAACACTCCGGAATAGGTGGCAGCGCGGAACGACAGCGGTGCCAGCGCATGCGTGCCCCAGCCGAGCGCGCTGACGACATGGCCGAAGCGGCGCACCGCCGCAAAGGAGGCATCGAGCACCTTGCCGCCGACGGTGTCGTAGACGATGTCGAAGCCGCGGCCGCCGGTATGCTCGGCGACATAGGCCTCAATCGAAGTGTCGCGGTCGATGAACGCAGCGCCAAAACCTTCGATGGTCGCGCGTTGCGAGGCCGAGCCGGTCGCGAACACCTCCGCGCCGAATGCGCGTGCGATCTGGATCGCGACATGACCGACGCCGCCCGCGCCGCCATGGATCAACACCTTCTGGCCTTCCTTCAACGCGGCGCGGTCGACCAGGCCTTCCCACGCGGTGATGAAGATGAGGGGCAGAGCGGCGGCCTCGCGCATGCTGAGATTGGCCGGCTTCAGCCCCAGCAGATCAGCATCGACAGCGGCGAATTCGGCGAGCGATCCCTGCACGCCACCGACGCCGCCGGTCATGCCGTAGACCTCGTCGCCAACCCTGAACCGAAAGACCTCGCGTCCGGTCTGCTCGACCACGCCGGCCAGATCGATGCCGGGGATCGCGGGCAGCGGATGGCGCGCATGGGCGGCAGCGCCGGCATGGATCTTGGTGTCGAGCGGATTGACACCGCTGGCGCGGATACGCACCAGCACCTCGCGCGGGCCGATCTCGGGTGTGGAAAGGGTTGAGATGCGCAAGGGGGCGTTGTGGGTCTCCAGCACGCCTGCACGCATCGTCGATGGTCTGGTCATGGTCGTCTGCTCCGTTATTTGCCCTCCAATATGCCCATGATTTTTTGCATGGGTAGAAACAAGAATGTACGATATTCGTGCATTTTTGAATGAGTGGGGATCTCGATGGAATGGAGCGATCTGCGCATTTTTCTCGCGATTGCGCGGGAGGGGACGCTTGGAGCCGCCGCGCGAAAAATCGGCCAGACCCAGCCGACGATGGGGCGACGGCTGCGCGGGCTCGAGCAGGCGCTTGGGCAGACGCTGTTCCAGCGTACGGCGGACGGTTTTGTGCTCACCGACGAAGGCACGGCCGTGCTGGCGCATGCTGAGCGGATCGAGGAGGAGGCGCTGGCACTGCAGCGGCAGGCAACGGGGACTGAGACGCAGCTCGACGGGACCTTGCGTCTGTCCTCGTCGGATTGGTTCGGCACGCTGATGCTGTCGCCCGTCATCGCGGCCTTCGGCAAGCGCCATCCCAAGGTGATCGTCGAGCTCCTGACCGATGCCCGGCTCTATAGCCTGCCGCGGCGCGAGGCTGACCTCGTCTTTCGCATCAAGCCGTTCGATGAGCCTGAGGTCATTTCCCGAAAGCTGCTTCACATTCCCTATGCGCTCTACGGCAAGAAGGGCAGCCGGGCTCCGCGCGCCGGTGACGGCAGCGGCGTCCGCGTCGTGACCATGAACGCCGAGTTTTCGGACATGCCCGACGCGGTCTGGCTGAAGCGCACGCTGCCGAAGGCGGAGATCGCCGCGCGCAGCAACAACAGGCAGGCGCAGGCCGAGCTCTGCGCCAGCGGTGGCGGTCTTGCCGTGCTGCCGCGTCCGCTCGGCGATCGCGACCGCCGCCTGGTCGCGCTCGACATCGGCGCGAGCCCGCCGGGCCGCGACACCTATATCGGCTATCACCGCGATCTCCGCCGGCTGGCGCGTCTGCGCGCGCTGCTGGATTTGGTGATCGAGAAACTTGTAGCGTGATCCGGCGACAATCCCTTGAGTTGCTGAGCGGGCACACACCCAGCCATTGGTCAACCCGCGCGCTCAATAATATTCCGCTTTACCGAAATTCGGAAACGGCGTATGTGTCGCGGCAACCCGGCCCATGGAAGAGGGGCGTATCGCGATCGTCACGACGCGGGCCGGGCGGTGGTGGGCGTGGTTCACGTCGGCGCGAAGAACTTTGCAGGGCGGGCAACCGTGAGCGAAGGCCTCGTGCAAACGACCGGTGTGATCTGCGTACGGCAAAATCGTGTGGTCCTGGCGCCCGGAGCCTGTGCGCCAAGTCTCGTGGTGATGTGCGATGTCCAACCGGGCGTGCATATCAGTCATCTGCGAGGCGACGGGGGCAATAGTGCATCGCTCCCCGGGGAGATCACGACATAAGCCGTCAAACCACTGCGCAGGGAAGGCCGGATGTTTCGGCTTCACCTGTATGCCGCTGTGCAGCTTCTTGTAGCGCAGATATCGCACAGTGGACCGCGGGTGCCAGCCGGGCACCCGGTCTTCCCTGCGCCCTCTTTCATTGGAGGGTGAAGCGATGAAGCAAAACTCGGGCGAGATCAGCCGCGAGAATGCGAAGGCGTGTCTGCTTTGCTCCGTCACATCGCATTTCAAGCAACCGTCACAGTCTCTAACACCCACTAACCAACGCGCGACTTAAAACTGTCATAATCACTGAAGCGAAAGCGGCGGCGGTGCTCCTTTACACGCCATTAAGCAGGCCAGCCTTTGGATGCGCAGGGAAAGTGCGTTGGGGACTGCAATGAGTGCCGCGAAGAAGATGCCGGGCAAACCGGCCACCGAAATGTTCGACGACATCCCGGTGCTTCAGCGCAAATGGCGTGCCGCATTGAGGCCGGGTGACCGGCTGCCGCGATATGAAGACGTGATGCTCGGCAGCCTTGGACGGCTGGCCGATCACATTGCGCTGCTCAAGGGCGAAGGCACGCTCGAATTATCGCGTAGCGGACGTTACGTGCAGAAATGGCTCGGCGAGGAGCGCTGGGACATTCCGGTCGCGGAGCTGTCGCCGGACTGCGCGACCGCATTGTCGGAGGCGGCAGCGAGCGCGCTCAAGAACGGACGGCCGCACCTGGCCAGCGCCCATTGCGTGCGCGACGGCATGGTCAGGACCTACGATCTGCTGGCGCTGCCGACCGCCTCGCGCTGGGGCGCGACGCTGGTCGGCGCCTATGTCAACGAGCGCGGCGCGCAATACAATCTGCTGGATGCGATCTTCTCCGCGACCGACGATGCCGTGGTCTCGCTGGCGACGCTGCGCGATGCGAACGGTCAGCCGTTCGATTTCCAGGTCGTGCATCACAACAAAAGCGCCGAGCTGCTGCTTGATATCGCGAGCGGCGGCCTGTTGTGGCGCCAGATCGGCCATGGCCCCACGCTGCTGGCCGCGTCCGACGTCATGGAGTTCCTGCTGAAGGCGGTTTCGGGCGGCCGCGGCGAGCAGCTCGAGATCGAGAGCGACGGTCGCTATCTGCGCATGAGCGCGACGGCCTTCGCCGACGTCATTTCGCTGACCATCTCCGATGTCACCGCGATGAAGCGACGCGACGCCTCGTTCCGCCTGCTGTTCGACAACAACCCGATGCCGATGTGGGTGTTCGACGCCGAGACCAAGCAATTCCTCAGCGTCAATGACGCCGCGGTCCAGCATTACGGCTACAGCCGCGCCGCCTTCCTGCGCATGAAGCTGCCGGAGATCTGGCCCGAGGACGAGTGGGACAGTCACGCCGAGGCGCTCGATCGTGTTGGCGAAGCCTATCATTCCTCGCGCAACTGGCGGCACCTGCGCGCCGACGGCAGCGAGATCGAAGTGCTCACCTTTGGCCGCCGTGTCCCCTTCAACGATCGCGACGGCTACCTGGTCGCGGTGGCCGACATCACCGAGCGGCGCAAGGCGGAAGCGCGGATCGCCTATATGGCGCATCACGACGGGCTCACCGACCTGCCCAACCGGGAATATTTCCAGGAACGCTTGAAGCAGGCACTCGACCAGTCCGCGGGAAAACGGGTCGGCGTGCTCTATATCGATCTCGACCTGTTCAAGAACATCAATGATTCCTTCGGCCATCCGTCCGGAGACCGCCTGTTGAAGGAAGTTGCCGAACGTCTCGCCACCGCCGTTCGCGGCGCCAATCTCGCGGCGCGGCTTGGGGGTGACGAGTTCGCCGTGATCCTCGCCGCAGACGTTTCCCCGAACGAGGCGAGCGCCTGCGCGACGTTGCTGATCGACATGCTGAAGGCGCCCTACGACATCGACGGACAGGAGATGATCATCGGCGCCAGCATCGGCATCGCGCTGTCGCCGGGCGACGGCACCACCTCCGAGGAGTTGATGCGCAACGCCGATATGGCGTTGTACCGGGCGAAATCCGACGGCGGCGGCGTGCACCATTTCTTCGAGCGCGAGATGGATCTGCAGGCGCAGAAGCGCCGCGACATGGAGCTCGATCTGCGCCGCGCCTTTGCCAATGGCGAGTTCGAGCTGCACTGCCAGCCGCTGGTATCGATCGCGTCCGATCGCATCTCCGGCTTCGAGTCGCTGTTGCGCTGGCGTCACCCCGACAAGGGCATGATCTCGCCGGCGGAATTCATTCCGGTCGCGGAGGACATCGGCCTGATCACCCAGCTCGGCGAATGGGTGCTGCGCGAGGCCTGTCATGAAGCGGTGAAGTGGCCGTCCGACGTCAAGGTCGCGGTCAATCTGTCGCCGGCGCAATTCCGCAGCCGCAACCTGGTTCAGGTCGTGATCTCGGCGCTGGCGCAATCCGGCCTGTCGCCGAAGCGGCTCGAGCTGGAGATCACCGAGTCGATCTTCCTTGCCGAGACCGATGCCAATCTGGCGATCCTGCATCAATTGCGTGAGCTCGGTATCGGCATCTCCATGGACGATTTCGGCACCGGCTATTCGAGCCTCAGCTATCTGCGCAGCTTCCCGTTCGACAAGATCAAGATCGACCGCTCCTTCGTGAAGGATCTGGCGCAGCGGCCCGATTGCGGCGCGATCGTGCGTGCGATCTCGGGGCTTGGCCGCAGCCTCAGGATCACCACGACCGCGGAGGGCGTCGAGACCGAGGATCAGCTCGACTGGCTCCGCGCCGAAGGCTGCAACGAGGTGCAGGGCTTTCTGTTCAGCGCGGCGCGCCCGGCCGCCGAGATCGCAAAGCTGCTCGCCGAGTTCGGCCAGCGCGCCTCACGGGCGGCTTAGCTCGGGGGGAAAGGTGTCGTAAACCAGTTCCTTGAACGCAGGCGTGATGCGGCCGCGTTCGTTCTGGGTCTGCTCCATCAGGATGTAGACCATATCGAGTTTGGGATCGACGCCGAAATAGGTGCCGCTGCCTGAGTCCCATTTCAATTCGCCGATCGAGCCCGCCGGCGGCGGCTTGGCGTTGCCGGGATCGGTTCGCACCGCAAGGCCGTAGCCATAGCCGAAGCCATCGCCGGGGAAATAGAAATAGTCGCGTTCGACGCCGGAGCCGGGCCCGATCTGGTCGCTCGTCATGGCCTTGAAAGCGGCCGGGCTGAGGTAGCGCTTGCCGTCGAGCGTGCCGCCGTTGAGCAGCA
>Ga0209455_1001605_pt1 | contig 9925 bp, 8 predicted proteins | sample AraplaCol_mCL_r2_FD_184275 | JGI IMG/M metagenome (GOLD analysis project Ga0209455, IMG submission 184275) | Arabidopsis root microbial communities from North Carolina, USA - plate scrape CL_Col_mCL_r2 (SPAdes) (version 2) | ecosystem: Host-associated > Plants > Roots > Endosphere | place: USA...
TTGCTCAGAGGATTGTCCGCCATGATGATCGGATTTGGCGTCGGCAAGGCTGCGACGCTGCGCACGCAAGTGATGCGCTCGGCGAGCCCAAGCTCATGGGCGGCAATCATCACCTTGCGGACGTAGGGCGAGCGAGGGGACCAATGGAGCTTCATGGCCGGCCTCGCCGGAAATGGACATGAGACACCTGGGCGTTTCCTGTCTTGCAGCGTTATGATCTCCTCGCCATAGAAGGAAAAAGGTCATATGTCTAGCCTATCGACTGTTGTTATCCTGCAGCCCAATCATGCCTAGTCGAACCGTGTCCCCACCCAAGCCGGATCTCTCGCGCAGCAACGTTGCCCGGTATGTGCAGCTGGCGACGTTGTTTCGTCGTCACATCGAGTCCGGCCATTGGCCGGCAGGTGACCAAATCCCGACCGTGGACGAATTGGCTGCGCAACATGGCGTGGCGCGCGCCACCATCCGCCAGGCGCTCGGCATTCTCGAAAGCGATGCCCTTATCAGCCGCTTCAGGGCCAAGGGGACTTTCGTCAACGCGCAAAAGCGTCAGCACCTTTGGCTCGACATGACGACGGATTGGCGCGGACTTCTCAATGCGCGGGAGGGCGCCGTCATCGAGGTGCTCGAAGAAGAAGATGTAAGCGTTTTGCCGCCGCGCTTTCATGAGATCGGCACACCGACGCCTCGTTATCGCCGGCTGAGGCGGCGTCACTCGCGCGAGGGGCAGATCTTCCTGGTAGCCGACGTGTTCATCGATGTGGAATTGTTTCCTCTTATCCCCCGTGAGGCTCTAAGCAGCACGACGGCGATGCGTCTGGCCACCTTCTTTCCCCGCAATATCAGCCACGCCCATCAGACCATCGTCATCGGCGCTGCCGATCTCGAAATGTCTGACCTGCTCGAACTTCCGCTGAACGCGCCCGTGTGCCTCGTCGATCGATCGGCTGTCGATGATCGAGGGCGCCTCATTCTCTTGTCCAAGGGTGTCTATCGGGGTGATCTCGTTCGTCTGGATATGCGCCTGTAACCAGGCCGCGCTGGACAAGATTAGTCCTATAGTCCATATTTATGGCATAAAAGGACAGCGGCTCGCCCTGAGCGGCCGGACGGGAGGGCGTGCGTGACGGACAGAAGCATTGATATGTCTGGTCGCCAGGGGGTGGATGCGACGTTTCGCAAAGTGGCTTGGCGAATTGTTCCGATCTTGATGCTGGCCTATGTGCTCGCCTTCATCGATCGCGGCAATGTCGGGTTCGCAAAGCTGCAGTTCATGGGCGACCTGCATTTCAGCGAAGCGACGTTCGGTTTTGGGGGCGGCCTTTTTTATCTGGGCTACAGCGTGTTCGAGATACCCAGCAATTTGTGGCTCGCCCGCATCGGAGCGCGGACGACGCTCCTGCGCATCATGGTTTGCTGGGGACTTTGCTCGACGGCGCTCGCCTTCATGACGGCGCCCTCCCATTATTACATTCTTCGTTTCCTGCTCGGCGCGGCCGAGGCCGGCCTGTTTCCGGGTGTGCTGTTCTATCTCACCACCTGGATACCCCCGTCCCGCCGTAGCCGGTTCACTGCACTCTTTATGTCCGCGATTGCCATCTCCGGGATCGTCAGCGGGCCTTTGTCAGGGGGGATTCTTGGCGCGACTGATGGGTTGCTTGGCCTGCAGGGTTGGCAATGGCTGTTCCTCATAGAGGGGCTGCCTTCGGTGCTCACGGGCGTCCTTATTTACTTCGTGCTTGCCGACAGCCCTGAAAAGGCGAAGTGGCTCTCGGCGCGCGAGGTCGCGCTTATCACGGCCGAATTGCACAACGAGGCCAATACGGGCCAGCAACCGCGTCAGCACAATTTCGCGGCCGCTCTGCGCGATAAGCGCCTGTATATCCTTGCCGGCATGTCTGTTGGTCTCATCGCGGGTGGCGCTGGAATTCCGCTCTGGCTGCCGAGCATTCTCCGTCGATCCGGAATTCAAGATTCGCTCGCGATCGGTCTGTTTTCTGCTATTCCGTACATTGTCGCCGTGGTCGTACAGCAACTCATTGCGCGAAGCTCCGACCGCTGGCGCGAACGTCGCTGGCACGCCGCCGTGCCGACGCTGTTGTGCGCGGTCGGATGGGTGTTGCTTCCGCAAGCGACGGGTCATCCTTGGTTGGCAACAGGCCTGCTCACGATGATGACGGCCGGATATCTCGGAGCGACGGGTCCGTTCTGGACTATGCCAAGCCTCTATCTTTCAGGACCGGCTGCAGCCGGCGGTATCGCGATGATCACGACCTGCGGAGGTATCGGTGCGTTCTTTGCACCGACACTGGTTGGCTGGATGACCGCCGCCACTGGTTCGCTGAGCTACGGGCTATACACCTACGGCGCACTCATGGCGGTCGGCGCCGTGATCATGCTCGCTGGGAGCCGTCCGGCTGGCTCATCGGTCACGAGTTTGACATCCGCCGATCGCAAGTTGCAGGTCGTTTTGCAGCGCTCGACGGATCGATAAGCTCCGGTTAGCGAATGCGGCCGAGCCAGTCCAGGCGTCGCCAGCCGTTCCAGGCGCCGCCAGCATGGGCGGAGCGCATGAAGCCGGCGAAGAACGCGGCGCAGGCGGCGCCGAGCTGATGGCCGGCGACCACCCAGCCGAACACCAGCGGCGCGTTCTTGTCGCCGAACGCTTCGTTGGCGATGCGCACCGTGGGCGGCACGGTCGCGATCCAGTCGAGACCATAGAACACCGCGAACACCGACAGGCTCACAAGCGAGAAATCCGAGTAGGGCAGGTAGATCAGCGACAGGCCGCGCAGCCCGTAATAGCAGAACAGCAGCTTGCGCGGATCGAAACGGTCGGTGAGCCAGCCGGAGAGCGTGGTGCCGAACAGGTCGAAGAACCCCATCAGCGCGAGCAGGCTCGCCGCCTGCACCTCGACGATGCCATGGTCGCCGCAGAATGCGATCAGGTGGGTGCCGACGAGACCATTGGTGGTGAAGCCGCAGATGAAGAAGGTGGCGAACAGGAACCAGAACGCCCGCGTTGTCGCGGCGCGCGCCAGGTTGCTGAATGCGGCGGTGAACGGATTGCCCTGCGCAGGCGGCGCGGGATGATCGTCGTGCGGGCTGCCGAACGAGCGCAGGCCGACCGACGCGGGCCGCTCGGGCACCAGGAAATAGACCAGCGGAATGAGCACGGCGCAGCACGCGGCCACCGTCAGCACCACCGGCTTCCAGCCGCCCCATTCCACCAGCGTCGCGAGGCCGGGCATGAAGATCAGCGTGCCGGTCGCGGTGCTTGCCGTCAAAAGCCCCATGGCGAGGCCCCGGTTGGTGGTGAACCAGCGATTGACGATGGTGGCGCCGAGCACGTTGGCGACCGCGCCCGAGCCGATGCCGGAGAGCAGCCCCCATGTCAGGAACAATTGCCAGGGCGCGGTCATGAAAGTGCTGGCGCCGGTCGATGCCGCCATCAGCGTGAGTGCACCCAGCACCGTGCGGCGGATTATCGGATCTCGTTCGCATAATGGTGATGCGCCGTGTTTGCGCGATGCTGGCTGCGGATCACCAGAGCGCCGGTCTGGTCATAGGTATCCTCGTCAATGACGAGGACGGCTTTCGGCGACGACAGTTGCAACAGGCGACAGTCCTCCGCGCTCGCAAGCTCGGCCGTGATCTTCTCGCGCACGGCTGCAACGCGAATGCCATAGGCCTCCAGGAGATGGCGGTAGATCAGCGCCGGCACCTTGGCGGGCTGGCGCGGAAAGCCGGGCACGCGGCTTGCGACCAGCGCGATGCGCGAATGCAGGATCGGCGCGCCGGCGATGCTGCGCACGCGATGCAGGCGAAGCAGAGGCGCGCCCTTGGGTAAGGCGAACAAGGCGGCTTCTGCGACTGTGGCGGGCTTGATCTCGACCGAAAGTACCTTGGCCTCGGAATGGAGCAGGCTGCCATCTTTGCCTTGAAGGCGGAAATACTGGAAAAAAAACCGCAAGCCGTGCTGTGACGCACGTCCGGTGACGACAGTGCCGGTCTTGCGCCGTCGCATCAGCATGCCGCCGGCGGTCAGATCCGCCAATGCGCGGCGGATGGTGCCGACGGCGACCCCATACTGGCCGGCGAGTGCGACCTCGCCGGGCAGTACCGTGCCGGCCGGCAGCTCGCCGATCAGGATCGCTTCTGCGATCTGTCGTTTGACATGCTCGTACAAGGGCACCGGCAGTGCCACGCCGTCTCCTTGCGATCCTGCCACCTTGCTGACCACGCGTGCCTCTTTCCTGGAGTTGACAAATGCCCGGCTGCGATCTCTATTTCTATATAGAATATAGTATTGAGCGCGCTGCAAATGATCTCTGTGTCATCGCCGCCCCCGGGTACGGAAACACTCGCCGATGCGTTCGCCACGCTCGAGCAGGTGGCCGAAACGGCGATCGACGATCTCCGGAGGATGGTGGCGATCGACACCAGCTTTCCGCCGGGCCGTGGCTACGAGGCATTCGCGGATCTGATGGAGCAGCTCGCGGCGCCGCTGGCGCTCGCCTGTGAGCGGGTCGTGGTGCCGGAGCCCTTGTGGCGCGCGCCGGGCGCGGATGGGCCGCGCACCAATCTCATCGCGCGGCGCCGCTCCGGCAACCCGGTGCTGGGCCTCTATTTCCATGTCGACACCGTGCCGGCGGCACCGGGCTGGAGCAGCGATCCGTTCGTGTTGGGCCGCAGTGGCGACGAACTGACCGGCCTCGGCGCGGCCGACATGAAGGGCTCGATCGCGGCAGCCTTGCTGGCCCTGCGGGCTGCCAATCTGGCCGGCCTCGCGCTCGCCTATGATCCGATGTTGCTGCTCTGCACCGATGAGGAAGCGGGACTCTATCCGGGCGTGCGTTACCTCGCCGAGCAGGGACGCCTCGAAGGCCACATCCTCAATTTCAACGGCAGTGCCGCGCCGCGGATCTGGGCCGGTTGCTTCGGATTGTTCACGCTGACGGTGCGCGTCCGCGGCAAGGCCGCGCATGCCGGCGAGCAGCGCAGCCAGGGCGCCAATGCCATTGAGGCGGCCTTGCCAATCCTCAACGCGCTCGCGGCGCTGAAGCCGAAGATTGCGCAACGGGAGTCAGGCTTGCCGCCGCCACCGGGCGCCTCCGGGCCGTTGACTGCCCAGCTCGAAATCTCGGCCGCGCATGGGGGTCAGTGCGGCGGCCAGATTCCGTCGCTGTTCGAGATTCTGCTGTGCCGGCGCTACGCACCAGAGGAGGATCTTGCCAACGCACGCGCCGAGATCGAAGCGGTCATTGCGGAGGCTGCCCGCGGCCTCGAAGCCGAGGTGATCCTGACCGGCCATCTGAAGCCGACCTCCGATCCGTTCGGCGCGCATTGGCCGCGCTGGCAGAGCGCGCTGTCGGCCGGCTTCGGCTACGCGCCGGAAGATTTCGCGCGGTGGGGCGCCTCCGGCTGCTCCGATTTCGGCTGGGTGCAACAGACCGGCATGCAGGAGGTGCTGCTGACCGGGCTCGGCCGGCCCGAGAGCCGCATCCATGCGCCGGGCGAACACACCACGCTGTCTGACATCGTCGCACTGGCGAAGTCGGTGCTCGCCTATCTGTCCGCCGAATTCCGTTCCGACCTGTCCCCCGAAGCCGCGAACCATGTTTGAGGACCACGCCGCATGCTGTCCGTGACCCGCCGCCATTTCCTTGCCGGAACCGCACTCGCGCTCGCCGGCCTGCCGAAGCTCGCCGCTGCTGCCGACGTGGATAAGCGCGGCGGGGTGTTGCGCGTCTCGGTGGATCAGGGCGCCGCCGTGATCCATCCGCTGCTGACGCGCGTGAACCCCGAATACCTCGTCAGCGAACTGCTCTATTCCAATCTGACGCGGCTGAAGCCCGACATGACGGTCGAGCCGGATCTCGCGCTGTCCTGGGAGATGGACTCGCGCCTGGTCGAATGGACCTTCAAGCTGCGGCCCAACGTCAGCTTCCACGACGGATCATCGCTCACGGCCGACGACGTCGTCGCAACCTTCAAGGCGATCCTCGATCCCAAGACCGCTTCGCCGGCGCGCACCAATGTCGGCCCGATCAAGGACGTCGCGGCGATCGATCCGCTGACGGTGAAGTTCACATTGTCCGGCGCATTCGCCGATTTCCCCATCGCGCTCGCCTACACCAATGCCCGCATCGTGCCCGCGAAGATCATCGCCGCCGATCTCGGCAGCCTTGCAACGAAGCCGAATGGCACAGGGCCGTTCAAGCTCGTCTCCTACGAGCCCGATCGCAAGATCGTGGTCGAGCGCAATCCGGCCTACTACGATCCCGCGCGCCCCTCACTCGATCGGATCGAGGTGCTGGTCTATCCCGATCGCACTGCCGAGGCTTCGGCGCTGATATCCGGTGATATCGACCTGATGCTATCGACCACGCCCGGCGAATATGAGCGCCTTGCCAAGGCTGGCGGCGTCAAGGCCCTGCGCACGCCCTCCGGCCAGTTCCTCAACGTCAACATGGGCTGCGACCAGAAGCCGTTCAATGACGTCCGCGTCCGCCAGGCGCTGGCGCTGACCATCGATCGCGAGGCGATGGCGGGCTTCGTCGCGGGCGGTTACGGCACGCCCGGCAACGACACGCCGCTGAGCCCCGCCTATCATTTCTACAAGAACAGTCCGCTCAAGAAAGCCGACATCGCCAAGGCCAAGAAGCTCCTGGCCGATGCCGGCTATCCTGATGGTCTCGAACTGACGATGGTGGCCTCCGACAAGCCGGAGACACGAACACAGCTCGGCGTCGCGATCCGCGAGATGGCCGCTCCCGCAGGCTTCCGCATCAACGTCCAGACGATGCCGCACGCCACCTATCTCGACCAGGTCTGGAAGAAGGGCAATTTCTATGTCGGCTTCTACAACATGCAGGCGACACCGGATGCCATCTTTAAACTGCTCTACACCTCGGACGCGGCTTGGAACGAAACTCGCTGGAATAATCCGCGCTTCGACGAGATCGTCAACGCAGCCCGTGTCGAGACTGACGAGTCCAAGCGTGCCACACTGTACGCCCAGGCGCAGGTGCTGATGAACGAGGAGGTGCCGTCGGTGATCCCGGTGTTCTTCGACATCCTGGCCGCGCAGCGCGCTTACGTCGACGGCTACGTGCTGCATCCGCGCGGGTCGGTGTTCCTGCTCGACAAGATCTCGCTCGGCGCCGGCGCGCCGAAGCGCGCCTGATTGGAGTGGCGCGAAGGTGACGTTCGCCTGGCTGATCCGCCGGCTGCTGCTGATGCTCTACACCATCGTCATCGTCGGCGTGCTGGTGTTCGCCATCACTCAGGCACTGCCGGCCGACGCGGCGCAGACCCTGCTCGGCGAGAATGCCTCGCAGGAGGCGCTCGCTGCGGTGCGCGCACGGCTTGGCCTCAACGATCCGGTCTGGCTGCAATTCGTCGACTGGGCGACGCGCGCTGTTGTCGGCGATTTCGGCGTCTCGATGCGCACCGGCCTGCCGGTCGCGCCGGAGATGCTGACGGCGTTGTCGCGCTCGCTTCTGCTCGCCGTCTGCGCGCTGATTGTCACTGTCGCCGTGGCGGTGCCGCTCGGTATCTTCGCCGCGCTCGGGCAAGGTCGGCTCGCCGACACGGTGACCAGCGTGGTCGCCTATCTCGGGGTCTCGCTGCCGGAATTCGTTACCGCCACGCTGCTGGCGCTGCTGTTCACCGACAGGTTGCCGTGGCTGCCGGCGACCGGCTACGTCTCGCCCCTGGAGGATGTCGGCTCGGCGATCGGCCATCTGGTGCTGCCGGTGCTCACCGTCTCGATGATCCTGGTTGCTCACGTGATGCGCATGATGCGCTCCGAAACGCTCGACGTGCTGCAGTCCGACTACGTCCGCGCCGCACGGCTCAAGGGGCTGCCGGAGCACATGGTGCTTGCGCGGCACGTGCTGCGCAACGCCATGTTGCCGGTCATCACCATCATCGCGCTCGATGTCGGCTATCTCCTTGGCGGCATCATCGTGATCGAGGAGATCTTTGCCATTCCCGGCATCGGCCGCGCGCTGATGATCGCGATCACCACCCGCGACCTGCCGTCGATCCAGGCCGGGGCCGTGATCATGGCCGTGACCTATGCCCTCAGCAACACGGCGGCCGACATCGTCTATGCGCTGCTCGACAGACGGATTCGCTATGATTGAGCTGCTGATCCGCCTGATGCGCAGGCCGCAGGGCGCGATCGGTCTCGCGCTGCTGATGCTCCTTGCCGCCGTCTGTCTGCTCGGGCCATGGCTCGCGCCTTACGCGCCGGAGAAGATGGATTTCCTAGGCCGCTTCCGCGCTCCCGGCTGGCAGAACTGGCTCGGCGCCGACCAGTTTGGCCGCGACGTCATGAGCCGCCTCCTGGTCGGGGCGCGCGCGACCATTCCGATGGCGCTTGCGGCCACCCTGATCGGCACCGCTGCCGGCGCCATGATCGGTACCGCCTCGGCTTATCTCGGCGGCAGGCTTGATGAGATCATCATGCGCACCATCGATGCGGTGATGGCGATCCCGGGCCTGCTGATGGCGCTGCTGCTGGTCTCTACGCTCGGCAACGGCGCCGGCAACGCTGTGTTGGCAATTGCGGTCGCGTTCACTCCTAGCATGTCGCGGGTGACGCGCGCAGTGGCGCTGAACGTGCGCCATCAGGACTACGTCAAGGCGGCGGTCGCGCGCGGGGAGGGCGCGGCCTGGATCATCATCCGCGAGATGCTGCCCAACGTGATGGGCCCGATCGTGATCGAGACCACCATCCGGGTGTCCTTTGCCATCATGCTGTTTGCGACCCTGAGCTTCCTCGGTCTCGGCGCCCAGCCGCCGGCCTCCGAATGGGGGCTGATGGTGGCGGAGGCCCGGCAATACATGCACCAGGCGCCCTGGGTGCTGATCGCGCCGTCGGCTGCGATCGCACTTGCCGCCATCGGCTTCAACCTGGTCGGCGACGGCCTGCGCGACGCGCTCAATCCGAGGGACGAGCGATGATTCCGGCGCTCGCGATCGAGAACTACGGCCTCGACTATGTCACACCGGCCGGACCTGTCGCGGTGCTGCGCGACATCTCGCTCGAGATCGCAGCCGGCCAGGTGCTCGGTCTCGTCGGCGAATCCGGCTCCGGCAAGAGCTCTCTGGCCTGGGCCCTGATGCGCCATCTGCCGCGCAATGCGCGTGAGGTGTCAGGATCGCTCAGGCTCGGCGACGTCGACCTGCAGAAGCTGACGCCAAAGCAGCTGACGGAGGTGCGAGGCCGCCGCATCGGCATGGTGTTTCAGGACCCGTCCACGGCGCTGAACCCGACACTCACCATCGGCCGCCAGGTCACCGAGGCGCTGCAGCGCCATCGCGGCCTGCGCCCGCGCGAGGCTAATGCGCTTGCGATCGAGCTCCTCGGTCATGTCGAGCTGCGCGATCCTGCCGGCATCATGCGGCGCTATCCGCACGAGATCTCCGGCGGCGAGAAGCAGCGCGTCGTCATAGCGACCGCCTTCGGCTGCCGGCCCGACGTGATCCTGTTCGACGAGCCGACCACCGCGCTCGACGTCATCACCGGCGCGCGCATCCTCGACCTGTTCGCACGGTTGCGCGCCGAGACCAAAGTCGCCGCGCTCTACATCTCGCACGATCTCGCCATGGTGACGCGTGTGGCCGACCGGGTTGCCGTGATCAGGTACGGCCGCGTCGTCGAGCAGGCCGGCGCCTCCGAGATTTTTCGCGCCCCGCGCACCGCCGAAACCAAAGCGTTGGTCGCATCTGTGCCGCGGCCCGAGCGCCGTCTGGTCAATGACAAGCCGAACGAGACCGTCCTGCTCGCCGCCAGCCGGATCGACGTTCATTACGGCGACCGCGGCCTGTTCCGCGTGGCGCCGCTGCCGGCGACGCACGCAATCGATCTCACCATTCGCGCCGGCGAGATCCTGGGCCTGGTCGGTGAATC
>Ga0209455_1001606_pt1 | contig 9923 bp, 10 predicted proteins | sample AraplaCol_mCL_r2_FD_184275 | JGI IMG/M metagenome (GOLD analysis project Ga0209455, IMG submission 184275) | Arabidopsis root microbial communities from North Carolina, USA - plate scrape CL_Col_mCL_r2 (SPAdes) (version 2) | ecosystem: Host-associated > Plants > Roots > Endosphere | place: USA...
GCGACGACCTATCGCTCGGGCGCGCGGCTCGGGCCGGCCGCGATCCGCGCGGCGAGCGTGCAGCTCGCGGAGCTCCATCCGTATCCGTGGGGCTTCGATCCGTTCGACGATCTCGCGGCTGTCGATTACGGTGATTGCTGGTTCGATGCGCACAACCCGCTGTCGATCAAGCCTGCGATCGTCGAGCATGCGCGCACGATCCTGCGCTCGGGCGCGAAGATGCTGACGCTCGGCGGCGACCACTACATCACGTATCCGCTACTGGTCGCGCACGCGGAGCGCTACGGCAAGCCATTGTCGTTGATCCACTTCGATGCGCACTGCGATACGTGGGCCGACGACGAGCCGGACAGCCTCAATCACGGCACGATGTTCTACAAGGCGGTGAAGGAAGGGCTGATCGATCCGGCGACGTCGGTGCAGGTCGGCATCCGCACGTGGAACGACGATTTTCTCGGGATCGAGCGGCTCGATGCCGCGTGGGTGCATGAGCATGGTCCGCGCGCGGCGGTGGAGCGGATCGTCGACATCGTCGGTGCGCGGCCCGCGTACCTGACGTTCGATATCGACTGTCTCGATCCGGCGTTCGCGCCCGGCACGGGGACGCCGGTCGCGGGCGGGTTGTCGTCCGCGCAGGCGCTCGCGATCGTGCGCTCGCTCGGTGCGGTGAATCTGGTTGGCGCGGATGTCGTCGAGGTTGCGCCTGCTTATGATCACGCGGACATCACCGCAATTGCGGCAGCGCATGTCGCGTGCGATTTGCTGTGCCTCTGGCGGCAGAAGAAGGTGGTGGGGGGCTGAAGCGGGTAGGCCGACGTGCACGGCCATGTCATGCAAAAGGCCGGCGGGACGGGTGCCTGCCGGCCTTTTTTCATGCGCTGCGCGCAACGTCGACGGATCGATGGCCGTGGGTGGATTGCTTGCCGTGGGGCGAGCAGAAAAACTCGTCGTGCGCTTTCGTGGAGGGTGCCTCCCGCCCCGAAGCCGGTATTCACCGCGCCTGATAGCGGTAACTCGCGCGGGGATTCCAAGCTTCCCGGCAGCCCTGCGCGCCGTCCTTGACGAAAGCAAGGCGACTCCACATCACGCGCATGCGCCGATTTCCTCGCTGAGAAGATTCGGTCCGAACGTTCATGACGGTTCGCAGGCCATGAGCATTCGCGAGTTGCATCGTCTCCTCGGCCCGAACATCGAACATCCGTCGGCCTTCCGGAACGGGGCCGTGACGCAGGGACATGACCAGTACCGCACCGTCGCAAAGAAGAGCACTGACATTCGGCATCGCGCGGCGACGTTCGTGCTCGTCAAGGTGCATCCAAACAGCGGACAGCAGTACAAAGTGGAATTCTTTTCGTCTGGAACGCAGTAGCGCGAGATCCGGAAGGCTATCGTCCAGCCATTCAATCCGGGGAGACGGATACTGCCGGATTCCTGCAACTCGCAGTGCGTCCACCGGTTCGACGGCTACGACCGAATGCCCCATCGTCGCAAACGCAGCAGCGTCGGTTCCGATACCGGCTCCGACGTCGAGGACGCAGGACGGCGCCATCGGCACGAGATGCATGATGGGCGCGTGATGCTCCGCAAACGAAATATGTTGCCATTGCTCGATGAGCAATGGCGCATTCTCCGCGTAGCCCTCCGTTCCGCTGACATTAACGGACACGCAGCCCTCCATGCGCCGGTGTTTCGAAAGTTTGCCAGATTGTCGTCGATTCAGCGCCAGTGACCCAATGTGCGGAACTGGCCGAAACCGGCTGGCCGCCGCTCTGTGACGCGCGACCGGCGCAGATCGACCCGTTGCTGCCCATGGAATCAAGCGGTAGGTAACGTCCGAAAATCGAACAGAAGCGGGCATTCCGGCGGCGCAGTTCAGCGACAGATTCCGGCTTGCAGTGGCGCGATGATGAGTGGGACTGAATTCGCACAAAGAGTTGTGACCGGTAGCCGGATACCTCCCTTGCCAACATGTTTATTTGGGGCGCTCATCTGAAGAACACCGCGCGAGACCGCGTACGCCAGCCAGCGCAATGTGCTAGCGCGTGCCAACATGGCTTGCCATTCCGCCAAGGAATAAGTTGTATCACCGCCGCCCGCCTTCTTGCAGCACGGCGCCTGCCCGATCATGTGTTCACCGTCAACCCACAGAGGAACCAACGATGAACACCTTCAACGCCTACACGATCGACACCGCACCGGCCGACTCGAAGCCCCTGCTCGAAGGCACGAAAGCGGCCTTCGGTTTCGTCCCCAATCTGCAGTCGTTCATGGCGGAATCGCCGGAACTGCTGGCCGGTTACTCGGCGCTCTGGGACCTGTTTTCCAAAAGCACGCTGACGCCGCATGAACAGCAGGTCGTCTATCTGACCTCGAACTTTGAGAACGACTGCCACTACTGCATGGCCGGCCACAGCACGCTAGCAAAGATGATCAAGGTAGACCCGGCCGTGATCGACGCACTGCGCGCCGGCACCGAACTTCCCGACGCGAAACTCGAAGCCCTGCATCGCTTCACGACCGTCGTGGTGCGTGAGCGCGGCTTCGCCACCGATGCAGACATCGACGCATTCCTCGCCGCCGGATACACGCGCCGCAACGTGTTCGAGGTGATTCTCGGCGTGGCGACGAAGGTGATGAGCAACTACACGAACCACATCGTGCATACGCCTTACGACGCCTTCATGAAGGGCAACGAGTGGATCAAGCCGCAGACGAGCGTCGCGGCCAGCGCCTGAGCGCAGGTTCTCACTCGATCATCCGACACAGGAGAAGGACATGTCACTGCAAGACAAACTCGACGCGTTCAAGGCGGACTTCAAGGGCGGCAAACCGCCGTACTACGCACCGCCCGATATTCACCCGATCATGGAACGCGCCACCGCTGAGCTGATCGCAAGCCAACAGGCGGCCCGTGCAATCAAGGCTGGCGAGCGCGCGCCCAGCTTCACGCTCAAGGATCAGGACGGCAACGAAGTGTCGTCGGCCGAACTGCTGCGTCGCGGCCCGCTCGTCATCACGTTCTATCGTGGCGTGTGGTGCCCGTACTGCAACATCGAGCTACAGGCGATCAACGACGTGCTCCCGCAGATCGAGGGATACGGCGCGAGCGTCGTGGCCATCTCGCCGCAGACCGCCGTGAACAGCCGCAAGTCGGTGCGCGATAACAAGCTCGGCTTTCCGGTGTTGAGCGACACGAACGGCGAGGTCGGTGCCGCGTTCGGCCTGCGCTTCGCGCTGCCCGATTATCTGGTCGATCTCTACAAGGCCCTGAAAAACGATCTGCCCGCGTTCAACGCCGACCCGTCATGGACGTTGCCAATGCCCGCGCGCTACGTGATTGGCCAGGATGGCATCGTGCTGTATTCGGAAGTGAATCCCGATTACACGCATCGTCCCGATCCGGTCGATATGTTCCCGGTCCTGGAGCGCGCGCAAGCAAAGGTGTAAGCAAACGCGCAGGTCATCGCCGCCTTCGGGCGGCTTTTCTTTTCGCCAACTCTATTTCACCCAACTAACCATCATGACAAAGCGCACTTTTCTGGTAACGGGCGCGACCAAAGGCATCGGCCTTGCGCTCAGCGAGCGGCTCGTCTCGGAAGGACATCACGTCATCGGCATCGCGCGCTCGCTCGCGGCGTTTCCCGGCGAACTCGTCACGCTGGACCTCGGCGATCGCGCTGCCACTAACTCAGCACTGCGCGAGTTGGCACAACGCCATCGCGTCGACGGCATCGTCAACAATGTCGGGCTGGTCCGGCCGCAACGCGTCGAAACGGTCGATCTCGACGTGCTCGACGAAGTCTTCTCGGTGAATCTTCATCCTGCCGTCCAAACCGTGCAGGCGTTTTTGCCCGGCATGCGCGAGCGCGGCTGGGGGCGCATCGTCAATATCTCCAGCCTCACCATTCTGGGCATCACGCAACGCACGGCCTACGCTGCAGCAAAAGCCGCGCTCGTGAGCTTCGCCCGCACCTGGGCGCTGGAACTTGCAACGACAGGCGTCACGGTGAATTCGGTGGCACCAGGCCCCACCGAAACGGAGTTGTTCCGCGCGAACAATCCGCCTGGAAGCGAAGGCGAGCAGCGCTATCTGTCGGGCGTGCCGATGGGGCGCTTCGGCACGCCGGAAGAGATCGCCGCGGCCATCGCGTTCCTGCTTTCCGATGACGCGGGTTTCATCACCGGGCAGACGCTTTTCGTTGACGGCGGCGCATCAATCGGCAAGGCTGGAATCTGAAGGCAAGTTGCCGGGCTGTCCGGCAAAGAGGCTTTCGACGAAGGCGACGAAAGCGCGCGCCTTCGTCGTTGCCATCCGCCCGGAAGGAAAGACCGCCCATACGTCGACGCCTGGCAGCGTCCAGTCCGTGAGTACCGCCTGCACGGAGCCGTCCGCGAGTTCCGGTGCAAACATCCATTCCGAGGCGACAGCCAGTCCCAGATCGGCGAGGACAGCGGCGCGCATCCCTTCGGCAGCGCTGACCCGCACGCGGCCCGACACCGTGACGGCCACTTCGGTGCCGTCCGCGTGCCCGAAGGCCCACGCGTCTCCACCACTGCGCATGGCGTGAACGATCGCCCGATGCTGACTGAGTTCCGCGGGCGTTTGCGGCACGCCGTGCCGTGCGAAGTACGCCTTCGTGCCGACCACCAGGCGCTTTCCGCTTGCGACGCGACGCGCGGTCATCGAGGAGTCGTCGAGTCGGCCCATGCGCAACGCGACGTCGACGCCTTCTTCGAGCAGATCGATCGGACGGTCGTCCATCACGATCTCGACATCGAGTTTCGGGTGCTGCTCGAGGAACGCGCCAAGCGCGGGGATGACGTGCAGCCTCGCGAAGGTCACGGCGGCGCCCACACGCAGCTTTCCGACCAGTCCCTCCGACGACTCGCGCACCGAATGTTCCGCGCGATCGGCTTCTTCGATCGCCAGACACGCGTGTTCGTAGAAGCGCTGGCCAGCATCGGTGGGTGTCAGGCCGCGGGTCGAGCGCAACAGGAGGCGCGCGTTCAGATGCTCTTCGAGCTGCGCGATCGACTTCGATACGGCGGGTTGTCCAATCTGAAGCCGACGCGCCGCCGCCGAGAACGAGCCCGCCTCTACGACGGCGACGAAGGTTTCCATTGCGGCCAGGCGATCCATGCGGGCGGGGTCTCGGGAGTGGGGGACGGAGGGCGTCGCAGCGTTGCCGGACGCGAGTGATATCGCATTCCACAGGGACGACCGCGCAACTATACAGCAGCAGGATGCAGTGAGTGCAGCGCGGGGGCAGCACGTCTTGCCACCGTCCGCGCCAGCATCCCGATGGCACCGCGCGACCGGCACAAGGCGCGCCCATGCCTGCGCGGAATAACTTCTATCGCCGCGACGGTGCTTCCGGGGCGGACGTCAATCGTCGAAAGTTACGTCATCCCATTCACGGTCTCAGGAGTCAATTCCATGTATCAGGTCTACGCGTTCTCCACGCCGAATTCCGTCAAGGTGCCGATTGCGCTCGAAGAACTCGGTCTGCAATACGAGCTGCATTCGGTGAACGTCAGGAAGGGCGAGCAGAAGCACGCCGATTTCGTCGCCTTGAATCCGAATGGAAAGGTGCCGGTGCTTCGCGACGATGAGCGTGGCTTCACGCTGAGCGAGTCGGCGGCGATCCTCGTCTATCTCGCGGAGCGTCACGGTGCGCTGCTCGCGCAGGAGCCGGTGACGCGCGCGCGCACCTTCGAGCAGCTGTTTGTGCATGCATCCGGGCTCAGTCCGGCCTTCGGGCAGGCGGGATATTTTCTGCGCAGCGCGCCGGCCGGTTCGTCGGTGCACGCGCTGGATCGCTTCGCGCAGGAAGCCCGTCGTCAGCTCGGATTGCTCGACGCCGTGCTGTCCGCCCGCACCTTTGTCGCGGGCGACGACTTCTCCATCGCTGACATCGCCCATTTTGGCTGGATCTGGCGCCGGACATTTCCGGACCTGACGCTGGACGACGCGCCGAACGTGCAGCGCTGGTACGACGCTGTATCGAATCGCCCGGCAGTGGGACGGGCGATCGCGAGAATCGAATCGCTCGCCGAAGACCGGCAGGCGGCATGAAAAGGGCCGTGTCGAAATCCCGGCCGCTGATTGCGTTCGCCATTCTTTCGATCGCAGTGGGAATCGTAATTAGCCGTCCTTCGTCGATGCAACGATCCGTGCCGTTATCTGGCGCCGCGGTAAGCGCGGAGCTTGCCCGCGCCATGGGCTTCGGCATGGTCTAGATACCGCGCAGTATTTACGAACTTTGAATCAACATCTACGTGAAAAAAATGGACAGACTCTTCAGCCCGATCGGTGTCGGACCTTTCGAACTCGATCACCGGGTCGTGCTTGCGCCGCTCACGCGCATGCGCACCGAACATGGCAACGTCCCAGGCGATCTGATGGTGGACTACTACACGCAGCGCGCGTCGAGCGGCGGTCTGCTGATCAGCGATGCAACCGCCGTCTCGCCGCTCGGTATTGCCTACGTCGACGCACCGGGCATCTTTAGCGAGGAACAGCTGCGAGGGTGGCAGCGCGTGACCGACGCCGTGCATGCGAAGGGCGCCCGCATTTTCCTGCAGATGTGGCACGCGGGGCGTCAGGCGCATCCGGCCAACACAGGCGGCCTGACGCCCGTTGCACCGTCGGCGTTGCGATCGCTCGAACATGCGGCGATCCGCGACGGGAACGGAAACATCGTCGAAGCGGAAATGGTCGTGCCGCGCGTACTGGAGATCGACGAGATCGCGGCGATCGTTGCGCAGTTTCGCCGCGGCGCCGAACTTGCGAAACTGACTGGTTTCGACGGCGTGGAACTGCACGGTGCGAATGGATACCTGTTCGAGCAGTTCCTGCTGGACGGCACGAACCAGCGCACGGACCGGTACGGCGGCGCGATTGAGAGCCGCGCGCGCTTTCTGTTCGATACGCTCGATGCCGTCGTGGCTGTATGGGGGCCGGGTCGTGTGGCGCTTCGCTTGTCACCGAGCGGAACGTACGGAACGATGTCGGACAGCGATCCGCACGCCACATTCGGCTATGTGGCGCGCCGTCTCAACGACTATGCGCTTGCGTATCTGCATGTCATCGAACCCCGCATTCGCGGGATCGTCGAACAGGCGACGCAGGAGGGCGACGTGACGTCGAAGGACATCAGGCGCATTTATCGGGGGACCGTTATCGCGGCCGGCGGCTTCACGGGCGATAGCGCGGAACAGATCATTGCCGATGGCCATGCGGATATGGTCGCCTTCGGCCGGATGTTCATCTCCAATCCGGATCTGCCGCACCGTCTGCGTAACGGGAGCCCGCTCACGCCGTACGACCGCTCGACGTTTTACGGTGGAGACGCACGAGGGTATACGGACTACGCGGCCGATTCAGCGGCGATCGCGTAACGGAGTGAGTGGGGCGTCGGTGGGCCTGCTACGGAAATGAAGGATAGCGCGAGCGGCACATCATCGACGCAGAGCGGCCATTTGAGCGTCCGATGTCCGAAGTGGTCGAGCGGCTGCTCTTGGCCGAACCCGGTCGGTGGCCGCTCCGACAAACCGCGACTGGCTCAATCCGACCCATCCGGGACACTGACATAGCGCACCTTGAATGTCTGTTCGCCGCATGTCACGAGCCGCACCTACTCGCGACGCCCCAATCGGAAATCTCACCGCTGGCGCACTTTGAAAGTCAGTGACAATCGCAAGTCAGCCTGGGTTTTCCGACTCTGATGGCACGGGCATCCCGGCCAGGACGCCCTCGGATATCGCACGCTGGAAGCGGTCGACCAGGAAGTCCAGTAGCACCCTCACGCGTGGAGTCATATAGCGATTTCGGTTCAACACGGCATATATGCCGGGCTCACCTTCGACCCACTCCGGCAACACGACCTGAAGTTTGCCTGCACGAATATCCGCTGCGGCATCCCATATTGTCTTGCGGGCTATGCCGAACCCGGCAAGTGTCCACGCACGTGCCAAGGCGCCATCATTTGTTTCCCATGCGTTTTCCATTGCTACGGTGTGATTCCAACGCTTGCCTTCGGACACGAAGTGAAATTCGTTCAACGGGCCTGCAGCCGTAACCAGAACGACAAACTGATGGGCAACCAGGTCAGCCGGGATTCGCGGCGTGCCGTGATTGGTCAGATATTCAGGAGACGCACATAGCACTCGCCAGTTCGGTGCAAGTTGCCGTGCGATAAGTGAAGGATTGTTTGGCCTTCCAAATCGGATTGCGAGATCCACGTCGTCTTGCAGCAAGTCGGAGACGGAGTCGGTCAGGTTAAGTGCGATTTTCAGCTCGGGCTGCGTGCGAACGAAGTCTTCTAGCCAGTGACTCAGTAGATTGCGGCCGAAATCGGCCGATGCCGAAATCCGAACCTTGCCGCGCGCTATCCCCTGGCTCGCGTTGAGTGCGGCCTCGGCATCCTCGATGGCCCTCAATGCGATGCGGCAGTGGTGGTATAGCCGGCCCTCTTCGGTTAGGCGTAGTTGCCTTGTATTGCGGTCGAATAGCCTTGTTGAGAGTGCCGCTTCCAGTTTGGTGAGCCGCGCGCTCGCTGCTGCCGGTGAGAATCCCAGCTTACGACCGGCAGCGGACAAGTTGCCCAGTGCCGCTGCCTCCACGAACAAACGCATGTCGCCCAGTCGATCAGTTGCCATTCTTCATCCAGATTTGAAAAGTATTCAAATGCGCGGCCAATTATCAAATCCATGTTTACTAGGCAGACTGCCACTCTGCAAGCCCCAACGAGGGAAAACGGTGAAATCTGGAGAACAAGATGGATAAAAATTGCGGGGCAGCGACCGTGGGTATCGGATGCGCTGAGACGGTGAATCGTCTCCCCGTGGGAGCGTTGTTTGCATTGGCGATGGCCAGTTTCATCGCCACAGCGAACGAAACTGTGCCGGCTGGCTTGCTTCCAGAGATTGCACAAGGGTTCCACGTCAGCGAAGCCTGGGCTGGGCAACTTGTAACCCTCTGTGCGCTCGGGTCGGGTGTAGCAGCCATCCCGCTGACCGCAGTTGTCCGTAAGTGGCAACGGCGGCATGTCTTGTTGCTGGTGTTGGCCGCGTTTCTCGTTTGCAATGCGATCACTGCGGTGTCGACGAATTACACGCTGACGCTGGCTACGCGCTTTGCTGTGGGACTCGCCACCGGACTGGCTTGGTGCCTTTTGGCGTCATACGCGCGGCGTATGGTTCCCGCGTCGATGCAGGGACGCGCGCTTGCGGTGGCGATGATCGGCATTCCTTTGGCGTTGTCGGTCGGGGTGCCGTTAAGCGTCTGGCTCGGCAGTATGGTCGGCTGGCGCAGCATCTTTGGCATTATGTCCGGGATGTCACTGGCGTTAATGGCCTTGGTGTGCTGGAAAGTCCCCGATTATCCCGGCCAGATGACGAACCACCGTTTGCCGATGCGGCGAGTCCTTATGATGCAGGGCGTGCGACCCGTGCTGTTCGTGGTGATGGCCTGGATTCTTCCACATTACATTCTTTACACGTACATTGCGCCTTACCTGGCATCGGTCGGACTGGCGCGCGATGTGGATTCTGTGCTGCTGATCTTTGGTATCTCGTCCATGCTCGGCATTTGGGTTATCGGTTCTCTCGTTGACGGGTGGCTGCGCCTGTTGGTACTGGGCGGGCTCGGAGCCTTCGCCTGCGTTTCGGTGATATTTGGGTTAGGCGCCACGTCACCCACGGTCATCTGCGTTGGCGTCGTGATCTGGGGCTTCAGTTTCGGTGGAGCGCCGACACTTCTTCAGACTGCTTTGGCCGATGCCGCCGGCGAGGGGGCTGACGTCGCGCAGTCCGCATTGGTGACGGTGTTCAATCTTTCGTTTGCCGGTAGTGGAATCGTCGGTGGGGTACTACTCGGGACGGTAGGCGTCGCTTCTTTTCCGTGGGTGGTCGCGTCGCTG
>Ga0209455_1001608_pt1 | contig 9912 bp, 8 predicted proteins | sample AraplaCol_mCL_r2_FD_184275 | JGI IMG/M metagenome (GOLD analysis project Ga0209455, IMG submission 184275) | Arabidopsis root microbial communities from North Carolina, USA - plate scrape CL_Col_mCL_r2 (SPAdes) (version 2) | ecosystem: Host-associated > Plants > Roots > Endosphere | place: USA...
GGCTGCGGATGGTACTGGGGCTGCGGTTGCGGACGAGGCTGCGGCTGCGGATGGTACTGAGGCTGCGGATGCGGCGCCACCTCAGGCTGCGGGAAGTTCTGGCGCTGCATTTGAGGACGCTGCTCGGCCGGACGGGGCTGCATCGTCGGCGCATGGACGGGTGCTCCGGCGGGGCTGTGCTGGAACTGCTCGGGCCCATGTGTGTTCGGCGCGGGCTGCGCGCGCGGCGCCGAGTTGAATGTGCGGCTGCCCGGAGCGGGTGCGCCCGGGTGGTTCGTTTCCGTCGAACGGTTGGGGGCCGCGTGCGGAGCCGGCCGCGCGCCGGGGCGCGTGTCGTTGGCGTTGAAGTGCGGCATGGTCATGGGGCCGTTGGGGCGGGCGGCCGGCGCGGCGCCCGGATGCATGGCCGGAGCCGCGCCGGGACGCATGGCGGGGGCTGCGCCAGGACGCGCGGACGGAACTGCTCCGGGGCGCGGCGCGGGTGCTGCGGCGGGGCGTTGCTGCATATGCACCTGCTGGGCATGAAGCTGCCGCTCGTTCGCCTGCTGCATGCGAATTTGCTGCGGCGTGGGGCGTTTGCTGCCGTAGTTGTTGACGACGCGGTTGGTGTTGTAGCGGTTGATGACGGTCGTCGACGTGCGGGAAATATACGTCGTGTGGTTGTAGACCACGGCCGGCCGCCAGCCGCCGTCTGGGCCTCTGGGGCCGAAGCTGGGCGGAGGCGCCCAATGCATGCCCCAGTTGTGCCAGCCCCAGCCGACGTGGCTGAAGATGGCGGCGCCGACGGCGATGCCCACGCCGAACGTGATCAGGCCGACGGTGATGCCGACTCCCGGCGCGTAGATCGGCGGTTCGTAGACATAGCCCGGGTAGTAAGCGACCGGTGTGCCGTAGACCACGGCCGGGTTGTAGGTGGGCACATAGACCACGTCCGGCTGCGCGGGCTCGATCACGATGGTTTCCGGCGGCGGCTCAATGATGGGCGGGCCGTCGTAGATGAGGGGCGCGTCCGGCGCGGGCACATATTGCGGCGTCACCGTCGGCGGCACCGTGGAGACCACCATCTCGCGGTTGGAGCGCAGGTGGCCGGCGGCCTGGGCGCGCCGGCGCATGACCTGGACGGCATTGAGCACGTCGCTCGGATCGTTGTAGTAGGCCTGGCCCAATGCCGTGGTCCAGTCCATGTTCGAAGCCATCTGCGACAGCACGGCCGGGAATCCGGTCAGCGCTTTGACCGAAGGATCCCAGGGCTGTTGATCGGCGGCGTTGACGAGCGCCTGTCCTGTGAGATCGGGATTCTGCGTCACCAGATCGTTGGCGGCGGAGATCTGGTCGGGATAGGTGGAGCCGGCCAGCACCAGCGCGACCAGCGGGTCGGGGAAGAGGGCGATGGGCGCGGTCATCTGGTAGAGCTGGTCCGCGGTGGGGGGCGTATAGGCGGACGCGGACGCGGGCGATGCGGCAGGCGGATAAGCCGGCGCCTGCTGCGCGAGGGCTGGCGTTCCGAATGCGGTGAGCCCCAGCATCGAGACCATCAGCGTCGATGCGATCACGCGTTGCGCGGGGTGGTGGCTTCTTTTCATCGTGTTTCCTTTTCGGAACTATGAATTGAACAAAGAAAGAGATGTCTGCTGCGCGCGTCCGCCTACGCGCGCAGCACGGGCAGCAGCGCAAAGCGTTGACTGAGCACGGGTCGGGAGTCGATGCCCCACCAGTGTTCGAGCACCGTTGCATAGACCGAGCGGAAGTCCACGCCGACCGGCAGGTTGCCGTTGCCGTCGAGCCGATCCAGCGCGGGCGGCACGCCGTAAAGACCGCCGCGCACCGCGCCGCCGGCGATGAAGTGCGGCGCGACCGTGCCGTGGTCGGTGCCGCGGCTGTCGTTCTCGCCCGCGCGCCGGCCGAATTCCGAATAGGTCATGACCAGCGTCGAGTTCCAGCGGTTCATTTCGACGAGCGCGCCGCGCATTGCGGCCATGCCTTCCGAAAACTGCTTGAGCAGGTTCTGGTGCCGGCCGGGCTGGTCATGATGGGTGTCGAAACCGTTGAGCGTGAGCCGGATGGCCGCGACGCCCTTGCCGGGCACGCGCTGGTCGGGGCGCGGGCTCGGATACGTCAGGGAGTCGGCCACGATCTGCATCGCGGTCTTGACCAGATTGCCGAAATTGCCGGGCGGAAAGGAGGTACGCAGCATGGCCTGTCCATTCGCGGGCCGCAGACGATCCGCGGCGCGTTGAATTTCGTGTTCGACCTCCAACACGTGCGCGAGTTCCGGGTTTTCCCTAGATATGTTGGCGGAATGGATCAAATTTGAATCACGTAGAAACTGTTGCGGGTTGACCAGGGCGATGGCGTGGGCGCCGTTGGCGAGCGGCCCCATCTCCGCGCTGCCGATCACGACCGCGTCCGAGGCGAAGCTTTGCGGCACGGGGTTGCTCCGGAACGAGCGCGCCAGCCATCCGGAGTCCAGGTATTGGTTGGACGCCGAGGCGGTGTTCCAGATCTCGATGGAGCGGAAATGCGAGAGATTGGGCGACGGGTAGCTCACGCCCTGCACGATGGCCAATTCGCGCTGCTGCCACAGCGGCATGAGCGCCTGCATGGCGGGATGCAGGCCGGTCTGGCCGTCGAGCGCGATGACCTGGTCGCGCGCGATACCGATGGTGGGGCGCAACTGCGCGTAACGCGGCGACGCATAGGGGATGACGGTGTTCAGGCCGTCGTTGCCGCCCTTGAGCTCGACCAGGATCAGCAGCCTGGCGTAGTCGGGGGCGTGCGCGGCGGTCGCCGCGAGCGCGGGGGGAATGGCGGCGATGCCGAGCGAGGCGGCGCCGGCTCGAAGAAAGTGGCGGCGATTCATCATGGCGGTGTTCCTACTTGAGCTGGTAGGCCGGGTCGGCGAGCAAGGCCTGGAGCAGGTCCAGCCCGTCGACGTCCGGCGAGATCGGTTCGGCCGGGCGCGTGGCCAGCACGGCCTGCTCGATGCGCCTGCGCGTGGCCGCGTCGGGCACGGCGTTGCCCAAGGCGTGCTCCTGCGCGAACCAGCGCGCGGGATCGAAGTGGGGGCCCTTGTCGGCAAGGCGCGGGTGGGCGTTCGGCTTGAACGCGGCGGACATCGTCGCGGCTTGCGCGCCGGGACGGGGCGCCGGTTGCATCGTGCGGTTGGCCGGCCCTTCGCCCGCGGAGCGCAGGATGGCTTCGACGAAGCGCTCGCGCGCGAGCAGCGTCGAGCTGTTGATCCAGGTCTGGCCGCCGCGCCAGCCCTTGACGTCGGGCGGCGCGAAGAGATTCTGGCCGAGCTGATTCAAGGTGGCCACCAGCGGTTGCGGCGAGCCGTAGCCGATGTCGAAGGCGCGGACCGTGCCGATCACGAAATCCACGGGCGAGCGCGTGAGCGTGCCCTTGTGCTCCTGATTCCAGAAGGCCTTGGACAGGAACATCGCGCGCAAGACGGTGCGGATGTCGTAGTCGTGGGAGCGCAAGGCATTGGCCATCGCCGCGACCTGCTTCGGGTCCGGCGTGCCGGAGATGAACTCGCGCCACAGCTTGGCCGTGACGAAGTTCGCGGTTTCCGGACGCGCCAGCAGCAGGTCCAGCATCTGGTCGCCGTCGAAGTCGCCGGTCTTGCCGAATACGGTCTTGACGCCGTTGTCGTGCGCGCCTGGCCGCCAGACGAACTGCGCCTGTCCGTCCAGGCCCCAGCCGGTATAGGCGCGCGCCGCCTCGGTGACGTCTTTCTGCGTGTAGTGCCCCTCGCCCAGCGTGAAGAGCTCCATCACCTCGCGCGCGAAGTTCTCGTTCGGATGGCCCTTGCGGTTGCTGGCGCCGTCCAGGTATTGCAGCATCGCCGGATCTTTGGCGACGTCGTGCAGCATGACGCCGAAGTTGCCCAGGGCGTCGCGGCGCAGCAGCAGGTTTTGCGCCAGCATGGTCTGCGGCCACGGCACCTTGTCCTGGCCGGAGACGAAATGGTTGTGCCAGAACAGGGTCATGCGCTCGGTCAGCGGCGAGGGCGTATGCAGCATTTCCATGACCCACCAGGCGCGCGCCTGCCGATAGCGCTCGTTGCGCGTCATTTGCGCCGCCTTCCTGTCTTCGGGCGTCCAGGCCTTGCGCTCCTGCGGCGTGGGGAGGGGCTCGTCGAACCAGGCGGGCAGCGGCGTGACCGCGACTTCGCGCGTCGTCGCCAGCAGCCTGTCCACGGCTTGCGCCCGGGTCAGGCCGACGTATTGCGCAGTCTCGCGCGGGTCGGGCGCAAAGCCGGTGCGATCGAGCAGGAAGCGCGCATCGGCGCTGGTCAGGACTTTGTTGCCCGGCGCCTCGGCGCCGGCCGGCGTTCCGGCATGTGCGGCAGGGCGGGGCGCGGGAGTGGCCCGCGTCGCGGTCGACGCGGCTATCAGAAGGATCGCGAGCAGCGCGGCCGGGACCGCGGCGAGGCGCCGGTTTGGGGGCAAACCTGTTTTCATGGTCGTCTGGATTCCAGAGAGTTCGACCATTAAACCGGCGTGCCCGGGCCTACCTGTCGCTCGGTGTGTAACAGACTGTGGGGCCTTAATGCGGCGCGGCCGGCTGCGGGGCCGCGGGCTGCGGCGTCCCCGGCTTAGGCGCCCCCGGCAGTTGGAACGAGCCTCGGCGCTGCAGTCCTTGGGCCAGCAGAATGCGCTCGTCGAAAGGCAGCGCCGCGGCGAAGGCCACGATGCTTTCCTCAAGCTCGCGGCGGTGTTCGAATTCGGCGTTGCGGATGTGCGTGAGCGCAAGAGAGAGGGCTTGCTGATCCAGCTGCGGCGCCATCAGCAGCCGCGCAACATATTGTCGCCCTTGGCGCGCTTCTTTTGCATAGGGCGCCGCATTGCGCTGCTGCTGCCTGAGCAGCGCGGCATAGGCCTTGCGGTATTGCGGCGCGAGCTCCTGCGCGGCAAAGCGGATGTTGCGGTGCTGCTGCGCGAGCATCGCGTGCTCGTCGCCTTTCCAGCGGTACAGCGCGCCGGCGATGCCGCCGATGAGAAAGACGTTGAAGATCAGCGAAACGATGAGCCAGGTTCGGACGCGGGACATCAGTCTTCCTCCTGCATGCCGGTCGTGGGCAGCACGAATGCGCTTTCGCGGAAGGACAAGGCGCCGTCGGGCGATCCGGGCGGCGCGCTGTTCGAGAGCGGCGCCAGGAGCAGGGACATGCAGAGCGTGCCGGCCGCGACACCGACGGTTGCCGCGCCGACCAGGCCCAGCCCCGACCACCAGGGATGCCGGCGCACCAGGGAGGACCGACTGGGCGGAATCGTGGCCATGACGCGCGCGCGCAGCGGGGCGCTGACCTCGGGGCTGTCTACCGTGTCGAGCAGGGCGTCGAGCCTGCGATCGCGTTCGAGTTCGTCGGAAGCCATGAAATTCTCCTTCATCCGATGCTGTCCAGCAGGCGCTCTTTGAGCGTGCGCCGCGCCCGCGCTAGCAGGCTTTCCACCGCGTCCACGCTGATCTGCATCGCGCTCGCGGCTTCGGCGTTGCTCAGCTCCTGGTAGTAAGTCAAAACCAGCGCTTCGCGCTGCCTGGCGGGCAGCAGGGCAAGCGCATGCCAGACGCGATCGCGCGTCGACTGCCCGACGAGCGCGTCCTCGGGCGTGGGGCCGGGATCGGCCTGCATATCGAGCTCCATTGCACCGACCTCATGCCGTCGATGACTGGCCGAGAGCCTGTCGTGGCAGACGTTCAGGACGATGCGGTGCAGCCAGGTGTCGACCTTCGCGTCGTCTTTCTTCCAGCTGCCGGCGTATTTCCAGACCCGGATGAAGACGTCCTGGGCGATGTCCTCGGCTTCGGCCGGATCGCCGCAGACCCGATGCGCGAGCGCCAGCACGCGATGCAGCTTGCGCGTCACGAACGTGCCGGCGGCGGACTCGTCACCCTCGGCGATGCGCCGGATCAGCGCGGCATCGGGGTCCTTGGCGAATAACACCTAGGCTGGAACCGCAGGGATCACGGCGCCCAGTGGCCCTCGACCCATACCCAGCCGCCGCCGCGCTCGGCCCAATGGCCGGGCACCCAGTGGTAGCCGACGCGCACGGCGCGCCAGTGGCCGGGGATCCAGACGTAGCGTCCTTCGCGCCAGACCCAGTGGCCGCGGTCCCAGACGTAGCCCGGACGCGGAGCCGGCGCGACTTCGACCTGCGGCGGGGGCGGCGCCACGCGTATGACCGCGGGCCGGGCCGGCTCGACCACGCACGCGGACAGGCTCAGGCAGAGCAGCGCGGCGGCCAGCGAGGTTGCGGCGACGCGCCTGGCATTGCGTCGGGCAAAGGGTTGAACGGAAGCTTGCGTTGAAAGTGCTTGTGCCATGTTCGTTAGCCTTTCAGCTGTTTGACGGGAGGCCGGGCTTTTGGGAGGCTGGTCCATGCTCTTGTTCGACTTGCCCCTGTTTAACCGGGAGTCTGGGTTTTATCCGTCGCCGGCCGCGGGACTTTTTTGTAACAAGAACGGATGCGGTCCCGGCGTGTCGCCGTTCATTCGAACAAGTCGAGCTGCCGGCTCACCACGCCGTCGAAGTCTTCGCCCAGGAAGGGCAGGATGGCGTCGGCGATGGGCCGCAGCTGCTTGTCGACGTAGTGCGCGTAGTCGATGGGAAAGTGCCGCGCTTCCAGGGGCTGCGGCCCGGCCTCGGTGATCACGTAGCTGATCCAGCCGCCGTTCTGGTACTGCTTGGGCCGTCCCTGGCTCTCGTTGAATTCGTCGGCCATGCGGGCGGCGCGCACGTGCGGCGGGACGTTGCGCTGGTAATCGCCCAGCCGGCGGCGCAGGCGCTTGCGATAGACCAGCAGCTCGTCCATCTGGCCCAGGAGCGTGCGCCGCACGATGTCCTGCACATAGCCTTGATGGGGCTGGCGGTCGAAGACGCGCTGGTAGAGCTCCTGCTGGAACTGCTGCGCGAGCGGCGACCAGTCGGTGCGCACGGTTTCCATGCCCTTGAAGACCAGTTCGGCCTTGCCGCCGTCGCGCATCACCTGGCCGGCATAGCGTTTCTTGCTGCCCAGTTCCGCGCCGCGCACGGTGGGCATGAGAAAGCGCCGGTAGTGGGTCTCGAATTGCAGCTCCAGCGCGCTTTCCAGGCCGTATGCGTCGTGCAGGTGCTCGCGCCACCATCGGTTGACGTGGGCGACGAGATCGCGGCCGATGGCCGCCGCGCCGGCCTCGTCGTGGGCGCGGCCGAGCCAGACGAAGGTGGAGTCGGTGTCGCCGTAGATCACTTCGAAGCCGCGCTCCTCGATCAGGGCGCGGGTGCGGCGCATGACGTCGTGGCCGCGCAGCGTGATGGACGAGGCCAGGCGCGGGTCGAAGAAGCGGCAGCCGCTCGCGCCCAGCACGCCGTAGAACGAGTTCATGATGATCTTGAGCGCTTGCGAGAGCGGCGCGTTCTTGTCGCGCTTGGCGGCCTCGCGGCTCTGCCAGACCTGGGCGACGATGTCGGGCAGGCAGTGCTTGGCGCGCGAGAAGCGCGCGCCGCGATAGCCTTCCACGGTGTCCGCCGGGTTGTCCGAGCGCAGGCCTTCGATCAACCCCACCGGATCGATGAGGAAGGTGCGGATGAGGGAGGGGTAGAGGCTCTTGTAGTCGAGCACCAGCACCGATTCGTACAGGCCGGGCCGCGAGTCCATGACGAAGCCGCCGGGACTGGACTCGGGCCGGCGCTCGCCCAGGTTGGGCGCGACGAAGCCCAGCCTGTGCATGCGCGGCATGTACAGGTGCGAGAAGGCCGCCACCGAGCCGCCGCTGCGGTCGGCGGGCAGGCCGGTCACGCTGGCGCGTTCCAGCAGGAAGTCGATCAGCTTGGTCTTTTCGAAGATGCGCGTGACCAGCACGCAGTCCTGCAGGTTGTAGCGGGCCAGCGCGGGCTTGTCCTGCGCGAACATGCGGTTGATCGCATCCATGCGGTCGTAGGGGTTGTCGATGGCCTTGCCTTCGCCCAGGAGTTCTCGCGCCACGAATTCCAGGCTGAAGGAAGGAAACGTCCAGGTGGCCGAGCGCAGGGCCTCGATGCCGTCGATCACGAGCCGGCCCGGGGCCGCGGCGAAGTAGTGCTGCTGGCTCTCGCCGTGCTCGCGCCATTCCATTTCCTTGCCGGCGCGGCCCAGCCGCAGCGGCACGCCCAGGCGCTGCGCGTGCTCTTGCAGGATGCGCAGGTCGAACTGCACCAGGTTCCAGCCGATGATGGCGTCGGGGTCGTGGCGCGCCATCCAGCCGTTGAGGGCCGCGAGCAATTCGGCGCGCGTCGCGCGGTATTCGAGCGCGAAGTCGAGCTCGCCTTCGGCCGGCTGCGGTTCGCCCAGCATGTAGACCTGCCGCTGGCCGCAGCCTTCGATGGCGATGGAGTACAGGTCGCCGTTCATGCTGGTCTCGATGTCGAGCGAGGCGAGCTTGAGCGCGGGCCGGTAGCCGCTTTGATCCGGCTTGATGCGGGTCGGGTTCGCTGCGGCGGCATCGGCACCGGCCGCCGCGACATGGGCCGCCCCATCGAAGACGACGGCGGCGGTGATGAAGCGCTCCATCAGGTAGCGTTCCGGCGGGCGGACGTCGGCCTCGTAGACGTCCACGCCAGCCTGGCGCAGGAGTTTTTCCAGCTTGATCAGATGGCGATGGTGCGTGCAATAGAGACCCAGCACGGGGCGATGACGAAAGTCGAGCAGCTCCAGCGGGCGCAGTTCGGCGCCGCGCTCGCCGCGCAGCACGGCTTGGGCCTGTTCGCGCTGCTCGGCGGGAATGAACGCCACCGAGGCTTGAGCGGCCAGGCGCACGAGGCGCGGCCCCGCATCGGTCGCCAGCCAGAACTCGATCTCGGTGCCGGCGGCGGTGTCGCGCCAGTGCCGGGTGAGGATGAAGCCTTGCTGAGTGTTCACGCGCGATGCCTGGGGAAAGCGGATGTCGATGAGCCTGATTTTAACGGGCGGCGTGTTTAAATCCCGGACAGATCGACCTCCGTCTCACGGTGTGCCCCATGCCCGAATTCCAGCAGCAACAGATCATCGAAATCGTCGAAGACGGCTCGCGGCTGCGCCTGGCGCCGCAATACGGCGGACGTCTTTTGTCCTGGGACGTCGACGGCGAATCGGTGATCCACTGGCCTGAAAAGGCCGACTGGAGCCGGCTGGGCGGCACGCGCGGCGGCAACCCTTTGCTGTTTCCTTTTCTTGGCCGGCACCGCGTCGACGGACAGCTCGGCCGCTGGCGCGACGCGCAGGGCGTCGTGCGCGAAGTCCCCATGCACGGCTTCGCGCGCGATCTGCCGTTCGCCGCGCAGATCGAGCCGCAAGGCAAGGGCGTGCGCATGACGCTGCAGGACAGCGATGCCACCCGCGCCGGCTATCCGTTCGGTTTTCGCTTCGAGGCCGCCTATCGGCTGATCGACGCCCGCACCCTCGAAGTCGAGCTGGGCGTGGCCAATACGGGCGATGCGCCCCTGCCGTATTACGCGGGCCATCATTTCTATTTCACGCTGCCGCACTCGCAGCGCGGCGCGACCACGCTGGAGCTGCCGCCCACTGCGCGGCGCCATCACCAGGCCGACGGTGCCATCGCGGCGGCCGTGCCGGGCCAGTCGAGCTACAAGCTGAACGACCCCGTCATCCACGACCGCATGCATTGCCTGCAAGGCACGCCGGATCGTGCGGTGCGCCTGCTGATGCCGGGCCTGGGCCGCCGCATCGAGATCGACCTGCGGCGCCCGGGCTCGGCGCCGTGGTATTGCGTCACCACCTGGACCGAGGCGCCGGATTCCGACTTCTATTGCGTCGAGCCCTGGCTCGGCATGCCCGACGCCATCCATAACGGCCTGGGGCTGCGCTGGGTGCAGCCGGGGCAGGCCGAGACGGCGACGCTGCGCATCAAGACAAGCCCGTTGGGCACGCGCGCGGCCTAGGGCCGAGCCGA